>C688J18823_10001285_pt1 | contig 15443 bp, 12 predicted proteins | sample HopSoiMetagenom1_FD_18823 | JGI IMG/M metagenome (IMG submission 18823)
CACACCTTTTGAGTCATCCGGAACATCCACACCTAAGTATGCTTTGTATTTCTTGTTCCATTCAGCTGGTAAATCGTTTACTTCCAAACTACCTTCAATAAGGGCTTTTTCAATTTCAAAACGTATCATCACATGTGTATGATAAGTAAGTTCATCAGCTGAAGTTCTTATTAATGAAGGCTTCACAATATTAATGGCCTTGTAAAAATCAGTTACAGCAACATTCTTGAGTTGCTCTGGAAATGATTGTTGAAGTTTTGGATAATTAAATTTCCAATAGTTTAAACTTCTGCCCACATTGTTTTCCCATAAGCGGGATTGTGATTCATGTATTCCCAGTGAGATGTATTCCCCTGAAGGCAAACCATATTCACCTATCGGTAAACCTTGTTCGTATAAAGCATGACCGCCTTCATGGATACAGCTCCATATCATTTCGTGAAAATCATTTTCCGCAATGCGGGTAGTAACACGAACATCCTGAGAACTAAAACAAGTTGTGAAAGGGTGGGTGGATAAATCCTGCCGACCGGAATTAAAATCAAATCCCATTTGTTTTAATAAACCTATTCCGATTTCCCATTGTTTTTCCTTCTCAAAATGCGTAAACATAAAATCATCTTTATTCTGAGGTTTGCTTGCAATTTGTTTAATAAAATCAACCAATTGTGAGCGTACAGCAGTATATAACATCTCCAGATCAGCAGTTTTTGCACCGGGTTCATATTGATCTAATAACGCATCATAAGGGTGCCCTGAATAACCCAATAGTTTACACTCTTCTCGTTTTAAACGAACCAGCTTTTCCAAGTATGGTGCATACAGTTTAAAATCGGATGTTTCCTTCGCTTTTTGCCAGGCTTGAAATGTTTCAGAAATTGTTTTGCTTAATTCTTTTACAAAAGCAGTTGTGTATTTTTTGTGTTCGTTGTAATTCTTTAAAGAGGTTTTAATGTTGCGTTTTTGTTTTTCATTCAAAGATGAATCAAAGCTTAATTTATTCAAAATAGCACCTAATTGTTCAGAGGTAGAAAGCTCGTGTGCGATGCCAGAAAGGGTTGATAACTGTTGAGCCCGTATTTCGGCTCCGTTTGCAGGCATATACGTTTCCTGATCCCAATTTAAAACACCTGCAGCGTTGTTTACATCTGCAATTTTCCGCATCAGCTCTTGATAAATAGTATAGTCGGTCATAAAGAGAAGTTATAAATAGTTAAAATATCAGAAGGCAACTTATTTTTTAATACCAGCAATGATGAGTAGAACCCAACCTACAATAAAAAACAGTCCACCAATAGGTGTAATCGGGCCAAACCAATTCACTTCGTCCAAACCTAATAGTTTAGCTGTTGATAAAATATAAAGTGATCCGGAGAAAAGGACGATACCGATTATAAAACAATAAGCAGCAGCCGTTATTAGTTGTACAGAAAATTTTTCAAGTAAAAAGGCTAAGGCCAACAGTACAAGACTGTGATACATTTGGTAACGTGCAGCGGTATCGAATGTTTGAAGATTGGTCTCCGTAATTAAACCGGTGACTAATTTTGATTTTAAACCATGAGCGGCCATTGCGCCTAATGAAACGGCAAGTGCACCGGAAAAACCGCTAATGATTAAAAGTTTTTTTTGCATAAATGAATTGTTTTCAGCGTCAAAAATTGAGTCAAATTAAGGCAATTGTCGAATCATGCGAATGGTACAAGCGAAATGTCCGGTATTCCCAAGTGGCGCTGATAACAAGGTGAAGCCTGTTTTTTCGTACATCTTTACCGCCTTTTCCAGCTCTTTCATCGTTTCCAAATATACTCTTTTATAACCTGTTTGGTTGGCAAATTCTAAACAACTCTGAATTAGTAATTTCCCAATTCCTTTACCTCTCATTTCTGGTAGCAAATACATTTTAACAAGTTCAGATGTATCATCAGGAAGCCCTTCAGTAGGGAAGATACCTCCGCCACCAATAATGCAATCATTTTCCTCGGCAATAAAATAAATGCTTTTCGGAACGGAATAAAATTCAAACATGTGCTGCAAACTACTATCAAAGTAGGCTGTACCAGGCTTATTGACGCCGTGTTCTGTTAACACTTGTTTAATTATCTTTTCAATTGCAGGATTATCTGCTTTTGTAATTTTTCGTATCGTAATGTTCATCATTGAAAAAATTATGGATCAAAGTTAAATATGCATTTGATTTTTAAGCTCTATGGTCAAAAAAATAACGAAGTTTGACACCAAAATATGCATAACAAACATTTTAAATAATTTTTAAGCAGGCTTTAAATACCAATAAATAGTTTTAATTTCGGTCAATTAATAAATTTTCGGATGAAAAAAATATTAGTAATAGGCGCCGGACGTTCATCTACTTCGCTGATAACGTACTTGTTAAATAATTCAGAAAAAGAAAATTGGAAAATAAAAGTTGGAGATATTTCATTGGATTTGGCACAACAAAAAACAGCGAACCATAAAAATGCAACAGCAATTGTTTTTGATATAAACAATGAACAACAACGGGAAGGGGAAATTCAGCAAGCAGATCTTGTCATTTCTATGTTGCCGGCATTTTTGCACATGAGTGTAGCACAGGATTGCATACGCTATAAAAAACACATGGCCACGGCATCGTATGTTTCAAAGGAAATGGCAGCCCTACACCAGGAGGCACAGGCTGAAGGGGTTATACTATTGAATGAAATGGGACTGGATCCAGGTATTGATCATGCTTCAGCGATGAAAATAATAGATGAAATTCATGAAGCAGGAGGAGAGCTAACTTCTTTTAAATCCTATTGCGGAGGCCTGGTAGCACCAGAATACAATGATAATCCCTGGGGATATAAGTTTTCCTGGAATCCGCGTAACGTTGTGCTGGCCGGACAAGGAACAGCTCAGTTTATTGATCATGGGGCCTATAAGTACATTCCCTATAATCGGTTGTTTACGCAAATCGAAACCATAGAGGTAGAAGGGCATGGAAAATTTGAAGGATATGCCAATCGAGATTCCCTTTCCTACAGAAAAATTTATCATATTGATGCAATACCCACCATGTTGCGTGGAACATTGCGCATGCCGGGCTTTTGCAAGGCCTGGAATGTATTTGTAAAATTGGGACTGACTGAGGATACATTTAAAATCGAAGCTTCTGAAAAATTAACCTATGCAGAACTGTTGCTGGCATACCTCCCAAAAGGCAATAAAACACTAAAGGAGAAACTTATCGCATTCATGGGAACGGAGATGGATCAAGAAACATGGGACAAAATAGAATGGCTCGGTATAACCAGTGATCGTAAAATTAACTTGTCAAATGCAACTCCTGCTCAACTCTTACAAGATTTGCTGGAAGAGAAATGGAAACTCCAAGAGGAAGATAAAGACATGATTGTGATGCAACATTTGATCAGCTATAAAAATGCGAAAAGGGAAACAAAGCATATCACCTCTTCCTTAGTAGTTACAGGCGATGATACGCTCCATACAGCGATGGCAAAAACAGTTGGAACCCCTTTGGCAATTGCTTCAAAATTGATTTTGCAAAATAAAATAAGTGCCAGGGGAGTAGTAATACCTACTACTAAAGAGATTTATGAACCTGTTTTAAAAGAGTTAGAAAACTTTGGAGTAAAGTTCAAAGAGAAGGAAAATTAAAATGCCATGTAGTAATCTTTCAGGAGTTCACGGTATGCAGCTGTATAGGAGTGTCTTTCATCCTGCTCAATAACAATGGAATCTTCTGAAAACATGCGATTTATAAATTCAAACCGCATCAACAAACGCTTCTCTGGTTTATCGGCTCGTGTGAACACACGGGTCAATTTGGTGAGATAGAATTTATTGTTTTCAGCCATTTCACGAAAATATTCTCCTTCCTTAATTGGTAAAATAATATAAAACTTACCGGTAGGATTTAATAAGTGAAGTACACCATTTAGCAATTCATCAAATGGCAGGTGGTCGGTATGCCTTGCATTTGTTCGTGATTCTTCGGATGCTTTGGAGGAGTCAATAAAATAAGGTGGGTTGCTAACGATGAGATCATATTTCTGTGTATTCTCTTTTACAAATTGTTGTAGAGAAATGTGGTGAACATGAATTCTATTCTTCCATTTACAAGCATCAATATTTTCGGTAGCTTGAATAAATGCATTGTGATCAATATCAATGGCGTCTATGCGCGCTCCGGAACGTTGTGCAAGCATAAGAGCGATGATTCCGGTCCCCGTTCCGATGTCTAAAATAGTTTTAGCATTTGAAGGGTTTACCCAGGAGCCAAGGAGTACAGCATCAGTGCCTACTTTCATAGCACACTTATCCTGGTTAATCGTAAATTGTTTAAAAACAAAAAAAGGATTGGCCATACATGTCCATTACTGAAACAAAAAAATCTTACCGAATTTGACCTTTATCACTATAAAATTAGAATAATTTTCCGAATAAAAACAAATTATCCGTTATTCGATTCTTTTTCTGCTTCATCATCGGGCTTAGTAGAGGTATAAATGTCTATTAGCCCTTCAGGTGCCTCTATTTCCAGGTGTTTTTTGTTTCGGTCGATGCTTATGATAAACTCTTCTTTAGCGGGAACAAGGATCTCAAACGTACCGTTTTTTATTTTGAAGATGGCTTGCTGAGGAAAATCCATCACTTCCTCCACAATACCAATATCTCCTTGATGTTTATCATGAACGGTATACCCTGGCATTTCATGAAAATAGAATTTTTTTCCGGTTAATTTTGGTAAGAATGTTAAAGGGAGGTATAAACTTGATTTTAGTAATTCTTCTGCTTTGTCTATAGAATCAATACCTTCCAATTGAACAGTGGCATTGTTACCCTTGATTTGAATGCGTTTAATAAAAAAAGGAACCAGGGAACTGTTGATGTCAATAAATACGGATTCCAGTTTGGAATAACGCATGGAATTGTCTACATCCAACACAAATGTCAATTCTCCATGATTACCAGATCGTTTGGAGATATACCCTAAATTAAAACATTCCGTTTTTGTCATACTATAGCCTGGTTCATGTTTAGGAGTTGATAATAACAGTAAGATGACCGGCATGATGTTTTCCATGCCATGCATACAAAGCGATTAATTCATCCAGCTTAAATTCACGGTTGTATTCAGGGTGAATATAAGTACGTTGAAGCATTGCTTTATCTATGGATTTAATCACATAAACCATTCGAAAATGAACCGCTTCAATTAATTGCAAAGAACAATCAATTGGTAATTGCAGGCTGTCTTCCAGGTTTGCCCATAAATCCTGATTATATGGTTTTATAACAGGTTTATCTTCTGTAATGGTTAATTTAATACGCATATACGCATTCATATGACTGTCGGCAATGTGATGCACAATTTGTCTGGCATTCCATCCTTCAGACCTGTAACTTTTGCTCAAATGTCCCGGACTAAGTTCAGAAGCAATAGCTTTTAACTGTTTTGGAAATACTTCCAGTTCCTGGATATGACGCTGTGTGTCTGCGTCTGAATAATTTTTGCCGTATTCAAATTTTCCGATAGGATAAATGTTTTTGTCCATATGATTTAGTTTTAGCAAAAAGGGCAGCTGATTTAATCTTCAGCTGCCCTTTTCTTTATACATGCAATTTATTATGCTTCTGCTTGTGGTGTTTCAGCTTCCGGCGTAGCAGCCTCTGGAGAGGCAGCTTCAGCAACAGGTGCTTCTGGAGCAACCTCTGGTGCTGGTGTATTCTTAGCAGCAATTTTAACTAGTTTTGCTTCTTTCACAGCAGCTTCTGCAGCAAGACGTTTCTTGTAAGCATCTTGTTGGCTAGCAGCTAATGTAGAAACTTTAGAAGTAATTTTTGCTTCTTTTTCCGAAAGCCATTTTGCAAATTTAGCATCCGCTTGTTCTTGTGTTAATGCACCTTTAGCGATACCACCTTGTAAGTGATTTTTGTACATCAGTCCTTTATAAGAAAGGATAGCGCGACAAGTATCAGTTGGTTGAGCTCCATTTTTTAACCAAGCCAACGCTTTATCGTTGTCAAGATCAATTGTAGCAGGATTTGTAGTTGGGTTGTACGTACCAATTTTCTCAATAAACTTACCGTCTCGAGGTGCACGACCATCCGCAATTACAATGTGGAAAAAAGCACTAGCTTTTTTACCGTGTCTTTGTAATCTGATTTTTACTGGCATTTTTGTTTTTTATTTTAAATGTTTAACTATGAAATTCTGCTCTAAATCATAAAAGCAGGACGCGAAAGTAATAAATATTTATGAAACACTTGCAATTATTTGAAATTTTTGTTATAAATTTGTGGCCTCTAAAAACTGTTGTACGTCCCCACCAGTAATTTCTACGAAGAAGGCAAAAACGCAGGTGAGTAATATTCTCTTAACGTTAAGTTTGTTTTTTTTGAGCTTTTTAGCTTATTTTTGTAAAAAATTTTAAAATAATATACAACATGTTAAACTCTACATCATCTATTCTTGTACCTATTGATTCTACTGAACAAACAATTATCGCATTAAATCAATCTTACAACTTGGCCCGATTAACCAAGTCGAAAATTGTACTTTTGTCCGTGGATGAAGGCGATAATTCAGCAGCGGCACAAAAAAAATTGGATGAGTTAGCAAAAGAAGCTGCAGAAAAATCTGGTTGTGTAGTAGAAACAATGGTTCGCAAAGGTAATGTTTATGAAGAAATCAGCAAGGTAGCCGATGTTATCCAGCCTTTGCTAATGATCGGACTTACTTCAAAAATCACATTAAATAAAATTATTGGAAAAAATGCATTCAAAATGGTGCGGGAATCCAAACATCCAGTAATTACCATTCGTGGAAAAGTGCATCGCGATGGCTGTAAAACGATTTTATTGCCTGTGGATCTGACAAAAGAAACGCGGGAAAAAGTGGGAAGAGCTATTGAGTTAGCCAAACAATTTGATGCTACCGTTCGCATTATCTCTATTTTGACACAAACAGACGAAGACGCTGAAAATAAATTGATTTCTTATTCTAACCAGGTTTGGAAATTTATAAAGTCTGAAGGTATTCGCTGTACTATTAAAACGTTAAGAGGAACAGACGAGGCACAAATGATACTTGATTATGCACATGAGGTAGAAGCCGATTTGATCCTGATTATGAGCAAAGCAGAATTAAATGTCAAAGAATTTTTTATTGGAACAGTGGCACAACGTATTATCAACGAAAGTGATATTCCTGTTTTAAGCTACCGCCCAATGGAACGTAAAGACACCACTACATTTACAACCCCATATTAGTGCAAATTAATTAATATAGAAGCCCACTTTTTCGAGTGGGCTTTTTTGTTTTGTCTATGGAAAACTTTTAAAAAGTATTCTTTACCAACTAAACTCTTAAATTCTTAAATTTACACTCCTCACGGAAAACAGCTTGAATAGCCCAAGAGAGATATTAATCTGATTCAAAAGAGTTTATGAATTTTTCCCATTTACACGTACATACGCAATTTTCATTATTGGATGGAGCAGCAGATATTTCATCGTTGTATAAGAAGGCCGTAAACGATAATATGCGCGGTCTTGCCATAACGGACCATGGTAACATGTTTGGGGTTTTTAAATTCGTAGCAGAAGCAGGCAAACACAACACTCCGGAAAACCCAAATAAAATAAAGCCTATCGTGGGCTGTGAATTTTATGTGGTGGAGAATAGACATAAACGTCAATTTACAAAAGAAGACAAGGATGTTCGATATCATCAGCTATTTCTAGCAAAGGATGCAGAAGGCTATAAAAATCTCGTGAAGCTTTGTTCTTATGGCTACATGGAAGGACTGTATGGTAAATATCCACGAATAGATAAAGCATTAATTCTTCAATATCACAAGGGACTAATAGCTACCACTTGCTGTTTAGGGGCCTCTGTACCTCGTACCATACTTAAAAATGGAGAAGATGCAGGAGAAAAAGAATTTAAGTGGTGGTTGGATCTGTTTGGTGAAGATTATTATGTTGAATTACAGCGTCATGATATCCCTGAACAAAACAAAGTAAATGAAGTACTCTTAAAATTTGCAGAAAAATATAATGTAAGAATCATTGCATCAAATGATTCGCATTATGTTGATAGAGAGGACGCTAATGCACATGATATCTTGTTGTGCATTAATACAGGTGAAAAACAAAGTACCCCTATCATGAAGGATTTTGGAGACGATGATTCCAACTCTTCAAAAGGAAAAAGATTTGCGTTCTATAACGATCAATTTTACTTCAAAACAACAGCAGAAATGACACAATTGTTCAGCGATCTACCGCAAGCAATTGACAATACAAATGAAATAGTAGATAAGATAACTCCTCTTAAGTTGAAGCAGGACATTATGTTACCGAATTTCGTAATTCCAACTAATTTCTTATCTCAGGATGATTATCTGCATCATTTGACATTTACGGGTGCTAAAGAACGCTACGGTGAAATTAGTCAGGAAGCAGAGGAGCGTTTGAACTTTGAATTGAATACCATTAAAATAATGGGGTTTGCCGGATATTTCTTAATTGTTGCCGATTTCATTAAAGCCGGTCGCGATATAGGCGTGTTTATTGGGCCAGGCCGTGGTTCTGCGGCAGGATCTGCTGTTGCCTATTGCATTGGTATCACCAATATAGATCCTATCAAGTATAATCTACTGTTTGAGCGTTTCTTAAACCCCGACCGGAAAACGATGCCCGATATTGATACGGACTTTGATGATGAGGGAAGGCAAAAAGTAATTGATTATGTAGTCGAAAAATATGGAAAAAACCAGGTAGCCCAAATCGTAACCTATGGTACCATGGCCGCTAAAATGAGCATTAAGGATGTGGCCCGTGTACTGGATTTACCTTTGCAAGAGTCCAACATGCTTGCGAAAATGGTTCCTGAACGCGCGGGCATCGAATTAAAACGTATCCTGAAAGCGCCATTAACGGGTGAGAAAAGCCTGGAAGAAAAGGAAGGTTTGTCAAAAGAAGAGCTGGAAGATGTTAAACGATTACGTTTAATACTTGGTGGTAATGATTTGCAAGCCAAAGTGTTAAAAGAAGCGCTTGTTCTTGAAGGTTCAGTGAGAGGTTCCGGTATTCACGCATCGGCAATTATCATTGCTCCCAAAGATCTTACAGAAATTGTCCCGGTATCTGCTTCCAAAGATTCGGATTTATTGATTACACAATACGACGGAAAAGTAATTGAAGATGCAGGTGTCATTAAAATGGACTTCTTAGGTCTGAAGACATTAACCATTATCCGCGATGCATTAAAGTTGATTAAGGAAAATCATGGAATTGATATCGTAATTGATGATGTGCCACTGGATGATCAAAAAACATTTGAATTATACCAACGGGGAGATACCAACGGAACATTCCAGTTTGAAAGTGCTGGAATGCAAAAGCACTTGATCAATTTAAAACCTGATAAGTTTGCAGATCTTATTGCCATGAATGCCTTGTATCGTCCTGGTCCAATTGAATATATCCCCAATTTCATTGCCCGTAAACACGGACGCGAAGTGATCTCCTATGATTTACCAGAGATGGAAGAATACCTGACTGATACCTATGGTATTACCGTGTACCAGGAGCAGGTCATGTTACTATCGCAAAAACTGGCGGGTTTTTCCAAGGGTGATGCCGATGTATTGCGCAAAGCAATGGGAAAGAAGGATAGAGCTACCTTGGATAAAATGAAAAGTAAATTTGTGGAGGGTGCCACCTCAAAAGGATTAAATGCCGACAAGCTGGAGAAAATCTGGACGGATTGGGAGAAGTTTGCACAATACGCGTTCAATAAATCACATTCAACCTGCTACGCTTTTGTCGCATTTCAAACTGCTTATTTGAAAGCACATTATCCCGGCGAATATATGGCATCTGTCCTAACACATAACTTAAGCAATATTGATAAGATTACATTCTTCATGGATGAATGTAAGCGTATGGGGGTACCCGTTTTAGGTCCGGATGTGAATGAAAGCGCGTATCAATTTTCCGTAAATAAATCAGGACAGATCCGTTTTGGAATGGGTGCGGTTAAAGGAGTAGGAGAAGGGGCTGTTCTTGCCATTGTGGAAGAACGAAATACAAACGGCATTTATAAAAGTGCATTTGATTTTGTAAGAAGAGTGAACTTACGCTCAGCCAGTAAAAAAACATTGGAGAGTTTGGCGTATGCAGGTGGCCTGGATTCATTTGGTGTTCATCGTGCAACCTACTTTTTTACGGAAGGAAATGACAATGGCAACTTCCTGGAACGCATTGTTCGTTATGGAATTTCTCATCAGGAAGGTGCAAGTTCCTCACAGGCTTCTTTGTTTGGTGATGATGCAGCGGTTGATATGCCGGAACCGAAAATTCCTATCTGTGAAGCATGGAGCAATTTGGAACAATTAAAAAATGAAAAAGATGTGGTGGGTTTCTTTATTTCGGGCCATCCGCTGGATACTTATAAATTAGAGATTGAAAAATTTTGTCACCATAGAGTTAGTGATATAAAAAAAATTGACGAGAATAAAAATAAGGATTTGACAATTGGTGGCATTGTTACAAATGTTCATAATGGGATTACTAAGACCGGCAATCCCTGGGGAAAGATTACAATTGAAGATTATAACGAATCAACAGACTTAGCTTTTTTCGGAGAAGATTATGTAAAATTTAAGCAATACATGATCTCAGGATTGTTTCTTTTTATAAAAGGAAAAATAGCTGAACGCTTCAGGAATACAGGAAATTTTGAATTTAAAGTAAGTACTTTACAATTGCTATCTGAATTAAGAGATAAGATGGCTAAAAATATAATTGTTGATGTACCAATTGGTGATATTAATCAGAATCTAATCAACACTATACAAGGATTAATTGATCAAAATGCTAATGTACAACCTAAAAATTGCACATTACAATTTCAAATAGTAGATAAAGAAGAAAAGTTCGCAGTTTTGTTGCCAGCAAAAAAAATAAAGGTAAATCCGAATAACGAGTTATTAGATTTATTAAAAAAGCATAATTTAGAATATGATATTAATTAATATAGTTATTAACGCGGTTGCGTAACACGATTAAACTCTTGTTCCGTAATGGGGGTGCCATCTTTGAAATAATAGGTTTGACCAAACCCAGTCTCTTTCTTAATGTATAAGTATCCTTTATTGCCCTCAACGACAATACGTTTGGTTACTTTATCATTGTTTTCTTTTACAATTTCCTCGGTTACTCCTTGTGGGTATTTTTTAGAAAGATCATTCTTGTAAACAGTGGCTAATAAACTATCAATTTCAGCAATACGATCCTTAGGATAACTTTCAGCCGATTTTAATTCCAAAGCCTTTAGATAAGCTGCTTTTGCAAAGATGAAACTTTTAACCTGGAAGGCTGAATCTGCCGTTGTAATTGAAGCGGTATATGTATTTTCTAAAAGAGTTGCTGCAGCTTCTTCTTCCAATCTTTTCTTTTCGGCTGCTTCGGCAATTGCCTTTTTTTGTGCTAAGCGCTCTTTTTCCTTAGCTTCCGCAAACTCTTTTTCTTTTGCTATTCTTTTATTTTCTTCTGCTTTCGCTAGTGCTTCCTGTTCCAGTCGTTGTTTTTCCTTCGCATCAGCAATTTCCTTTTCCTGTGCTAATCGCTTCTCTTCTGCTGCTTTAGCAATTGCTTCTTGTTCTAGTCGTTGCTTTTCCTTGACATCAGCCAATTTTTTATCTTCTTCCGCTTTCGCTAATGCTTCTTTTTCAAGTCGTTCCTTCTCTTTCGCATCAGCTAGAGCCTTTTGCTCGGAAAGTTGCTTTTCGTCTGCTAATCGCTTCTCTTCAGCGGCTTTAGCAATTGCCTCTTGTTCTAGTCGTTGCTTTTCCTTGGCATCAGCCAATTTTTTATCCTCTTCCTCTTTCGCTAGTGCTTCTTTTTCAAGTCGTTCCTTCTCTTTCGCATCAGCTAGAGCCTTTTGCTCGGAAAGTTGCTTTTCTTGTGCCAATCGTTTTTCTTCTGAAGTTTTCGCCAGTGCTTCCTGTTCCAGTCGCTGCTTTTCTTTGGCATCCGCTAACGCTTTTTCCTGAATTAAACGCTTATCTTCTGCAGTTTTAGCCAGCGCCTCTTGTTCTAAGCGCTGCTTTTCTTTGGCATCAGCCAATTCCTTTTCTTTCGACAATCGTTTTTCTTCCGAAGCTTTTGCCAGCGCTTCTTGCTCTAAACGTTTTTTCTCTCTTGCATCAGCTGTTTCCTTTTCCTGAAGCGTTACCTTATTGATTTCATTCAGCTTATTTTTTGGGTAGGATTCTGAAGCTTTATAAGTAAGTGCTTCTTCATATGATTTTTTTGCAGTAGGATAATCTTTATCTATAAAGGCTTTATCTCCTTTTGCAATGGCATTTTGATAATTTACAAGCGCCTCATCCTTTACAACTACTTTAGGGCTTTCTTCGGCTATTTTTTTGACCTTCGCGAAATCCTTTTGCATCGCTTGATCCAGCATTTCATCTGTTATCAAGCTTTTTTTCTCTGCACTGTAATAATAACTTTTTAAGGGAGTAGCAAGAACATCGTTAACTTTTGCAAGTACCTGTTCATCCTGCGGTAATTCAAAAAGTGTAATTTCAGGTTTAACAATATTTTTGAAAGTTTGTGCCTCTTCGTCAGTAAAACCCATGGTAGAAAACACAACCTCTGCCTTTATGCAGCCAGGCTTGGTAATGTATAAATTATATTCCTCATTTGGATCTAAGGAAAAGGAGAAAGTGCCGGTTGGACCGGTTACAACTTCTTTGGAGCCTCCTGAATTATCAGTAAGTGTAGCGATTGCACCGCTTAAATATTTACCGTTTTGCTTTACAACACCTTCTACTTTGCAGCTAAATTGCGCTTGTAGATTATAAACACTTAATAAAGCACAAAGAAGACAAAAAAGTTTTAATTTGTATTTATGGGTATTTCCTAGCTGATAAAAATGCATAATAATCACAATTTTAATGTCCTTTAAATTTGAAGTGCCCAAAGTACATGCCTAATATAAAATCAATGTTACCTGTACTTTAAAAGAAGCGATAGCCTAAACGGAATCTTACAACTTATATTTTTCGAGGATAACGAAGTTACAAAAAAATCCCCAAATGTCAAGCTGTCACCTTAAACAATTTGGCAAATCATTTGACTATCACACAAAACAATTATACCTTTATAAGCTAGGAAAAAATTGATTTTGAAAATTTATTTATAAATTAAAATTTTAAAAATATGGCATTAGAAATTACAGACGCTAATTTTGAGGAATTAGTAGAAAAATCAGACAAACCAGTATTACTTGACTTTTGGGCTGAATGGTGTGGACCATGCCGTATGGTTGGACCGGTAGTTGAAGAATTATCAAAAGATTATGATGGTAAAGCAATCGTTGGAAAGGTAGACGTTGATAGCAATTCAGCGATATCGGCGAAATTTGGGATTAGAAACATTCCCACCATATTATTCTTTAAAGGCGGACAGGTTGTAGATAAACAAGTTGGGGCTGTACAAAAATCTGTATTGGATGCAAAATTAAAAGCTTTATTTTAATTTTATCCTTAATAAACATCAGGGAAACAAGCTGAATCATTCAGAAATTGTTTCCCTGTTGTATTTAAATCTCACTCACGATGGAAACCATTAATCAGCAGCCTTTACAGCAATTTACCCATTTGGAATTGATCGCCAAACAAGTTGTCGAAGGCTTTATTACAGGACTTCATAAAAGTCCTTTTCATGGTTTTAGTGTTGAGTTTGCTGAGCATCGTTTATACAATAAAGGTGAATCCACAAAACACATTGATTGGAAACTATACGGAAGAACGGATAAACTATTTATTAAACGATACGAAGAAGAGACAAATTTAAGATGCCACTTGATTATTGATGCATCCTCTTCTATGTATTATCCCTTTATAGAAAACAAGGCTTTTTCTTTTTCGGAGAAAGAAAAAAAAATAAATAAGATCACCTTTTCTGCATATTGCGCTGCTGCCTTGATAGAATTGTTAAAGCGCCAACGAGATGCAGTTGGGTTAAGCATATTTTCAGATCGAGTCGAACTACACACAGCTGCAAAATCAAATTCCTTGCATCAAAAAATGCTTTACCGTGAATTGGAAAAACGTATACAGCCCCATGATTTGCAAGCGAAGAAAGAAAGTTCTGTTATAAAGGCACTGCATGAAATTTCAGAAGCAATTCATAAACGCTCATTGGTTATCATTTTTAGTGATATGATGGATTCGACAGCGAATTCAGATGAGTTATTTTCAGCACTTCAACATTTAAAGCACAACAAGCATGAAGTGATTGTTTTTCATGTAGCCGATAAACAAAAAGAGCTGGATTTTGATTTTGATAATCGTCCTTATCGTTTTATAGATTTAGAAACGAATGAAGAAATAAAACTGCACCCTAATGAATTAAAAGAAAGCTATTTGTTGCAAATGACCACTTTTAAAAAGGAATTAATGCTTAAATGCGGGCAAAATAAAATTGAATTTATTGAAGCGGATATCAATCTGGGTTTTGATCAGGTGTTGATGCCTTATTTGATCAAAAGAACCAAATTGATGTAAACTTTATATTAAAAGAAGTAATTCTTCAAATTCAAAGAAAGATTCAAATGCAGTAAGTTGAATCACATTGATTGCACAACCTCCCAGTCCTACCATTTTTTTAAACTTTTTCTTTTGTTCCATTCGCAACTGCTTACTTGAAAAAGAAGGGAAGGGGCGATATTTTGCAATAAAATTAGAAAGGCAATAAGAGCAGAAAATAATAAAAGCACCAATGAAATAAGGTCTTTTGAAAATGTCTCTCATCACTGTACCTACGAAAAATGGAAACCAATAAGGTATGGATCCTTTATAATATCCTGTTTCATAAAAATTTCTGTAGGGCGAATGTCTTGAACCGATTGGTTTTAAATGATTGAAATAGTAATCAAAGGTTTGTGTGTTCCAGCCAAAAGAACGTGCTGAAATATAGGCCATATCATCTTCTCCACGTGTCTTCGATTCAACAAATTTTCCAATTTGAAGATATACATCATAACGAATGACCAAACTGGCCCCCCTGCCACTGTTTCTTTCTTCAATTTCCTCAGGAATTCCGTTTTCAACCATGTGACCCGATGCAACAGCAAGCTTCGGGTCCCTTTCAAATTCAGAAAGCATATTAGCAAAAAAACGATTATCAAAATTAATGTCGGCATCAATTTTTGCGATGATGTCAACTGGCTCAGTCCTTAACGTGTCTGCATAATTAATAATAGCTGCTACACGCCCGCCACGGTTTTTATATTCTTTTCTAAAAGAACTGAGTTTTCTATACTTGATAAAAGGGTAGTTGTTCAGGTATTTATTAATAATCTCAACTGTTCCATCGGTCGATTCATCATCCATGATAATCCACTCACATGGAAG
>C688J18823_10001286_pt1 | contig 15442 bp, 17 predicted proteins | sample HopSoiMetagenom1_FD_18823 | JGI IMG/M metagenome (IMG submission 18823)
TTTATTAGCTAACCCTTGAGTTCGTCACTTCAGTTCGAGGCGTCACAGCCCCGCGGCGGCACTATGCCGATAGGCGAGGGTACCTGCGCCACAAGCGCGACGCAGCCGGAACACCATTCCGGTCGTGCTCATTGGCACAATTCGTGTCTCAAAGGGCAGCAGGAATTCACTGCAAATTCACTGTTTTTTCCCAGCTTCCGACGTCGCTGGTCCGGAAGTCATTGTGAATGGAAGACTTATGACATATCCACAGAGTTCCCTCTTCATTCCCTGCCTCGAGAAGAAATTTGCGATTTTTGGGCAGAAACTTGAAGATTTCCACGAGAATCGCCGAAATTCACTGTCTTTTTCGCTGTTCGCGAGATATCCACATCACGTGAACATGCAGGACGATGGGCTTTGTTCCAAGCGGGATGACTAGCTTGCAGCCGCAGTAGCTATCTGTTCGACGGCAGCCAATGCCTGCGTGAACTCAATTGAGACCTGATGACGTCGAGCGAGATAAGACGGCGAGTTGTAGGAAATCCAGGTCTGTTTGCCGGGATCCTCGCCCACCAGGATCTTTTGCGGAAGATCCAATGCGATCGAAGGCGCTGAAAGCATCAGCGGCGTTCCTGCCCTCGGACTGCCGAAGATGACGAGCTTGGTAGATGGCATGTGTAGTCCCTCGGCCAACGCCTCTCCGCTGTGGTCCACGACACAGAAAATTTTCAATCCCTTGGCAGAGATCGCTCGCTCGAGGCGCTGCAACGTGTCAGCAAATGGATACTGACTGCGTATGCTGACGACTCCGTTTCCTTCCTTGCTGCCGATTACTTGCGACATAACGTACCTTCTGCCTCACGCATGTGAACGCTTGAACTCGTCGAAGCTGGCGAGATAGCGATCCATGTCCCCTGGCAACAAATAATACGGCGTTGACAGCCGCAGCTTCGAGGGCTCGCCCCCGCGAATTCTGATTTTCTTCTGCTGCCACATCCAATGTTCCAATTCCATTCGCTTGAGCGGTGGAACGTTCACCGTTACGATACCGCACCGCATCGATACTTCGGGTGAGGTCCAGGATTCAGCGCCTCGCCGCGTCATCTCTGCGAGCATTCGATCCGCGAGTTGGCGATGGCGACGCTCAATACGGTCCATGCCAATGCTATTAGCAAGCTCGATGGAAGCGCGCAATCCGGCAAGCATGGGAACATTTGATGATCCGATGCGCTGGAAGCGCTCTGCCTTTAACTCCGGACGCTCCCAGCCTTCAGTGGCAATCGTGTTCCAGAGCCGATCCTGCACTTCTGGACGGACGTAAAGAAACCCTGTCCCTTTTGGTGCCTGCAGCCACTTATGCGGCGACGATGTGTACATGTCACATCCGATCTCGCGAATGTTCAGAGGCATCATGCCGACCACGTGTGCACCATCGAACGCGCTCAGAAGTCCTTTGGTACGTGCCAGCGACGCAATTTCTTTCACCGGCTGAACAACGCCGGTCACAGTCGTGATGTGGCTAGTGAAGATAATTCGTGTCTGCGGAGTAATCGCGTCATTGATGCGGTTGAGAATGTCGGCTGGCGATTTCGGTGGTAGCGGAATCTGATACTTCTTTACGACCACACCATAGCGTTTAGCGCGCAGCAGCCAAGGTTGTTCGCCGCCTGGGTGTTCCTGGTCGCTCATCAGCACTTCATCGCCTGCCTTCATCTCCAAACCGTTAGCGATGTAATTGTTCGCTTCAGTTGCGTTGCGCACGAGCGCGATTTCATCCCGCGTAGCTCCCACGAATGTGGCTAACGGATCACGAAATTCATTCCAGGCTGCGTAGCCCCAGATTGGATAATCTTCGGGATCGTTTTGGGCCATCTGTTCAGTCTGATGATACGAATCGACAATGGCGCGCAGGACCGGCAGTGGGGATGATCCAACCGTCCCGTTGTTTAGGTAAACCTCATCCACAGGAATCAGGAATTGCTTGCGCAGCTCTGCCCAGTAAGCCTCCTGATCGCGATCGTATAGATCTCTCGGTGGAAGAGGATGATTGTCGGAATGAGCCGCGGCTTGAGCTTCAGCTAAAGAGGAGGGAAGCCCTGCGGCTGCGGCAATGGCGGCAGCGGACAGCAGAAAGCGACGGCGGTCGAGCATGAGTGCGTCTCCGAAGTCGGTCGCGCAACATGCTGGACTGCCGTCGCTATTGTGTCAAGACGCTGATCTGGCTTAGCTCTTGAGGCGGCGCCGTTGGCAGCTCGTCACTACCGCCGTCGGATCGATGGCATCGCGGTCCTTTTGCATCTCGACCACTTTCCCATCCTTGTCGATCAGGTACGTGACCCGCCGCAATGTCTTGGAGCTGGCGTTGTAGATTCCATATTCCTTACTTATCTCACCCCCAAGGTCACTCAAGAGCGGAAAGGTTACGCCGATCTGTTGTGCCCAAGCTTTGTTCGCGAATGGACTGTCCATGCTTACACCCAGAACCTGGGTGTCTGCGCCCTCCAGCGTTTGCAGTTGCTGCTGGAAGGCTTTCATTTCCTTCTCTCAACCACCGGTAAAGGCAAAGACATAGAAGGCAAGAACCACACTTTTTTTGCCGTGGAAGTCTGAGAGCTTTGTCTCCTTGCCGTTTTGATCGCGTAAGGTGAAGTCGGGAGCAGTATCGCCAACTTTGATCTTCGGATCGGGAGGAGAAGGCTGGTCAGCGGCAGGGAGTAGCGAGGATGTTCCAACAAAAAGAGCCGTTAGAAAAATGGAGGTGAAGAAGATTTTGGGCATGAGGTCGCTCCTAGTGAGCGGAGCAAGCGTACCTTTTACTGAGCCAAGCGGTCAATTCCGTCGCTTGCACCCGATGCAGAAAACCCAGTACAGTCGAGAGTTCCTCTACCCATGGCGCAGAATAGGCAGGTAAGCGGGCCCAACAAGCTGCAGCGACCCGAAGAACGGGGACGTGCCGCAGCTCGGAGCCCAAGCAACGGGGTCCGCGCAAATGACAAGTACCAGCGAATCTTGGATGCTGCCATCAGCGTGATCGCTGAAAAGGGCTTTCACAACAGCCGGGTTTCTGATATCGCGGGGCGAGCCGCCGTCGCAGACGGCACCATCTACCTTTACTTTAAGTCCAAAGAGCAGATCCTGATGACCGCGCTCGCCAATGCGTTTGAGGCGTTCCTCGGTCAAGCAAAGAAGGAATTGAGTGGAGCTGCTGATACCGCTGCCAAGTTGCGGGCGCTGGCCCGCTTGCACCTGCGGGAGCTCGGAGGAAATCGAAGCCTCGCCGTGGTGCTACAGACCGAGCTGCGTCAAAGTGCGAAGTTCCTGGCTGAGTTTTCGCAGCGCGAGTTAAAGGAATACTTCAATTTGATCCGTGAGGTCATCCGCGAAGGTCAGCAGTCCGGCAGCATACGTCGAGACATTTCAGACAAACTCGCTGCCGCCTGCATGTTCGGCGCAATGGACGAGCTGGTGACTACCTGGGTGTTGAGCAGCCGCGAGTATGACCTTGCAGCCGCAGCCGATCCCGTGGTTGACCTGCTTCTCAGCGGAATGGAGGTGCGCCGCTGACTCTGCGCACACTCAACGATATTTTCTTTGCTGCCATCGACCGCGACTTGCCGCGGGTGATGAGCTATGAACGGGGCGGCATTTGGTACGACATCTCCGCTCGAGATCTGTATACACGTGTCCTTAACTTTGCTCGGCAGCTTCAAAGTTGGGGAATTCGAAAGGGAGATCGCGTTGCGCTGATTTCGGAAAACCGCTTCGAATGGGCAGTAACCGATTGGGCGTGCCTTTTGATCGGCGCCGTTGATGTACCCATCTATCCAACACTGACGGCCGACCAATCAGCGTTCGTGCTGAAAAATTCAGGTGCGCGTGTCGTGGTTCTTTCAACGCGCAAACAGCTCGAAAAAGTTCGCAGCATTAACGCCCTAACTCAGCTCGAACACGTTGTGGTTATGGACGACGTCGAGCATCCGGACACGGTTCGGATGAGTGCCATTATGGGTTCGCAGGCGGCCATCGCGCGTGACGCGCAGTTCGATGCGGCGGCTCAAACGCTAGGCTCGGATGATCTCGCCACCATCATCTACACGTCTGGGACAACTGGAGTCCCCAAAGGCGTGATGCTGACGCACGGCAACATCGCTTCCAACCTCGAGCAGACTGCCCGCAGTCTTGGTTGGCAACCCGGGCAGGTGTCGCTGTCCTTTTTGCCGCTATCGCATGTCACCGCTCGCCATGTGGATTATCTCTGTTTACTTCGCGGTGTGACTCTGGCCTACTGTCCAGGCTTTGATGAACTTGCAGCCAAACTGCAGCAGATACGACCGCATCTGTTCGTCGGTGTTCCTCGCGTATATGAAAAAGTCCGTCAGGAAGTAGACCGCCGTGCCAGCGGTCTGAAAAAGCCGGTATACGAATGGGCACTGCGCGTAGGACAAGAGCATCGTGAGGAGATCCTTCGGGGAGAGAGCCCCAACGATTGGCAATGGGAAGTCGCGAATAGGGTCGTGTATAAAGCGATTTATCAGTGGTTCGGCGGCCGTGTGGAGATGTTTGTTTCCGGTGGCGCTCCACTCGGAATTGACCTGGGGCGATGGTACGCGGACGTGGGTATTCGCATCCTCGAAGGCTATGGACTTACGGAAACCTCGCCGGTAATCGCCGTCAACAACCCTGAGGAGAACAAGCTCGGCACTGTTGGCAAACCGCTCTCCAATGTCGAGTGTCGTTTCGCAGCAGACGGTGAGTTGCTGGTGCGCGGCCCGTCTGTTTTTAAGGGATATTGGCAGAACCCCCACGACACAGCTGAGGCTTTCGAAGGCGACTGGTTCAAGACCGGAGACATTGGCAATGTCGATGCCGAGGGATTCCTAAGCATCACCGATCGTAAGAAGGATCTAATCAAAACCAGCGGGGGCAAGTTCGTTGCTCCCCAACCGATTGAGAACAAGCTCAAGATGTCGCCCCTGGTAGCCCATCCGGTGGTGATTGGGAATGCCAGAAAATTTATCAGCGTGGTGATCTGCCCTAACTTTGCTGCCCTCGAGCAGTGGGCGCGTGAACAGGGAATCGAGTTCGTCTCTCGCTCCGAGCTTGTGCGACATGCCGCAGTGTTGCAGGCGTACCACGACATCGTTACCGACGTAAACCAACAGCTTGCGCAGTTTGAAACGTTGAAAAAGATTCTGGTAGTACCCGACGAGTTCACTGTAGATGGAGGTGAGATGACGCCCAGCCTCAAAGTACGTAGGCGTGTCATTGAAGAAAAATACAAGCGGCAGATCGATGCTATGTACGCAGAAAGCGCTCATCGATCGGAACCTGTCCGCGTGTAAAGGGTAGAATTCAGTCTTAGAACTTCACTATGGATGAGTTGGTTATCGCCGGGCACGCGTTCACCTCGCGTTTGATTGTTGGCACAGGGAAGTACAAGAACGGTGAGCAGACGAGGCGGGCACTCGAAGCCTCGGGGGCTGAGATCGTGACGGTCGCCGTGCGTCGTGTGAATCTTGATCGTGGCAAAGAGTCACTGCTCGACTTCATTGATCCCAACCGCTATTTCCTTTTGCCCAACACCGCCGGCTGCTACACCGCGGACGAAGCGGTCCGTACGGCGCGGCTCGGTCGCGAAGTGGGCCTGTCAGACTGGGTGAAGGTCGAGGTCATCGGCGACCAGAAAACTCTTTTCCCTGACGTGCAGGCGACCATCGAAGCCACACGCATTTTAGTGAAGGAAGGCTTTACTGTTCTTCCGTATACCTCAGACGATGTGGTGGTTGCAAAGCGCTTGCTCGATGCAGGAGCGAGCGCGATTATGCCGCTCGGAGCCCCCATTGGCAGCGGGTTAGGTATCCAGAATTCAGCCACCATCCGAATTTTGCGCGAAATGATTACTGGTGTTCCGCTCATCGTGGATGCCGGTGTGGGCACGGCTTCTGATGCGACGGTTGCAATGGAACTCGGCTCTGATGCTGTCTTAATGAATACCGCGATCGCTAATGCAGAAGATCCGGTGCTGATGGCGGAAGCCATGCAACACGCGGTAATCGCCGGACGCAGCGCTTATTTAGCCGGGCGCATGCCGAAGAAGCTGTACGCTACAGCAAGTTCGCCGCTGGAAGGCGTCGTGCGCTGAGCGACCCAGATGGGAGACTCCGCACAGGGCGAACGCTTTTCCAGCTACAAAGAATTCTTCGATTTCTATCTTGCACAACACTCGAGCAGCGGCAATCGTGCCATGCATGCTTGCGGAACTCTGATTGGGTTGGGCGTCTTCATTGCCTCTTTTGCCACACGCCATTTCCTCTGGGCACTGCTCTGGATTCCCATCGCTTATGGATTCGCCTGGACTGGGCATTTCCTGATCGAGGGCAATAAGCCTGCTACCTTTGGGCATCCGTGGTGGTCTTTCATCAGCGACTTCCACATGTTGGCGCTGATGCTCAATGGCAAATTGAAGAACAGATCATCTCTGACTTGAAACATGGCCGTCCACCTCACGAGTGTGGCCGTGGGAGTGTGCATCTCTAATCGCTTTCATGAGCGAGAGTACTCTGGCTGGACGCCTCGGAATGTGCTTTGCTTAGCGAAGACCATTCATATGAGGTGTTTTGAATGAAGGTTTACAAGGTTCTCCGCTGGCCGATCCTGATCCTGTCGTTGTTGGTGCTTATTCTTTTGTTGAAGCGCCCAGAGCCTCTCTCCGTTCAACAACAGCCGCCCGCCGCGGTGGCGACGAATGCCAATTCTTTCCAGGCAAAACTCGGAGAGTTGCAAGATGCACATCAACGTGGAGAGACGGGGGCAGAAGTTCGACTGTCATCGGACGAAGTAGGTTCCGCACTCCTGGTTGCGAACTCGGAGCCGCAAGCGGAAACGGGTCAGATGACCGTGACCTCTCCGCCAAACCCTAGTCTGAGCAACTCGACTTCAATTAATCCGGAACAGGTGCGGCTAAAAGATCCGCAGGTCATCTTTGAGGGGACCAAGTGAAAGGCCAGTTCGCAGCTCACGTATACGGCAAAGATGTCTTCGTTACGGTCAGCGGTCATTTAGGTGCAAAGGATGCCTATGCCACCTTTGAACCCACGAGCTTCAAAATCGGCAGCATGCCCGTGCCGATCTCGATGGTACAGATGCAGCTGGGCAAAAACTCAGCGAGCCACAGACGCGAGAGAAACTGAAATTGCCGGAGTTCGTAAGCGACTTGAAGGTCGAGCATGGTCAATTGGTGATAGCTGAAAAGTAGGACGGGGGCTGCGGCCAGCTAACCATTCGCATTTGATGGCTGATTGGGCGGACAATGCGCAGCATCCTTTTGCTTGGACGGATCCGTACCATGGCATCGGTATGTATCGCATGGTCCTCAAAGACTATTTCAGCGTGATCCCAGTAAAATGTGTTGCCCATGTTTGCTCGTCTGCAGTCCCGTCCTATAGAATCGTGAGTTTTCTGCACGTGGTTGGGACTGCATAGCGTTCCTTCCTCCTCAAATTTCCAGCGAATGAAAATTCACGAATATCAGGCCAAGGGCATTCTTGCGAAGTATGGCGTCGCAGTCCCTCGCGGCGAGATGGCCAGCAGTAAAGACGAAGCACTCGACATCGCCAAACGTCTGATGGCAAGCGGTGCGAAAGGCATCGTGGTAAAGGCGCAGATTCATGCGGGAGGACGCGGCAAGGGCGGTGGCGTAAAGCTGGCCAAGACCGCGGAAGAAGCTGAGCAACTTGCCGCCAAGATCCTCGGCATGCAGTTGGTCACTCATCAGACCGGACCGCAAGGGCAGAAGGTGCAGCGGCTCCTGATCGAAGAGACCCTGCCCATCGAGCGCGAGCTCTATTTAGGAATCGTACTCGACCGCGCCACGTCGAAGCTGGTTTTCATGGCTTCAGCGGCGGGTGGAATGGAAATCGAGGAGGTTGCCGCCAAAGATCCGACTGCGATCCTGAAGGAGACCGTTGATCCCGCAGTTGGATTTCAGGCATTTCAGGCGCGCAAGCTGGCGTTCGCACTCGGTCTAAAGCCGGAGCAGGTGACGCGAGCCGTACAACTCATGACAGCACTTTATCGCGCGACTGCAGAAACCGATGCCTCGCTGTGTGAAATCAACCCCTTCATCACCACCACAGACGGACGGGTCTTCGCACTCGACGCCAAGATGAATTTTGACGACAACGCACTCTTCCGCCACAAAGACATTAAAGAGCTGCGCGACATCGCCGAGGAAGATACGCTGGAAGTGGAAGCTTCGAAGTACAGTCTGAACTACATACGGCTCGACGGCAATATCGCTTGCATGGTGAACGGAGCGGGGTTGGCCATGGCGACCATGGACATCATTCAATATGCCGGCGGTATGCCAGCCAACTTCCTTGACGTTGGTGGTGGTGCCAACGCTGAACAGGTAGAGCACGCCTTCGAAATCCTGCTGAGCGACAAGAATGTAAAGGCCGTGCTGATCAACATCTTTGGCGGAATATTGCGTGTAGATACATTAGCTAAAGGAGTGGTTGAAGCTGCGAGAAAGACGAAGATCAGCATCCCAGTGGTGCTTCGTCTTGAAGGAACAAATGTTGAGCAAGGCCGCGAGATACTGCAGCGTTCAGGGCTCAACTTCATCGTTGCAGAAACCATGAAGGACGCAGCGGAGAAAGTTGTTGGGACAGCCAAACCGTAGCTGTGAGCCAGAAGCTCCCATGTCAATACTCGTAGATCAAAACACTCGGTTGATCGTCCAAGGCATCACTGGACGCGAAGGCACATTTCACGCTAAAGGCTGCGCGGAATATGGAACCAAAGTCGTCGGAGGCGTGACTCCCGGCAAGGGTGGTACCACCCATGAAGGATGGCATGTCTTCAACACGGTTGAAGAGGCAATGCGTGAGACTGGCGCGAATGCGACGGTCATCTTTGTGCCTCCTCCGTTTGCCGCTGACGCCATCATGGAAGCCGCTGATGCGGGCATGCCATTGATCGTCTGCATCACTGAAGGCATCCCGGTCATGGACATGGTNCGGGCGTGGGAGTATCTCCGGGACAAACGCTCGCGACTCATNGGCCCNAATTGNCCCGGCATNATCTCGCCCGGCANGTCCAAGGTCGGCATCATGCCGGGCCGCATTCACAAGCAGGGAAACATCGGNATCGTTTCTCGCTCNGGGACGCTTACCTACGAAGCTGTTTACCAGCTTTCGCAGCGAGGCATCGGACAATCGACAGCCATTGGCATCGGCGGTGATCCCATCATNGGGACCACGTTCGTNGATTCTCTTAACNTATTCAACGATGACCCGGAGACGGAAGCCATCATNATGATTGGCGAGATTGGCGGAAANGCAGAAGAAACTGCGGCCGAATACGTGAAGAAGTATGTACGCAAGCCGGTGGTCTCATTCATCGCCGGACAGACTGCGCCGCCCGGCCGTCGCATGGGACACGCCGGCGCCATCATCTCCGGGGGACATGGCACCGCGAGTGAGAAGATCAAAGCGCTGNAGGCAGCAGGCATTCAGGTTGCAAAGTCGCCGGCGGTGATCGGCGAAACGCTGGCGANAGCGATCGGCGCCCAGCCAGCGGCGCGGTGAGATGTATCGTGGCCGGAATCCCTAGCATTGAGGACTTACATCACGCATGAAGACCCTGCAACGCACATTCAGCATCATTAAGCCCGACGCAGTCTCTAAGAACGCAACGGGAGACATCCTTAGCATGATTCAGCACGCAGGTTTCAATATTCTCGGCATGAAGATGCTTTGGATCACCAAGGAGCAGGCGGAAGGCTTTTATGCAGTTCACGCAAGCCGTCCTTTCTTCGAATCTCTCACGACCTTCATGTCGTCAGGCCGTATTATCGTGCTCGCGCTCGAGAAGGAAAATGCGATCCCCGACCTGCGTAAGTTGATGGGGGCAACAGATCCTGCGAAAGCGGAGGCGGGAACGATTCGTAAGAAACATGCGGCCAGTATCGAAGCAAATTCAATTCACGGATCCGATGCTGAGGAAACGGCCCGTTTTGAGTTGAGCTACTTCTTTGCGGGATATGAGCTTACGAACTANAGCAGTCAGCAGCTTCCCGCTATGCATAGTGGTGTGCCGGAAGGTAATGGCCGAGAGCCGAAAGCAATTACATGCCTCTGATTCAAATCACTCTTCTCAAAGGCCGCACACTCGAGCAGAAGCGCAAGGTTGCTGCACGCGTGACCGATGCATTGGTGGAAGAAGCTGGCGCGAATCGCGCAGCAGTGACGGTCACGTTCGTGGAAGTTACTAAAGACGACTACGCCAGCGGCGGGGTGCTGCTGGCGGACAAACAATAGAAGTTCCTCTTGTGTTTAGGCGAATGCCGGCTCAAGCAAGCCTGCGAGAGCCTCGAGTAGAACTCGGTCACCGTCACGAGAGTCGATCGCGGCGTCCACTTCATGGTGTTTGCCGCTGGCGTGAATTACCAGTACGCGACACAGGGAGTTTGCCTTCTTCGCCATATAGGGCAGATGGTGGCGATCATCCCGCGTAAGCGTGTGACCTAGCACGACGATCTCATATTTCTCGAGGCGCATAGCCTCCTCGAGCGCACGCCGTCCGACGACCGACTTAACTGAGTAACCAGCCTTCTCCATCACGGAGAGGTGCGCGCTCAGGTGCTCTGCATCACCCTCGCCGTACAGGATCTTTGCCTTGCTTGAGGTCTTACCCATCTACNACCTCCGCGTTGCGCAGAGTAGCAGGNGGNATCGTNGTTCTGAAGATGACGAAAGACAGCGTTTTGGTAATGNTGTCNTGCGCTAGTGNGCTGCGATGGGCGCGACCGCATGTACCTGGTCGATGATCGCCTGGGCGTCAATTTTGTANTTCGCGAGCAGTTCNTCGGCTTTACCGCTATGGGGNACTTCGCGGACCGCCAAGCGNTANACCTTCACGCCTTCAGAGCTCACGGCTTCGCACACCGCGTCGCCAATTCCGCCAGCAGGATAGTGATCTTCGACGGTGATAATCGTGTTGTTGGTAGCTGCGGCCGCTTTCAGCAGCGTGTCGGTATCGACGGGTCGAACACTGAAGAGATCGATGACGCGAATGGCAACGCCCTGCTTCTTGAGGACGTCGTAGGCCTTCAGAGCTTCTGTTAGCGTAACGCCTCCGCCCACGACTGTGACCGCGTCGTCGTTGCTCTGGCGTAGTACTTTGGCTCTCCCAATTTCGAACTTCTCGTCGTTCTTGTAAATGACCGGCTGCTTCGGACGTCCAGAGCGAATGTAGGCCAGCCCTTTGTGCGCTGCGGCAAGATCCACTGCGTACCACGCGCTTACTGCATCGCTAGGATAGAGCACAGTGGATTCGGGCAAAGCGCGGAACAGACTGAGATCTTCGAGGCCCATCTGTGACGCTCCATCCTCTCCGATGGAGACGCCCACGTGCGTGCCGATGAATTTGACATTCAGGCGCGCGAGGCCGGCGAGGCGCACGAAATCCGCCGCACGCGTGAGAAAACAGGCAAACGTGGAAGTGAATGCGATCTTTCCTGTAGCCGCGAAGCCCATCGTCATGCCTACCATGTTCTGCTCGGCAATGTAAGCTTCGAAGAACCGATCGGGTGCGACTTTCTGGAAGAACTCCGTGTACGTGGAGTTCTCGACGTCAGCATCGGTACAGACCACCGCCTCATTGTTCTTTCCGACCTCAGCAAGCGCTTGCGCCGCGGCTTCGCGAGTAGCGATTTCTTTGCCGAACTCATACTGCGGGGCAGCGATGTGCCTGTACGCCGGGTACTGTTTGGCTTTGCCGCTCGGTTTGGTCGGTTTGGGTTGCGGGGCGTTGGTCTTGACGAACTGCTTTTCCAATTCGGCAATTGCTTTGTCGGCTTCGTCTTTCTTCAACGGCTTCCCGTGCCAGCCGTTGTGATCCTCAATGAACGACACACCCTTGCCCTTGAGCGTTTGGGCGAGGACGACAGTGGGCCTTCCTTTGGTGCTCTTCGCCTTCTCGAAGGCTTCAAGAAGTTCGCCGACGTTATGTCCATCGACGACAAGAGCGTTCCATCCGAAGGACGACCAGCGTTGCTGATAAACGTCCATATGGTGTTGAAGCATGGTGGGTTGACTTTGGCCGAGACGATTCACATCGACGATCGCGCAGAGATTATCGACCTTGTGATGGAACGCCACTTCAGCGGCCTCCCACACTGATCCTTCGGCGTTTTCACCATCGCCTAGCAGCGCATAGGAGCGGAAGTTAGAGCCATCGACTCTTGCGTCTAGAGCTAAGCCCAGGGCTACACAGATTCCCTGGCCAAGTGAGCCAGTCGGAACAGAGACAAACTTCAGGATCGGAGTCGGATGCCCTTCGAGATCGGAATCGATTCTGCGCAGTGAAAGCAGATGCTCACGACTGATGTAACCGAGCTCCGCCCACGTAGAGTAGAGTACCGGCGCCGCGTGTCCCTTGGAGAGAACAAACTTGTCGTTTGCCGGATTCCCGGGGTCTGCAGGATCGAAGTTCATTACCGAAAAAAACAGGCAGGCCATGATTTCCGCTGCTGACATGGAGCTTGTCGGATGTCCGCTACTTGCAGCCGTGGTGGCGCGGATGGAATCGATCCTGAGCTGGGTGGCAATGTTGTGCAGTGAATCGAGCAGTTCTTGCGAGTAAGGCACTGGGAGCTCCCGAAGTGTTGGATGAGAACTGGCAGGAACACAAAAGTGTAAAGTTCCGCCTAAGGACAGGTCAACGTGGGCCCGGGGTTAACACGACGTCGCGAAGGCGTGACATTCTCCGGGTTCAGCTTCGTGACCTGATGATTTATCTTCGCGACCTTCGTCCGTATTAACCGCATTGGCTGAGCTTCGTATTAACCCCGGGCAGAGATCAGCACGACAGTGGCGTCATCCAATGCAGGCTGACCGCCGCTGAATTCCCACACGTCATCGAGGATCACCTGGGTTGAGATATTCGGATCCTGCATGAGCTCTCCTACTCGTGTAGTTCCGTACTCCTGCTGCTCATTGTTTAGTGCTTCGGAAATTCCGTCGCTGTACAGCAGTATGCGTCCATTTTCTTCCAGCAGCACGGTGGATTCGGAGAACGACGTCTCGGCGATGCCCAGGCAGTCCGGTATCGGTCTCCACCAGCTTTGTGCAGATTCCGTTGGAGATCACCGGCCATGGATGACCCGCATTGGCGAAGGTGAATGTTCGCAGCTGAGGATCGACGACTCCGTAGATCATCGTTACAAACCGGCCGGCAGGGAAGTCGCGCAGCAGTGAGCGATTCATTCTCGCGAGAACTTCACCCGGGCTTAGCGTGTTCTCTGCGATGGCACGAAAGACGCTTCGCGTCGCCGACATCAGCAACGCGGCTGCCATGCCTTTGCCGGCAACATCTGCGAGCACCACTCCCCATTTCCCGTTGGGAAGCTCGACGTAGTCGTACCAATCACCGCCTACGGCTCCGGCAGGCAATGTGGCTCCGGTGACAGAAAGCTGCGGGAAGAGCAGCGAGGAATTGGGCAAAAGCTGTTGCTGAATCTGCCGCGCTTCCTCTGCTTCTCGGGTAAGCCGGCCACTCAGTTCCCGTTCGCGCTGGAAAAGGCGAGCATTTTCAACAGCAATAGCGATATGGTCCGCGAGCGCGCGCAGAACCTTGAGCTTTTGCGGCGCGAAGGCATCCACTTCGGGATGCACAGCGTTGAAAACGCCGATCACGCGATCGCCGATCTTCAATGGGATTGCCACCGCCGACTTGGCGTTCTCTTCGCAAGGCAGGTAATAAGGATCATCGAGGACGTTTGGGGCATAGTGCATCTTGCCGGTGGACGCTACGTGCCCAACCATGCCTTCTTGGCCGATCTTCAAGGCATGACCCTTGCCATGCACGCTGCAGCCATGCACGCCGGCGGCGACCACCTCGTTCCGCGTTTCGTGGCGCAGAAAGATGTCTACCTCGAGGCACCCGAACGAGCACGCAATGTCCGTCACGATACTGTCGATCAGCACTTCCAGATCGAGAATCGAATTAATTTTCTTTGCGGCTTTTTGAAGCTTGAGAAGGTTCTCGATTAACTCCTGCTGCCCGATGGGTGGCATGGGGAAGCTTGCGGTCGCTCTTCTTGGGAGTGTAGCCATATGGGTTCGTGCGACTGAGCTGTGAGGCTCGGCGAATAGACAAAGATCAGCCGCCTTTGTTGATGCGATCAAACGTGCAAGGATGCTTTTTGTTTAATTACTGGCCGGTACCCGCGACGTGTGCGACNCGCGGGTTCGGACAGGTCATTTATTGGTAGAAGGCGGTACTGCGCGGCCGTATTCTGACGATCTGCCTAGGCGGTCGAAATACTGGTAGGCGGCAAGAGCGATGTCGCTGATCGCCTGTTGCCCAGCGCGTTCGTCGCGCAAGTAAGTCGTCAGCACGGAGATTACAAAGGGCCGATTTGGGACAAACACAATTCCCGAATCATTTCTTACTGCCTCTAATTCTCCTGGCTTGTTGGCGATTACTACATCGGCTGGCAAAAGCTTGGGGATACTGCTGTCTTTCGGTGTGGCCAGCATCTTGAAGAAGTCTGAGGTCAGCTCTTTGTCCAGCAGCTTGTTGCGGTAGAGGACTTCTAACAGCGTCATCATCTCTCGCGGCGTCGAGACATTCTCGCGTCCCTGCCGCGCGGCTTCGAGGTCCATCATCTTGCGCTGCAGGTGCGTGTGTTTGAGACCTAAACCGGAAAGCATGCGCTCGACATTTGGCATCCCCACGCGGTCGATAAGAACGTTGCTGGCCGAGTTGTCGCTGACCGCGATCATCATCGTGGCGAGATCACGATTAGTAACGCGGGTGACGCCTGGTGTGAGGCCTAGCATAATCGCGCTGTCAGGGACCATGTCCTCGATGCGCACAGTGTAAAGATCCGCTAAGCGAGCAACACCGGAGTCACCATGGCGTCCACGCTGCTCCTGATCGTAAAGCTCCGCGAGAACGGCGATTTTGATCGAGCTCGCCTGCGGAAAGATGTCGTCACCATGCAAGAGGAAAGTCTCGCCGCTGGTGAGGTCGCGGATGGCAACACCCATCGAGCCATCCAGATCGGCGTCGATGTTAGCAATGTGATCCTGAAGCTTCTTCCAGAGTGCCTGTTGTTTTTCTTTAGTGGGGTTTTGCGGACAGCAATTCGGAACAAGCGTCTGGGCCCAAAGGCAACAGCACCAGCCCAGAACAAGGACGCAGATTGTGACTTTCATTTTGTGGGCAGAAGTGATCACCCGAGAACCAAGAGATCCTGAGGAGCTTCTGTTCTATTGCCTCAGGCACTCTCCTTGCGAGAAGCCATAACAGAAACCGCTGCCCGGGCAGGCGCACTAAACGCGTTAATGGCCTTTTGCTCGTCGTCGTAGCTTTCGAACACGGTGATCAATTTAGTGATCTGGAGCAGGTCGCCGACACGCTTTGTAAGATGGACCAGCTTGATATCGCC
>C688J18823_10001287_pt1 | contig 15441 bp, 18 predicted proteins | sample HopSoiMetagenom1_FD_18823 | JGI IMG/M metagenome (IMG submission 18823)
GGCGCCGAGCTCGAGCAGTTCGGCTGGCTGCTCGAGGAGCTGCGCGTCTCGCTCTTCGCGCAGGAGCTACGAACGCCGGTGCCGGTGTCGGTAAAGCGCCTGGCGAAGCTCTGGCAGAGCCTGCGGGGATGAGCGTCGCCCGCTCGCTCGTCTACGCGGCTGCCAACCTGCTTCACCCGCGCATGCTCTGGCTCATGCTCTGGCCGATGCTGGTGGCGCTCGCCGTGTGGGGAAGCGTGGCGCTCGTGGCTTGGGGCACGCTCGCCGTGCGGCTCGCCGTCTGGCTGCAGCAGGCGCTCGACTACGCGCTTTCCTGGTCGCACCTCGATTTCGCAACCGCCGCGCTGGTCGCCGCCAATGTGCTGCTGTTCATCGCCTTCGTGCCGCTCGTCTATCTGACGGCGCTCTTCATCCTGAGCGTCTTCGGCATGCAAAAGATGGTCGACTACGTCGCCAGCCGCGCCTACCCGCAGCTCGAGCGGCGGCGCGGCGGCGGCATCGCCGGCAGCGGTTGGAATGGGCTCGCCGCCTTGGCCGGCATGCTCGGGCTGGCAATTCTCAGTATCCCGCTGTGGCTCCTGCCGCCGCTCTGGCCGATCGTCCCGCTCGTCATCCTGGGCTGGGTGAACCAACGTCTCCTGCGCTACGACGCGCTCGCCGAGCACGCCGACGCCGAGGAGATGCGGCGCCTCTTTCGGCGGCGCCGCGGCGCGCTCTACCTTATGGGGTTGCTGCTCGCGCTCGCGGCCTATATCCCGATCGTCGGCTTTTTCGCGCCGGTGCTCTTCGGCCTCGCCTTCATCCACTACCTGCTGGGCGCGCTTGCCGCCGAACGCGCAGCGCATAACGGGACCCTATCGGCGACATGAAGAGAAATCATTGGCCCGGCGGGAACGTCACTCGCTACGCTCGGTCATTCCTCTTTAAGAAACGGAGCGACGATGTTCGAGAACCGCGAGGGACAACGAGTCCCGCAAGTTACATTCCGGGCGCGAAACGAGAGCGACTGGAAGGCGATCAGCACCGACGACATCTTCAAGGGCAAGACGGTCGTGGTCTTTTCCCTGCCGGGCGCCTTCACGCCGACCTGCTCATCGACGCACGTGCCGCGCTACAACGAGCTCGCGCCTGCGTTCTTCGCCAACGGCGTCGATCGCATTGTCTGCATCTCGGTGAATGACGCGTTCGTGATGAGCGAATGGGCGCGTACGCAGGAGTGCGGCAACATCCTCATGCTGCCGGATGGCAACGGCGAATTCACCCAGAAGATGGGCATGCTGGTGGACAAGGCCGATCTCGGCTTCGGCAAGCGCTCCTGGCGCTATTCGATGCTGGTGAAGGATGGCGTCATCGAGAAGATGTTCATCGAGCCCGAGAAGCCGGGTGACCCGTTCGAGGTTTCCGATGCCGACACCATGCTCGACTACATCAACCCGAAGGCGAAGAAGCCGGAGCAGGTGGCGATCCTGACGCGCGAGGGCTGCGGCTTTTGCGCCAAGGCGAAGAAGCTGCTGAAGGACCTCGGTTACCAGTACAGTGAGGTGGTGCTCAACCACAGCGACCGCTCGCGCGTCGTCGGCGCGATCACCGGCCGCGGCACCGTGCCGCAGGTGTTCATCAACGGCAAGCACATCGGCGGGCTCGAAGAACTCGAGCGCTGGGCAAAGAAGGCCGCCTGAAAACCAAGGCGGCCTAGAATCGGCCCGTGTTTGGAGCCTACATCATCGGCGACGAGCTGCTGGTTGGGAAGCGCGAGGACAAGCACCTCGGCTTTCTGGTCGGCGCGCTCGCGCGCCGCGGACTGCGGCTAGCGTGGGCGCACTATCTCGGCGACGAGCCGGCACGCCTGACGGAAGCGTTGCGGCGAAGCTTCGCGTCGAGCGATGTGGTGTTCAGCTTCGGCGGCATCGGCGCGACGCCCGACGACCACACGCGCCAGTGCGCCGCCGCGGCGCTCGGTGTGCCGCTCGAGTTGCATCCGGAAGCCGAGCGCGAGATCCGTGGCCGCTTTCCCGCCGGCGAAGCCACCCCGCAACGGCTCGCGATGGGCGAATTTCCGCGCGGCGCGGCCGTCATTCCGAATCCCGTGAATCGCATTCCGGGCTTCTCTATCGCCGAGCATCACTTCGTGCCGGGCTTTCCGCAGATGGCTTGGCCGATGGTCGAATCGCTGCTCGACACGCGCTACCGCCCGCTGTTCGACCGGCAGCGCTGGGCCGAGGCGTCGATCCTCGTCTACCAGGCGGGCGAAAGCCAGCTGATCCCCGCCATGCAAGCGGTGGAGCGCGAGTTCAACGGCGTCAAAGTCTTCAGCCTGCCGTCGATGGGTGCGAACGGCTCGCGCATTCACGTGGAGCTCGGTGTGCGCGGCGATCCGGCGCAGGTCGCGCCGGCCATGGACCGTCTGCGGCGGGACGTCGCGGCAGCCGGCTTCCCGTACAAATAAAAAGCCCGGGCACAACCCGGGCTTTGCATCGACGCTTCGTCGCTGGACCGCTTTAGGCGACCTTTTTTGCCTTCGCGAGGCCCTTGACGGTCTCGGTGGCGGCAGCGACGTTTGCCTCGGCGATCTCGCTCGCCTGCTTGGCAACCTTGTTCATGTTGTCGTAGGCCGAGTTCGCGGCCGCAAGCATCGACTTAACCGCGGCGACCGCGACGTCCGAGCCGGCCGGCGCGTTCTTCGATACCTTGTCGAGCAGGCTGACGAAATTCTCGTTCCACTCGGCGACGCGGCGCTCGCCCACGCGCGTGAGCTCGGCGTTCGCTTCGGTCGCCACTTCGTACAGGCTCTTCGAGTAGCCGATCGCCTTCTCGATCGCCGGCTGGGCGAATGAGTTCTGCAGTGTCACGAACTCCTGCACATCCTTCGCGCCGAGCAGCGCGCGGGTGTTGGCGATCGAGTCTTCGAATGCGCTCTTGACCGCGCCTGCACTGAGGTTCGCCAGCTTCTCGAACGCGGCGAACTGGGCATTCGCTACGGCGAGGAGCGCTTCTACGTTGGCCTTTTGGGCCGCTTGAATCTGCTCCGGGGTCACGTACATTTGTAGCTCCTGTCGGGGGGTCCTGCGAGCCGATTTGTGCATCGCAGCAATGCCAATGTACGGCCGTACAAGCCGAAAGTCAAGTCGGTGATGCGTAGCAGCAAACAGTTAATAGTCCATCGCCGTTCCTCCTACAGACGATGTGAGCGTGCACTAACTTCTATTTGGTCGCACATACTGGCACGTGGCCATCGACTTCCGACCGAGCGACCCCGCGGTTCTGGCGGATCCTTTCCCCGTCTATGCGCGTCTGCGCGACGAGGACCCGGCGCACTGGAGTCCGGCGCTGAAGGGTTGGGTGCTCACCCGCTACCAGGACGTGAAGCGGGTGTGCCTCGATGGCGGCATGTCGTCGGACCGCCTGCGCCCTTTCTTCGCCGCGCTGCCGTCGGCGCAGGCTCTGCGCATGGCCGAATTGATGCGCGTGCTGACGCTATGGATGGTGTTTCGAGATCCGCCAGAGCACACACGCCTGCGCCGGCTCACCAGCCGCGTGTTCAACGTTCGCTCCATCCAGGCGCTGAAGCCAGCGGTCGAGTCGCTCACCGCCTGGCTGCTCGATCGGCTCGGCGAGCGCGAGGAATTCGATTTTGTCGGCGAGTTCGCAGGACCGTTGCCGGCGCTGGTGATCATGGACATGCTCGGCGTGCCGCGGAACGAGCTCGCACGCCTGAAGCGCCTGTCGGACGAGATGGCGCTCTTTATCGGCAGCGCGCGCGAGACACCTAGTAAGTACGAGCGTGCCGAAGCCGCGACGCGCGAGATGGCCGCGATTTTCCGCGCGCTGGTCGANGAACGCCGAAGCGAGCCNCGCCGCGATCTGCTGAGCGAGCTCGTGCANGTCTCCGACGATGGTGAGCGGCTGTCGGAGGACGAGCTCGTCGCCACCTGCGTCCTGCTGCTCTTTGCCGGACATGAAACGACCACGCACCACATCACCAACGGGCTCGCGGCGCTGCTACGCTTTCCTGAGGAGATGGAGAAGCTGCGCCGCGATCCCCACCTCGCGCCTGCGGCGGTGGAGGAGTTATTGCGCTATGACGGGCCAATCGGCGCCCAGGTGCGCATCGTGCAGGAGCCGCAGGACTTTCACGGCCGCGAATTGCAGCGAGGCGAGCGTGTTTTTCTGATGATGAATGCAGCGAACCGCGACCCGCGCGCCTATCGCGAGCCGGACCGTATAGATCTGGCGCGCCACGGTCCGCCGCACCTGACCTTCGGCTTCGGCGCCCATATCTGCCTTGGCTTTCCGCTCGCCAGACTCGAAGGCGAGATTGCGCTGCCGGCGGTGCTCGCGCGATGGCGGCAGATTGAGCCGTTGAACCACGCAGCCGAATGGCTCGATTCGCTCGTGCTTCGCGGGATGAAGGCGTTTCCGGTGCGCGTGCGCGGTTGAGCGCCGAGGCCGACCACCTGCCGTCGCGGCTCTGGTGGCTGCTCGGCGCGCTGACCCTGGCGTGGGGATTCAACTGGACGGCGATGAAGCTGGCGCTCGCCGAGGTGCCGCCATGGACCTTTCGCTCGCTCTGCCTGGGCTTGGGTTCGGCGGTGCTGTTCGCGGCACTGCGCCTCGGCGGCCAGCGCATTGCGTGGCCGCGCGGGCAATGGCGCCGGCTGTGGCTGCTCGCACTTCTCAACATCACCGGCTGGAACATGCTGGTGGCCTTCGGCCTGACGATGATCGCTTCGGGCCGCGCCTCGATCCTCGCTTACACAATGCCGGTGCTGGCCATTCCGCTCTCCGTCTGGCTGCTCGGTGAGCGCCTCACCGGCGCGAAAATGGTCGGCCTGGCGCTCGGCCTCGCTGGCCTTGCGCTCCTCATCGGCGAGGGCTTTGCGGCGATCGGCGCCGCTCCGCTTGGCACGCTGCTGGTGCTCGGCGCGGCGGCGAGTTGGGCTCTGGGCGCCGTGCTGCAGAAGAAATATCCGGTGACGCTCCCGGCCGGTCCATATACGGCGTGGATCATGCTCCTTGGCGGCGTGCCCATTTTTATCGGCGCGGCGCTCTTCGAGGACTTGCGCGCGCTCGGCGGCATCGGCCCGCGCGCCCTGCTCGGCACGGCGTACAACGTATTCATTGCCTTTGCCTTCGCTCACTGGGCGTGGATCAAGCTTGCGACCACAGTCTCGGTGACGGTATTCTCGCTCAGCATCCTCATCATCCCGGCGGTGGCGGTGGTCGGCGGCATCGCCTTTCTCGGCGAGCGGCCGAGCGTCGCTGAGCTCGTCGCGCTTGCGCTCGTCCTCGCGTCGCTCGCTACGGTGCTAATACCCGCGCGCGCTCGCGCGAAATAAGCGCCGGATCCCAGTTGCGCACCGCCTCGGCGAGTGATTCCGCAGGCGGCTGGCCGAGGAAGGCGAGCGCCTGCTGGAGCGGGAGGGACGAAGCGTCAAGCGGCATGGCGCCGGTCTGCTTCGAGAGCTTTTCGCCGGCCGCGTCGAGCGCCACGGGCACATGGAGATAACGCGGCGTGGGCAGCCCCAGGATTCGCTGTAGATAGATCTGGCGCGGCGTCGAGTCGAATAAATCCGCGCCGCGCACGACGTCGCTGATGTCCTGCTCGGCATCGTCCACCACCACGGCGAGCTGGTAGGCAAACAGGCCATCGGCCCGGTAGAGCACGAAATCGCCAATGTCGCGCTCGAGCACCTGCTGATGCGGGCCCTGCACGCGATCGACGAAGCCGACCGCCTCGCGCGTCGTACGCACGCGCAGCGCGCGCGCGCTGCGTGGCGCGCCGCTGCGACAGGTGCCCGGATAAATGTGCGCGCCGTCTGCGGCGAGGCCGAGCGAAGAGTCGGCAATCTCGCGCCGGCTGCAGCCACACCAATAGCTGCGCCCTGCCAGTCGCTCGAGCGCGTGGCGATACAGAGGCAGGCGCTCGCTCTGATAGAGGACTTCGCCGTCCCAGTCGAGCCCCAGGCGCGCGAGCGAGCGCAGGATCGCCTGGTCGGCGCCGGGCACGCAGCGCGCGCGGTCGAGGTTTTCAATGCGCACATGCCAGCGGCCACACGCGGCGCGCGCATCCAGCCAGCTCGCCAGCGCGGCAACGAGTGAGCCCATGTGTAGCGGGCCCGACGGCGATGGCGCGAACCGGCCGGTGTACATCGCGGTCTAGAGTACACTGCCCCCCTTTTTTGAGAGGACCGCCGTGGCTACCATCGAGTTGACGCAGGAGAACTTCGAGCAGACCGTCAACGAAAACGCGATGGTGCTGGTCGACTTCTGGGCTCCTTGGTGCGGTCCGTGCCGCGGCTTTGCGCCGGTCTATGAGCAGGCGTCCGAAGCGCATCCGGACGTGGTGTTCGCTAAAGTCAACACCGACGAGCAGCAGGATCTCGCCGGCTCCTTCGGCATTCGTTCCATCCCAACGCTAATCGTGTTCCGCGAGAAGGTGATCCTCTTTCAGCAGCCGGGCGCGCTCCCGGGTGCCCAGCTCGAGCAGGTCATTACGCAAGCGAAGGCGCTCGACATGGCGAAGGTGCACGCGGAGGTGGCGGCGCAGCCCGAGCAGCCGAAATAACCGGCGCCCGGCTGCCGTAACATAGCGCCGCGCATGTCCGGCACGCGCATCGAGAAAGACAGCTTCGGCCCGATCGAAGTCGCGGCCGAAAGGCTTTGGGGCGCGCAAACCGAGCGCAGCCGACGCTTCTTCCGCATTTCCGGCGAGCGCATGCCGCTCGCGCTGATCTACGCGCTGACGCTGGTGAAGAAGGCCGCCGCGAGCGCCAACAACGCGCTCGGCCTGCTGGACGCTCGCAAGGCCGAAGCCATCCGCAGTGCGGCCGACGAGGTGCTCGCCGCCAAGCACGACGGCGAATTTCCACTGGTCGTATGGCAGACCGGCTCGGGCACGCAAAGCAACATGAACGTCAATGAGGTGCTCGCCAATCGTGCCTCCGAGCTTCTTGGCGGCGAGCGCGGCGCGAAACGTCTGGTCCATCCAAACGACGATGTCAACATGGGGCAGTCGTCGAACGACGTGTTCCCCACCGCGATGCACATCGCCGTTGCCCGGGCGCTGCACGATCAGGTGCTGCCAGCGGCGGACACGTTGCGCGCGGCGCTCGCGCGCAAGGGCGATGCGTTCGCTCACGTGATCAAGATCGGCCGTACGCATCTCCAGGATGCGACGCCGCTCTCGCTCGGACAGGAGTTCTCGGGCTACGTCGACCAACTGGAGCAGGCGCAGGCGGCGCTGCGCGCGGCGCTGCCGGGCCTGTGCCGCCTAGCGATCGGCGGCACGGCGGTCGGTACCGGCCTCAATACGCATCCGCAGTTCGCCGCGCGCGTGTGCCAATTAGTCAGCGAGGAGACGCGCCTGGAGTTTCGCGAGGCGCCGAACAAGTTCGCCGCGCTCGCCGGGCACGAGGCGCTGGTCTTCGCGCACGGCGCAATGAAAACGCTTGCGGCGGCGCTGTTCAAGATCGGCAACGATGTGCGCCTGCTCGCTTCGGGTCCGCGCTCGGGGCTGGCCGAGCTGCGCATCCCCGAGAACGAGCCGGGCAGCTCGATCATGCCCGGCAAGGTGAACCCGACGCAGGCCGAAGCGCTCACCATGCTGTGCGCGCAGGTGATGGCCAACGATGTCGCCGTGAATATCGGCGGCGCCTCTGGTCATCTCGAGCTGAACGTCTACAAGCCGCTCATCATCAACGCCGCCTTGCAGAGCGCCCGGCTGCTTGCCGACGGTTGCCGCTCCTTCGAGGAGCATTGCGTCCGCGGCATCGAAGCCGACGTCGAGCGGATGCGCGAGCTGCTCGAGCGCTCGCTCATGTTGGTGACCGCGCTTTCGCCGCACATCGGCTACGATCGCGCCGCCGAGATCGCCAAAAAAGCGCACCGCGAGGGCAGCACGCTGCGCGCGGCCGCGCTCGCGCTCGGCTATGTCAGCGCCGCGGACTTCGACCGCTGGGTGCAGGCGCAGTCGATGATCGGTCCGACGCCATGAAGCGGCGCTCGGTCACCTGCTAGTTGCTGGTCGTCCTCATCTCCGGTCGCGGCAGCAACATGCGCGCGCTCGTAGAGGCGCGTCTGCCGGTCGCCGCCGTGATCAGCAACCGTGCCGATGCCGCTGGGCTCGACTATGCCCGCGCTTGCGGCATCGCCACCGCGGTGGTGGAGCACCGCGCGTTCACAGAACGCGCGCAGTTCGAAGCGGCGCTCGATTTGGAGATTCGCCGCTTCACGCCGCGCCTTCTCGCGCTGGCGGGATTCATGCGCGTGCTGACGCCGCAGTTCGTGAACCGCTACCGCGATCGGGTCCTCAACATTCATCCGTCGCTGTTGCCCGCATTTCCCGGCCTCCACACGCATGCGCGCGCGCTGGCTGCTGGCGTCAAGGTGCACGGCTGCACGGTGCACTTCGTAACTGGAGAGCTCGACAGCGGGCCGATCGTGGCCCAAGCGGCCGTGCCGGTGCGGCCGAGCGACGGTGCTGAGGAGCTCGCTGCCGAGGTGCTCGCGCAGGAGCATGTCATCTATCCGCGCGCGGTCCGCTGGTTTCTCGACGATCGGCTTGTCATCGAAAACGGGGTGGTGCGAGTTAAAGGAGATGATGCGCAACTGGTCATGGCTGCTCCTTAGCGTCGCGTTCGCCGCCCACGCCGAGCCACCGCCCCAGCTGGAGATCAGCTTTACTCTCACGCGCAACGGTTCGGCTATGGCCGAGGTGACCGAACGCCTGGAGTACGCACAAGGCAACTACAAGCTCACCGAAACATGGAAGGGCAAGGGCGTTTACGCGCTTCTCGGCAGCGCGCGGCGCGTGAGCCAAGGCACGATTGCCGACGGAACGCTGCGGCCCCGTGAATTCTTCGACGAGCGTTCCGGCCGCGACACGGCGCGCGCATGGTTCGATTGGAAGGCGCAGACGCTCACCATGCAGTATCAGGGCAACAAGGCGAGCGAGCCACTGCCGCCGAACGCGCAGGACCGGCTTTCCTTTCTCTTCGCGCTGTCGCTGCTGCCCGGCAGGGCCGAGTCGGTGAGCTACAGCATCGCCGATGGCAAGGGACTCTCGCGGCAGGAGTACAAGGTGGTCGGTCGCGAGCGGCTGAAGACGCAGGTGGGGGAATTCAATACGGTCAAGGTAGCGCGCAAGGGCGAGGGCCGCGAAAGCGCCGAGCTGTGGCTGGCCGCCGAGCGCGGCCATGTCCCGGTGCGGCTCGTCGTGGTCGAGAAGGACGGTACGCGCTACGAGCAGAACCCGACCCGCATCTCGCCGTGAAAGCGAGTGCGGGTCTCCTCGCTCATGCCGAAACGGCCTTGCGCGAGCTGCTGCGATTCAGCGGTCCGGCCGATCAGGTGCTCTCGCGCTACTTCCGCGCGCACGCGCAGCTCGGGCAGCGCGATCGCGCATTCGTGGCCGAAAGCGCTTTTGCTGTGTTGCGGCGGCGCCGCTCGCTCGAGGCCATTTCGGGTACCGCGGAGCCGCGAGCGCTTCTCGCGGCGGCGCTCATGAGGGTGCTTGGCTTTTCCGGCCGCGCGCTCGAAGGCTTGGTCGACGCGGCGCTTGCCGAGCGCATTCGCGGCGCACGCCTCGATGGATTAGCCGACGCCGTGCGCGCCGACTTGCCGGACTGGCTTTGGCACGAGCTCCTCGGTCAGCACGGCCGTGAGGAGGCGCTGGCCCTCGCTCAAGGCCTGCTCAACCCTGCGCCCCTGGACCTGCGCGTCAATCTCGCGCGCATCTCGCGTGAGGCTGTGCTTGCTCGGCTCTCCCATGACGGCATAGAGGCCGGCGCGACCCCGTACTCGCCGAGCGGCGTGCGCCTCGCTGGCAAGCCGGCAATCAACCAGCACTCGCTTTTTCGCGATGGCCTGATCGAGGTTCAGGACGAAGGCAGCCAGCTCCTTGCGTATCTGCTCGCGCCGCGCAGGAGCGAAATGGTCGCCGACTACTGCGCCGGCGCCGGCGGCAAAACGCTCGCGCTGGCGATGCTGATGCGCGGCGCGGGCCGGGTCTATGCGATCGACGTATCGGCAAAGCGCCTGTCGGCCCTCGGCGAACGTGCGGCGCGCGCGCAGGTCAGCAACATCCATTCATGGGCACTGGCGAGCGACAACGACTCGCGGGCAAAGCGCCTCGGCGGCAAGCTGGACCGGGTACTGGTCGATGCACCCTGTAGCGGCTTCGGCACGCTGCGCCGCAATCCTGACCTGAAGTGGCGCCATGGGCCCGAGGCGATCACCGAGCTGGCGCAAAAACAGCGGCGCATTCTCGCGGCGGCCGCCCGGTTGGTGAAGCCGGGCGGCCGGCTGCTTTATGCCACCTGTAGCCTCCTTCAGACCGAGAACGACGCCGTGGCGGACGAATTCCAGGCTGCTTCCCCCGAATTTAGGCCGGTGCCTTGCGACGAACTCTTGGCAAGCCAGCGCATACCGCTGGAGGTCGGCGAGCGGCTGCGCCTGGCGCCGCACCGGCAGGGAACGGACGGCTTCTTCGCCGCGGCGTTCCAGCGCCTCAGCGGACCGTCATAACCACGATAAAATCCCTTTAGCGACAGAAGCTTAGCTTGCGACAACGAGGTTCACGTACAATGCTGCCGCCACTGAAAACCACTATTAAAGGCTCTCCAAGTCCATGACGTTCTCCGGTTGGCTAGATCTTCCCTGGTGGGGCGTCGCCCTGGCGGTGCTCGCGATGACGCACGTGACCATCGCCGCGGTCACCATCTATCTGCACCGCTGCCAGGCGCACCGCGCGCTCGAACTTCATCCGATCGTCTCGCACTTCTTCCGCTTCTGGCTGTGGCTGACGACTGGGCAGGTGACCAAGGAGTGGGCGGCGATTCACCGCAAGCACCACGCCAAGGTCGAGACGCCGGACGATCCGCACAGCCCGCAGGTCCACGGCATCAACCGCGTGCTCTGGGGCGGGGTGTTCCTGTACGTGAAGGAATCGCACAACCAGGAGACGCTGGAGCGCTATGGCCATGGTACGCCCGAGGACTGGATCGAGCGCCACCTGTACACGCCGGTCTCGTTCGCCGGCGTATTCGTGATGCTAGCCCTCGACCTGGCCGCCTTCGGCCTGGTGCCCGGTGCCATTGTCTGGGCGGTGCAGATGGCCTGGATTCCATTCTGGGCGGCGGGCGTGATCAACGGCGTCGGCCACTACTTCGGCTACCGCAACTATGACGACGTCGCCGATGCCAGCCGCAACATCGTTCCTTGGGGCATCCTGATTGGCGGCGAGGAGCTGCACAACAATCACCACGCCTTTGCCTCGTCGGCGAAGCTTTCCGCCAAGTGGTACGAGTTCGACATCGGCTGGCTCTACATCTGCACCCTGAGCGCGCTCGGTCTTGCGACGGTAAAGAAGGTCGCGCCCAAGCCGCGCTTCGCCGAGCCGCGCGCGGTGGACTTCGATACGCTGCACGCCGTGATCGCGCACCGCTACGACGTGCTCTCGCGCTACGCCAAGTCGCTCAAGCAGACCTATGCGCATGAACTCGAGCGGCTGCAGCGCTGGTCCCCGCGTGACGCCGAGGTCCTGGGGTCGCTGCGCCGCGCGCTGCTGCGTGGCCAGGCGGTGGCTGGCGCCGAGGCGCACAAGGTCGCCGAAGCTCTGAAGAAGTCGCGCGCGCTCGAGATAACCCTCGCGATGCGTCACGAGCTCGCCGCGCTCTGGGATCGTTCCAACGCCTCAAAGGAACAGCTCCTGCGCCAGCTGCAGGACTGGTGCCGGCGCGCCGAGGCGAGCGGTGTTGCGCCGCTGGTCGCATTCTCGGAGCGCCTGCGTTCCTACGCGCTCGCGTAGCAACGCCTATTCCCGACTAGCGGTCCTCGCTACATCATGCGCCAGCGCGCTCTGCGCGCGCCGGCGCATTCCAGGTGTTCGCGGCCGCGGTTGTATGGCGGCCGCGACAAAAACAAGCGTAGTTCCTCGATAGCGACCGCGGAAACGCGCCGCTTAGCATCGGCGCCGTCATCGTTTTTTGGAACCGCAAGCATGAAAACCTCTTCCATTGCCGCATTCACTGCGGCGGCCGTCGCCTCTCTCGCGGCGCCGGCCATCCTGGCGCAAAGCACCGATACTGGCCTGCGTATGCCTTACGAGAAGGACTTCTGGGGGACCGGCCACGCCGGCATCCAGATTGGCCGCTCCAAGCTGGACGTGGACTGCCCGACCGGGGCGAGCTGCGACGACAACGCCAATGCCTTCAAGGCGTTCGCGGGCGGCCGCTTCAACAACATCTTTGGCGGCGAGATCAGCTATTTCAGGACCGCCGACTTCGAGCGCAGCGTCGGCAATCTGAACACGCAGCTGGTGAACTTCGGTCTACTGGCCGGCGTGCCCTTCGGGCCGAACCGCAATTCCTCGATCTTCGGCAAGCTGGGGGCGCTCTGGGGACATACCGAGGCCGGCAGCGCCAGCCAGAATGGCTGGGGCGGCAGCTACGGCCTGGGAGCCACCATCGGCGTCACGCGCGACTGGGCGGTACGCATGGATTGGGACCGCTATCGCATCAAGTTGCCGGCCGGCGGCGGCGACCGCGAAAACATCGACTCGCTGATGATTGGCGCGCAGTACACCTTCGGCAATCCCCGCTAGCCGCGCGGCCTAAAAAAGCCCGCTTCGGCGGGCTTTTTCTATTTCAGCTTCGTCTCTTTGTAGATGACGTGCTTGCGCGCCTTCGGATCGTATTTCTTGATCTCGATCTTGTCCGGCGTGGTGCGCTTGTTCTTCGTCGTGGTGTAGAAGTGACCGGTTCCGGCGGACGATTCCAGCTTGATCTTTTCGCGCATGACTCAGCCCTTTCTTGCCGATTTGGCCGCCGATTTCGCCTTGATCTCGGCGAGCACCGCCTCGACGCCGAGCTTGTCGATGCGCCGCAGGCCGGCCGTGGAGACGCGCAGCCGCACCCAGCGGTTCTGAGTCTCTAGCCAGAAGCGGCGATAGTGCAGGTTTGGCTCGAAGGTGCGGATCGTCTTGTTGTTCGCGTGGGAAACAAGGTGGCCCTTCATCGGCTTTTTGCCGGTGACTTGGCAGACGCGGGACATTGCGGTGCTCCGAAATTGCGGAAAGGCGCGGATTATACAGGCTTTTTACAGCAAGCCGCGCTCCGCGAAGCTCATCGCATGGTGGCCCGCGATGATGAAATGATCGAGCACCTTGACCTCGATCAGCGCGAGCGCCTCGCGCAGGTCGCGCGTCAGGAGTTCGTCGGAGCGGCTCGGTTCCGCCACTCCGGAAGGATGGTTGTGCGCGAAGATCACCGCAGCGGCGTTGTGTCGCAGCGCGCTCTTCACTATCTCACGCGGATAGACGCTCGTCTGGGTCAGCGTGCCGGTAAACGCTTCCTCAATGTTGATCACCTTGTGCTGCGCATCGAGCCAGATACACACGAAGGCTTCCTCCTTGCGCGACGCGAGCTTTAGGCGCAGATAGTCGCGCACCGCGCCGGGCGAGGTCAGGGCGGCGCTCTGCCTTAGCTTTTCCTGGAGCGAGCGGCGCGCAAGCTCGACCGCGGCAGCGAACTGCGCACGCTTGGCCGGTCCCAGGCCCTTGATCGCTTCCAGCTCGGCACCGGCTTCCAGCATGTGCGTGACGCCGTCGTACTTCTTGAGCAGGTCGCGCGCCAGATCGACGGCACTTTTGCCGCGCACTCCAGTGCGCAGCAGCACGGCGATGAGCTCGGCGTCCGAAAGGGCGCCAGCGCCCTTGGCGAGCAGCCGCTCGCGCGGGCGTTCGTTCTCGTCCCAGCTTGAGATACCCATTACCAGGGGCGTTTCCTTGTTTCCCTTAAAATGCATAACGGGTGCCCATGCCATGGCGTTGACCGGGAAAAAACTGCTCCTTGGCCTGACTGGCGGCATCGCCGCCTATAAGGCGGCGGAGCTCGCGCGGCTGCTCGTGCGCCGGGGTGCCGACGTGCGGGTGACGATGACCGAGGCCGCTACGCACTTCATTACGCCGACGACCATGCAGGCGCTCACCGGCCAGGCGGTGTGGATCGATCTCTGGGATGCCCGCGTGCCGGACGCCATGGGCCACATCGAGCTATCGCGCGATCGCGATCTGATTGCCGTGGCGCCCGCGAGCGCCGACTTCATCGCCAAGGTGGCGAACGGACTGGCGCATGATCTGCTTTCCAGCTTGTGCCTGGCGCGTCGCTGCCCGCTGCTTCTTGCACCCGCGATGAATGTAGAGATGTGGCAGAACGCCGCTACCGCTCGCAACATCGTTCGCCTGCGCGAAGACGGTGTCCTGATCGCGGGACCGGCCGTCGGCGATCAGGCTTGCGGCGAGGTCGGGGCCGGACGCATGCTCGAGCCGTCCGAGATCGCCGCTGAAATCGAAGCGCAGTTCGCGCCTCAGGCGCTCGCCGGCAAGCGCGTGCTTGTGACTGCCGGGCCGACCGAGGAGCCCGTGGACCCCGTCCGCGTGCTGACCAACAGCAGCTCCGGCAAGATGGGCTATGCCGTGGCGCGGGCCGCGCAAGAGGCCGGCGCGGCTGTTACGCTGGTGAGCGGTCCGGTAGCGCTGCCCACCCCGGTAGGCGTCTCCCGCATCGACGTGCGCACGGCCGAAGAAATGTTCGCCGCCGTGAAGCAGGCCGCGGCGGCGAGCGACGTCTTCATTTCCGTCGCGGCGGTGGCCGACTACAGGGTGAAGGAGCCCTCGCCGCGCAAAATCAAGAAGGCGAACGGCCGCGCAGTGACGCTCGACCTGGTCGAGAATCCGGACATCCTGGCCTATGTCGCCGGGTTGAAAAATGGGCCCTACTGTGTCGGCTTCGCGGCCGAGACTGAAGACGTCGCGGCAAACGCGGCTCAGAAGCGCGCGCAGAAGAAGGTACCCCTCATCGCCGCCAACCTGGCCCAGGACGCGCTCGGCGCGAACGAGAACGCGATCAAGCTGTACGACGAGCAGGGCGAGCATGACCTCGGCCACGGGCCGAAGCTCGAACTCGCCCGCAAGCTAATCGCGCACGTGGCCGCGGCGCTGCCCGCTCGTAAATGAGGAAGCTGCAGGTCCGTATCCTCGACGAGAGGATCCGAAGCATGCTGCCGCATTACGCGACGCCGGGCGCTGCCGGGCTGGATCTGCGCGCTTGTATGGATGTGCCGCTCACACTGGCGGCCGGTGAGAGCCAGCTGGTCTCTTCCGGCATCGCCATCCACGTCGGCGACCCTGGCTATGCGGCGGTGGTGCTGCCGCGCTCGGGCCTCGGCGCCAAGAACGGCATCGTGCTCGGCAACCTGGTGGGACTGATCGACTCTGACTACCAGGGGCCGCTGATGATCTCGGTGTGGAACCGCGGCAAGGCGCCTTTCACGCTCCAGCCACTCGACCGCATCGCGCAGCTGGTCGTGGTGCCGGTGGTCCAGGTCGAGTTCGATGTGGTGAATGAATTCGAGGCGAGCAGCCGCGGCGCCGGCGGCTTCGGC
>C688J18823_10001288_pt1:0-7500 | contig 15438 bp, 6 predicted proteins | sample HopSoiMetagenom1_FD_18823 | JGI IMG/M metagenome (IMG submission 18823)
CCTGCTTCCATCATCTCTTCCAAATGGATGTTCCAATATCTTCTTGTCATTTTTCCCNCGTTTTNTNTTTTTTTTTTTTTTTTTTAACAAATAAATAATTGTTCCTACGGAACCTTCTACCAGGATTGGCCGTTGATACACAGCCCAAACCATAATTTTTTTATTACTTACTTCATTTCTTAATTTTATTTATCACCAAATCAATAACTAAAAAGTCAAAATAAAAAATCTCTCCTTAGGAATTCTGAATTTGCGTAAATGATTTTTCTGATGTGTCATAGAAATTGCTTGGGGTACAAGAACAAAAAATTTCTCTATGGTGTAACAAAATATCTCTCATTTCCAACTCGAATAGATTTTTCTTTTTGATTTCCAAATAAACGTTTTTGTCTTGCTTTGAACGGTGCACTAATTTTTTGAATCCGGTACCGACAGGAATAACCCCCCCCAGAACAACATTTTCTTTCAGACCCTTCAACCAATCAATACGACCTCGTAGAGCAGCTTTTGCTAAAACTCTAGCAGTTTCTTGAAAACTTGCCTCGGATATGAAACTTTGAGTATTCAAAGATGCCCTCGTTATTCCCAGTAAAGTTGCCCGATAACAGATCGCTTCGTCTAAAGCACGCCCTGCTCGTTCTGCTCGCAACAATCCGATTAATTCTCCGGGTAAAAAAACATTAGACATTCCATCTTCTGAAACCAACACTTTGGATGTTACTTGCCGTACAATAATCTCTATATGTCTATTATGGATCTGTACCCCCTGGGATCGATAAACCTTTTGTATCTTATTAACCAAAGAGATACGACTTTGAGCTATGGTTAGTTCAGCCCCAATTAAGAATCCCCAAGGAATTCCAAGAATTCTTGGTATACGTTCGTTCCAACCTTCAACTCTCCTTTCAAGGTTCATCGATATTGAACCAATCGAACGCACTTCTAAAATTTGTTCCACTTTTGGAAGACCTTGCGTTATGTCACCAGATCGGGATTTTTCATATATAAATGTAACTAACGTATCTCCTTCAGAAAGGGTTTCTCCATAATGCCCATGAACAGTCGCTCCTGGAGTGGCCAAATAGGGCTTAGCCGATCTTATAATTAAGGAATCGACATGAACAATTAAAATTTGACCAGATTTTTTTATGTGTAGTCCATATTTTAATAGACATATATTTTCACAAATAAATTGTCCAATGCTAATTATTGTGGATGTCTTTTCACAATAATTGTGATGTAGAAAGTACCAATTCAAATGGAATGGATTCAAAATGATGTTATTGCATGGACCGGGATTATAAATCCTCCTATTTTCATCTATTAAACAGTATTTAAGTACTTCAAGTACTTGGAAAGTCTGTTTAAAATTGTCAAGCAGCCAATATTTGTTTAACAAGATCTGATTATGGGTTATTAAATGGTAAGATGAATAAAAGTTCACTATTTTAGGTACAATAGTACCTAAGAGACTCGACAAATCTTTAATTGGGTTTCTGGGATTCGATTCTTTTGTCACATTGTTATATTTCGAACCGTTGAATGGGCCAACTCGAAAACAATTGAATGATGACAAAATTATCAAGGATTGGGATTCCTTATTTCGATTCAACAACGTAGCAATAGTTCCTTGATGCTGGGTAACTAATGGAATCCTCGCTTTGGAATAAAAAGGATTGATATTGGTACGATCTAATCCATTATTGGGAATCAATCCCGAACCCGTCGTATCATACCTTTTTCCGGTATATGAAATAATAGACTTGACTAATTCAATTCTTATGAAATCGCGAATCAGATCATTTGCCCTTACCTCAACAAAGGAAGCATGAACCTCTTCTATAGAACCGTTTTTTTCTTGGTCCCAATTCAATACTAAGCAAGTCCGAACTAATTGAATACTTGTCTGAGAAATTCCTCGAATTGACTTTCCATTTCCATAAAGGATATAATTGACAACTCTAAGTTGGACATTATCTTTTTCCTGTAATAGATCTTGAGGAAAAAGTTTTTCTAAATTTATCCCATCAGCTATCTCATATGTGACTACGGGCCGAACTAAAACAAAATACTTTTTTTTGGTAGGTGTGATCCGTTGGACATAGATCCAATTTTTCAATTTTTTTGATTCATTAGAATTTTCTGTTCCTGGTGGTATCAAAATGCCGCTGTGTCTGGATATCTTATCTGTCTCTCCGGGAAAATGAATATTTCCAGAAAAGATCTTTAGTTCAATACTTTTTTTTTTTCTCTCCACTCGGACTAATCCACCTACTCGGCTTCTTGTATTTAAAGCGAGTTGTGTATCTACTCCAATGATACTATTGTTCCGGACCATTATGGACGAAGATCCGGGTAAGATATGCACTTCTTCGGGAATAAAAAAAAACCGATCCACTTTCATTTGGTATTTCGGACTAAATTCTTTTGCTCCTCGATACTCAATCAAATCTTCTTTTTTTACGATTGAATTCACCTCTACGGTCCCATATTTAGTAATTCCCGAACTCTTTCTTCTGTATCGTGGATCATCAAAAAAGGCAAGAATACTATTTCTACGTAAAATACCATTTATGGGTATTTCAATGGAAATACCAAAAGAGGGTATTAGTTCTTTCTCTCGTTCTTGATCATATTGTAATGGGATGAGAAATCCATTTCTTCGCCTTTTTGCCAAGAAATCAAAACTCTCTTGGAGAATCGAAGGATATATGAAATTCCAACGACCATTGGATATGATTCGATCAAGTCTTGAATAGTCAAGAATTTCCCTATCTTTTTTACCAGAAGGATCCAACAATAATTTATGTCTTACTCGATCATTAGTGATTGAGAGGTCAGAGATACCTATCTCGTCGACAGAAAAAGAATGAACATTTATTTGATCTTGATCCTTGTGGAGCGAAGAAGACACTAGACGGGATGATCTGCGCGGACCTCCTGCTAATATCCATAAATGACTTGTTTTTGGTAATAGATGAACATTACTATATGTATATTCAGGTGCATGGTAGACATCGGTACTCCAGTGCATTTCTCCCTCTGATTCAGAATAAATATGTTTTCGAACCTTCTCTTTAAAATGAAAAGTGGACGTTCCGGCACGAATCTCGGCAATCACTTGCTCAGATTCTACATGTTGATCATTTTGAACTAAAATCAAACTTTTTGGTGGAATATTCACATTATGTATAATATCCCGACTCTCAATAGTTACATACAAGTCTATAGAACATAGAAAAGCAGGATGCCCATGGCGGGTACGTGTGGGATGAACCAAATACTCATTGAACTTTATTTTTCCATTAGAAGGAGCTCGTACATGTTCGGCAGTACCACCTGTGAATACTCCACCCGTATGAAAAGTTCTTAATGTTAGTTGAGTCCCCGGTTCCCCAATCGATTGACCCGCAATAATACCTACGGCTTCTCCCAATTCGACCAGGTCGCCGTGGGTGGGGCTTCTGCCATAACATAATTGACAGATCCAAGACGTATTCCTGCAAGTAAAGGGGGTTCGAATATATATTGGTTGTGCTCGAAAGGTTGTGAATCGATTGGCAAGCCCAATCCCAATATCTTGATTTCGAGTGGCAATGCATCGTATCCCCGTATATATGTCGTCTGCTAATACACGACCAATTAGGGTTTGGACAAAAATCTTTCCTGCCATCCCGTTTCGAGGACTCAAGGAAATACCTCGGATAGTACCACAATCTGTTCTACGTACAATAATGTGTTGAACTACTTCAACAAGTCTACGTGTGAGGTATCCAGCATCTGATGTTCGTACAGCAGTATCCACGACTCCTTTTCGAGCTCCGTAGCAGGAAATTATATATTCTGTCAAAGAAAGCCCTTCGCGTAAATTGCTTTGAATGGGTAAATCAATCATTTGTCCTTGAGGATCCGACATTAATCCTCTCATACCTACTAATTGATGTACCTGAGATGCATTTCCTCGAGCTCCCGAAAAGGACATTAGATGGACTGGATTAGAGGGATCGGTCATCCGAAAATTAGGATTCATTTCTTGTCTCAAATATTCACTTGTGGCATACCATATCTCAATGGATTGACGTAATTTTTCTACCGCGTGTACATTCCCATAATTATGGTGTTTCTCCAAAATAAAACTTTGTTGTTCAGCATCTTGGACTAACCATCCTTTAGAAGGTATTGTTAAAAGATCATCAATCCCTAATGAAATAGATGTAGCAGTGGCTTGCTGGAAACCCAAAGTCTTCACTTGATCCAGGATATGTGATGTATATGCCATTCCGAAATGATCTATTAATCTGCTAATAAGTCGTTTCATAGCAGTTCCATCTATCACTTTATTGTGAAAGAACAGATCGGCCCGTTCTGCCATAAGTACCTCCATATTCCGCTGAGTAGGATTCGACAACGGGCCTGAGTCAGTGATTCGAAAACTTCCTTTCCTCAATCTTGATTCACATAGAAATTTCAAAATTATGATAATACCTGTGAAATTCGACAGACCCGACTTACTGCGGGCGCAGGAGGTATCATCTAATCAAATTTCTTAGTTTAGATAGTGTATGAGTAGGCCCTACAAAACCCCTGTACGGCTTCTTCTATTTCTCGATAAAAAGAAACATGACCAATAGTGGTTCGAATGTATATAGAACAGATTTCTTTTTTCACACTTCCTACTATTAGATAGTGCCCATAAATCTCATGATAAGTACCCAAAGATTCATATTGAACTTCAATGGGAACTTCTCTTGAGCCAATGACGCGTTGATCTAGCCGCCACCAGAGCCAAAAAGGATTATCTAAATTGATTCGTTTCTGCCGATAAGCTCCTAGTGCATCATAGGAACTACAAAAATACAGTTCCTCCTCTTTCGTATACTTATAATTATTATTGTCAACTATTTGATTTTTGTAGTTTCTGTAATTACATGGATTATACCTATTTGCACAAATACCCCGCCGATTCCCGATCGTTAATACATAAAGTCCGATAAGCATATCTTGAGTTGGTACGGAAATGGGATCTCCAATAGCTGGAGACAAGAGATTCATATGAGAAAACATAAGTAAACGGGCCTCCGCTTGAGCTTCCAAAGATAAAGGTACATGAACAGCCATTTGATCCCCATCAAAGTCTGCATTAAAACCCTTACAAACTAATGGGTGTAAACAAATAGCACGTCCCTCCACTAAAATGGGTTGGAACGCCTGTATACCCAATCTATGCAGGGTGGGTGCTCGATTCAACAATACAGGATGCCCCTGGATAACTTCTTGAAGTATTTGCCATACAATTGGCTCTTTTTCCCGAATTTTACTTTTCGCAATTCCTATGTTAGAAGCAATATGTTGTCTGATTAGACCACGAATTACAAATGTTTGGAAAAGCTCTATTGCTATTTCTCGAGGTAATCCACATTGATGTAATGAAAGCGAAGGGCCCACGACAATGACGGAACGCCCCGAATAATCGACCCGTTTACCAAGCAGAGTCTCACGAAATCTTCCCTCTTTGCCTTCAATTACATCTGAAAATGACTTGTAAACTTTATTATGACCATCCCTCATGGGTTGCCCGCGTATCCCATTATCAAGAAGTGTATCCACAGCCTCTTGTACCAATTTTTCCTGACACATTACCAATTCTCCTGGCGTAGACCTACTTGTTGCTAATAGATCGGTAAGAGTATTGTTCCGATAGATAACTCTTCTATAGAGTTCATTAATATCTGAACTCATTAGTTTACCCCCATCTATCTGAATGATTGGTCTCAACTCGGGAGGAAGGACTGGTAATAGGCACAAAACCATCCATTCTGGTTCGACATTTGTTCGAATAAAATGTTTAGCTAATTCCATGCGTCTAACCAAGAAATCTTTTCTTCTTCGAATTTTTCTATCCTCCCATTCGTTTCCAGCGGGCTCTTCATCTCCTAATTCCTTCCATTCTACCAATGAATTATCTATAATAATTCGCAAATCCAAATCGGCTAATTGTTCTCTGATAGCACTTGCTCCTGTAGAGATTTCCCGATTTCGAAATGTCTCAAAGCCTTGGGTAGTAAAAAAAAGTGGGATGCTGTATTTCCAGGATTGGATTTCATACTCGAATAAACCTCGTAATCGTAAGAAAGTAGGTTTTTTCACTACGGGCCTAGCAAAAGAAAAATTGAGATAGGTTCCTATCCTGGATTCCCCCTCTTTAAAATCGGACATGAGGGTTTCCTCTCATCCGGCTCAAGTAGTTACACCAAATAAAGAAGGGAGTTCTTTTTTTTTATTGAACAAAGTAAAAAAAAAAAACCCTACAAAGAACTACTCTTTACTCAAGTTACCGGTAAAGACCAACTTTTCATTAATTCATTTTTCTTTTGACTTTTGAACTTTCTGAATGACTTATTTACGACAAAATTGAAATGTGAAATTATTGAGTAGTCTACCTCCCCTCAAATGATGAATCCTCCTTTCCTTAAACTTAAAGGAATACTTTGGAACTCGTAAGGGATTTACTTGTCTATATATCGTTTCGTTCCATTCGATCTTTTAGGCCCCTACTCACCTCGATGGTTATGTCATGATGTCCCTTGAAGTATATATGCGATAGATAGACTTCTGTAACCATGCCATATTTGCTTGCTTGAATAGAATCTCTCTCTAAAAGAAAAGAAATAGAACGGCTAATTCTACGAAAAAGTCTTTTTGTTTTTCACGAGGTATAACTAGCAATTCCCGTTTATCTGTTACGGAATCGACCATAGATCAACTCCCCTTTCATTTGGAAGTATTGAATACACCCATAATTCTGAGCTTCATGTTACTCCTTCCAAGACACATGTCAGAGTCAGGGGCATCCCAATCAGATTGAATGGGATGACAGTTTATTAGTCCGAATCTGTAAAATGAAAATATCGATCAAATCACACATCGCAGTATACTAGGCCTTCTAATTCCTTAAGGGGCTTATCTAAAAGATTCGCGATATAACTCGGAAGACGTTTCAAATACCACACATGAGTTACTGGGCATGCGAGTTTGATGTATCCCATTTGATATCTCCGTATCCGAGAATCAACAAATTCCACCCCGCATTCTTCACAAAATTTCGGGTCCTCTTTTTCAGCTCCGATCACTCGATAATTTCCACAAGCACAAATTCCACTTTTTGTGGGTCCAGAGATTCTTTCACAAAACAATCCATCTTTTTCCGGTTTGTTGGTTTTATAATGAAAAGTATAGGGTTTTGTCACCTCTCCAACTATCTCCCCATTGGGTAGGATTTTGTTGGCCCAAGCCCTTATTTGTTGAGGAGACACTGGTCCAATTCGGAGTTGTTGATGTTTATGCTGGTCGATCATAGAATAGAAATTCTGATTTATTCAGATCAAACTGCCTTCCTATTAATCTGGAAGTTCTTCTCAGATACAAGGAAATGCTTCAATTCCAGAGCCAAAGATCGTAGTTCTCGAACGAGCAATCGAAAAGATTCCGGAGCATCTTCAG
>C688J18823_10001288_pt1:10000-15438 | contig 15438 bp, 6 predicted proteins | sample HopSoiMetagenom1_FD_18823 | JGI IMG/M metagenome (IMG submission 18823)
AACATTATCTAGAATTTCTCTTAGATTCGAACCCATAGCTGATAATAGAACTAGAATAGATATTTTTTGTTTTCTACTTACACGTGCCCATATCCTTGTTCTTCTATCAATTTCTAATTCCGATCTTCCTCCCCAATCTGATATTATTGTGCTGGTATAGACAGAATTTCCGTTATGGTCCAATTCTGAACGATAGTAAATACCGGGACTTTGCAATATTTGATTGATCACAATTCTGTATATTCCATTTACTATAGAGGTTCCCAGGGAATTCATTAGAGGAATGTTTCCAATAAAAATGGTTTGTTGTTGCATATCTCTACCGGTTTTCCAAATTAACCCTGCAGGGACATATAATTCAGAAGAATATGTGAGTGATTCATACACAGCATCTCTTTCCTTTATCAGAGGCTCTACCAATTGATATCTTTCCACAAATAATTGAAATTCCATTTCTTGATCTCTATCTTCAATTTTTGGAAACTTATGAAATTCTTCCACCAAGCCCTGATTAATGAACCTACAAAATCCCTCAAATTGTATCTGACTAAATCCAGGTATTGTGGACATTCCCTTACTTCCATTTTGGAGCATCTTAATCTTAAGTTTCCTATTTATTTATTTATTTTAAAAATTCAATTATTGATTTTCACTATTCATCGAACCATACAGATCGATCTAGCAATAATAGAATGTATATTCTGTTTACTGAATCACATAAAATTTTAGTCAATTCCATATATGTATTTCATACGTATGAATGGAACCGAGACGGAGGAATGAAGAGTTTTTTCGACGCAAGTTCGAATTGGCGACAAGTACAAATAGAAATAAATTGATATTCCCAGAAAAAAATTCTGTCTGTCACTTACACTTATGGAGTCCTATCTTGTATAGAATATAAAAATTGATCCAATTTCTATCTATTATTATGATATTATGATCCGATGGGGTACCGCAAAAATAAAAGGGTTCGAGATTCAATCTCCTCTCTATGAATGAGATAAAGACGGAATAATCAGAAGTAGTATAGGGTTTTCTTTTTTTTTGGTAGTGAGTGGAATTTATAGAATACGATCGAATTGCGTAATCATAATATTAATATAAATATACTAAGAGTAGTATTTATTAAGTACATGCCGATACGGCTATATATTCATATATCACACCTTTTCTTGTGATTTCACTTGGGACAACAGGGATCACATTCCATCAGAATTCGTATTTTCTAGTCAATATATTCACTGAAAAATTGAAACAGGATAATTCTCTATACTATAGGGATATGTACATAAGAGAGAGATCCGGCTTGGTATATGGGTAACAATTTCTGTTCTGGGGTTTACACATACACATATTTTTTGTTATAATTGAAATTGAAAAGGATTGATTATTGAAAAAAAAAAAATGACTACTGATTGGTCATATAAGTCCTAAATCAATTTTATTTTCAGATTTGATTTTGCCATTCAAAGAAACAAAATTTCATTGGGATATAGATATAAAAATAGAAGAACCGTTCGCTAATTCAAAGGAATTTGTTAATGGTTCCAATTTACCCTGAATTTTGCAGTCTATGACCGGAAATCTATTTTACTTACTCTCAATACAAAAGAGAAGGGAAGTTTTTAAGCAATGTATATTTATTTTGAGATACAATCAATCGAAGAGAATAACATAAACTAGATTTCAATAAAAAATAGGAATTTCTTTAAAAAAAGGATTTAAAAAAGTATAAGTACAGCAGGATTCAAGATCAAAAAAAGAGTTGTTAGTAATAGAATATGGATAATATTTTTATCCATTTTGGATCGAGTTTGGCGGCATGGCCAAGTGGTAAGGCGGGGGACTGCAAATCCTTTATCCCCAGTTCAAATCCGGGTGTCGCCTGATCAACAATTTTTTCTCAAAATCTGGGTGTAGCCCAAACCGGTATCAATAGGGATGAAGCAACTCTCACTTATTAATTTAATGATTGGTCCGGGCTATTTATTTGATTTTTTAATTGAATCAAATAAATTAAATGATGAGAGTCAATTCCGGGATTCAGAACGAAGTCTAGGTATCCAAAGGTTCCTAAAAGACACTCCGTTTTTGCTACTAGAATTGAAGAAAAGATTATACGAAAGTCTATGATCTCTTAAACGGCCTTTATTAAATTAATTTATAATTTAAAGTAGTGTCTCGCGACTCCCTCCGTCTGGTATTAAATTAGATCGGGTACGATGATGGGAAATCAATTTAGGAGTTGTGAAAAGACCCGAAGATACTTTGTATCCAGACTCGCGAGAGGCTATGAGTGCTCAGACATGCAATCAGAATGGTTGGTCTGCTCTTATCAGAGTAAAGAAAGGTCGAAGTTGAAAAAAAAAAGGAGTAAAAGAGTAGTAATAGTGGTGGTGGGTTCTCCCGATTCTTTTACAGACAGTAAGCTTAGATCAAATAGGAAATAGAGGTATCTGATAGATAGTTATCTATCTTGATGGTATATTTTTATGCTTTTTGCTTAGTAAAAAAAGGTATCAAAACAAACAATAGGTCTTACTATTCTATTCTTACATACTCCATTAGAAGAGCATCCCTTTGATATTTGATATTTCCAAAGAAACAGCGTGTGTATCATCGTATTTGTACTTAATGCTTCCTGATTCTACCGGAAACCCTAAAATATAGAAAGTTGTTATGAGTGTATTCATTAAATTAGTTTGGTTCATCAGCAGTCTTAAGTCAGAATCCTATTTTGACTCTGCACCGTTGATTCCACTATGATTATTAATCAATAATAGAATAATTTCTTCATAGAAAAATAGAAAAATAGGGGACATAATTCACATGGATATAGTAAATCTTGCTTGGGCTGCTTTAATGGTAGTCTTTACATTTTCCCTTTCACTTGTGGTATGGGGAAGAAGTGGACTCTAGGGTGGGGACACTATTTAATTGATTACTCAATTGCTCAATCGAACTGTATCAATTTTTTATTCATCCTTTTGCGAAGTCAAAAAAAAAAATGTCTTCAAAATTGTACTGGAATACAAATAAGAAATTTATTACCATAATTGTATTTAGAAACTCAAATATATGCATGATAGGAGATTTTTTCCAACCAAAATTTTCCAAAATAGAATATTTTGGTGAATCAGCTTTTATCAGAATTATGGATATTACAATAAGAAGACCAATACCTATTTTTTTTTTCCCTTTTTTTTACTTTTACCTTTCTGAAAGAAAGTCGTTCCGCTATTACGACAATATATATTTTCTTTTTACTCGAACGAGTGATTCACATATCACACAGTTAACATTTGTTTTAGACTCCTAGAAATTTTTTATGCTTTTTTTGAATCATCTCGTGTTTAAGTATGAAAAATGGACAGGGTCTACTCTACTCCTTTTCCAAATCCGAAGAAATTACCGCATAACTACGCGGATGATCCGTTAATTGTTCAATCAATGACTTCTTGTGAGATGGGAAATCAAAATAAAAGAAATAGAATTAGAGTGCTATCTATATGTACATCTAAATCTAATATATGCACATACATATTGAAATTTGATCCATATGAAGCCTAGATTCGTATACAATACAACTTTATATAATAAAAAATAGTATACAATACCAGTAGCTAGTGTGGTAGAAAGAACTATATATAGTTCTTTCTACCACACTAGCTTAGTAGATACTTACTAAGATACTTCTGATTCCAGCCCACTCATTTCATTTAAGACTTAGAGTTTGAATCCTTTTTTTTTCATTTCTTGAATCATTGAAAAGAACAAATAATTCAAGTTTCGTGCAAATTAATCATTTTGGCTGACTGTTTTTACATAGATGATAAGTAAAAAAGCAGTAGGAACTAGAATGAACAGTGCAGTAGCAATAAGTGCGAGAATATTGACTTCCATAATCTTCTTTTTTTTGTTTCGCAATAACTCGGGATCTAATCCCATAGAGATGAAAAATTTGACTCCTGTAAATTCAAAGGGATGAATTGCATCCTGATGATTGATACTGAATCAGATCAATATTATGAATAACAATTTCTGATCTATCAAATGAATTCATCGTCGAGAATTGAATTGAATAGTATAACATAGGAAGACCTTTTATCCATACTAAATCAAAAATACCATTTTTGATTGGATCAGAAATACCCATCATTGGATTTTCATCCCCCCCCCCTTTTTTACTTTTTCTTTTCTATAAATCTTCCTTATTTAACTTCCCTACTTATACATATACATAGAATTATGTACATAAAATTATAAGGTATCATATGCCGGTATTCTCTGGGGCATACACAGATCCAAATAATATAAGTAAGATGGAAAAAAGAAGGGATTAAGTAGAAAAAGTGGAATATTCGAACAAATGGAATTTACTAAGAATAAAGAATAAGAAAGGGGATGTTGCTTGGTTGGTCTTTTATTTATTTTAGTTATATTTAATAGTATATCCTCTTTATTGAATTGGGATTGGAACGTATACATGAAAAATTCAGTATGCAATTTGAATGAGAATGAAATAGATTGTTTTCAATTCAATTAGTATTAATAATTTAGGATACACAAAAAAGCCGTAAAATTCGAAAAAAAGTGTGTTTTAACCTGAGAAGTACTCCGTCGGGTAATTAAATTATATTAAGTTCATTGTGTATTGTATAATAAATAAACGAAATCTATTTATGTCTGTACCTCCATAAAAATATGGACATTCTATTCCATTTCGTTGATCAAGAGCAGTCGAAAAAGAAAGTGAGTATGATATCTCTTAAATTGAAAAAACTGAATATAGTCAGTCTGAATATAGCAATACTGCCGATTGATTGTACCAATCTACATATGTCTCTCCCTTATCAATCAGTACTAGTAAAAGAAATTGAAATTCCCGTATTTGTCTGATGATAAATGCGAAACAAAAACAAAAGAAATCAAAATCCCCTCCCCGCGCCGGGATTCTTTTTTGCTCCCCGTCCCCCCTTTCGCGAAAAATAGAGAAATGAATTCATCGGATCCTAGTTCGGGACTGGCGGGGCTCGAACCCGCAGCTTCCGCCTTGACAGGGCGGTGCTCTGACCGATTGAACTACAATCCCAGCGAGGTGTATAGCATACATATTCTTATGGTTTCATAAGAACATTCTACTTACTTGTCGTGTTGGAACATAACAGATACGCGAATAATATATTGATATCATATCCACATAAACACGGGCTTTAGTGAGAGTGGCGCAGATTATTTAGTAACAAGTGATTATTTATTTTATTGTTAAAAATAGAAAAGAAATCCTTCTTTCAATGAGATGAGAAAAAATAAAGACCCTTTTGACTTTAAGTATCATAAATCTAGATTTGAAAAAGATTAGAATTAGAACAGATGAGAAAAAAAAAAAAAAAAATAGATAGAGCAAAGAAATTGACCTTTTTTCTTTACTTTTA
>C688J18823_10001289_pt1 | contig 15427 bp, 12 predicted proteins | sample HopSoiMetagenom1_FD_18823 | JGI IMG/M metagenome (IMG submission 18823)
AGCCCGCCGATCCGTGCGTACGTTTGCGGTGAGGCTTCAACGTCGCGGTGTGTCATGCCGCCTCCCTCTGCCCGATCGGGATCTCCTTGAGCAGCAGCAGGAAGCCCATACTCACCTCGAACAGGAAGATGGGAATGAAATAGATCATGTTCATGAGGCCGGGGAAAATGATGAAAGTGAACGAGCCCGACGCCAGCAGCAGGGACCCGAAGATTCCCAGGATCGCCAGGGACTTCGGGATGTAGCTCGACTTGAGCCACAGATAGCCGAACGCCGCGGAGCCCAATCCGAGGAAGACGAAGCTGACGTTCAGCCCGGCGCCATACGAGCTGACCGGTACCCTCGCCAGGGCCTGCAATTGCTCGGTCGTAAAGGCTTGCAAATAGCCGGCGCCGCTCAACAGCCGCAGGACGTCGAAGCTGTTGAGCGTGGCTACGACGCCGATCACGGTTTCAATCGCCCGCAAGAAGAACGCGAACAAGGCAAGGCTCTGATTGACCGGTCGGAGGATCACGTAGAGGGCCGTGGCCAGCACCGCGTCGCTCACCATGACGAGGAGATAGCCGGCGATGCCGAGACGAAACAGCCGTTCGTGCTCCATGACGTTCCGGGCGGTGGCCGCGGCGTTGTCGGGGACGACGAGATGGCCGCGGGCGTACAGCTCGACGAACATCGAGACCGCCATGGCAAACAGGTAGCAGAACCCCACGGCTCTGGCGGCTCTGCGTTGGGACTCGTCGACGCTGATGGTCATCTCGTCTCCTCCCAGCTCATGCGACTGTCGGCACGTCCTGGCATCCGGGGGCTTCTCGATCTGTCTACGCTCCTGCGCGCGATTTGTTACGCTGGTCCCATGAAGCGTGCGGCTGCCGAGATCGTTCCCCTGCTGGCGCTCGACCGCGCCGCGGCCAAACCGCTGTACCGCCAGCTCTACGAGGGCTTTCGCGAGGCCATCCTGGCGGGGCGCCTGGGCGCGGGGCAGCGGCTCCCCTCGACGCGCAGCCTGGCGGGCGAGCTCCAGATCTCGCGCCTGCCGGTGCTGACACGGGCGGAATCCGCGCGCCAGCCAGATGCGGAGCGATGACCACTTGCGGAGGAGGAGCCTTCAGAGCCCGACCTCGTCGAGAAGGTCGATCACATGGGGCTGATCCTTGTCGACGATGCTGACCTTTTTCTTGAAATTTTCGTTCGCATCGAAAAAGGCCTGCAGGCCGTGCTCCTCGGGCGACCAGTCGGGCCTCACCTCTTTGGCCGGATTCTTCTTCTGCCTGGCCTTCTCCTTGGCCTGCTCCTTCTCCCAATCCTTCTTGCGCTCCACGTCGATCTCTGCGATCGGATAGGTGAGATGGACCGTGTAATCGTCGTCCCCACGGGCGTCCAGCAGCATTTGTAGCGACTCGCGCTCCGGATTCCCGTGCTCGCCGTCGCCGGAGAGCACGTAGTGATCGGCGGTGATCCGCTCGAAAAAATCGTCTTCCAGATTGTTCGAGCTGCCGTGATGGGGGACCTTGAGCAGGTCGACGTGCATCGTGCCGCCCTTTTCCATGAGCCCCACGAGCTCCAACCCCTCCAGGATCTTGTCGCCGCGGGCGTCGCCGGTGAGCAGCATCCGCCTCCCGCCGGCCTCGGCCAGCACCACGATGCTCGACAGGTTGGTCACGGATTTGTCCACATACGCGGAGAGGACGTCCGCCGGCGTTTTGCCCTGCTTCGCCAGCTCCTTGAGCCATTCCTGGTGCTTCTTGTGCAGCGCTTTGATCTCGGGGAGCATGGGGCCCGCCACGGTGAATTTGAGCCCGTTGTCCATGTCGATGGCCTCTCCCTCTGGATCGGCGAGGATCAGGCCGCCATCGAATTCCAGATTCAAGGAGGCGTTCAGATTGTTGACCACGTCGCTGCGCAACTGCGCGCCCTGCTGAAGGCTCGCCAGGACCTTGAGGCCGGAGACGACGACCTCCTCATCCTCCTCGGAGTCGAGGGTCAAGTCGGGAGGATCTCCCCCCATCGAGGCCGCGCCGAACTGATTCGTGAAGGCGGCCGTCAGCTCTTTGGGGGTGTCGCCGATAATGTTCTCGAAGCTGTTGTGCCAGAAGCCGAGCACCTGCGCGAGTTGGGGATCGTCCTGAATCAAATCCCGGGTCAGATCGAGAATGCCCTGGATATGGTCGTCGTCGACATGGCTCACCATCAGCAGATCGACGTCGAGCGGCTCCTTCTTCCCGAGGCCGCGCGCCGCCCTGATTTTCTGGAGGCGTGGCTTGAGAGACGGGCCGTACACGCCCCGCGGTCCGCCATCGATCAGCGCCAGGTGCGGGTCGTCCTTGGTGCCGTAGTGCAGGATCAGACAATCGCCCTTGCGGGCGCGCAGGACGTCCAGGCTGAATAACATGGCCGTAGTCTCCTCCTAGATCGATTGAAACGCGCGCAGCACGTCGAGCATGCCATGGCCTTGGAAGCTGCACTCGCGACCGAGATCGGTGGCGCTCTTGCAGAGGAGGCTCTTGATGCGGAGCGGTTGACCGATCAGCTCTGAATAACGCGCCATCAGCATCGCCGCGGCGCCGCTGACGTGCGGCGCGGCCATGCTGGTACCGTCGAGGTCACCCCAATCGCCCTTCCGCAGTGGCGCACGGATACGCTCGCCGGGCGCGACGAGGTCCGGCTTCATGCGTCCGTCCCCGGTCGGTCCCCGGCTCGAGAAGAAGCTGACCCCATAGGTGTGGGGCCAGAAACGGTGCGTCGCGCCGACCGTGATCACACTGTCCGCGTTCCCCGGGTCGGTGATGCTGAAGGCCGCGTAGCTGTCGTAGGAGCCGTCCCTGGTTTCAAAGCTCTTGTAGCCGTGATTGCCCGCGGCCGCCACGACGACCACCCCGCTGGCGATCAACCGCTCGCACTCCTCACAGATGGGCGTACGCCCGCAGGCGAAGTTCCGCACGTCATGCGGGATCGACAGGCTCAGATTGGCGCCGTGAATCGTGAAGAAGCTGTCCCGGTCGTTCAGGTGCCGGATGAATTGAAGAGCGGCGATGATCGCGAACTCGGTGTCCTTGAGCTCCGGCCCCAGGACGCGGAAATCATAGAGCGAGATGTCAGGGCACATCCCGTCCGCCAGGTCCGGGTTTCCCGTTTGTCCCGCGTTTTCCGCGGCGTTCTTGCTCGCACCGAGGATTCCCGCCACATGCGTTCCATGATTGGCCGGCGGCGGGACGTCATGCTTGATCTTCACGAACTTCTCGACCAGCTCCCAATTGACGGGGCCTCGGTTGCGAGCGTCGTCCGCCAATCGCTTCAGATCTCTGTCGGCCTCCTCTTCGCTTGGCGCGTTCGCCAGCGTCTCCTTGTGCTCGAGGAGCGCTTTGACATTCTTGGCCCGGATGGGGTCTCGCGAGTTGCTGAGGCTGACGATCTTGCGGAAGTTTTTGAAATCGAAGCTCCCCTTGACGCGGCTGTTGCCCTCGCCGTCGCCGAAAGCGGGGTGGGCGCCGTCGATCCCTGAATCGATCACGGCCCAGCCGATTTCGCTGCAATTGACTTTGAAGAGAGTCGTCGCCGCGTCGGCTTTGACGGCCGGAACCGACTTGGAGATGGCCGGCATCGCGCCACGGTTGCGCGAAACCTGCCACACGATCGGGTCGCGTGTCGGATCCTTCAACATCTCTTTTACCAGGTCGATGAGAAGCCGGGACATCGCCTCCAGGTTCTCGTTCGCCCGGTCCAGGATATATGTGATGGGATCGTCCGACTTTGGAGCCTTCTTCGGTTTCTGGTACGACCCCGCCCAGAGGATCAGCCCCGTCAGGACCAGGAAACGTTCGATCGAGGGGAGTTCCTGCAACCGCCAAGTGGCGGTCTTCGCATGCCAGTCCCTGGCCGAGCCCAGGATGCTCTCGAACGCGTCCCGCAGGTCCTTTTCGTGATCGATATAGCGGGTCACCTCGTGCGTTTCCGCCGCGGTCCAGCGACCGATCCACCATTTTGTCTTGGGGACCACGACCCGTATGATCTCTATGAAATTCAAGCGCGCCACGACGAGGCCTTGCAGGAAGGCGATGCTCGCCGCTTCGTCCTCCTCGTCCGGGATTCCCTGGTCGATCGCGGCGCCCACACTGCCGGCATGCTTTCCCCGAAAGGGCGCAATGAGAAGGTCGACCCTCTCGGACGGCCGCTTGCCGAGCTCGATCCAGACGTCGCCGAGAATGGGTGAATCCTGCAATTGGCGCCGGTCATCCAACGGCCCAAGAAGAATGAACTCCACGAGAGAGCTAGGAATCGGAATCGCCATCTCTTCTACCTCGGTACAGAATCAGGACATCAGTTGGCTCAGCGTAAGGAGATTTTAGCGTGTCCTTGCATTCGCGTCAACATCCGGCGACCCGCCCCGCGGGAGGGCTTATCGAAAGTCTTCTATGTAGAAGAGGTTGAAATCCACAACCCTTGCAGGTATCCTGCGGAACAACCGAACCTACCGTTCCATCGAGGGAGGACCGCAAATGGAGACCGCCAAGACCATCGCCCCCCCGCGAGCCCGCCTGGGCCGTTGGCTTCCCAGGGATACCCGCCACATCCAGGCCTGGATCCGCAGGCTCAAGAGGTCCGTCCACGAGCGCCCCCGCGAGCTGGTCGAGCCGATCCGGCAATTCGAGCGGATGGTGTCCTCCGACCCCGTGCTCAATTCCAACGTCGGGATGATGTTCGCCGAGGCGTTCCAGCTCAAGAAGATGACGCCGCTCGGCGAGCCGGAGGTCAAGAGCTTCCAGGAATTCCTGGTGCTGCTCAACGCGGTCATGACCACGGCTCCGGAGGCCTACCAGACGACCTCGAGCAGCGGCGAGCTCGAGCCGGCCGGCTTGATCGGCTTTCCCATCAACGCCCTGCTCGACTGGCCGATGGCCACGTTGTCCGGCTACGACGTGTTCGCCAACGCGCTGGTCAACCAGCAATTCAAGAAGATCCTCGGCTACTGGTCCAGGTTCCTGGTCACCCCGGAGTCGCGCTACGTGCTGACCCAGCCCGAAGAGAAGATCGACCCGACGACCACCGTCATCGGATGGCTGAGCGATACGGCCCAGGCGGAGATGGTGAGCGTGGCCACCTCGGCCGTCGGGGAGGGCAGCACGTTCCAGGGTACGTTCCCGCAGATCTTCAACTGCGATCCCGACGCCCCCTACTACGGCTTCAAGTCCTGGGACGACTTCTTCATCCGCACCTTCGCCCCCGGCGTGCGGCCCGTTTCCGCCCCCGGCGACGACGGCGTGATCGTGAACGCCTGCGAGTCGGCGCCCTTCACGCTGCGAAAGGACGTCGCGCTCTCGGACGAGTTCTGGCTCAAGGGTCAGCCGTACTCGCTGGAGAACATGCTCAACTGGGACGACTACACGCCGCAGTTCGCGGGGGGCACGGTCTACCAGGCGTTCCTCAGCGCGTTGAGCTATCACCGCTGGCACAGCCCGGTGAGCGGCACCATCAGGAAGGCCTACGTGGTCAGCGGCTCCTACTACCTGGAGAGCCTGTACCAGGGCTTCGGGGATCCCCAGGGGGCCGACGCCGCCGCTCCCAACAACTCGCAGGCCTTCCTGACCGCCGTGGCCGCGCGGGCGCTGATCTTCATCGAGGCCGACAACCCCGCGATCGGGCTGATGTGCGTGATGCCCATCGGCATGGCCGAGGTGTCGAGCTGCGAGATCACCGTCAAGGTCGGCCAGCACGTCGACAAGGGCGAGCAACTGGGCATGTTCCACTTCGGCGGCTCGACCCACTGCCTCGTCTTCCGCCCGGGGGTGAATCTCGAGTTCGATCTCTACAAACAGAAGCCGGGCCCCACGGCGGAGACGAACATTCGCCTCAACACGGCCATCGCCAGGGTGCGGTAAAGAGACGGAGGGAGGCCGCGGGGACGGCGCGCCGTTGCTCCCGGGGGACTCGGTCCCGAATTTGCCATCACCGGCTACGGCCAGGACGAAGACCGCCGCCGCTCCTGCGAGGCGGGCTTCGACCATCACCTGACCAAGCCGGTGGAGCCGGCGATGGTGCAGAGCCTCCTCTCCTCGGCTTCGATATCGCCGATATCCTTGTAGGCGGCGCTCCGGGCCGGGGTCCGTAGGAGCGGACGGCCGAGGTGTCTGGCTGGGCCTATTCGGGCGAGAATATGGCTCCCGGAGAAAGGCGCTGAGGGCGGAGAAGGGGCTTATCGAAAGTCCCGCATATCTACAAGGGTGTCATCTGTTCCGGGTTCCCACCTGTTCCGGTTCCCTGCATAGCAGGTACGCAGGTAACGAAAGAGGGCTGTGAAACGCCTATCCAGTCGAGCCACCAAACCGCAGGAAGGTTTGATCATGTCATGGCAAGAGCAGTGGCCGGGATAAGGAAAATCGTTTTCAAGGTCGTCTAAACATTGAGACATCGGCGAGGGCCCACTGCTGTATCGGCAGGAGTTGCGGTCTGTCCGAGGAGGCGAGTGCCATGGCCGAGCCTGCTCCCGAACCCGATAGCCGCCTGAATCGGCTGCGTCTTCCAGCCGTCCTTCTCTTGGCGTTTCTGCTGGTGGTCGGCGCCTACTACGGGCTTCACTACCGGACCAACGCCGAGTACCTCGCCAGCCGGAACTTCCGCCTGCTCGCGACCCTGGCGACGCAAGTCACGGAAGCGGTGAGAAACGAGGGTCTGGTCTTCGGCAACGTGGTCGGGCCCTCGCAAGAGCCATCCGGCACGGAGCGTCTGGATCTCGAGAAGCTTAGCCCCCGAATCACGGTATCCAGCTGCACGGCCACGGGGGCCCGGCTGCCCGACCAGACCACGGACAAGTTCCAACTCTGGCGCACGCTCGGCGCGTCCGACGGCGCTTATCGACTCTCCTTCCAGTCGCAACGGAAGGGGGAGGAGGGGGCGTTCCCCCAGTGCGGCGAGGTGGAGTTGCAGAAGCTCCTCGACCCACTGTTCAGCTCCCGCGAAGCGTTCGCAGCCGTGCTGCTGGCCAACAGCGCCGGCAAGGTGGTCTATCTGCACGGCCCGCAGAGCCTGCGGGTCGAACAGCTCAATCTCCTGATCCAGAGCCGGCAGGACGCCAAGGGGGAGCCCGGAAAGGACGCCAAGGGCGGGGAGCGCGGCTTCAATGCCTTCCAAGGCTACAGCAGGTCTGCCGAGGTCCAACTGGGAGGCCGGTTTTACACCACCTTCGTTCAGCCTTTCAGCCTGTCCCTCGCGTCCACGGAGACCGGGGCCGGCGGGAAGCCCAATGACCTTCCGGAGGTCTGGCTCCTCGCCGGCCTGGTCGCCAAGGACGAGCTCGCGGCGAAAAGCCTGGCCCTCTCGCCGTCTTTCGTGGCTTGCCTGCTGGGGATCCTCTTGCTTGCGGCGCTGGCCTGGCCGCTCGCCAAGCTCAAGCTGCTCGGCGAGCGGCAACGGGTCAAGAAGACGGACGTGCTGCTTGTGGCCGTGTGCAGCCTCCTGGGTGTCTCGGTCGCGACCCTGTTCGTTCTCGACATCGGGGTCTATCGAACCTTGAAGAGCTCCTCGGAGATGCAGCTCAAGGACTTCGCCGATCAAATGGAAAGCAATCTCCTGGTCGAGATCCGAAAGGCCTACGGCCAATTGGGCGAGCTCGAGAAACTCGAAAGGCCCGCCTCGGAGGTAGGCCGTCTCCCGCCGGGCTACCTCCAGAACGCTCTCTATCCTCACTTCGAGTCCTTTGCCCTGATCGACGGCCAGGGCCAGCAGAGGTTCAAGTGGGTCACGGGGAGCAGCCCTTCCCCGATCAGCGTCGCCGAGAGGCTGTACTTCCAACGGGTCCATCAAGGCCTCACCTTGAACATGCCGGAGCCAGGGGAGACGAAGGGCCCCCCGTTCTTCCTGGAGTCCGTCCAGAGCTGGACCAATGGGAAATGGCAGGCGGTGATCGCGAAGCCGGTCGATCCAAAAACCGTACGAACCGGGCCGCCGGCTGAGGTGGCGGCCCTGGCGATCCAGATGCTTTCGGTGATCAATCCCGTCGTGCCCCAGGGCTTCGAGTTCGCCGTAGTGGGCGACGATGGGACCGTGCTCTTCCATTCGGACTCGGCGCGCAATCGGGCCGAGAACTTCTTCGAGGAGACCGAGCACGACCGCCGCTTCAAATCGATCGTCTTTGCCCGTCATGACGAGCCGTTCAATGTCCGCTACTGGGGGGAGAGCTACAGGGCGGTGGCGATCCCGGTCAAGGGCCTGCCATGGACGATTGTCGCGATGCGGAACCAGCAGGTCCTCGAGCGGGTGAATCTGGACTGGCTGGTCACCACCTTGATCTTCGTCCTTCTCTATACGGGCGCCATCACCCTCGCCTTGATCGCCATCGCCCTGCTGCGACCCGGATACCGGGCGGGCTGGGCCTGGCCGGACCCCGAACGCCCCCACGACTATGTCAAGCTGATCGCGATCTTCGCGGTCTTCTGCCTGGCCTTCCTGACCGCTCTCTTCGGGCTGCGCGGCACCGGCCATCTCTTCGCGGTGGCCGGGCTGCTGCCGATGCTGAGCCTCGTCGCCGCCTACCTGAAGCTCAGCCCGGCCGAGGATCGCAAGGTCAAGCAGAGAGCCGCCGAAGCTTCCGGCCTCCTGTTGCTCGCGCTGCTCGGGCTCGCTCTCTACAAGGCGCCGATGGAGATCGGCGCCGGTTTCCTGATGAAGTGGACGGTCTTCGCTCTCGCCGCCGGCGCTTGCCTGCTGGCGGCCGACGGACCGCGGCGGTGGCGAGAGCTGAAAGCGGGGGCGCGTATGCCGATCTCCCGCTCCTATCCCATGCTCGGGCTTCTGCTGGTCCTCCTCGGGGCCGTGCTGCCGACCGCCGGCTTTTTCAAGGTCGCCCACCGGCTGCAGTTGAACAGCTTCGTGCGGAACGGACAGCTCAGGATGGCAAAGGACCTCTACGCTCGGGTTGCTCCCTTCAAGAACGGCGCCGATCCAGCTTCCCTCGTTTCAGGATTGACCGTCGCGCGCGACCTGATCGATGAGAATCCCGCCACGCTCGATTGCAGGAGCGAACCGAGATTGGACTTCTACGGCTGGGCCTTTTTCAACACGATCCTCAGCCGCCCTGAGCTTTGCAAAGACCAACCGGAAGAGTTCGAATTTCTCGCCGGCGTTCTGCCGCCCTACTCGCAATATACCGCCGAGAACCGCGAGATGTTGCACAACCGCACCTCCGACGACGACTGGAGATGGTGCGAGTTGGAAAACGGAGACACGGTGTTCGATGGCGAGCACTATCTTGGGGTCAGCCTTGCCTCGAAGGTCGAGCCGATGTCACGCGGCAACGGACCGCTCCTGGCGATGGCCGGCTTGTTGCCGCCACAGGAGATCCCTGAGTTTCCAATCGAGGGCCGCGATCCTGTAAGGCCGCCCGCGAGGATGGCGGGGAGCCTGAGCCTGGCGCAGGTGCCTCGGGTCGCCCTGGCCCTCTTCGCCCTCTCTCTGTTCGGGATCCCTCTCTACGCCCTGGTGATCTTCGTGGCGCGGCGCATCTTCCTGCTCGACGTCCAGGAGCCGCTATGGGCGGGCCGGACCGGCGACCTGCCCGCCATGGTCGGCGCCAACGTCCTCCTGATCAGCCGCACCCAGAGATGGCGGATCCACGACCGGGAGAGCTTCTTCCCCGTCTCCTTCCAGAACCTCGACGAGGGGGAGAACGGCTGGCCCGCGCGCCGGCTGCAGCTCATCCGCGACCCGAACCGCACCGTACTGGTGGAGGGCTTCGAGCACCGCATCTTCGATCCGGCCTGGAACGCGCGCAAGCTGGCTCTCCTCGAAGAGATCATCTTCGTCCACCAGCGCGCCGTCGTGGTGCTTTCCGAGGTGAGCCCGGCGGTCCTGTTCTCGCCTACAGGTCTCCCGGCCGATCCCGCAGAGGACCGCTGGCGGACCCTTCTCGCCTCTTTCGTCCAGATCGACGAGGATGTGTGGCCTCCGTCCGAGAGGCAGAGCGGCGTCTCGGGGGGGCGCTTGTCTCTCCGGCACCTCTGGGAGATTATCCGAACCCGCCGGAGCGCAAAGCAGAGTGGCTGCCTCGAAAAGCCAGTCGACGGCGTCATCCGCTCACCGCTCCTGCGCCGGGAATGTGGCCAGGATCTCTTCCTGAAACGGCTCGGGCTCGAGCTCGACAAGTACGCCACCTCGGCCAACGACGAGCAGGTCCTGGAGGAGCTCGGCGAGCGCGCTCAAGGCTATTACGGCGCCATCTGGGCGAGTTGCTCGAGCGACGAGCGGGTGGTCCTCGGCCACCTCGCGGAAGAGGGACTGATCAACGCGAAGAACCGGCGGATCGTGCGGCGCCTGATGGCTCGCGGCCTCGTCGAGCGCGCACCGAACCTCTGCCTGATGAATGAGACCTTCCGCCGCTTCGTGGTGTCCCCGCGCTGCCGGGAGCAGGTTCTCAGCCTGGAGCAGGCCGCCGGCCGGAGCGCCTGGGACCGCTTCCACTGGCCCTTCTCGGTCGCTCTGGCCGCTTGTGCCGCCCTGATCCTGGTCACCCAGCAGGAGCTGCTCGACAGCACGGTGGCCACAGTCACCGGCGTCACCGCCGGACTGCCGACCCTGCTCAAGCTCCTCGACATGTTGGGCTGGAAACGGGGAGCCAAAAGCGCGTGAAGCGCCGCAATGGAGCGCTGTCGTTCCGTTGAGGAATTCCTGCCGCCCCTGGCGGGGCTGGTCTTCAAATTCCGCCCTTTCAGGGAGAGGCTCCGAGGGTTTGAAACGAAAACACCGGTATCGGCGCCTATTGTTCTTGGCCAGCCGCAGGATTCACCCAATCTCCCCAAAGCTGCCATAGACAGGATGAAGCCCCGGCTCCGCGGGCCGGTTTCCGGGGCGGACGAGGAGGCCAGTGCGGTAGCCGGCCTTGGACGCGGCGTCGAGCTCAGGTGTGACGTCCGAGAGGAAGAGGATCTCGCCGGGGGGCAGGGCGAAGGCGGCGGCGATGGCGGTGTAGGCGGCGGGGTCCTGCTTGGGGCCGGTCCGGGTGTCATGGAAGCCCTCGAAATAAGGGGTGAGGTCGCCATGGTCGGTGTGCCCGAAGAGGAGCTTCTGCGCGTGTACGCTGCCGGAAGAGAAGACGCGCAGCCTGCGGCCCTGCTCCCGCCAGGCCTTCAGCGCCGGCGGGACGTCCGGGTAGACGTGGCCGCGGATCTCGCCTTGCGCGTACCCCTCGTCCCAGATCAGCCCCTGGAGGAGCTTGAGGCCGGTCGACTTGCGGTCCCGCTCCATCAGCCAGCGGGCATACGGAGAGCCGTCGCCGAAGGGGGGTGGCGGATCGGCCGCGGCCTCCTGGGCGTACTCGGAGCGCAATTGGGCGAGCGCCTCCCGCAGCTCGGGGCGGCCCGGGTCGGGCTGGCCGCAGGTCCGCTCCAGACGGGCCGCCGCGTAGGGGAAGAGGATGTCGTAGACGAAGGCGATCGAGGTGGTCGTCCCCTCGATGTCGGTCAGGATGGCGGACAGGGGAGAGGCGGCGGTCGGCATGACGGCTCCGTTTTCCAGGGTGAGGTTGTATCATGCCCCGGCGCCGGCATCCGGCCACGGTCTCTGGAGCCTCGGCCGTAAAGCCTTGAAAACGTAGGGGTACGCGGGATTCCATCGCTGTCCCATTCCCCGAGACTGGATGCACTAGACGTTTGTGACCGTCCGCCGCAAGGGGCAGGAAGTGTCTTGAAATCGGAGTCTCTTCTGGAAATGACCGACGAGCAGCGCCGCGAGAGCCTCTGCCGGGTGGTGGGGGAGCTGGGCGCCCAGGGGTGGTGTCAGGGCACGGGAGGCAACTTCAGCCTCGCCCTGAGTCAAGAACCCATGCGCCTGCTGATCACCCGCTCCGGCGTCGACAAGCGCCGGCTCGGCCCCGCGGACCTCATGCTGGTGGGGGAGGACGCTCAAGCCCTGCCCGGCGAGACCGGCCGGCCGTCGGCGGAGACCGCCCTGCATTGCCGGATCGTGGCCGCCACCGGCGCCGCCTCGGTGCTCCACGTCCACTCGGTGGCCAACACCCTGCTCTCGGAGCACTTCGGGAGACAAGGGGGCTTCACCCTGCGCGGCTACGAGATGCTCAAGGGCCTGCGCGGGGTCACCACGCACGAGACGGAGGTCCACGTCCCCATCTTCGCCAACTCGCAGGAGATCCCGCGGCTCGCGGAAGGAGTCACAGAGCTGCTCGCGAAGCACTCTGATATCAGGGGCTTCCTCCTCGCTGGGCATGGGCTCTACACCTGGGGAGGGTCGCTTCCGGAGGCGAAGCGGCACGTCGAGATCTTCGAATTCCTGTTCGAGTGCGTGGCGCGCCGCACCGCGTTCCACCCCTTTACCGGTTAGAATCACGATCGAGAAGGAGGCCAACCATGGCGACCGTGACATTGCGCGACACCCAGCAAACCTTGACCGACGCGGGGGAGATCAGCGCCTTCCTGGCGCCGTTCGGCATCTGGTACCGCCGCTTCGAGGGCTCCGATCAGCTTCCGGAGAACGCCACCGATCCCGAGATCCTCGCCGCCTACGACAAGCCCATCCAGGAGCTGATGGCCGAGGGGGGCTACGTCACCGCCGACGTGATCAACATCAAGCCCGAGACCCCCAACCTGGACACGATGCTCAACAAATTCAACAAGGAGCACTGGCACGACGAGGACGAGGTGCGCTTCATCGTCCACGGCCGAGGCCTCTTCCACGTCCACCCCGAGAGCGACGCCGGCCCGGTGTTCAGCATCGAGGTGGTGAAGGGGGACATGATCCGGGTGCCGAAGGGGACCCACCACTGGTTCGACCTCTGCGCCGACCGCACCATCCGGGCCATCCGCCTCTTCCAGGACGTCTCCGGCTGGACCCCGCACTACACCGGCTCGGGCACCGACACCAACTACCAGCCGCTCTGCTTCGGGCCGATGTATATGCCGGCGCGGGGGATGTAGGCGCGTCCCAGAAGGGACAGCAGGGAGAGAAAATCGGTATCGACGCTTTCTTGATGTCCCTGCTGTCCTTGTGGTTCCCTGCTGTTCCTCCTTGCTCGGGGCTCACCAAACAGGGATCTCTCTATCTGCTACACTTGTGCAGTTTAGAGATCGCTTGGAGGAAACCGCTCGTACGAGCCACCCACGTCAGGAGGAAGAAGCCATGCAGATCTTGAAGAGCTCTTGGACATCGCGCACCGCACTCCTCATCATGCTGCTGATCGCGCTCACCGCCTCAATCGTCATCCTCACACCCGCCAAGGCCTATGCGGCCTGCTGCGGCTGGCGGATCACGGAGCGCTATTATTCCGACGACACCTTCACAACCCAGGTGGGCACCTGCATTGACAACGAGTGCGCCGGCACGTACAGCTGCAGTGGAACGCAGACCGCCTACGAGACGGCCACACAGACCTGCTGCGACCACTGCCTCCCGTAGGCACCTGCAGTCCAGGGTGCCAGCCCCAGGTAGGGGGCCCAAAAGAACCCCCAAGCCCCGAAGGGGCGACGGCGGATCACCATTCCGAGGAAAGCCGCCGCCCCGTTCTCCTCTCTTGACGGCCTGAATTCGGAGGACTAACTTCCTTCCCATGCGATCCATCGCCTCGAAGACACAGCGACGAGATCCCTTGGTCCACAATCCCGCTCTTGCGGAGGCCGTCCGGGTCGGGTGGATCACGCCGGCCGAGGTTGTTTCCAGCGAGCCCCCACTCCGGCTCCCCGTCGCCCCTCTCAAAGATCTGCTCCAGGAGCTTGACGAGGACCGGGCAGATCGTTGATCTACATTGACAGGCTGGCAAGCCGCGCGGGGGAGAAGAGGGGGAGATCCCCTCCCTTGCAGGCCGGACCTGCCGGGGAGAGCGCCGCGGGAGGCTGCGCCACGGTGATGGCCAGGGTCTGCGGAGCTTCGGGGGGCGCGGCGAGGAGCGCCAGGGGGGCGGTGAGGAGAAGGGCGGCCAGGAGCAACAGGAGACGTGATTTGAACGACATCGGTTCCTCCTTGAGATCGGGCGGAAATGCGTCCTCATGAGAAGAGGTGCCGAGGCTCTGGCAGGATGGGACGACCCGGGTGCTGAGCCGAGTGGATCTGGCGCTGAGACAAGTAGTCTCAACCGTCGAGATCAGCAGCTCTGGCGGCGAGATCAGCAGCTCTGGCGGTGAGATCAGCAGCTCTGGCGGCGAGTCGAGTAGATCTGCTGCTGAGACCAATAGCTCTGGGGCTGAGATCAATGGATCTGCCGGTGAGTCGAGCAGACCGGCGCACCGGCGTGTTAGCTATCCAACCAGGCTGCGGAACATCCTCAGGTACTGCGGCGCAAAAGCGGCAAAAATCGCGATGAAGTACGCGGGGACCATCACGACCGCAGCTCCGAGCACAACCGCGTCGCGCCAGGCTTTGTTGGGGAGACGTCCATAGCCGATGGCGGCCGACAAGGTCAGGCCGGCCGCGGCGAGCGCGGCAGGCACGGCGATCAGAATATCAGGACGATCGACCGCGCCGGTGCGGATCAGCATCTCGAGCCGCTCGAACCCATTCCGGATGAAGGTGGTCAGAAGCCCGCCCGTCCACAGCCAGAACGCACCGCTGACGAAACCGAGCGCGTAGCCGAGTTTGCTCCGGCGCAGGCACAGCACGGCCGCCAGCAGGTACGGGAGCGACTCGAAGACATGAAGGACGCGAATGCTCGGATCCCACCAGGCGGCAACCGCGAGGACGGCGATGAAGGCAGCGGCGGAGATCGCGGCCGCAACGTCGATCCGGTTTGACGTCATGAGCACCCCATGTGGTGCTACGCTGAGTCGACGCGAAAGTTTCCCGCGTCCCTTTCGGAGCTCCCCGGCGCCGTTTTTCCCGTCCCGGCGCCCGTTTTCGCCATCCGGACGGCCCTCCTGAGCTCCCCGCCGCTTTTTTTGTCTTCCCGCGCGGCCGTCCAACTTTCCCGCTCTCTTTTTTGACTTCCCGCGCGGCTGTCTTGCCTTCCCGTCCGGCCGTCCTGTCTTCCCGGGCGGTCATGCTGGGAATCCGGGCCGCCGGGTAGACAAAAAAGCCGGCATCCTGAGCTCGGAGAAGGGCATCCGGGCTTCGAAGGATCTCATCCGCGAGATCGAGGCCGTCATCTCGCCTCGAATGGCGTTCGGGAGCGGAAAAATCCGGCGATCCAGGACCTGAAAAGGCCTCGGGAGCTCATTCATCGCGTTGCGCATGGCACTATGGATGAAATCCGGTATCCTGTCCAGCTCATCATGATGTAGTTGGGCTCATCTCCATGATAATGAGAATCTTGCTCGGATTTCGCATAAAGTCTTGACAAGCCTGGCCGGACGGGGTTACCCTGGCGCCCGCTGGACAGAATGCAAAAGTCGCCTCCCGAGGGGAGGGACGCGCTCTTTGACAACTGATGATCAAGCCGAGGAGCGGACAGGGAACGCTCCTCGGCTCCTGCCATGAAGCACGCGAGAACCATCACGACTGC
>C688J18823_10001291_pt1 | contig 15422 bp, 15 predicted proteins | sample HopSoiMetagenom1_FD_18823 | JGI IMG/M metagenome (IMG submission 18823)
ACAGTAATTCTGACCTATTTCTCTGGCGGAATAACGGCTGGCGCGTTCGTGGGTGCCATGCGGCCACATACCCACAACAGGTTCGTGGCAATCCTAGTGGGAATCGTTGCAGCCTTCTTTGTTTTCCTGGGAGTCGCTGTCGCGTCCAGTGGCATGCCTTCTCGCTGGACGGACGCCAACTGGTTTTCTCTGGGCCTTTGCTCGCTTCTCCTTGGAAGCTTTGGAGGATTTTGGTTCTGGAACAACCCAATTGATTGACGCCGGCCACGATGCGCTTCGCTGAGATGCGGTGGTGGAAGATCGGCGATAATAACGTCAGGCTCGCGACAATTATTGGACTTTTCCTGGGTGCGACCTATTGTGTAATTGCTCTGCTCATCTTTGCAATGAAGGGAAATCAACCCTTCGACAGAAATAGCACCACGTTGTTCAGGACACTCGGTACGTACCTGATCGCGTTCACGTCGGTGGGCTTCATAGTGGGAATAACCCTCCCATTAGCTAAATGGATGCCAGGGGCGGCGTTGGTTGGTTTTCTCGGCGCTTTCTGCCTCTGGTTTATCGTCGGCCTCGCAGTCAGCAGGGAACCGCTACTGACAATCATAAAATCAGCCGGCGTATTGGGGGCGGCGTTCGGACTACCGATTGGAATTGGCTTCTGGTTCCAAGACCGTCGATTCAGGAAGACTGGGAAATGGTGACGGCTATTTAGGGGCTCCATCGACGCGCATTGGGAATGTCGCCGATTTGAGTTAGCGGCTGGCTTCGTGCTCGGGCAAAGCGTTTTTGCCTTGCTGCTCCAGCGAGCATGAAGTTATCGTAGGCTGATGCCGCGAGAGAGAAATCCGGGACGCGCGTTCGCCAGCGACAACTGGGCCGGAGTGCATCCGGAGGTACTGGCTGCGATGGCCGCAGCCAACGTCGGCCACGTCCCCTCCTACGGCGACGATCCCTACACACGAGAAGCAGAGGAGCGGATTCGCGCACTCGTGGGTGAGGACGCGGAGGTCTTCCTCGTCTTCAGCGGCACCGCCGCTAACGTCCTTTGCCTCCACAGCATGGTCCAGTCCCACCAGGCGGTGATCTGCGCCGAGACCGCGCACGTGTACACGTCGGAGTGCGCGGCCGCCGAGAAGCACATCGGGTGCAAGCTGCTCCCGGTTGCATCGCCGAACGGCAAGATCACCGTCGCCGGGATCCGGGAGCACCTCCATGACATCGGTAACGAGCACCACGTGCAGCCACGCGCGATCTCGATCACCCAGGCAACAGAGTACGGCACGGTTTACACCGCGCAGGAAATTCGGGCTATCGCCGACTTCGCGCACACCCACTCGCTGCTGCTGCACATGGATGGCGCGAGAATCTTCAACGCCGCCGCCTATCTGAACGTGTCGCCAATGGCGATTACCAGCGGAGCCGGTGTCGATGCGCTCTCGTTCGGGGGTACGAAAAACGGTCTCGTCGCGGGCGAGGCCGTCGTTTTCTTCAAGCAGGTTCTCGCTGACGACTTCGAGTTCAAGCGGATGCAGGGGATGCAGCTCTCATCGAAAATGAGATTCATCGCCGCGCAGTACAACGCGCTGCTCAGCAACGATCTCTGGAAGCGAAGCGCGAGCCACGCCAACAGGATGGCCCAGCTCCTCGCGGGGGAGCTGGCCGGGATTCAGGGCGTCGCTCTCACCCAGCAAGTCCAGGCAAATGAGATCTTCGCGACCATGCCGGCCGCGATCATTCCGACGCTTCAGGCGAGGTGGCCGTTCCACGTCTGGAATGAGAAGACGTCGGAGGTTCGCCTCATCGCGTCGTTCGATACCACCGAGGAGGACGTTGCGGACTTTGCCGCAATGGTGCGCGAGACAGTTGGCGCCAAGGAGAAGCAATGGACCTGAAGAATGCGGCTGCGTTGGTCACAGGCGCGAGCTGTGGCATCGGCTTCGAAGTGGCCCGCGTGCTGCGCGAGCGCGGTGCCCGTGTCGCCGTCTGCGCGCGACACAAGACGGAGCTGGAAGCGTCGGCGCAGCTCCTGGGTGCGCTGCCGATCGTCGCCGATGTCAGCAAGGAAGACGATGTTCTGCGAATGATCGACACGATGGTGAAGGAGCACGGAGACTACAATGTCCTCATCAACAACGCCGGGTTCGGCATTTTCGGGTCTCTACTCGAGCTTACCAGCGACGAATTCTTCAGAGTGTGGGCGACCAATGTCCTCGGCGCGATGACGGTCGCTCGCGAATCGGCCAAGCACTTCGTCGGCCGGAATTATGGGAACATCGTCAACATCTCATCTACAGCGGGGCAGCACGGCTTCGCCAACGGAACCGCCTATTGCGCCAGCAAATTCGCTTTGCACGGGATGACGGAGTGTTGGCGCGCCGAGCTGCGCCAGCACAACATCCGGGTCATGCAGGTGAATCCGAGCGAGGTGCAGACGAGCTTTGGCGCCGAGGAGTCAAAGCCGGTCAAGCCGCAGAACGAATCGAAGCTAACCGCGGTCGACATTGCGGAGCTGATCGTCAACATGCTCGCTCTGGAAGATCACGGGTTCGTGACCGAGGCGACGATGTGGGCGACCAACCCGCGTTAGACCAGCCTGACGCTGAGACCGGAATTCGTTCTGCCGAGCGGCGCGACCGCGGGATTCGGACTGAGCGGGCCACGCAGATGAGCGAGCACTTCGGCGGCCGGGACGCGGCTGCCCTCGACGCTTACTGATTCCGGTCGCGGCTCGAGCGAAAGACGCGCGCGGTAGATCTCCAGAATCTGCCGCCCTTCTTCGATGGCCCGGAGCGCGATGCCGCGCATGTAGTAACGGTTGAAATCGCCTTCCGCGACGAGCCGCGCGGCCATGTGAGGCACTCTCGCCGTCGTCGTACCGCCGGTCCTCGTGCGGCGTGACTCGCTTTCGACAAGGAGGTCGCCCGTGCGTTCCTCCAGCCAACGGTCATCGTAGTAGCGAAGAGCTTCGCTCAGCAAACGCTGATACTCTGCCACGGCTTCTGGCCGCAGGCGCTCTGAATTGTGATACGTCCCGTTTCGTAAATCCTGCTCGAGCTCCGCATATGCATAGCGGCGAGTTGTCGGATCGAGATTCTCGTACTGCAGAGGCATTTCCATCACCATCTTTTAAGGGTCACAAATCGACAACGCATTACGCAGACCGCTGCGTTTGCAGGCAATCTCATCCTTACGCGCGCGAGCGCGTACCTTACCTTGATTCGCGTTTCCGATATGCGTGAGAACACCATGACCGAGTTCGTTCAAGAGCAGCCAAGGCTCGGCAATCAGTACGACGACGACGCGCTTCTCCGCTCGTACCTCCGTTGGCGATTGCCCTCGAAGATGCTGAGCGAAGTCGAGCCTGATCTCCGCCGCCTTGGCGAACGCGTGGCTACCGACATACTTGCTCTTGGCGAAGCGGCGGAGGCTTCACCGCCGGGACACGTCCCCTATGACGCCTGGGGCCGGCGCGTTGATCGCATCGAGACAAGCGATGCGTGGGGAGAGCTCGATCGCATTTCCGCGATGGAAGGGATCGTGGCGACAGCGTACGAGCGAAAGCACGGCGCCCATTCGCGCGTCGATCAGTTTGCGCGGCTGTATCTCTTCGCGCCATCGTCAGCGTTGTACAGCTGCCCACTGGCGATGACGGACGGAGCGGCGCGCTTCCTCGAGGTCCACGGCGGCGAAGCGACGCGTAGCGTATTCGCCCATCTCACCTCCCGCGACCCGCGGCAATTCTGGACTTCGGGTCAGTGGATGACGGAGCGCACCGGCGGCTCGGATGTCGGGAGTACCTCCACGCTCGCCCAGTGCGAGTCTGGCGACGAGTACCGACTGTATGGGTTGAAGTGGTTCACCTCGGCGACCACTTCCCAGGTAGCGATGACCCTGGCTCGCATCGATGGCGCGCCAGGAGGTGGCACCGGCCTGAGCGTGTTTCTGATCGAGCTTCGCGACCGCAACGGTTTGCTGCGCAACATTCGCGTCGATCGGCTCAAGGACAAGCTCGGTACTCGCGCGCTGCCCACCGCGGAGCTGACCCTCGAAGGTACACCCGCGCGACTCGTCGGCGGCTCGGGTGACGGCATCCGCAAGATATCGACGCTCTTCAACATCACCCGCGTTTACAACGCCGTTGCGGCCGTAGCTGGAATGCGGCGCTGCGTCGCGCTCGCGACCGACTATTCACGGCGCCGGCTCGCGTTCGGGAAGCCGTTGATCGAACATCCGCTGCACGTCGAAACTCTCGCCGAGTTGCAGCTCCAGCTGCGCGCCTCCTTTCTGCTCGCCTTTCGTGTCGCCGAGCTGCTCGGGAAGGAAGAATGCCGCGAGGCGAGTGAGTCGGAGCTTCATCTGCTCCGACTCCTGATCCCCGTCGCCAAGCTCTACACGGCGAAGCAGGCGATTGCGATCGCCAGCGAAACCGTCGAGGCCTTTGGCGGCGCCGGCTACGTCGAAGACACGGGAATCCCGCGTCTGTTGCGCGATGCGCAGGTTCTGTCTATTTGGGAAGGAACGACCAACGTGCTGAGTCTCGACACGTTGCGGGCGATGGATCGCGTCGATGCGCTCGCGGCCTGGACAGCAAATCTGCGCCGCCGGCTGAGCGCTATTGATGCCGCAGACTTGCGTCCATCAGCGGATCGAGTGGCGAGCGCGGTGCAGGGAATCGAAGACTACGCTATTCGAGCGGCTCGATCAGGCAAGGAATTCCAACAAACCGGCGCGCGCGCCTTCGCGTATGGGGTCGCCCGGACGGAGGCCGCGACACTTCTGATCGAACATGCGACGGCGAGCGGCGAACGCGCGGCCATCGTAGCAGCGCAGCGTTGGTGCGCGCGTGATCTGGCGCTACTGGTAGAAGGCGACGAGCGTCACCGTGCGGACTCGGCGCACGTCGCCGGATCTGATCACCAGATGTAAGGAAATAGAGCCGGGACCTCGGATCATGTTACTCTCTTGCATCAACGCCACTTCGTCGACGAGAATCAAAAGTCCTCGGAAAGCTCGCTTTCCTCTGGCGCGTCGGTCGAACTCTCGAAGTCCAGGCGGTAGCCGTCGGGATCGACTACAGACGTGACCCACATCTGGTTGCCGACAAACGGTTTCTTCGCCGCGACACCACGCGATTTGAATTCCTTATAGAGACCGATCGCGTCGTTGCAGACGAAGCAAATGGACACGCCGAGCCCAAGCGCTGTCCGCGGGAGGTTTGCCTGGGGGGATTTCGAGAACTCCTGGAGCATGAGGGCGGCATCTCCGACCTCCAGCCAACACCACTGCAGCTTGCCGTCAGTGACCCATTCAAGCGTTTTGCGGAAGCCGAGCCCCTCGGCGTAGAAACGCAGAGACGCGTCGATATCATGGACCATGAAGAACGGAACGGCCTGCCTGATGTTGGACTCGGTCGCGGTTTGGACTGTCATGAGGATCTCTCCGCGTTTTCAGGTTGAATGTTGCGCGATGGTGTTCGGTCGCTCCTTGATCGGCCGGGCGATTTGCGCGGAAAAGACAAGCGGAGTCGGAGAGTCGCCAACATCGCGCCTATGATTCCGCCGATGATTAGTGGATCAACGGGCGGCCAACCGTATGCTCGCAAAAAAACAAAAAAGACAACAGCCCCGAGCATGGTGCCGGCCGAGGTTTCGAGCACTATAGTGCGAATGGAGGCCCGGCGAATATTCACCCAGCCCAGTATCGGCCCCAGCAATGTGCCGAGTATCCCCCCGACAACGGAGAGCGACGCCGGAACCACGAGAATCCCCCCCACCGTTGCCAGGCCAGGTCCTCGCTCCAAAACAAAGAGCATCGGAATGAACGCCAAGAGGCCGCATACGGCTCCGGCGAGAAAACCGAGAGCCATCAGCTTAACGGTGATTTGAAAGGCGCCAGGTCGAGAGCTCATGATCGCGACTTCGAGCGGTTAGTAGTTGCTAGAGCGATAGCTTGAAGCGTTTCTTTGCTGCACTCACGATCAGGTCTGCCGCGCCCTCAATGCCAAGCCGCTCGGTGTTGACGCTCAGATCGTAGTTCTCGTGAGCCCGGCGGTCCCGCTCCCAGTGCAGGCGCACCCACTGATCGCGCTGCTTGTTGGTCTCGTCGACGAGGCGCGCGGCTTCTTCGGTCCCGACGCCTTCGCGCTGCATGGTGCGGGCGATCAAGGCCTTTCGCGGAGCATAACAAAAGACGTGAAGGGTGTCGTCGCGTTCTGCCAGCATTTCTTGCGTACCCCGACCGACAACCACGAGCGGCCCGCGGGCGATCGCTTCGTCGATGATTCGGTGGGTGACTTCAATCAGCTGCTCATCGGTCGGACGCGTCACGGCGGCCATCGGGGAGACCCATTCCTGCGAGCCCATCGCCATCGCCGCCGTCAACCGCTCCACCAACGATGGCACTCGCTCCTCGCGGGCCTGGACTTCTGCCACACTCAAACCCATTCGTGCGGCGACCGCATCGACTACCGCATTGTCCAGCAGCGACCAACCCAGGGTTTTTGCTACGATGGCGGCGACCTCGGAGCCTCCCGACCCATATAGCCGCGAGACGGTGAGGATCGCCAACAGCTAGTCCTGATAAGGGCGGCGGCGCTTCTCTTCGACGGCCCGGCCGTAGGTGCCCGCATCGGATCTCGCGATCTTCTTTCGCGCGACCAGTGACTCGAGCACCAGCTCGCAACCGGCCGCGACGACCGGCAAATCATCCATTGGTGCGAGCCCGGCGGTGTTCACCACCTGCATCAGTCCCGGAACGCTGCCGAATCCTTCGACCACTGCGTCGACCGGCACATCGTCGGTCACCTGCAGCGCTCCGCCGACGTCGAACCACATGATGATCTCGTCGGTGTTGATTCCGCCGGCGCGATCCTGGTATGTCGCATCGGCAGCGCGGCGAATCAGCTCGCGCGCAATGGTGTGTCCGCCGACGAGCTCCCCCTCGTACTCGAGCTCGATCTTGCCCGTGATAGCGGGAAGCGCGGCGTAGATGTCGGCGATGCGCGGAACGATGTCACGCTCGCCGGTCTGGATGGCGCGACGCTCTGCGTTGGAGACGACATTCTCGAGCACGCTGATCGGCATCCGCTGCGACACACCCGAGCGCTTGTCGATCCGCTTGTCGCCGCGCGCCTCGAAGGCGACGCGCTCGATTACCTCGGCGATGAAGTCAGGCACGCGCACCTTGCCCGCGCCGCGGGCTGTCCACGCTTCCTGATTGGTGATCGTCATGCCGAGGTCGACGGACTCCGGATAGTGAGTGCTAACCTCGCTGCCGATACGATCCTTGAGTGGCGTGATGATCTTGCCGCGCGCTGTGTAATCCTCGGGATTCGCGGTGAAGCAAAGCATGACATCGAGAGGGAGGCGCACCGGATAACCTTTGATCTGGACATCGCCTTCCTGCATGATGTTGAACAGGCTCACTTGCACCTTACCGGCGAGATCGGGCAGCTCATTGAGCGCGAAGATCCCTCTGTTCGCCCTCGGCAGCATGCCATAGTGCATGGTGAGCTCGTCGCCGAGGATGTGACCACCACGCGCGGCCTTGATTGGGTCGAGATCACCGATGATGTCGGCGACGGTGACGTCGGGCGTCGCCAATTTTTCGACGTACCGCTGCTCCGGATTGAGCCACGATATCGGAGTATCGTCGCCGGCCTCGTTCAGAAGATTCCTGCCGTACTTGGAGATCGGCGCGAAAGGATTGTCGTTCACCTCGCTGCCGGCGATGATCGGGAGCGCTGGATCCAGCAGTGTGGTGAGGGCGCGCAAGATTCTGGACTTAGCCTGTCCGCGGAGTCCGAGCAGAATGAAATTGTGGCGGCTCAGAAGCGCATTGACGATCTGAGGCATGACCGTTTCCTCATAGCCGATCACGCCATGAAAGATCGGCTTACGAGTGGCGAGCCTGGTCAGAAGATTAGCGCGAAGCTCATCCTTTACGGATTGTTCTCTGCGCTCGGGCGAACCAAAAGCGGAACGCTTTAGTGCGCCAAATGTTTCCGGATACGTCGACAACGGATTCTCCGAGGGAAATTCACGACTGCGTTCGTAATTTACCCCGCGCACGAGGGGAAACCAGACGGTTTTACCCTTGACACTGATTCCAGATGAGATAAAATTTCGCCCGCGCCAAAAACGGGCACTGCGACCGCGTGCACGGACCGGCGACTGTTCAACGTTTGCCTCTCAAGGAGATCGTAAATGAAGCGCCTGGTTCTCGTCGCCGCTGTCCTCGCACTGGCCGCATGCACGTCAAAGAAAGATGAAGCCGCAACCGCCGACACCTCTGCTCCGGCGATGGCTCCGGCCCCGGCAGCGATGGATACCGGCATGAAGATGGACACGACCGCCAGCACCACTCCTGCGGCGAGCACGACGACCACCACGACCAAGACGACTACCAAGAAGAAGAAGTAGAGATCGCAGCATCTTCTGGATCGGCGCGACCCTTCTAGAGAATCAGCGATTCACGTCGTCAAAAGGCGCCACTAAACAGTGGCGCCTTTTTCGTTTTGCTCGATCTGGACGCTGCATTCACCGTCCGCCCATCGGGCCTGCAGCGTGGTCCCGGGCGCTATCTCGCGTCGCACCATCCCCAGCCCAACGCCACCGAATCGGGGTGACAGCGCGGCGCTCTTTACCTCTCCAATAACCTTGCCGGTTTCGTCGACCAGCTCCGCTCCTTTTGGCGGCGCGGGCCGAGTGACGAAACGCAGTCTGCGCAAAAAACGATTGACGTGGCCGCGAAAGTGTACCCGCGCGACCGTCTCCTGCCCTATGTAGCAGCCCTTCGTGTAGGAAATCGCACCGAGCTCGTCGAAGTTGGCTTCCTGCGGCAAGGTGGTGTCGTCCATGTCGACTCCCCATTCAGGCCGGCCACCCTCGATGCGCGCGATCTCCCAGGTTTCGTTGGTGCCGCGAGCGACGCCCGCCGTTTCCAGCTTTTCCTTCAACAAGCCAACGACACTCGCCGGCGCGAAAATCTCGAATCCATCCAGATCGATCTCCGGCACGCGCGCAATGATCACCGTCGCGTCGGCGAACGGCCGCTGGATGTGAGCGTACGGAGCGAGTGCCGCGATGTCTTTCTCGTCCACATCGAGTGCGCGTGATACTGCGACACGCGAGGAGCGTCCGAATACGCCAATATCGGAGATCTCCGAGGTCACGTCGTGATAAGGTGCGATGCGCGGATTGATGTACTTGCGCACCATCTCTTTCCAGCCGGGCGCGGCAGCAGCGGACGTGTCGATGAGCAGCGCCTCGTCCAGCGCGAAGATACGGAGATCGGCGACGATTTTCCCCTTGGCGGTGAGCGCGGCGGCGTACTGACCGTCGCCCGGCTGCAGCGAAGAAACGTCGTTGGTCACCATCCCGGTGACGAGCTCCGCGGCTTTCGGGCCCGAGATGCGAATGCGCATCCGGTCGCTCCGATCGAAGAAGAGAGCACCGTTGTGAAGCGCGGAATACTCGTTCAATTCGGACATCAACTGCAATTAAGCCAGTGCTCCAAGCGGGCGCTACTGCCCGAATGCGGCGTAAGATGCGTCGAGAAGATCGATCGGATGTATCGAGCGCGCGGGGATATCAGCGCGTATGAGGCCAGCCCCAATCTGCATGAGACACCCGGGATTTCCCGTCGCCACCCACGCCGCTCGCGTCGAGCGAATGTTGGCCAGCTTCGGCGTCAGCACTGCGTCCGAGGTATCGGGCTCGATCAGATTGTAGATGCCCGCACTGCCACAGCACTGATCCGACTCGTGCAGCGGCACGAGCTCGAGCTCCGGAATCGCCGCCAGTACGGCTAACGGCGCTTCTGTCACACGTTGCGCGTGCTGCAGGTGACACGGAGCATCGTAGGTGACTTTGATTGGAAGAGGCCCGCCGACTCTTGGACCCGCTGCCGCCAGCAGCTCACTCACGTCGCGTACGCGCGCGCTCACCTTCTCCGCGCGCTCGTGCCAGTCGGGATCATCCTTGAGGAGATGGCCGTACTCTTTCATTATCGCGCCGCAACCGGCGGCGTTGACTGCGAAATACTGAGCGCCGGACCTCTCGAAGGCCGCGATGTTCTTGCGCGCCAGCTCACGCGCTGACTCGAGATGGCCGGCGTGCGCGTGAAGCGCACCGCAGCATTTCTGTCCCCCTGCCTGGACCAGTGAGTAGCCGTTGACGGCGAGAACTCGCTCGGTCGCATGATTGGTGGCGCTGAATAATCCGTCCATCACGCAACCGCGGAGCGTGGCAACACTTCCGTTTTCGCCGCGCGTGGCAGGCGAGTACCGCCCGCGCTCGATAGACCGACCCGTCGACGCGAGCATCGCCATTGCGAATCCCAGACGGCCGCTGATTCCGGACAGCAACGTTGGAATGGGCGTCGCTGCCAGAAGGCGAGAGAAGAACATTGCCGGACGCAGAAGCCAATTGCGAGCGAACACGAAGAGAATGAGCCGGGCGATAAATGGCGTCGGCCTGTATTCGTACAACGTCGCGCGAGTGGCCTCGAGGAGCTGCCCGTACGGTACGCCACTCGGACAGACCGGCTCGCAGGCACGACAGCCGAGACACTGATCGATGTGCTTCTGAACGATCGGGTCGTCTGGCTTCACCGTGCCCTCGAGCAGCGATCGCATCAGGAAAATGCGCCCGCGCGGGCTGTCGTTTTCGTCCTCGAGGTTGAGATACGTCGGACACGCCTGGAGGCAGAACCCACAGTGCACGCAAGCATTGATGCCTGGCAGCGCGCCCGCTAGCGGTGTGTTTGGCAGCGCGCACCCGGGCATCGGATCGCGCGGCAACGGATCGGGATGGTCTTCTGGCGGCGGCGTCGCAGTCACGTCAGTCGCCAAGGATTCCAGGGTTCAGGATATTGCGCGGGTCGAACGCCTTTCTTATCCCGCGCGAGAGCGAATCGTTCACTACGCTCGGCGACACACTGGCCCAGGCATCGGGCGGAAGCTTTTCATATATCACTGAGGTGGATTCGGTCGCTTCCGCTGAAAAGCCGTTCATGGATCCGGACCCGGTTGCAGCGGCATAGAAGCTAACTGTCGCCGGGGTCTCGACTGATTTGTCGCTTTCAGCCGAGGGCACGACGGCGAGGATGCGCATCACGCCGCGGCGTGGATCGATGTTGGTAAAAATTCCAGGAAGGTCGTCGTTGAGGACTGTCGCGGAGGTTCCGCTAACCCTTTGAGGCAGACTGGAAATTCTGATGGCGGTGTCAGTGTCGGCATCGAGTTCCCGCAGGGAGGCCCATACCCCGGTTTCCAGTTCCCTCGGGCTTGTGATCCGTTTCAGCGCGCTGATCTGAGCGTTCACGACCGATTCGTTGCCGCCGAAACGAAGCAGCGCGACAGGACTCTCCCCGAGTCCGAGCGCACGCGTGATCGACCGGCTCACCAGCTGGAAAGCAAAGGGCATCAGCGGCGATGTGATTATCGCGCGAATAACCGGCGCAATCTCACGGGGTGTGCCGCCGAGCTCGATGGCAAAGGTGCGATCCGCCTGCGGCGCTGCATACAACCGGAGAGTGACTTCGGTGATAACGCCAAGTGTCCCCCACGATCCGGTAACGAGCCGGGTGAGATCGAACCCTGCCACGTTCTTGACGACTCTTCCGCCGGCGCGGATGACTTCGCCACGGCCATTTACGAATTCGATTCCGAGCAGCATGTCGCGCGGCAGACCGAAGGTCGATGACAGCGGGCCCGCGGAGGCCGTTGCCACTGTTGCTCCGATAGTTCCATACGCCGCGCCGTAGGGATCAAGAGGAAGCCACTGGTTTTGTTCACGGGTGACGCTCGCGATCTCGCCCAGTGTGGTTCCCGCTCGAACGGTCAGAGTCAGGTCTCCAGGAACGTAACTGACGATGCCCGAGTCATGAGCGAGCGAAAGCGTTCGCGTCGCCGCAACCGGCCGTCCCGCATCGAGCCAGCCTCCTCGCCCGCTGATTCGCAACGCCGCTCCGTCCCGGATCGCCGCTACCGCCTGCTCGGTACTCACGTGGCGGCCGGACGCGCCGGCTCGGCCTCGAGCGGCGGAGCTTCGTGCTCGCGACTCTGTCTTCGGCCCGCAGGTGTTCCGTGCCACTCCTTGCAAGAGTGCACCGGGACGACTTTGCCGGGATTGGACCGATGATCCGAATCAAAAACGCCGCGCAGCTCACACATCGCGTTGAGAGTTGTCTCGGTGAAGATCGACTCCATGTAACCCATCTTGTCGAGACCAACACCGTGCTCTCCAGTGATGCTGCCGCCCGCCGCGATGCACGCNTGCATGATCTCCCGCATCGCCTTGTGGACCCGCTCGCTTTCCGCCGGATCGTCAGCGCTATAGGCGATGTTGGGATGCAGGTTGCCNTCGCCTGCATGAAAAACGTTGCACACCATCACGTTGTACTTCTGGCTGATGTCGTGGATCACCGCCAGGATCTCCGGCAGCTTGGTCCGCGGGATCACCGCATCCTGAACTATCAGGTGCGGAGCGAGACGTCCCATCGCGCCGAACGCTTTCTTCCTCCCTTGCCACAGCTTCATTCGCTCGGCGTCATCGCGAGCAACTTTGACCTGGCGCGCACCGCCTTCGAGACAGATTCGGCGTACCGTCTCGAGGTCTGCGACAACGCCGGCCTCAAGCCCATCGAGCTCGATCAGCAGAATTGCCTCGGCGTCGCGGGGATATCCGGCTGCGTAGATGGAATCTTCCACGACGCGTATGGTTGGTCCGTCCATGAACTCCAGCGCCGCCGGCACGATTCCCGACGCAACGATCGCCGACGTGACGTGCGCCGCCTGATGTACGGAGGTGAAATCCGCCAGGAGGGTCCGCACCGTCTGCGGCCTTGGCGTCAGTTTGACGGTTATGTCGAGAGCGAGTCCGAAGCATCCCTCAGAGCCAATAAAGGCGCCGCGGAGGTCGTAACCATCGCACTCACCGACCTTGCTGCCCAGCTCGACGACATCACCGCTCGGCAGCACGACGGTCAGTGCCAGAACATGATTCAGAGTGACACCATACTTGAGGCAGTGGGGACCACCGGCGTTTTCCGCGACGTTGCCGCCGATAGTACACGCGGCTTCACTCGAAGGGTCGGGCGCGTAGAGCAACCCGTGCGGCGCGACATAGCGGTTCAGGCGGAGGTTGACCACGCCGGGCTCGACGGTGGCGCGTCGATTTTCGATATCGAGTGAGATGACTCTCTTCAGACGATGCACGCCGATGACGATGATGTCGTCGCCCAGCGCGCCACCCGACAGCCCAGTTCCCGCGCCGCGCGGAACAAAAGGAAGGTTCTGCTCGGCGAGAAATCGGACGACGGCAATCGCTTCGTCCCGAGTTCCCGGGAAGACAGCGAGTTTCGGTTGACGGCGGTAACCGGGAAGACCGTCGGAGTTGTAGACGAGCAGCTCGCTCTGTCGACTCAGTACGTGAGATTCACCCACGATCTCGGCCAGACGGTCGGCGACCATTGATGGAATTTAACTATTCGTCTCCATCCGGCGCGGCGACCACCAGCTTCAGCGCGTCCCGCTCGATCCTGTAATTGAGTGGCGTGGTGAGCCGCTTCAATTCTCCGTCGAGGCCTATGGTCGCTCCTGGTCGATTGAGATCGATCTGACAGCTATCGACGAGGAAGTTGTCGAACTCCGGCAGCTTGGCCGCTTCCTTGGTTCCTTTCGCGATCGCTGCCATGGCAATGCTGAACAGACGGGCGCGTGCGCGTCCACGGACGATCATCACATGCAGGCCGCGTTTGCCGTTTTTCACTCTGCTGCCGAGCGTCGGCATCTTCAGCTCGCGCTCGCCCACGCCGATGAAGACCATGGAGGACCGATACGACTTTTTTACGCCCTCGACTTCCAGCGTGACGGTAAAGCTTCGGAGGTCGGAGACTGTCTTGAAGAAAGCCCCAACGCTGGCGAGGGTGTAGCCGACGCGCTTCTCAAAGCGCTCCCGATCTCGAACGAAGGTGACGTACGCCCCGATTGAGCTCGTATTGAGGAAGACGCAATCGTTGACGTACCCGATGTCGGCGCCCGTGACGATGCCTTCGCCTGCGGCGACGAGCGCGGCTTTGCCGAGGTCGGTGGGGATGTTGTGATCCTTGGCGAAGTGATTGAGGGTTCCGCCGGGAAGGATCGCCAGCTCTACTTCGGTTCGGGCAACGAGAGTGGCGGCCGTAGCGATGGTGCCGTCACCGCCAGCGACGAGGAAGCGCTTGGCTCCTCCGTCGACAGCCTTCTTCAGGTGCGCTTCCAGATCTTTGGGGTCCAGCTCTTCGAGGTCAAACCCGACTTCTGTTAGCGCTTTTCTGGCTGCCTCGGCGTTACCACATTTGGCGTTTAGGAATGCTTTGAGAGTGGACAAGGCGGGAGGCGGGAGGCGGGAGGCGGGAAGAAGTTCTAAGGGTCGGTGCTATACAAGAAAGACGCCGACCCAAATTGAGCCGGCGTCATCATGAGAACCTTTAGCGTTTCAGTTACCGCATCCCGCTTCCCGCTTCCCGCTTAACTCCAGAATCCCGCTAACGCCGAACCATCCGGCGACTCGCGGAGCTTCTCGAAAGCGCGCTCGCGGATCTGTCTGATCCGCTCGCGGGTGACGCCCATCAGCGCGCCGATCTTTTCCAGTGTCATGGCGTCGGAGCCCTGCTCGAGCCCGTAGTAGAGATGAAGGATCTTTCGTTCGCGCGGCGTGAGGTATTTCCGGAACACGCGGTCGATGAACTCCCGCATCAGGTGGAAGTCGGTCACGTCCTCGATCTCGCCGCCATCTACCCCGGCGAAACGCTCACCGAGGGTGCACGCTTCGCGATCCGACCGGTCGATTGGCGCATCCAGAGAAATCTCGGTTGCCGACATCTGCTTCGCTGAGCGGACGGCGTCAGGAGTCTCCTCGAGGAGGCGGCCAATTTCGTTGTCTGTGGGATCGCGCTTGAGAACCTGGGAGAGAACTGTCTGGGCGCGGGCGAGTTTGATCAGCTGCGAGTTCTGGTTGAGCGGGATTCTCACGCTCCGGGTCTGCTCCGCGAGGGCCTTCAGTACTGCCTGCCTGACCCACCACACTGCGTACGAGATGAACTTGACGCCCTGATCTGGATCGAACTTTCTGACTGCTTTGAGGAGACCTTCGTTTCCAATCGCCACTAGCTCACCAAGATCGAGTCCATGACCCTGATACTTTTTGACGTAGGAGATGACGAATCGAAGGTTCGCGGTGACCAGCCGCTCAGCCGCTTTTTCGTCTCCAGCTTGCGCGCGTCTCGCTAGCCGCCGCTCTTCTTCAGCGTCGGTAATGAGGGGGAGCTTTTGAATGTCCTGGAGGTACTGGTCGAAAGCGGTGGAGGGGGAGGAGCGGAAGAAACCTTTGGATCTACTTTCGCCAGTCGTCTGCATAAGCCCCTTGGGAGAGACACTA
>C688J18823_10001292_pt1 | contig 15420 bp, 10 predicted proteins | sample HopSoiMetagenom1_FD_18823 | JGI IMG/M metagenome (IMG submission 18823)
AGCGGATCCGACATGTTAGTCCGCGCCTACCGCGCCCAGGACGGAATGGAGATCTGGGCTACCTTCGCCGGACAGAACAGTGGGGGAATCCTCGTCACCGAGAAGTTCGTATATGCTCAGGACGGAGCATCTATCTACATGATAGACCGAGCGACCGGAGGCTGGTACGCGGCCTTGGGCCATCCGAGACGCACTTACGACTACGCTTATACAACAGCGCCCGCGTTCGCCAACGGGAACGTTTTCGCCACCTTCAGTGACGGAGAATGGAGCTTCAAAGAACCTTAGTGAAAATCCCGGCTGGCGTGTACCAGCTCTCGGACCTTGAGCTCGCTGAACTTCCTGCCGATGACGTTTCTTACCCCGTCATCCCGCTCGAACTTCCCCTCCACCATCACGAACGTCGAGAACCTCACCACTTCCGAAAACTCTTCGGCCATCTTCTTCGAGACGATCACGTTGATGAATCCGTGCTCGTCTTCCATCAGCAGGAACACGGTTCCCTTCGCGCTCTGCGGCTGCTGCCGGATCGTCACCAGACCCGCCGTCGTGATCCACTCGCCGCCCTTGAGTTTCTCCAGCTGCTTCGAGTCGAGCACACCGGCGTGGCGAAGCTTCGGCCGCAGGTGCTCCATCGGATGACCGCTGACGCTGATCCCGACAGAGAAGTAGTCGAGGAAGATCAGCTCGTCCCGTGTAAGAGAGCGCGGTTCGTACGGTACATGACGCGCGGGCGCCAACGGCAGTGTATCGCCGACGGATCGCATCGCTATCCACGCCGCGCGACGACGATCCGGTTCCCAGCAGCCAAACGCTCCCGCCCGCGCCAGTTGCAGCGCATCGGTGCGCTGGAGCTTCGCCCGCTGAATGACATCGTCGATCGACGAGAATCGATCCCACCCCCGGGCAACCTTGAGAGCTTCGAGAGATTTCTCGCCGAGTCCGCGGATGTGCCGCCAGCCAATGCGGAGTGCAGGACGATCAGGATTGTCCGTCGGCTCGTTGGTGCATTCCCAATCTCCGTCGCGCATGCACGGAGGTAAAACCTTCAATCCGTGGCGGCGAGCGTCATGTATCAATGTCGATGGCGGATAGAATCCCATCGGATATGAGTTGAGCAATCCGGCGTAGAACTCCGCCGTGTAATGCGCCTTGAGATATCCGGTTGCATATGCGATCAGCGCGAAACTCCAGGCATGCGACTCCGGAAATCCATAGTTCGCAAAGCTCTTGAGATCTTCGGCGATCTGCGCCGCGACATCCTCTTTGACGCCCCGCTGCACCATTCGCGATCTGAGCTGCTCGAGCACGCGATGGAGCTTCTCCACTTTTCGGATGTGCCCCATGGTGCGGCGCAGCTCGTCGGCCTGCGCGGCAGAATATCCCCCTAATTTCATAGCAATCGCCATCGCCTGCTCCTGGAAGATGGGGATTCCCTGGGTGCGTTTGAGAATCGGCTCCAGGTCGGCGTGCAAGTACGTCACCGGCTCGAGTCCCCGCCGTCGCGCCGTGTATGGATGGACGAAGTTCGCCTGGATCGGACCGGGACGAATGAGCGCGACCTGTACGACGATATCGTAAAGCCTGTCCGGCTTCGTGTGCAGCACAGAAGCGATCTGGGCGCGACTCTCGATCTGGAACGTGCCGATGGTCTCACCGGTGGCGATCAGCTCGTAGGTCTTCTCGTCGTCGGGCGGCAGCTTGTACATCTCCGGCCTCGTGCCCGTGCGCACTTCGATCATGTCGAAGGCGCGTCTCACCAATGACAGCGCGCCGAGCCCGAGGAAATCGAACTTTGGAATTCCGACGGCGTCGAGATCGTCCTTGTCGAACTGGATGATGGTGCGGCCCATCGTGGTGTGCTCGACCGGCAAATAATCGCCGAGCAACGCCGAGGACAGGACGAATCCGCCGACGTGGGTCGAGCGCAAACGCGGGACTCCCTCGAACGCCGCCATCGCCGCCAGCGTCGCGCGACCGCGCGGATCGTCGAAGTTGATTCCCAGCTTTGGGGCCAGCTCGTCCCGGACGTACTTCGCGCCCTCGGCGGGATCGCTCCAGTGGATTCGCTTGGAGATGTTGTTCGCCATCTCCACCGGATATCCGAAGGCGCGCATCGAGTCGCGAATCGCGTTCGGTCCGCGGTACATCTGGATGATGCAGGTGATCGCCGCCTGGGCGCGGTTGTATTTCTCGTAGACGTAGTCGAGCACTTCCTCACGCCGGTCGTGCTCGATGTCGACGTCGATGTCCGGCGCTTCGGTCTGGCCGTCCACGCGAATCTCCGAGAGGAATCTCTCGAAGAGCAGGCCATGTCTTACGGGATCTACCGCGGTGATGGCGAGGCAATACGCAACAGCGGAATTCGCCGCGCTGCCGCGTCCCTGGCAGAGAATCCCTTTCGACTTGGCGAAGGCGACCGCGTCCCACATCACCAGAAAAAATCCGGCGAACCCGAGCTTGCCGATAACTCTCAGCTCGTGATCGAGCTGGGCGGTCTGCTTCTCATCGACTTCGCCCCACCTCGTTCTCGCCCCCTCAAAAACTTTCTCGCGCAGAAATTTGTCATCGTCGTAACCAGGGGGAACAGGAAATTTCGGCAGCGGCGGCCGAACCCACGACAAATTGAAATCGCACTCGGAGGCGATGCGCTCGCTCTCGACCAGTCCGGCTTCACGACCCTTCCAGCGCTCGGCCATCTCCTCCGGAGACGCGAGACGCCACTCGCCATTCGGATGCAGCAGCCCGCGCGCGACGGCATCATCGATCGTCGTGTCGTAGCGCAGCGATGTGAGAACGTCGTGAACGAGCCGGCTGTCGTTGTCGATGTAGCGCGGCTCCTGGCATATCACCCACGGCACCCGGTGTCGCTCGGCGAGCTCTATCAACCCAGCTGCCAGAGCTGCCTCGCTGCCACTGGTGTGATGGAGCTGCACTTCGACGGCGAGAGCGTCGCCGAAAACTTCGCGCCACTGGCAGAGTGTGCGTTCTGCGCCTCTGAAGTCCCCATTGCGGAGACACGATGCGACCGGCCCTGATGCCGGACCGGTCAGCACCTGCATCCCTCTGCTCCGCTCCGCTACCTGCTGCCAGGAGATGCGCGGGCGCCCCCGCGTCTTTTTTCCATCTCCTTTCTTCCACGTCGACAGTTCACCGACCCGTGATCGGGTGACGAGAGACGCGACGTTGTTGAATCCTTCCCTGCTGCGCGCCAGAAAAGCGACGGGGCATCCATCGACGTTGAGTTCGGCGCCGACGATGGGCCTGACATTCTGACGTCGAGCTTCAAGGCCGAAGCGAACAATTCCACCCAGGTCGGCGGTATCAGTGATGCCGATGGCGCTGTAGCCGAGTGCCGCCGCTCGGGCGACGAGAGCTTCCGGTGAACTGCCGCCGTCGCCGAAGGAAAAAGCGGTATGGGCCCTGAGCTCGACGAATCCCATGGCTCAGTTTATACCCGAACATATCCCGAAAGCAAGAGGAGAATCATTCCCGACGCGCGACGGCGTTTATGTGACTAAAATTCAACGTCTTACAAACCGAAATCTTCACCCCATAATGGCAACGAAAGTCCCTCCAGTCAGTTCCGCCCGGAACTACACGCAGCCAAAAGCCAAAGCGGCTCCGATACGTTCCGTCGAGAACGGCTACCATCCTTCGTACATCCCGGCGGCGATCGCCGCCACGCTCGTCTTCATCCTGTATCTGATCACGCTGGCGCCATCGGTAGCGATGTGGGATACCGGCGAATACATGGCGGCGGTGAAGGTGCTCGGCATTCCGCACCCGCCCGGCAACCCATTCTTCGTGCTGCTGGGCCACGCCTTCGCGTCCTTGCCGATTCCTGTGTCGTACGCTGCCAGGATCAACATCATGGCTGCTCTCGCCAGCGCCATCTCGGCCGGATTCTGGTTCCTGATCACCGAGAGGATCGTAGCGCGCTGGATAGTAGAGAGATGGCAGAGACTGGTCGTTGCTTCCGCGGCCACGCTGATTGGTGCCACGGCCTTTACGGTCTGGAATCAGTCGGTGGTCAACGAGAAGGTGTACACGATCTCGCTGCTCTTCTTCACCATCGCTTCGTGGTGCATCATCCAGTGGATCGAAGAGCCCGACACTCCCAAGGCTGATCGCCTCATCGTTCTAGTCTGCTTTCTGCTCGGACTCGGCTACTCGAACCACCCCGCGGGTTTTCTGCCGCTGCCAGCCGCTGGTATAGCGCTGCTGACGACACGTTGGCGGACGATCCTGCGCTGGAGACTGGTACTCGCCGCCGTCGGAGCGCTCATTCTTGGCCTGACGCCTTTCGCCTTTGAGCCGATTCGGGCGGCGTACTTCCCCGCGATCAATGAGGGCGCGCCGACCGCGTGCGAGACGAAGCTCGCAGCCAGTTGCACATTCAGCAGCCTCACTGAGCGCCGACTGATGGACAACATCAACCGCGTTCAGTACGGCCAGAAGGTGGAACGTGGCGCTCCGTATCCCGCTCAAGTCGGAATGTGGTGGCTCTACTTCAAGTGGCAGTGGCTGCGTGACTCCAGCCAGGCGATGCAGGGATTTCAGTTCGTATTGGCGGTGCTGTTCCTCGCGCTTGGATTGCTGGGCGGTTACGTGCATTGGAAGCGAGACCGAACAACGTTCTGGTATTTCGGCCCGCTGATGTTCACGATGACGCTCGCGCTCATTTACTACCTGAACTTCAAATACGGGTGGTCGCAGGACCCTGACCTCGGAAGCTCGGTCGCGCGCGAGGTTCGTGACCGCGACTACTTCTACATCTGGAGCTATTCTGCGTGGGGTGTGTGGGCGGCGATCGGGCTTGGCTTCCTGTGGGAGCAGCTGGCACTCGTCGTGAGCGGCGAGGACCGCGCGGCCGCAAAGACGGCGGCAAAGGGTTCGCCGGCTCTTGCTCTATGGCCCTCGCGGCGCGCCTTGACGATGGCTTCGCCGATTCTTCTCCTCGCACTCATCCCACTCTTCGCGAACTGGACATCCGCGTCCAGAGCGGGGCACTACTTCACCCAGCAGTGGGCGCACGATTATCTGAACTCGCTGGAGCCGTACGCAATCGTCATCACGAACGGCGACAACGACACCTTCCCTCTTTGGTACGCGCAGGAAGTCGAAGGTGTGCGCCGCGATGTAACGGTGGCTGTCACGACTTATCTCGACACCGATTGGTTTGTGCGCCAGATGATCCGCCGGCCGGTGGAGACGTATGACGCGGCAAAGGGTCCGGCGATTTACCGCGGCAAACAATGGAAAAAGCCAGTCGGTCCACCGCTCAAAATGACGTTCGCCGAAGCTGATGCGATTCCGGAATACATCCAGCTGAACCAGCCGCAGGTATTCCGCCAGGGGAACATCACGTTCAGCTTCGAGCCCGGCGGATTTCTTGTTCGCGACGAGCTGGTCCTGCTGCGCCTGATAAAGGATTCCTACCCTGAGCGGCCAATCTACGTCTCCACAGGGGGAGGCGGGCAGACGCTGGGCCCGGCGATGCAGCCGTATCTCGTATCACAGGGGTTCGTGCAGAAGCTGATGGACCATCCCATCACTGACAGTGCCGAAACGCCCAAAATTCTCGGTCTCAACGTAGACCTGCAGCGCACCGAGGATCTCTGGAACACCGTTTACCACGCACCAGAAGCTCTTATGAAAGAGGGCAAATGGATCGATCGTGCGTCGTACGGAATCGCCTATACCTATGCCTTCACCGGCGCGGTGTTGAACGAGGCGTTGCGAGCGCGCGGGGAAACCAAGGCAGCGGACACGGTGATGAATCGCGTCAAGGGAATCGTTCGGGCCGCACGCATAGAGAATTTCCCAGGGACCTGAACGTCTTGACTGCAACTGAACTGGTGCGAGCAGTGAGCAAGTAAAGGCTCAAGCAGCGGAGTTCACTACGTCGGGACGTTTCTAGCGCGCTAATCCGTAGCGGTCCCAGACGTCGATCATTCGATTCCTCGCTGTCGCAGAATCCTGCGGCAGCAGAAACCGCCGGGAAATCAGAGAAGCGATTCCGTCGTCGACGCGCTGTAGGAATCGTGCTCTGTTGCCGTACAACGCCTCGATGCTCGGCCGGCTGTCGCCACTCGCTCGTCGCTCCGCTTCGGTCTTCGGCAGCGGGATGAAGGTCCCGCGAAAGCTTACCAGGCGATCCGTGCCCGCCGGCATTCCGGCGCGGAGCTGCCAGGGATAATAGGTCGCCAACGGTGCCAGGATCTCGATGCTTCGGATTCCGCCGACCTCGTTGCCGAGCGAATCAACGCGTGACACGAGCACAGGATATGGAGCGCCGAGCACGGGCGGCTCGCGATCGATAACGCCTTCGCTCCATTCCGGCCCGAAGTCCATCCGGTACGGTTGATTCGGAATGCGAGCGACGGGAAGATTGGGAATCCTTGGAAACTGCAGATTCGTTGGCAGTACGAGACTGTGCGCAGCGAGCGTCGGATACGTTGAGGGCACGGGCTCTTTACTAAGTGTCACCCAGTCGATCAAAGACGACATTAACGATCTGAGAGCCAGACGCTGATCGAGCGGATCACCGCGTATAGCCGGAGTGCCGCTGATCTTCGCGGAGTCGGGCAGCGGCCATCCCGACGGACTCGAGTGCTGCGCAGAGGAAATTACGTAGCGTCGCTCGGTCGGAAGGAAACCGACGTCACGCTGGCCGTCGGGAGTGGTGTGGGTGAGCGAGGCGGCGCGTCCCCAGTATTCGTGACCGCCATCAACGTAGAAGACCTTTGTGTCACGTGAGCTGCTCAGATCGTCTCGGAGCCCCGCGCGTTTGCCCGTTACCGGATCCGTGGTCTGCACACTCGTGAACGGGAAGACGTCGGTCGGATAAAAGAACGTCGAGTATGGTTGGGCATCCCGTGAAGGCTGCGCGAAGCGATGATTGAAGCTTCCTCGCCCGGCGCCTGCGGTGTGGGCGAAAAATCCGTCGAACACCGCGCGGCCATGTTCGTCGGCGTTGAAATTTTGGTAGAGAAAGTGGCGGATGAATCTGCCGGTCTGTGAGACGCCGTAGCCGATTCCGTACCGAACGTGCGCGATGGCAGATGTATCGTACTTGAGATAGGACATCATGTCTCGAACGGCAGCCAATCCAGTGCCGACCACCACGGGATCCTTGGCGCGGTATACGACTTCGTAGATCTTGCCCGGCGTGAACCCTTTGCGCATGTACACCCAGCGCGGGTCGGCGACGACTTGGCCGTTCTCGACTCTGCCAAAGTCCCAGTCGCTGCGCGGGAGTGTGGTGGGCGCACCGGTTGGAGTGTCACGCACTGTGAGCACGTTGACGTGATCCTTTGGGTCGGCGACCGGATAACCGATCGCGCCGGCGAGACTGTGGCCGAGCGGTATGGTGTTTACGGGCTCGTCGATGGTGATGTCGCTGCGGACGAGTCCAGTGATCGGACGAGCGGGTGATCCCACTGCCGGAGCGGTGAAATGCAGAGCGTTTCCGTCCGGGGGAACGTCCCACTGCCAGGCGAGTGCCACGATGGTCGCGCCGCGGTTCATGAGCAGAGCGTCGCCGTAGAACTCAGACGATATCGTCGACGCGCGGGGATTCCGTCCGAGATTGAAGACGTAAGTGGTGATGCCGCCACGATTGACGATGTCTACAACCGCGAAATTGGCCGAGGACGTCGCGTCTTTCGGACGCAGCATCACGAATTCGCTCACGGCTTCCACTTCGCCACTCGCGTTTCGTGGCGCGAGCGCGAGGTCGACGATCTGCTTGTTGTGCGGATTGCGCGGATCGAATGCGAAGTACACTCGGCCGGTCAGGCGTTCGTAGGTTCTTCCCGCGAAGGTTCCGGTGACGTCGGCGCGCGAGAGAATCTCGACTCTGACGACGCGCGCCAGCGCGGTGCTCGCGCAGATAGACGTGCCGATGAAGGCAATCAGGAACGAGTACGCGAAAGCTCGATGGCTACGGGTTTTCATGGATGAACGAGGCACGGTGAATGGAGGCATGCGGTGTGCGGCGGTGGAGCGCCGGCGCAGGCCTTAACATATTCTTTTTGAACCTCACACGGAGGCACTGTGAACCTGATTCGTCGCACCGTACTGGGACTGGTCGTGCTGAGTCTCGGGTGTAAAGCGACGACGACCTCCCCGTCGAGCACGATGATCGGCGCAAATCTCGTACGTCTCAGCGTTTCCTCTTCCGCCAGCGAAGTCGTGCGTGGCACACCGGTGACGTTGCAGGTGAAATTGTCGAATGAGGGCAGCGCGCCGGTCACTCTGCATTTCAGCGACTCGTGTCAGATTAATCCGTACATTCAGAATTCCGCCGGGCAGACGGTACTGCCCGAGGGCGGCTCACGAGGATGTCTGACAGTCATCACGGATCTCACCGTAACGCCCGGCAACGACGTCGTCCGCGAATTCGTTTGGACCGGCAGCACCGCCTTTCAATCAGAGATGCCGCTCCGCCCGCTTCCGGCAGGTCGGTACTTCTTCACCGCCGAAGTTCCGGCCAATGAGGTCGTGCTTCAAGCGATGCTACCGCTAATCCTCAAATAGCTGGCATCGCGAAATACTAAGCATCTACTGCCAACTGAACCGGGCGAGCTTCTGGCATCTCGAAGCTCCAAGGATCAACTGCAGCTGCTCGCACCCGTTCCGTTGTATCCACGCTGATGCCAGTTCAATCCCACCACCCGTGAACGTACCACCCATCCTCACGAGCATCCCTGAACAGCCACACCATCATCCCGTCCTCCGTCACGCAGCGGAAATATTCACGCGCGTAAGGCTCGGCCCACTGCCCTCCCGAAACCCGGTCCGGTCCGGCGGCGGAGAGGATGGTCATCCATTCCTTGTCGCGGTACTGGACCGGCATCTGATGATCGCGACGCTGTCTGGTCGTCACGGCGACGCGGCGCGGCTCCGGTAATAATTGCAGAGTGAGACGCGGAGCTGCTGTCGCCTTCACCACTCGCTCCTTGAGCTGGATGCGCGCGGACGCCTGCGACGGCTCCTGACTCACCCACTCGGTGCGGCGATCGATTAACGGATGCTGGGTGTTGCGGGGCGTGACAACTACCGAGCCCTGATCATCCAGCATCTGGGCGATGGTCTCTTCCGCCGCGCGCGCCGTTGCGAAGCCGCGGTCGAAAATGTCTCCCTGCCGCTCCATTTCGCCGGTTACAGCCTCGACGCGCATGGTGATTCCGACCACGCCATCCGGCAGAGTGATTCTCTCCAGGTGCGTGCGTATCAGGCGCATCCAGGCATTGTGGCTCGCCGTCGACCGCGCCGGCCGCACCAGATGATCGTAGGTCTCACGATTGGCGAGTGAAAAACTCATCGTCATCTCGCGCGCGCACTGGCCGCGCGACTTGAGGTCAGTGGTGATGTTGCCCACCAGCGCGTTGATGACGAAGACCAGACGCTCCGGATCCCTGAGCGTGTAATCCACCCAATCGAGCGAAGCCGTCGGCAGCGATCTCGGCACCGTCGTGAAGATGCGGCGTGAATCGTCCGCCCTCGACAATCGCCACAGCCGCGCACCCTCGGCGCCGAAACGTACCTCGACCGACTCGAGATCGAGTCGCGCCATGTCGGCGCAGTACTCGACGCCAATTCCATCGAGAAGCGATGACAGAAAAAGCGACGGCTCGAGAACGCCGATCGGGTAGCGGGCGAGAAAATCGCGCTCGGTGCCGGCCGCGATGTTGATCAAAGCGCCGTTTCCATGCAGCGCGGCTACCTCCGCGCTGATCGGGACGATGGAGATGGCGGCCCTCACCTTCTCCGCTCCTTTCTCGTGATAGACCGCAACGAGATCTCTCGCCAAGGGCTCGGCACTCAAGCCTCGGGCGTCGGCCCAGGCTACTCCCTTCGCGCCAATCACAACACGCGGAGCTACTCCGAGCAGCGAAGGAACAAGCTGCTTGAGGAGCTCATTCTCGCCGCTGATGTCCTCGACGCCCGCCTGGAGGGCGACGGTGGGACTTGCAGATGGGGACCAGAGGCAGATGAAGCTCATTTGAATCGAATCGGGCACCAACGATATACCGAAGATACACCGAAAGCAACTACTGGACCGTGACCCTCGATAAATTCCGGAGAGGAGGAATCGATGCACGCGCGGCTCAATGAAACCATGTCGTTCGTGGAGGATAGACGCCGGCAGCTTTTGGACGCTGTCGATGGCGTTTCAGATGACCGTCTATCCCAGCGCTCGGAGCCCGACGGCTGGTCGGTCGCGGAGATCCTCGAGCACCTCCGAATGGTCGAGGCCGGGATCGCACGGCTGATCACCAAGCGTGTTGGCCAGGCGAGAGAGGCCGGTCTCAGTGAGGAAACGTTGACCACTTCGGTGATGCCCTCCTTCGACAAGCACCAGCAGATGCTGGAGAGCGCCGTTCTTCAGTCTCCACCCGCGGTGAGGCCTCGTCCGGATATCGACGTCACCGAAGCACTCGAAGGCCTCGAGAGCTCGCGCGATGCACTCCGCTCAGCGGTCGATCTCGCCGATGGGCTTTCACTCGGCGAGATCAAGCACAATCACCCCATCCTCGGGGAGTTGGACCTTTATCAATGGCTCATCTTCCTTGGCCAGCACGAGAGCCGGCACAGGAAACAGATCGAGCGAACCCTCCAATCAATACCGGAATGAGAAGCTCCAGAACACTCATCGGGCTGGTTGCCGCCGTCGGCACCCTCGCCCTCACCACGGCAACCGTACGGGATGCCCACAGCGAGAACGCGGCGAAGAAACCAACGATAACCGTCTACAAGGATCCCAATTGCGGATGCTGCAAAAACTGGATTCAGTATCTCGCCAGACACGGCTATCAGGTCGACGCCAAGGACTCACCCGACATGCCTGGCATCAAACAATCACTCGGAGTTCCGACCAGTCTGACCTCCTGTCATACGGCTGTCGTTAACGGCTATCTCATCGAGGGTCACGTTTCCGCGGAAGACATTGATCGGCTCCTGGCGCAGAAGCCGAAGATCGCCGGCCTCGCGGTTCCCGGCATGCCAATGAGCTCGCCTGGAATGGATGGACCGCGCACCAAGGCGTACCAGGTTCTGGCTTTCGACAAGAACGGAAAGACCACAGTTTTCGCCACGCACTAGCCCGGATGGAGCCCTTGCGTGGGGTGGGATGTTTATATATACATTCCCCATGCATAATTTCCCAAGCAATGCCGGTGCTGCTCTCCGGGTTTCCAAGCCACGCAAGAAAGCCTCGCTTCCGACGGTTCGTCGGGCAGCAAGAGCTGACGCGTCGCAGATCCTCGAGCTGGTGAGCCAGTACGCGGCGCAGGGACTCATGCTGGAGAGAACGCTCGAGCAGATCGCGTCCCGCATCGATAACTACGTAGTAGCAGGCGACGCGTCCGGCCGCGTGGTGGCCTGCGCGGCGCTCGAGGAATATTCTCCGTCTCTGGCCGAGGTTTCGTCGGTGGCTGTCGCTCCGGCCCATCACGGGAAAGGACTGGGAACTCAGGTGGTGCGCGGCGTCGAGCGGCTGGCTCGCACGCGGGACATCGAAGAATTATTCGCGCTCAGCCTGACCGACAATTTCTTTGTTTCGCTCGGCTACAAGCCAACCACGATCGCGCGGTACCCGGAAAAGCTGGCGCGCTACGACGTGCTTTCGCGCTCCGGAGTGGAGATTGTGCCCAAGCGTTGCTTCCAGAAAGTCCTGAGCAAGTGGGGAGCGCCGACGCTGGTCGGCTGATCTCGGCGAAAGAAAGAAGGCGGGCCGTTTTGGCCCGCCTTTCTTGCATCTGGACTACTGGCGCTCGACGATATCCTGGAGCGTCTGCCTTATCGCCGGATCTGAGCTGCGGGACAACGCCGAAACCGCTCGCCGTCTGAGCTGCTGGTTCTGCTCGTTACGCGCGATCCAAACGAGCTTGTCGGTGGCCGCCTTGTCCGACAGGCGGGAATAAATGCCGATCAACGAGCCGCGGAGCTCGGGATCTGAGGTAGGGTCGTAGAGCGCGACGAGCGAAGGCGTCGTCGCGCCGGCACGGGCGAGGTAATCGAGCGCCCGGCGACGGGCCTGGGCGGTGCCCTTATCATCGCGTACGACGCCCATTAGCCATTGAACGTTCTCGCTGCCGCCGAGATCGGCTACCGAGTTGAGCACCGCATCTCGCGACCGATCGCCAGTGAGCCGCGGGTAAAGCGACCGCAGAAGATTGGCGTCCTGTCCCGTGACATAGTTCCGACCCAATCCACGAATCGCCACCGCGAGAATTTCGTCGGGGAGATCTGTTCGCTGCACGGTCGTACGCAGGAACTGCCTGGCTCGTGGATCGCCGGACGACGAAAGGACGCGCATGCTCTCGCGCGCGATCCACGACGTCGTATTTGCACTGGCGAGCTGGACGAGAGGCGGAATGCCTGCACCATGATCGAGGCGCGCAAGAGCAGACAGCGCGGTGGATCGCACCGCCTGGACATCGTTCTCATTGGTAGCGATCTGAACGAGCGACTGGGCTACCTTGTCCAGTTGTCGGGCATCGCTTCGGACGAGACCTGACAGCGCCGCACGCCTCGTCTCCAACGGGCGCGTCTGATCGCGTCCGATGTCGAGCAGGCGCGGCGTGACGTCCACGCTATCACCGAGGAGGGCCGCGAAAATCGCGTCACGGCCAACACGTCCGTCGGCTCGCGCGGCGACACCTATCAGATATTCGGCCGCCTCAGCGGGCGTTACAGTTCCAAGATTGCTCACGCCTGCATCGGCTGGGTCAGCTGTGCCTACATACGTGCGAAGGGCGACAACGTTGCGGTCGGCGAGGTCGAGAACGATTCGGACTGGGCCCGGCTGGCACTGCTCGGATGCCGATGACGAGAATGAGCCGTAGAAATTGCCGGGGCCGGTCGAGATGTACGTGCGGCCGTCGCCACAGACTCCGGGCTTCGCCTTGTAAGAGAACTGCACGGCCTTATCACCCGCCGAGCTGATTCGATTGGCGAGAGATTGCCCGCGCGCCTGGGAAGACGGTGCGAAAAGCGACAGCGCAGCGAGCGCAGCAACATGGCAGATGCGGCTGGTCATTTGTCGATGATCTCCAGTAGAAGCTTCTTGGTTCTCGGGTCGTTCTTTCTCGAGAGAGCTGAAATCGCGTAACGTCTCATGTCCGGGTCGGTTCCGGAGCGCGCGATGTCGAGAAGCTTATCGGTTGCCTCCGGCTCGTTTCGCTCGGCGTAGAGCCGAATGAGCTGCTCGCGCAACGGACGGTCGGCGGCAGTGTCATACATCTTGGCGAGATCTGCTACCGGTACGACCGTCGAGCGGCCGGCATAGCGCAGGGCCATCGCTCGAACGTCGGATTGCTCGTTCTGGTTGCGCACAACGGACAGCAGCCACTGATCGTTGTCTGCTCCTCCAGCGCGGGCGACCGTCTGAATCGCTGCCGCCTTCAGGCGAGGTGTGTCGAGTCGCGGATAGATCGACCGGATGTAGGCGCCGTTATCAGTGCTGTGCTCCCGATCGATGCTGGTGAGCGCAGTGACGCGGAGGTTTTCGCCGAGATCCGGGCGCTCAATGATGTTGTGAAGGCTCTGTCGCGCGCGCGGGTTGTCGCTTCTGCCGAGCGCCGAGATCGCCGCACGCTGGAGCTCCTCGTTGCCGGGGGTGCGCGCCATCTCTTCGATGGTGGCAATCGCCTGGTCACCTGGCATCGCCGCGAGGAAACGCAGCGCTTCGGCGCGGACTCTGATGTCCGGATCATTGCGAGCAGCGCCGATCACGAGGTCGCGAGCTTCGTCGTCGGTGCGGCGACCGAGGATATAGATCGCGGCACGGCGGAGCGTCGCAGAACAGTCATCGCGACGTGCGAGGAGACGGCGGAGGATCGGAGTCGTGGACTCGGGGTCGGTTTGACCGAGCGAGTTGAGTGCTTCGACCCGTACCGCCAGATCCTCGCGATCGCAGGCAGTGCCGGCCTGTGTTGCGGCGTCGCTGACTGCCTTCCGCGCATTCGGATCACCCTGAGCTGCCAGCGCGGCGCGAATTCGAGTGGCAAGTACGGGAGCGTCAGACGTAAGAGATACGGTACGGTAGGCGCGGCCGCTGTCCTGAAGTGAGGCGAGCGCGTCCTTCAGATCGCTGCTGCCACCAATCCGATAGAGCGCAAAGGCGCGCCAGTACCGCGAGTCAGCCGCATAAACGGAGTTCGGAAATTTCTGACCGATATCACCGAAGAGCTGGGCGGCCCTCCGATACTCACCCCGATTGAGCGCCTGGCGGGCGAGTTTGTAGAGTGAGTCCGCAGGATCCGCCTGATTCCAACTTTGTGGAGGCTCACTGCTAATGCCGAAGAACTGGCGTTCGAACGGCGACCGTCCCTGCACACGCTCGATGGCGCCCAGTGCATCGGCAGCTGCAATTCTGGCCTGAGGGAAGCTGGAGATGACGTCGTAGGGCATGGGCGTCACTGGCACCATCGGCGACATAGGCACCATCGGTGACACAGGTATCATCGGCGACACCGGGATCATCGGCGCGAAGTGCGTAGGGCCGAGCGGCTCCATCGGTTCCATCGGCGCCATTGGTTCGATTGGGTCGATCCAGATTGGCGCGATGTCGGCGAAAGGCGGTGTCGGAGGAATGGCAAAGTCAAAGTCGAAATCCATCGGTCCCACGTCCCACGCGAGATCAGCAGGCTCCATGTCAAAGTCGAGCATCGGGATGGCAGGTGGAGTCACAGCGAAATCCAGATTCATGTCCTCAATCGCGTGCAGGCGATCCGACAAGTCGAACAGATCGTCTGAGTCCCAGACTCCTGGAGTGGCTGGCGTGACCCTCGCTCTTGGTGCGCGACGAGGTTGAGCCGGCTTCACTTCCGCAGAAGGCGGAGCCGGTGTCGGCGCGGGAGTTGGGTTCTGCGCTGCGCTCGAGAGAGCCGTTATCGAAAGAGCGGCGCCGATAAAAGTTGCTCTGATCATCCTTCCCTCATTCAGAGGATTGAGTGATTGCCACGGCTGAATTGAGACGGGAGAGAACGTCTCCCTGTTCAACTGCCTGGTGAATTAGATCCAGATCGCCCTTGTTTCGTTCGCTGCGCAGTCTGGCGATCTGAACGAGGACCAGCTCGAGGTCCTCGAGAAGCGAGCGGAGTTTGGGATCATTGGACGCCGCCGGCGAATCGATCAGCAAGCGAGTGGTGACGAGAAGATCGGTCGCCTTATTGGAGAAAGTCGCGTCGGCTTTTTCGTTGGCGTCTTTCGACGGAAGCGAGATAAGGAGAGCCGCGGCCTGGCCGAGGTACCGGCTGGTTTGATAGCGATACGCGTCGGCGACCGCGGAGGTGTCCGTGGTCACGACCTTGTCGCTCGATGCGACCGTTGCCGGTGAAGGCGGAGGGGTGCCCGCAGATTTCGCCGGGACATACCGACCGATCCCGATACCGATCAGAAGAGTGG
>C688J18823_10001293_pt1 | contig 15415 bp, 15 predicted proteins | sample HopSoiMetagenom1_FD_18823 | JGI IMG/M metagenome (IMG submission 18823)
CACGTGCTCGGTCAGCCGCAGGATGATGCCGGTGCCCTCGGCGGCCGGGATGAAGTCGTCCGGTGGGATCAGGCCGGCGGTCGGGTGCTGCCACCGCAGCAGTGCCTCGACACCTTCGATCCGCTCGCCGTCGAGGGTGTACTTGGGCTGGAAGTTGAGGAAGAGCTCGTCGGTGCCGTCCAGGGCTCGGCGCAGGTCGCCGAGAACGCTCAGCCGCGACGGCGCGGTGACGTGCTCCTCCGGCTGGAACACCACGGCGCCGGCCTTGAGCTCCTTGGCCACGTACATCGCGATGTCGGCGTTGCGCAGCAGCGACTCGGTGTCCGTGCCGTGCCACGGGGAGACGGCGATGCCGATGCTGGCCTCGACGTCCAGGGCCACACCTTCGACATCGAAGGGACGGTGCAGGGCATCGCGCAACCGCTCGGCGACCGTCTCGGCCTCGCGGACGCCTTCCACGAAGGGCAGCAGGACGGCGAACTCGTCGCCGCCCAGGCGAGCGACGGTGTCGCCCTCGCGCAGGACCGAGTGCAGCCGGGGACCCACCTGGCAGAGCAGCTTGTCGCCATAGGAGTGGCCGAGGCTGTCGTTGATCTCCTTGAAGCGGTCCAGGTCGATGAGCAGCACCGCGACCTCGCCCGCCGACCGGCTCGCGGTAGCCAGGCCCTGGTCGAGACGGTCGCGCAGCAGCCCCCAGTTCGGCAGGCCGGTGAGCGTGTCGTGGGTGGCCTGGTGGCGGTCCCGCTCGGCGGACGTCCGGAGTTCCTCCCGCTGCCGGCGCAGCTGCTTCGACGCCGAGGCGATCAGGCGGAAGACGGCGACGTAGAAGACGGCCAGGCTGACGCCCAGTGCGACGGTCATGGTCCGCACGTCCTCACGCACGGCCGTGGCCACCGGCCCGTACGGCAGGTAGAGCTCGATGACGCCGTCCGGCTGCGCCGCGCCGTCGTACTGCAGCGGCACGTAGACCTCGAGCAGCTGGTGCGCGCCGTCCTCGCTGCCGGCGCTGTCGTCAGCGGAGTGCGCGAAGCCCGAGACGACGTGGCCGGCGAGCGCGGCGCGCAGCTCACCCGACCCCGACGTCTCGCCGACCAGCTCCGGGCTCTCCGAGTGGTAGATGATCGTCCGGTCGCGGTTGAAGACCTTCAGCTCGATCGGGTCGAAGGCGGCCAGCTCGTGGCCCGGCGTCCCGATCTGCTCGGCGGCATCGTCGACCTCCTCCTCCACGTTCTCCAGGCGCTCGGCATCGAACCCGTCGGCGAGGTCGGCCCGGGTGAACTGCGGCTGGAGACCGAGGCGCACCGCCATCAGCGCGGCGTCCTCCGCCTGCTGACGAGCGCGGTCCTCGATGACGGTGCTGAGCACGGAGGACAACACCACGCCCACTGCGAACGTCAGCAACAGGCTGATCACGCCGAAGCGCGTCAGGAGGCTGGTGCTCCGCAGCCGGCGCAAGAACGTCATGCCGTCTGGATCGGGTCGGGCACGGTGTTCCTTGAGCGGGCCCGGTTCCACCCCCTCGTGGGAGTGAGGCTGCCCACCTGCGGCTCCGTACCGCCCGTGCAGGGGTACCCGCCGTCACCCTCCCGGATGAACCCGCTACTGCTCCGATCCGAGGACTCACGGTGGGTGCGGACACGCTTGCCACCCCTCAACGGAACGGCACCGTACGACTTCTCCGAGCAAGCTCGGGCCCTTGGTCCCTAGGAGACGGCTCGGCGCGCCACCACGATTCGACTCATGAGCGACATCCTCCCCCCCTGGGACCCAGAACCGGTCCCCGAGACGGGACCGCTGCCCAGCGTCCCGACTGCGCGCGAGGGAGAGGGTGCCAGCGTCGCCCCCCTGCGCCTTCCCCCATTGCTGCCGCGGAGGCAGAACCCCTGGCTGATCGTCGAGGTCGACGGTTCCCCGGCCTGCCACGGCGCGCTGGTGTGGGCGCTCCGGGAGGCCGCCCGCCGGGAGGCCACCGTCGTCGCCGTCCTCGTGCTGGGGGAGCCCGACGGCGATCCGCTGGAGAGCTCGGGCCGGTTGCTGCTCCGGGCCCGGCTCGCCGCTCACGACCGTCTCGAGGCCCAGGTGCTCCGGGCCATCGGGGAGACGGGGGTGCACGGACGCACGCGGACCACGGTGCTGGACCGGCCGGTGTTCGAGGCACTGACCGCCGCCACCCACGGGGCCGACCTCGTCGTGGTCAGCCCGCACGGGAAGACCCTGCTCCGTCAGGCGGTTCCCCGGCCGCCCATGCGCCGGGCCGCCCGTGGCGCCTGAGCGCCACCCCTCCGGGACGCGGGCCCGCCCGCCCGCTCGGGGAGCCGTTCCCGATCCAGGCCGGAGCTCCTACCGTCGGGCCGTGTCCCCGCCCGACGCTGCGGCTCCGTCGCCCGACGGGGACGGCTGGGCCGTCCCGGTGCTGACCGCCGCGCTGCAGGCGGTGTCGTCGGGCGGTCAGCTGGAGGCCACGCTGCACGACATCGTCCAGGCGGCGGTCCAGCACGTGGGCGCCCGGTACGGAGCGCTGGGGGTCCTGACCGCCGACGGCCGTCGACTGGACCGGTTCGTCATCGTGGGGATGGGCGAGGAGGAGCGGGAACGCATCGGCCGCCTGCCGCAGGGCCGCGAGATCCTGGAGCTGCTGGTCGCGGAGCCCGCGGTGCTGCGGCTGGACGACCTCGGTCGCCACCCCGCCTCTCACGGCTTCCCGGCGGGCCACCCGCCGATGCGCTCCTTCCTCGGCGTACCCGTCCGCGTGGGCGAGGCGGTCTTCGGCAACCTCTACCTCACCGAGAAACGGACCGGCGGCGCCTTCACGGCCGCCGACACCGAGGCCGCGCAGGCGCTGGCCGCGGTCGCCGGGGTGGCGATCGAGAACGCCCGCCTGGCCGAACGGGCCGAGACCCGCCGCGCGTGGGGGCAGGCAGCGACCGAGATGGCCACGGCGCTGCTGTCGGGCGCTGATCCCGACGAGGTCCTCCGGGCGGTGTCCACCCGGGTCTGCGCGCTCACCCACGCCGACGTGGCCGGCGTCCTCACCCCGAGCGTGGACGATCCCGAGACGATGACGATCGTCGCCGCCGTGGGATACGCCGCCGCCGACGTCGAGGGCGTTCGGGTGCCGCTGGCCGGCAGCTCGGCGGAGGCGACCCAGAAAGCCGGCGTGGCCCGTCTCATCGACGACATCGGCACGATGCCGGTGATCGGGACGCGGGCGGCGGTCGAGATCGAGCTGACGGCCGGCTACGGCCCGGCCCTGCTGGTGCCTCTGGGCAGCGGTGTGCACCGCGGCCTTCTCGTGACACTGCGCGCGGCCGGACGGGAACCTTTTCATCCCGACGAGCTCGATCTCCTGTCGTCCTTCGCGGCACAGGCCACGGTCGTGCTGGAACTGGCCCGCTCCCAGCAGCGGACCCGCCGGCTGCAGGTCCAGGCAGATCGCGACCGCATCGCCCGCGACCTGCACGACCACGTGGTGCAGCGGATCTTCGCGACCGCACTGTCCCTCGACCGGCTCGGCCGGTCCCTGGAGACCGAGCGGCCCGAGACCGCGGCCCGCATCTCCCGCAACGTCGACGAGCTGCACGGCACGATCGCCCGGATCCGCACGTCGATCTTCGAGCTGCACGAGGCCGAGGACGCTTCCACGGCCGCGGTACGTCGGCGGATGGCTCACGTCCTCCGGTCGGTGACCGAGGGACACGAGCTGCAACCGGACCTGCGCATCCGGACCGATCGGGACGACCTCCCCCCCGATCTCCTGCTCGACCTGATGGCGGTCGTGCGCGAGCTGGTGACCAACGTGGTCCGGCACGCCCGGGCACGGCGGGTGACCGTGACGGTGGACGTGACCGACGCCGCCCGCGTGGTGGTGACCGACGACGGGTGCGGGCTGCCGCCGGTCACCGTGCGCAGTGGGCTGGCCAACTTGGCCGACCGGGCCGAGCGGCGCGGCGGGAAGCTCACCACCACGTCATCGGCGTCGGGCACCGAGATCCGCTGGACGGTGCCCCTCCTCCGCTGATCTCAGCCACTCGCGCGATCGCGCAGCTCGGTGGCGAGGATCGCCGCCTGGGTGCGCCGCTCGAGCCCCAGCTTGGCCAGCAGATGGCTGGTGTAGTTCTTCACCGTCTTCTCCGCCAGGCCCATGCGCGCTCCGATCTGCCGGTTCGTGAGGCCTTCCCCGATCAGCCGCAGCACGGTTCGCTCCTGATCGGTGAGGAGCTCCAGCCGATCAGCGCCTGCCGCTCCGGCCTCCGACGCACGGGAGACAGCAGGGGCGACCTCGTCGAACAACGTGCCGCCTGCGGCGATGATCCGCACGGCCGTCACCAGGGCCGGCCCCCGCACCTGCTTCAGCAGGAACCCCGACGCCCCCGCCCGGACGGCCGCGTCGAGCGCCTCCTGCTCGGAGTAACTGGTCAGGACGAGGCAGCGCAGGGCCGGCATCCGCGCGCGCAGCCCTCGGCAGAGGTCGGCGCCGTCACCGTCGGGCAGCCGCACGTCGATGACGGCGACGTCGGGGCGCACCGCAGGCACGCGGGCCAGTGCCTCGGCGGCCGACCCCGCCTCGCCCGCAACGGTGATGCCGGGGTCGTCCTCGAGCACCTCGGCCACGCCGCGTCGCACGATCTCGTGATCGTCGACGAGAAAGACGCGCACCGGCGAGGAGTCGGGCTGCACGGGCAGCCTCCTCCCTTCGGGACCAGGCGAGCCTAGGCCCTTTGGCCCTGTTCCGGTACGTATCCGCTCACGCCGGGAGGAGCAGCGCCGCGTAGAGGGTGAGGCCGGGACCGAAGGCCATGACCACGACCGGGCCGTCGACGTCGGCCATCTCCTCGAGCACCAGCAGGACCGTCGCCGACGAGCAGTTCCCGTGCTCGGTCAGCACCCGGCGTGAGACGGCCATCTGGTCCTCCGTGAGACCGACCTCGTCACGGACGACGTCGAGGATCCGCGGCCCGCCCGGGTGGACCGCCCACCCGGCGACGTCCTCGATGCGCAGCCCGGCACCGGAGAGCAGCTCCTCGACCACGCCACCGACGTGGCGGGACAGCACGTCCGGAACCCGCGGGGACAGCCCCATGCGGAACCCCAGATCGGTGACGTCCCAGGTCATGTGGTCTGCGGTCGAGGCGTCGGTGCGGGCCACCACCCCGGCCAGCCGGCGCCCGTGGGCGGCACCGGGCTCGACCACGACGGCGGCCGCCGCGTCGGAGAACAGCGCGTGCGCGACGACCTGCTCCATGTCCCGCCGTGCCGGCTGGACGTGCAGGCTGGTCAGCTCGCAGCACAGCAGCACCGCGGGCCGGGACCGGGCGGTCACGAAGTCACCCACAGCGGCCAGGCCCGGGATCGCGGCGTAGCAACCCATGTGGCCCACCAGCAGCCGCTGCAGGCCGTCGGCCATGCCGAGGTCGCCGGCCAGCCGGATGTCCAGGCCGGGGGTGGCGTACCCCGTGCACGTGGCGACCGCGAACAGGCCGACGTCGCCCGGCGCGAGGCCGGCGTCGTCCAGCGCACCGGCGACCGCCTGCTTGCCGAGGGGTAGCGCCTCCTGGACGTAGCGCTCCATGCGGGCGCCGGTCCCCCACTGGCTGATGTCCTCGTCCATCGGGCTGGCCACCGCGTGCCGGCGGCGGACGCCCGCACTCGCGAAGATCCGCCGTGCCGCGCGCACGCCCTCGTAGTGCTGGGCGAAGAAGCCGTCCCAGACCACGTCCTGATCGAAGGTCGCCGGGAGCGCGGAGCCCACTCCGGTCACCACCGCGTCGCTCACTGCATCTCCGGGGCGCGCGGGCTCGGCGTCATGTCCCCGACGGTACGTGCGCCCTTTCGTCCCCGCCGCCTCATCGTTTGCGCCCGTACCCGGCGAAGATCACGGCCGAGGACCGGATCGGCTTCATGCGGACGAGCTTCCTGCGTCCGAACTTCCACGCGATGGCCTCCCGCACGGACGGCCGCAGTCCCACGAGGTCCAGATCGAGGCCCATCCGATCGGCGGCGGCGAGAAGCCGTTCACGGTCGACGAAGAGCCCCGGATCGTGCAGCCCGCGCGGCGGGCCGCCCGGCAGCCGCTCGAGCAGGTGCACGTTGATCAGCGTCGACAACCGGCCCGATGCGAGGCCGTCGAGCACCAGCGTTCCACCCGGACGCAGCAGGCGTGCGCACTCGGCGAGCACCCCGACGTCGTCCTCGACGTGCTCGAGGATCTCGCCGGCGAGGACCACGTCCGCGCAGCCGTCCGGCAGCGGCACCGCCAGGGCCGAACCGCACACCGCGTGCAGACCGTGGTCGCGCGCCAGCAGCAGGCCGCCCATCCCGATGTCGACGCCGACGTGCCGGTAGCCCAGCCGTGCGACGTACGGCGCCATCAGCCCGCCGCCGCAGGCGACATCCACCAGCAGGGCGTCGGGGCTCCGGGCCGCGGGGATGTGCTCGGCACGCGAGGCGGCCAGCCAGTGCAGCGCCGCGAAGTCCCCGGAGGGCTGCCACCACTCGTCCACGAGTTCCTCGTACTGGGCCGGGTCGTTGCGGCGGAGCCGTCCGGCCATCATGGAGCCACCACTCCCGTCCGGGGCGGGATCGCGGTCACCGCGACATGATCGCGGGGATCGTCGTCCACCGCACCCTGCATCCGGAGGCCCAACGTGTCCGTCACCGTCGTCGGCAGCCTCAACGAGGACGTGCTCGTCGCCGTCGGCCGGTTGCCGGGCCGCGGGGAGACCGTGATCGGCCGGTCCGCCGTCCTCGCCCCCGGCGGCAAGGGGGCCAATCAGGCCGCGGCGGCCGGGGAGCTGGGTCCGGGCGTGGACATGGTCGGCCGGGTCGGGGAGGACCCCGCCGGTGACCGCCAGCTGGCCGCCCTGGCCGCGGCCCGGGTCAACGTCAGCCGCGTCCACCGCACCCCGGGGGTCCCGACCGGGTCGGCGACCATCCCGGTGGAGGAGGGCAGCGGCGAGAACCTGATCGTCGTCGTCCCCGGGGCCAACGCCGCGCTGACGCCCGAGGACGCCGACGTGGAGTCCGTGCGGCAGGCGCAGGTGGTGCTGCTGCAGTTGGAGGTCCCGATGGAGACCGTGACGGCCGCCGCACGGGCCGCCACGGGCACCGTCGTCCTCACGCCGGCTCCCCCGCAGCCCCTGCCGGACGAGCTCCGGCAGCAGATCGACGTCCTGGTGCCCAACGAGCACGAGCTCGCGCAGCTGGCCGGGGCCGACCCCGGCCGGCGGTCACCGGCCGAGCTGACCGCCCTCGCGCGGGCGGTCGCGTCCTGCGCGGTCGTGGTGACGCTCGGGTCGCGCGGCGCGCTGATCGTGCCGCCGGAAGGGGACGTGATCCTGCAGGCCCCGCCCCCGGTCACGACCGTGGACACCACCGGAGCAGGGGACTGCTTCTGCGGCGCCCTCGCGCAGGCGCTGGCCACCGACCCGGACCTGGCGGCTGCGGTGCGGTTCGCCGTGGCCGCCGCGGCCCTGTCGACCACGGGCCCGGGCGCGCGCGGTGCGGTGCCGGACGAGGCCGCCGTCCGTGCGCTGCTGCCGCGGGTACCGCCCGCCACCGAGGTCGGCTGACCACGGGTTTCCGACGCGGCCGGACGGGCACAGGGCCGGGAAGCCGACGGATCAGGAGGACCCGCCATGACCGAGCCCGGCCGCACACCGCACACGTCGGAACCTGCCGAGGGGGACCCGCCCGGGGACGACGAGCCCGACGGCCGCACGCCGCACCCCGAGGAGCCGGCAGAGGGCGAGGACCCGGGCGAAGGGCCGGCGGACACGCCCGGAGACTGACCCGGGGCGGCACCTGGCGGTCGGCTGCCCGGCTTTGGCAAGCTCCGGCACCGTGCTCATCGACGCTGCGCTGCTGACCCACGGGATCGACGACGTCCCGGCCACTGCCCGTGACCTCGAGGAACGCGGGTATGCCGGCGTGTGGTCGTCGGAGGTCGACCACGACCCCTTCCTGCCCCTGCTGTCGGCGGGGCAGGCGACCGACCGGTTGCAGCTGGGCACCGCGATCGCGGTCGCCTTCGCCCGGTCCCCGATGACCCTGGCCACGACCGCGTACGACCTCCAGCGCTATACCCGTGGCCGGTTCGTCCTCGGTCTGGGCACGCAGGTGCGGGCGCACGTCGAGCGGCGATTCTCCATGCCGTGGAGCGCGCCGGTGCCACGGATGCGCGAGTACGTGGCGGCACTGCAGGCGATCTGGGCGTCCTGGCAGGACGGCACCCCGCTGCGGTTCCAGGGTGAGTACTACCGGCACACGCTCATGACTCCCATGTTCGCGCCGGACGCCCATCGGTGGGGTCCCCCGCCGGTGTACCTGGCCGCCGTGGGCCCGGCCATGACCCGGCTCGCGGGCGAGGTCGCCGACGGCCTGCTCGTGCACGGCTTCACGACCGAGCGCTACCTGCGCGAACGCACACTCCCCGCTCTGGAGGAGGGGCTGGCGACCTCGGGCCGCTCCCGGGCCGCGGTGACGGTCAGCCTGCCGGGCCTCGTCGTGTCCGGACTCACGGACGCCGACCGGGCGGAGGCGGCCGCCGCGGTGAAGGCGACGATCGCCTTCTACGGCAGCACCCCCGCGTACCGGCCGGTCCTCGAACTGCACGGCTGGGAGGCGCTGGCCGACGAGCTGCACACGCTGTCGGTGAGCCGCCGCGAGGACAAGTGGACGGCGATGCGCGACCTGGTGGACGACGACGTACTGGCCGCCTTCGCCATCGTCGCCGAGCCGGAGGACGTCGCCGGCGCGGTGCGCGAGCGCTTCGGTGACCTGGTGGACCGGTTCAGCGTCTACGCGTCCTACTCGATGCCGGTGGAGCTCTGGGATCCGCTGGTGAAGGCGTTCCGCTGACCCGGCTGCACACCCCTGCGGGCCTCCGCCATACTGGTTCTGACAATCATTCCCAGTAAGGAGCCCTGTCCCGTGTCGCGTGCCCGCACCACCGTCGGCTCCTTCGCCCTCGGCACGCTTCTGCTGACCGGGTGCAGCGGGAACGGCACGCCGGCCGGTGGCACCGCCGTGGCCTCGGGCGACCCGAAGGCCTGCCCGGGCGAGGTCGTGGACGTGGTCGTCTCGGTGGGCCAGTGGGGCGACGTCGTGCGCCAGGTGGCCGGCGCCTGCGCCGACGTCACCACGATCGTCGCCTCCGGGGCCGTCGACCCGCACGACTTCGAGCCAGGGACGGCCGACCTCGCCGCGTTCTCCCGGGCCGACCTGGTGGTGGTCAACGGCGACGGCTACGACCATTGGGCCGAGGACGCCCTGGCGACAGTGGACCCCGAGCCCACCGTCGTCCGCGCCGCCGACCTCGTGGACGAGCCGGCCGGGGACACCAACCCGCACATCTGGTACCGGCCGGAGGTCGTGCAGGCCATGGGGCCGGCGGTGGCCGATGCGCTCGCGGCGCTGTCGCCCGATTCGGCGGACTACGTCGAGCAGCGAGCGGCCGCCTGGCAGTCGGGCCTGCGGCGGTACACCGACGCCGTCGCCGCGCTGAGCTCCACCGCCGCCGGCCGGACGTACGCCGCGACCGAGACCGTCTTCGACCCGATGGCCGCCGCGCTCGGCCTGCGGGACGTGACGCCGGAGGGCTACCGCCGCGCGGTGAGCAATCACAGCGACCCGGCACCGGGGGACCTGGCGGCGTTCGAGGCCGCGCTGGCCGACGGCTCGGCTGACGTCCTGATCTACAACACGCAGACCAGCGGCCGGGTGCCGGAGCAGCTGCGGAGCACGGCCGAGAAAGCCGGGGTACCCGTGGTCGAGGTGACGGAATCGCCCTCCGGGAGCAGTGGTTCCTTCGTCGCGTGGCAGCTCGCTCAGCTCTCTGCGCTCTCCGACGCCCTCAGCGGCACCCCGTGACCGCACCGCCGGCCGAACGGCCTCCGGCTCTCGTGCTGGACGACGTCAGCGTGGTCCGCGGGTGGGCGGACCATCTGGTCAGAGGGCACCTTCACGGTCCCCGCCGGAGCCGTCGTGGGCGTCATCGGGCCCAACGGAGCCGGCAAGACCACGATGTTCCAGCTCGCCCTCGGGCTGTTGCCGGCCGCGTCCGGCCGGCTGGAGGTCCTGGGTGCGCCGCCGCGCCGGGGCAACCGACGGATCGGCTACGTGCCGCAGAACTACACCGCCGCCCTCGGGGAGGCGATCCGCTGTCGCGACCTCGTGACCCTGGGGCTCACCGGCGGCCGCTTCGGGCTCCGCCGGACGACCCCGGCCGAGCGCGCCCGTGTCGACCGGGCGCTGGAGCGCGTCGATGCCCTCGCCTACGCCGACCGGCGCATGTCGGAGCTCTCGGGCGGCCAGCAGCAGCGCGTGGCCATCGCGCAGGCCATCGTGGACGACGCCGAACTGCTGCTCCTCGACGAGCCGCTGGCCAACCTCGACCTGCGCAACCAGCAGGAGATCGTCCGGCTGCTCGGTGACCTGCACCGCGAGCGGAACGTCACGATCATGATCGTGGCCCATGACCTCAACCCGCTCCTGCCCGTCCTGACCGACGCGGTGTACCTGCTCGACGCCCACCCGCACCACGACGCGATCGGCGAGGTGGTGCAGGAGGAGCTGCTCACCCACCTCTACGGCACGCCGGTCGGGGTGGTCCGCACCGCCCAGGGCGACCTCTTCACGCGGGCCGCATGGCGGGACCCCCAGCGATGACGGCGCTCGCGGCGGTGCAGTTCCAGTCCGACTGGCTGCAGATCCTGTCGAGCCCGTTCATGCGGCACGCCCTGGTCGGGGGCTCTCTCGTCGCGGTCGCGGCCGGCTTGCTCGGCTACTTCGTCATCACGCGGCAGAACGCCTTCGCTGCCCACGCCCTGGCCCACATCGGCTTTCCCGGTGCCACCGGGGCGATCCTGGTCGGGGCGCCGGTGACGCTGGGCCTCACCGTGTTCTGCGTGGCCGGCGGCGTGCTGATCGGGCTGTTCGGCCGGCGGGTGGCCGATCGCGAGATGGCCACGGGCACGATCCTGGCGCTGGCCACCGCCCTGGGCGTGCTCTTCGCGTCACTCGCCAGCGCGAACGCCGGCACCACGACCTCCGTCCTGTTCGGCAACCTGCTGGCCATCTCCAGGAACCAGCTCATGGTCTTCGCCGTCTTCACCGTGGCGGTGGTCGGCACGCTGGCCTTCCTCGCCCGGCCGCTGGTGTTCGCCTCCGTCGACCCGGAGGTGGCAGAGGCCCGCGGGGTCCCGGTCCGTGCGCTCGGCCTCGCCTTCGTGGTCCTCCTCGCGCTGACCATCACGATGGCCGTGCAGGTCGTGGGCACGCTCCTGCTGTTCGCGCTCGTGGTCACCCCGGCCGCGACCGCCCTGCGGCTCACCGCCCGGCCCCCGGTGGTGGCGGCGGTCGCGGTCTCGCTGGCACTGGGCTCGGTGTGGGGCGGCCTGGTGCTGTCCGCGATGGTGAACCTCCCGCCGAGCTTCTTCATCGTGTCGCTCGCGGTGCTGTCCTGGCTGGTGGTTCTCGGCCTGACCGGCGGCCGCCGCCAGGCCGCCGACCCACCGCTCGTGGATGCGCACCACCCGCACAGACCTGCGGGGACGTGACAGACCTCATCCCCGTGCGGAGGATCACCGCTTCCGGGCTGTTTCTGCCGCAGGACCGGGGGCAGGCTGGACGACATGGCGAACACCGAGCGCGACGCACGAGTAACTGACGACTCCACCGAGGTGCAGACCGAGGAGTCCCGCACGCCCGAGCCGGCGACCGTGACCGTCGCCCGCATGCTGGCCAACCCCCGTCGCATCCGCCGGAACTGACAAAGGACCACCCTTCTCCCCACGCCGCACGAGCTCGGCGCGGGCCCCTGAAGGGTGGCGGTTCCAGTACTTGTCCGCCGTCACTCTCCGTCGCCACAACGGCCACACCGCTCCCCGGCGCCCCGCGGAACACGGCTGCCTCTCGTCACCCAGAGCGATCATCCTCGGCGTGCCGCGAACCGATCCGTCACGCGGGTGGGGCACGATCGCAGCGTGACCGCCGCCCTGCCCCTCGCCGCCTCCGACGACGCTCTCGCTGCCGCGGACGCCTCGGGCCCGGTTCGCCGCAGCCGGGCCGAGCGGCAGGCGATCGTCCTGGACACCGCGGAACGGCTCTTCGCCGGCCGCAGCTCGCGCAGCGTCGGGATGGACGAGCTGGTCCGCGAGACCGGCCTGGGCAAGATGACGGTCTACCGGCTCTTCAAGAGCAAGGACGACCTCGTCGGCGCCTACCTCTCCCGCAAGGCCGCCACGGTCCTGGCATTCATCGACGCGGAGCTCGTCCGGCTCGAGGGCGACCCCCGCGCCGCACTGCTGTCGGTGGTGGACGCCGTCGAGCGCGACGTGACGCGCACCGGCTTCCGAGGCTGCCCGTTCACGAACGTCAGCAGCGAGTACGACGACCCGCAGCACCCCGCCCGGTCGGCGGCCGCGGACTACAAGTTCGAGCTGCACATGCGCCTCGAGCGGCTGGCCGAGCAGGTCGCCCCGGGCAACGGCGAGGACCTCGCCGCGCAGATCCACCTGATCATCGACGGCATGTACCTCTCCGGAGGCCTGCTCGGGCCCGACGGCCCGGCGTCCCACGGCCGCCAGCTCGCCGAGCGCCTGATCGGCATCGCCGTCGGCACCCTCTGATCGTGCGGGGCCCTCGTCCCGCCCGCACGATGGGCCGGTGACGAACGACCGCACCAGGCCCGACCTCGACGACGCCACCGTCGAAGGGCTCGGCACGCTCTCCGAGGCCCTGGAGACCGTCGAACAGGCGCGCGGCCTGCTCTACGGCTTCCACCAGCTGACCGGGAAGGCCGACCTGCTGCTCCAGGACGCCGTGGACCTGCTGCGGAAGGCGGGCCACACCGCACTCGCCGACGACCTCGACCGCGATCTCGTCGGGCGCAACGTCGTCGCCGATCGCTGGACGTTCCAGATCGTCGAGGACTTCGACGCGAACTACTGGACCGCGTTCAGGGACTTCGACGCCCGGGCCCGCACGGAGCTCGCCGACGGCGACCGGCACGTGTACGAGGCACGCATGAAGCAGCGTGAGCGGACCGCAGGGCACCCCCGCCACGAGGCCGGCCCGGCTCTTGCCGACTGAGTAGCCACGCACCCGGGCGACGACGTCGGAGACGTTGCCCTGGGCTCCAGAAGGGCGTACTTCCCCCGCAGTCGCGATCCCGAGCCGAGTGCGGCGCAGCGGCGGGGAAAGCGGAACTGGTCGCGGTGTCGCCCGGGGGGCGACGGTGTTACAGACTCGGGGCGTGAGCATGCCTGACGAGAACGACGCCGGTCCGGACCGCGACGCCCGTCCCCTCGGCAGTGAGGTGGCCCCTCCCGGTGACCCCGAGTCGCAGGGCGGTGAGCCCGGTCCCGCCAGTGGCGTCGCCGGGCCGAGCTATCCCCCGGCGGAGACCGAACCCGACGCGCGATGACGCCGGAGTGACCTCCGTACAGCCCCCGGGGGCCGCACACTCGGTGCGTGACCACTCCCGACCCGCGCCCGGTCAATCCCCCCGGCACCGACCCCACCCTCGGCCCGTTCGGTCATGCACCGTCGGGCCCGCCGTCCGGCACCCCCGCCGGCCCTGAGGCCCCGGCGACAGGCCCGGCGACAGGCCCGGTGACAGGCCCGGCGACAGGCCAGGCGCCCCAGCGGCCGAGGAGACGCACCGGTCGCACGATCGGACGCACGCTGGCGCTCGCACTCCTGATCTTCGTCACCGTCATCCTGGTGCTGTTCGTCGTCTTCAACACCCAGACGGTCGCGATCAGCCTGGTCTTCACCGACGTGCGGGCGCCCCTGGTCGTCGCGCTCGTGATCGCCGCGGTCCTCGGCGGGCTCGTCGCTGCCCTGCTCAGTGCGGTGACGGCCGCCAGAGGACGCCGCAGGAACCGCTGATCCCGGCTCGATCCACCCCCTCCGGGCGTGTTCCCTGAGGGCTCCCTTGTGTGTGCTACCGGCGAGTAATAACGTTTGTTACCGGCGAGTAGGACATCGCCGTCCACTGGCACGGAGCACGGGAGCCCACCGCAATGAGCCACTACACCGCCAACCTGCGTGACCTCGAGTTCAACCTGTTCGAGTTCCTGGACACGAAGGACCGCTTCGGCACCGGGCCGTTCGCGCAGATGGACGCCGAGACCGCCCGCGGGGTGCTCGCCGAGATCCGGAAGCTGGCGGAGGGCCCGATCGCGGCCTCCTTCACCGACGCCGACCGCAACCCACCGGTCTTCGACCCGGCCACGCACTCGGTGACGCTGCCGGAGTCGTTCAAGAAGTCGGTCGAGGCCCTCCACGCCGGGGAGTGGTACCGCCTGGACCTGTCCGAGGAGCTCGGCGGGTTCGGTGCTCCCGCCGCCCTCACCTGGGGCGCGTTCGAGATGGTGCTCGGCGCCAACCCCGCCGTCTTCATGTACGGGTCGGGCCCCGCGTTCGCCCAGACCCTGTTCGACCTGGGCACCGAGGACCAGAAGAAGCTGGCCCGGATCATGATCGACAAGGGCTGGGGCGCCACGATGGTGCTCACCGAGCCCGACGCCGGTTCCGACGTCGGCGCCGGCCGCACCAAGGCGGTCCAGCAGCCCGACGGCTCGTGGCACATCACCGGGGTGAAGCGCTTCATCACCTCGGCCGAGCACGACCTGAGCGACAACATCATCCACCTGGTCCTGGCCCGCCCCGAGGGCGCGAAGGCCGGCACCAAGGGGCTGTCGCTCTTCGTCGTCCCCAAGTTCCACGTCGACCTCGAGACCGGCGAGCTCGGCGAGCGCAACGGCGCCTACGTCACCAACGTCGAGAAGAAGATGGGCCTCAAGGTCTCCACCACCTGCGAGGTCACCTTCGGCGACGGGCCCGTCCCGGCGAAGGGCTGGCTGGTCGGCGAGGTGCACGACGGCATCGCCCAGATGTTCAAGATCATCGAGTACGCGCGCATGTTCGTCGGCACCAAGGCGATCGCCACCCTGTCGGCCGGCTACCAGGTGGCGCTGGACTATGCGAAGAACCGGGTGCAGGGCGCCGACCTGACGGCCACCTCCAAGGACGCCCCGCGGGTCACGATCACCCACCACCCAGACGTCCGCCGCTCGCTGATGCTGCAGAAGTCCTACGCGGAGGGCATGCGGGCGCTCTACCTCTACGCCGCGAGCTTCCGCGACCAGGTGACCGAGGCCGAGGCCGAAGGCACCGCGAGCAGCGAGTCCGCCGTGCTGGCCGCCAGGGTCAACGACCTGCTGCTGCCGATCGTGAAGGGCTTCGGCTCCGAGCGCGCGACCCAGCTGCTGACCGCGGAGTCGCTGCAGACCCTCGGCGGCTCGGGCTTCCTGCAGGACTACCCGATCGAGCAGTACATCCGCGACTCCAAGATCGACACCCTCTACGAGGGCACGACGGCGATCCAGGGCCAGGACTTCTTCTTCCGGAA
>C688J18823_10001294_pt1 | contig 15413 bp, 13 predicted proteins | sample HopSoiMetagenom1_FD_18823 | JGI IMG/M metagenome (IMG submission 18823)
TAATTGTGTAATTGTGTGGTTTTCAATTACCTAATCTAGCGAAATTACCCATCTGACTTCGAGTTTAAGGCTCTTCTGTTGCCACTGACACCGGACACCATGGTCTTTTCAGGATTGTTCTCGGGGGATGAGCGAAAACGCAGAGAGCACGAGATGCGTACTGAGGGGCGTTTGCCTCCGGGGCAGTCGCTCACGCTGAAGTGGCCCGTCCTGCATTACGGATCGGTTCCGCGTTTCCATGCTGCACAGTGGGAGTTCCGCGTCCGTGGACTTGTAGAGCACCCTCTGCAACTGAGCTGGGAAGAATTCAATCAGCTTCCCCGGGTTGAGCGCACCAGCGACTTCCATTGCGTGACCCGCTGGAGCCGTTTTGATAATCGCTGGAGTGGTGTAGGTATGCACGAGATCCTCGCTCGCGCAAAGCCACTGCCGGAAGCCAAGTACGTCCTGGTGCATGCGGAGCAGGGATACACGGCAAACGTGCCATTGGCCGATCTTGATCGCGATGATGTGCTGCTCGCAACTCATCACGATGGCGAGCCGCTCACACCTGATCACGGATATCCCTTGCGGCTGATCGTGCCGCATCTGTACGCCTGGAAGTCAGTGAAGTGGCTGCGTGGTTTCGAATTCCTCAATCAAGATCAAGCCGGCTTTTGGGAGCAGAATGGCTATCACATGCGCGGCGATCCGTTTCAAGAGCAACGGTTCGATACCGACTAAGAGGAAATCAGGCTTCCGTCTCGTCGTAATCTGACAGCGAGAGATTCAGGTTGCCCGCATTAGTCGCGTATCCAAGGGCTGTAGCTTTGCTGATGGCGCTGTCGCGAACCATCTTCTCGAGTACGCCATCAAAGTGCTGCATGCCTTCGAGCTCCCCATCGTGCATGGCATCATGTAGTGATTGTCCGTCGCGCTCGCCGTTCTGGACATAGTCGCGGGTTCGCATAGTCGATTTGAGTATCTCAATAGCGGCTACGCGGCCTTGACCGTCCTTTCGCGGGAGCAGACGCTGCGAGACGATGTAGCGGAAGGACTGCGACAAACGATTGCGAATCGCCGTTTGCTCGCTCACCGGGAATTCTCCAATAATGCGCTCCACCGTCTTAGGTGCGTCGATCGTATGCAGAGTCGAGAATACAAGGTGCCCGGTTTCTGACGCGGTCAACGCAATTTCGATGGTCTCGCGATCACGCATCTCGCCGACCAAAATCACTTTGGGCGCCTGTCGGAGCGCGGCGCGCAATGCGAGCGCAAACGTAGGAGTATCGCTGTGCAACTCGCGTTGATGGATTGTGGATTTTCCGTGAGGGTGCATGAACTCGATGGGGTCTTCGATGGTAACGATGTGGTAAGCCTTGGTTTCGTTGATGAGGCGAATGATGGCGGCGAGGGTCGAGGATTTACCCGAGCCCGTAGGTCCGGTGACCAGCACGATTCCATTCTTCAGTCCGACAATGTCCTTCAATTGTGCGGGCAGCTTCAGATCCTCAAAAGAGGGAATCGTCATCGGAATGATGCGCATTACAACAGCGTACGTTCCACGCTGACGAAATATGTTGATTCGGAAGCGCGCCAGGTCGGGAATACTGTAGGAGCTGTCGCACGCCCCATCGCTCTTCAAGATCTCTGCAGCCCGCTTGTTGGTGCCAATAAGATCGCCCGCGATACGTGCGGTGTCCTGAGCTGAAAGCACCGGCAGTCCAGGTACGGCAACTAACTGGCTGCTCAACTCCACCTGGGGCGGACGAAACGGAGAGATGATGAGGTCGCTGACTCTCGGGTTGAATTTAACCATCGCGGTGATCAATGCAGGAGTAGCGATGGCAGAGGCGACCTGCTGCGGCGCGCCTGCGGTTGCAGTTTGAGGGGCGGGGGCAGTCGTCGGAGTAGTCGCCATGGGAACCTTCTTCGGAGAATTGTGGAGACGCTTACTTCTTCACGATCGCGTTATAACCATCGCCTGCGAGTTTGCTCTTCATCTCTTCAGCGTCTTTGAGTTCGGCAAACGGTCCTACTTGCACGTGATAGAGGCTATCGTTGCTGGTTGTGGGTGCAACGAAAACAGGATAGTTTTTCTTCCGCAGTGCTGCGACGAGCACCTGTGCGTCTTCCTGCTTTGTGACCGCGGCAACCTGCACAGTGATACTGCCAGTTCCGGCTGCGAGTTCAGGAGTCGCCGTATTGTTGTTAGACGTGTCCGTCGGGCTCGTTCTCACTGCCGGGATAGGCTGAGGATTCGCAGAAGGGCCCTCATCAACAGCAGCAGTCGGAGGTACTTGTTCCACCTGGGAGTTCGCTGCGATGTTGGGATTCGTAGCTGCATCACCACTGACAAGCGTTGCTGGGGGTGTGCTCACGGTTACTCCGGCCAATGGTTTCGCGCCAGCGGAATTTGGCAGTCTTGCCGCTTGCCCATTCTGAAGGGTAACGGGGCTAGAGTTCCGGCCAAGCGTGTAACCAAGACCAAAGAACGTTCCGCAAATTGCTACTAAGGAAAAGAAAATGCCGAGTAGCTTGCCGGTTCCCAAAACGATTTCCGTGTCCTGCCGTTCCAACAGTTCCGACATCGATATTCCTTTACGGCTGCGCAGGCTTGCTCGCCTGCGTGTGCGATTCCAAAATCTTGTTCAAACTGCTCATCAGCTCGATGGGAAGGGGAAACACAATGGTCGTGTTCTTCTCCACACCGATTTCCGTCAATGTCTGCAGGTAACGAAGCTGCAAGGTCATCGGCTGTGTCGCCAGCACCTGTGCTGCATCCGCCAGCCGCTGCGCCGCTGAGAACTCGCCTTCCGCGTGGATGATCTTCGAGCGCTTCTCGCGCTCCGCCTCTGCCTGTTTGGCCATTGCGCGCAACATGCTCTCTGGCAGGTCAACCTGCTTCACTTCGACGTTCACAACTTTTACGCCCCATGGCGCCGTGTGCTGATCGAGAATGCTTTGAATTCTCAAGTTCAGCTTCTCGCGATGCGACAGCAATTCGTCCAGCTCGACCTCGCCAAGAACCGACCGTAACGTGGTTTGAGCAAATTGCGAGGTCTGGTAGACGTAATTCGAGACCTCGACGACAGCCTTGTTGGGGTCGATCACCCGGAGAAAGATCACCGCGTTCACTTTTAGGGTGACGTTGTCGCGGGTGATGATGTCCTGTGGCGGTACCTCCAGAGCTTCCTGTCGCAGCGAGACGCGCACGATGCGATCGATCGGCACGAAGACCAGAATTACTCCGGGCCCCTTGGCGCTGCTAAGCAGGCGGCCGAGGCGGAAGATGACCCCGCGTTCGTACTCCGCCAGAATCTTGATGGAGCTGATCAAGTACAGCCCAACGATGATCACAATCGCCGGAATCAGGTAGTCCAAGTTAGAATCCTCTTCTTCCGCAGGGATGTACGTCGGGCAAGTGCTGCGGATTTTACCCCACAATATGCGTTATCTGTCTCAAGGATAAGCCTGAGTTGAAGTTACGAGAGTGCGCTAATTCAGAGTGGAACCAGCGGGTGCACCCACGGTAGAAGGTTCCACGGTGAGTACGAGGTCATGGACGGCTGAAACCCGAACGCTTTGACCTGGCTGCGCCCCGGACGGACAGTAGGCGTTCCAGATTTCGCCGTGGATAAATACTTTGCCATCGGGCCTCAGCTGGGTTTTAGCGATGCCGATTTCGCCGATTAAGCCCCGTTCGCCGGTAACTACCTTGCCGCGCCGAGCCCGGACGGCGATGTTCACCAGGAAAATGGTGAGCAGGCCAAAAGGAATACTTACAGCTACCGCAGTAATCGGGCGGATCCGCATCTGCGGAATCGGTCCATCCACCAGGAGCAGAGCACCCAAAATTAGGACCGCAATCCCACCCACGCCAAGTGCTCCATGCGTTGCGAACTTCGCCTCTAAGGCAAATAGGATAAACGCGGTGACGATCAATGCCACTCCGGCGAAGCGCAGCGGGAGCAAATTAAGCGCGAAGACTGCCAGCACCACAAAAATGAGGCCCACGACGCCGGGGATCACGGCACCGGGATGGTTGAACTCGGCGTAAATGGCTGCAGCCCCGATGATGAGGATGAGGAAGGCGATATTCGGATCCATGAGGAAGGCAAGAATCTGCTCCTTCAGCGACATCCCGTAGTCCACAACCTGCAGCCCGGTGGTGTGTATCACTGTGGTGCGCCCGTCAAATCGAGTCACAGTGCGGCCATCGATCTGCTTGAGCAGATCGGAGACATCCTTGGCTACGTGATCGATAAGGTGCTGCTGAAGCGCCTCCTGATCGGTGAACGATTTTGACTGGCGCACCGCACTTTCGGCGACTTCGACATTGCGTCCGCGCTTCGCGGCAAAGGACCGCATGAAGGCAGCCGAATCGTTTTCGACCTTTTCCTTCATCACTGGATCCATGGTGGTTCCCATCAACACCGGATGTGCAGCTCCCGTATTGGTACCTGGAGCCATCGCAGCAATATCAGCAGCTTCGAGAATGTAGAATCCGGCGGATGCCGACCGGCTCCCTGTCGGATATACGTAAACGATTACCGGGACCGGCGATGCAAGCATTTTTGCAATGATGTCGCGAGTAGAATCCACCAACCCGCCGGGGGTACGGATCTCGATCAGCAAAGCTTGGGCGTGCTGATCGGCAGATCGGGCGAGCCCTCGCTCTATGTATTCGGCAGTAACGGGATTGATGGTGCCATCAATCACGATGCGAACCACATCCGCCCTGGCGCAGACTGCACCTGCAAGCGCGACGAAAACAACTGCCCAGCGAAATGGATTGGCTCGCCTCATTGTTTGCTTCTCGACAATGCGTCCACCCTGACATTGAGCTGCTGGCGTAAACGGAGAGCTGCTGTGTTAGTGGGATCCAAACCGAGCGCTTGCGTCACGTCCTCACTGGCTGCGTTCGCCTTGTTCTCCTTCATGTCCAGCTGGGCAAGGGCAACATAGGCTTCGGCTGTGGCTTTGCTGCGCATGATTTCATCTAGTTCAGAGCGCGCCCCGGTGAGATCGTTCAACGCAATCTGGGTGTTGGCAAGGCCCAAATGAGCATCGCTGTTTTGCGGATCGAGAGTCAACGCCTTGCGGAAATGTTCGCGAGCTTCTTCGTAGAACCCCTGAGTCAGTTGCTGCCTTCCTCGGTCGACGTGCATGGCGGCATGCTTCTTAGGATCGGAGTTCGCCATCTGAGTTTCCTCAGCGTTCTCGATGGCAAAAGCGAGTTGGCGGAAAGAGGTCTCGTCGTAGTTCGTTTTTACTCGCTGGAGCGGCGTTCGTGCTTGCAAGGTAGAATCGGCTGGCAGGCTTTCCAGATATCGCTTGGCTTCGGTGTCAAACGGACGGAGTGCCAATGTTTCCCTGAGCTCGCGAACAGCAGCTGTTTTATCCCCTGCCCGCGCCAGTGAAATGGCGAGGTTGAAATGATAATCCGGGTCCATCGGGTCGGCTGCAGTAGCTTTCTGCAAGTACTCGATGGAGGTGTTCTTATTTCGCCTCGCCTCGACAACCCCAAGGTTGTTGTACACCTCAGTAAGTGGCAGGCGATTGGCGACTAATCGCAAGGCGGAGGCGGCACGATCGATACTTCCGCTGTAATAGGCTGCAAGACCAAGAAAGAAGTTTGCCTCTGCGGCATGCTTGTCGGTTTCCGGAATCTTGCTGAGCCAAGTCATTGCCGAACCATAATCCCGCTGTTCGAAGTATGTCCTGCCCAATTGGAGCATTGCTACGCTGTAGCTTGGGTTGAGTCGAACAGCTTCCTTCAGCCGTCGGATTTTTTCTGCGGTGTTGCCGGCGATTACGCCACGCACGTAGTTCTCGAATGCATCCAAGCGGATATTCTTAGTTTCTGCAATGAAGTCTTGCTTGGTGGCGGCGAGTGCGGGCTGCAATTGGTGCATCAGGTCCCAGGCGATCGCGGCCTCGATGTCGATCAGCTCCAGCAGTGGTCCGGACTCAGTCACTGAGGGTGACAGATGCAACCGACGCATGTCGAGCAATTGCGCGTTTGCCGTAAACGAATTCCCGTTGTAGCTGTATTTACCGAGTACAAGATAGTCGACGTCCATTTGTTCGGCGATCCCGAGCAGCGTCGCGCGCGAGAGCTGCGCGGTAACTGGAATGCCTGCTCGATCGAACGCATACAAACGATCTTGGCGGCTGATAACAAACATCGAAGCCGATTGCATGCGTTGCCCTAGGATCTCGGAAAATGATTCTCCAATCCACTCGAGTCCCGGTGCTTTTGAATCGTTACGAAAAGGAAGGATCAGCAGGACGTTCTTGCGGATCGCGCCAGGACCCCGAGAGTCCTGCTGCGATTGCGCTGCTACACGGATTGAGCCGCTAGTCGCGAACGCAAGTGCCAAAACAAAGGAGATGCGCAACCGGGTCAAGGTACCTGAATTATAGGCTTTGCTGGGGGCGCTCAGCTGGCCTCTGGGGGTCCGGTCGTAAGCAGTGGAAGTTCATGCTTCTTACCTTCACGTATTGTCTGGAAAAAAGACGTGCAGCCTGGCCTCCCCGATACGAGCCGCATTCCGAAGGTGTTCTGAGCAAAGATCGAGTTCGAGTTCCTCCTGGTTCGATAGAACAAACCGCGCTCTGTAGGCAGCCGGTCGGTCGCACTTCGCGACTTCACGGAATCCGATCTCTTTAAGACAACACTGGGCTAAATGCTTTTGCGCACGGAGGCTTTTCTTAGGTGCTTAGGCCGATGGATTCGTTTCACTGCTCCAAAGTTGCCTGAGACAAGTAACGGATCCCGCGGGCGAGGTCGAATGCGCGAAGACTGGAGCGGGAGACGGGGATCGAACCCGCGACATCCGGCTTGGGAAGCCGACGTTCTACCGCTGAACTACTCCCGCTCGCTGTGCAGTCGATGTGAGTCTATCACCGTGCCAAACTTACCGGCAATCCGAGCAATTGGTTGCGACTATTCACAGCATTCGCTATTCGGACGTTCTGCTCGATGTGGCGTAGTGAGACGCGGGGTGAGTCAAAGTGTCCCCAAGTTGATGTCAAGGGTGGGGGTCTTGCCACCGGAGTTCTCGTAAATTCTGCTAGTTAGGCCACAACCCGATTGGCAGCCCTCGTGCTTTCTCTAATGCCGTTGGATGTTGCATTTGAACAATAGCTTCCTGTGCTTGCTGGTGGACAGAGCTACAGCTAATGCCGAATCACAATTCCCAATCCAGGAAAGCTGCGCGGTTTGGAGCATTCTCCCTCGTATTGCTGGGGAGCGCTGTCCTGGCGGGCTGGGCCTTGGATCTGGAGCTCCTGAAGAGCATTCTTCCAGGAGGCATTTCGATGAAGCCAAATGCCGCAATTGGCTTTATCTGTGCCGGTATTGCGCTGGTAAGCTTGCTGACCTGCAAGGTCACTCGGGTTCATCGATGTCTCGCCGCAATTTTTTCTCTGGCTCTGCTGGTCGTCGGCCTATCCACATGCCTTGAGTATTTCTTCCATGTGAATCTGAAAATCGACCAGTGGATTTTCCCCGACTACACTCAATCTCCTTATCCGGGGCGCATGCCTCATATTACGGCGGTCAATTTCTGTCGCCGGAACTGCGCTGTTGCTGCTGTGCAGGCAACGAAGTAGCGGAGTGAAATTAGCGCAGCTGCTGGCGGTATTCACCAGTCTTAACGCGCTCTTCGCAATCATTGGATATGTCTATGGAGTGCCGTTCCTCTACGGCTCTTTGCACTATGCATCCATGAGGCTTCACACCGGAGTTGGCTTTCTGGTGCTTGCCGTTTTGATATTGGTCCACAGTCCGCACGAAGGCTTCGTGTCTGTGCTCACCAGCAGTCGTCCGGCGGGATGGCTTACACGAAAGTTGCTCAGTGCTGCCGTAGCGTGTCCCTTCATTCTCGGATTACTCGCGGTTCACAGTTCGAAACTGATCGCCGACATGCGGTTCATGGTTGCGGCCATGGTGATCGCGCAGATTCTGCTCTTTGCCGGCCTGATCTGGATATCAGTTTCACGGCTCAATCAATCTCAGCAAGAGGAAGAAGTCACCCGCGAAGCACTCGCCCGATCTGAGCAAATGCTGCGCCAGTCACAGAAGATGGAAGCCATTGGTCTGCTCGCGGGCGGCGTGGCACACGATTTCAATAACCTCCTTAACGTGATTCTCGGATACAGCGAGTTATTGTTGACCGACTCCTCGGTGTCGGACACTCACCGCAGCAAGATCGAAAAGATCAGAAAGGCCGGGGATACCGCCAGCGGGCTTACTCGCCAACTATTGGCCTTCAGCCGTCGACAGGTGCTGCAGCCCAAGGTACTAGATCTGAACCAAATCATCGGCAATCCCGATGGCTTTCTCCAGCGGCTCGTTAAAGAGGACATCTCGTTCACTACGTCACTCGATGCAGGATTGATGGCTACAGTCGCGGACCCTACGCAAGTAGAGCAAATCTTCTTGAATCTCGTGATCAATGCCTGTGACGCCATGCCCAGTGGCGGCAAGCTCCACATTGAAACGGCGAACGTCGTGCTGGAACAGCCATTCACTCTGCAAATGGGAGTTGCCCCAGGTGCATTCGTACGGCTCACGATCACTGATACGGGTACAGGCATGGATGACGAAACACGCGCTCATATTTTCGAGCCTTTCTACACCACGAAAGCCGTCGGTAAGGGCACGGGACTTGGGTTGGCAACGGTGTATGGAATCGTCAAGCAGAGTGGGGGCTACATAGAAGTCGATAGCAAGCTGGGCCGCGGTACGACATTCCAGGTGTACCTGCCTGCCAGCCGAGCACCTTTGTCGAAGCCTCCGGTCGCAGCAACCCATATTGAAGGCGGTAACAGTGCAACGATTTTGGTTGTCGAAGACTCAGCGCCATTGAGGGACTTGATCTTCGAAACTCTGGAATCCATGGGATACACAGCGTTGCTTGCCCAAGATGGACAACAAGCAATCCGAATGTGCACACAATTCAATGGAACCATCGACGTGCTGTTGTCGGACGTTATCATGCCCAGAATGAACGGCCCCGAAGTCATGAGGAAGGTCAAGCAGATTCGACCAGACATAGGCGTGGTGTTCATGTCGGGCTACACAAACGATGTCACCATTCGTCATGGGATCTCCAGCGCCGACGTCAGCTTTATCCAGAAGCCCTTCAGCTCGACTGAGCTGACGCACAAAGTCCGCGAAGCCCTCGTTCGGGCGCACGATCGCAACACGATTCGTCAGCGCCTGGGGTTGGAAATGCAGAAACGATCTGATCCTCTGCGAGCGAACCGCTCCTGATTTATCGGGTTTGTGCTCAGTGGGTACAGTGGCCAACCGGACGATGGGTCAGTGTCCTTCGGTAACCGTGCCGAATTGGGAAATCGATAGATCCGCCGTCGCCGTGATGCATCCTAAATAGTGCAGCACGCTTACAACTATGACGGCAGTCCGCATTCTGTGTGTCGACGACGATCCTCGTATCAACGATCTTAACCAGGTGGTGCTCACGCGGGCCGGCTACCAAGTTGAGGTGGCAGTGTCGCCATCTGATGCGCTGGAACGGGTCAAGGCTGGAGCCTTTAATCTGGTAATTACGGACCTCTTTTCACCCACTTCCAGCGATGCCGCCTTTATTGCCAAATTGCGAACCATGGCTCCAGGCATGCCAGTGATTGTCGTGACGGGAAATCACAATCCACCTCCCGACGTTATGAAACAGGCGGACGCATTGGTTGTGAAGGCATACTCCGTCAACGCCCTGACTGATTGCGTACGGGAAGTGCTGCTCCGTGAGAAGCTGCGGCGCATCGGCTGACGCCAATCGGCAGCGATTCTGCTGAATGCGAGAAGTTCACCCTTCCTCGGCAAATTCGCGCAATTCTGGATAATGTTCCATAAGCGTTCTCGGCGCCTTCACTGTTTTGCCCTTCAGCATTTGCTTCAACTCAAGCGCGTTAACCGCTGCTTTGCCCTTGTAATGATTGTTGGTCACTGCAAAAGTCTTTTCTGCTTTCTTGCCGAGCCGCTCGATCTTTTCTTTCCAGGGCTCGAGTTGCTTCGGCGTGTAGAGGTAGTTGTAACGGTCGTCGCGATTGTCTGACTGGAACCATTCCTTGTAATTGCGTCCGTGCAAGCGAACGTACGCAATCGGCGCAGTCGCATGTTCGGTGGCGCGCACTGCGCGGCCAAGCCACGGCTGGTCGATGTTGCAGAACGCTACGCTCTTGGCGGTAAAGTGCGAGAGAATCTCAGGATTGTCCCACGTGGCGTGCCGGACCTCGACGACCAAAGGATATTCTCGAAACTTCTCAATTAGGCTCTGCAGATAATTGCGATTTTCATCGGTGTTCTTGAAGGAAATCGGAAATTGAATCAGCAACGCTCCGAGCTTTTTGTAGGCGGCAATGGAATCGAGTCCCTCCTTCGCTTTGATCTCGTCTTCCGGTAAGGCATTGAGAGTCGCTGCGGACGTGGACTGCAGGACTGCGCCGGGCGCATGGGTGAAACCGCGAAACAGCTTGGCCGTGAACTCAAACGCGGGATTCACTCCGGTGACCAAGTCGCACCATTGTTTGCCTGTTTTCGGCTGAATGTGTCCGTAAAAAGAGGTGTTAATTTCGCAGCAGTCGAAGTATTGCGCGAGGAATTGCAGGGGATGTTGTTTCTTCTTCAGCCCCGCCGGATAAACGATGCCTTCCCAATCTTTATAGGAGAAGCCAGCGGTTCCAACCAGAATCTGCTCAGAGTTTTCAGGCAAATGATCCAGGCACGCCCATCAGGTGCGCCCAATTATAGGCGGTGCAGCGGCGACACTGCCCTTGTCAACCGGCCGCGCGAAGAATAACGGACGCAGGCCTCTCGACCACATGAACTCGCGTCTTACCACACTCCCTTGTCGCTGCCAGTGACCTTGTACGCGACGGCGGCTGCGGAAGCCAAGTAGGGAAGCAGGCTTAGGCGGAACGTCGCCGGGACGTCGCCGCGGGCTGCGGCATGAGTAACCTGATGCGTGTATAACGCCGCGCCATGTGGCAACATCGGCACGCGCAGGAAACGTGCTCGAGGCTTGATCTCATTGCCTCCGAAGCGTGCCGCTGCCAACACAAACGCAGGCAGGGCCAAGGGAATGCCGCGGTAACGTTTTACGTGATCTGAGACTATGGCGAGATAAGTCGCTACCCCAGGCCAAATGCCTGCCGCTTCGGTGGAGCGCTGGAGTTCTTCGAAGTTCAGCTCACCGGATTCGACGATCGCCGCCGAGTTCACGATGTCGCAGACGCGAAAATAAAAGTGACGATACATACGTTGCAGCGTGGCAACGACGATTCGCTCCTCCGGAGCCGGCACATAGTACGTTTTATCTTCCACTACTTTTAGCACGCGACGGCTCACGAATCGGCGCGCTAAACCAGTGTGCTCGCCGGTTTGTCCGAGTCGTTGCACGTGCACTTCTACGGATTCACGCAGCCCAGGCACAGAGAAATTCCATTTGTTGGCCAAGCGGTCGCCCCAGCTGCGAGCGTCAATGTGCGCATTGAACTTCCCAGTCATCACATCGCAGATCGACTTTTCGCTTGCGGTGCTGTAAAGGTCCAGGTCATTGCCAAGATCCGGATAGTGATCTAGCGACTTCATCACTGTTGTGGGACATTGCGCATTCTCCAGTTCGTCGCAGACGGCCCGAAGGTAAACCAGCGCGGTCGAGATGCGCTTATGCTCTTTTTCAATTTCTTCATCCGCCCATTTGGCACTGAGAGCATCGCCCTTGCGGGTAGCGTGATCGCGCACTGTGGTGAGGGCGCGCACGACAACATGATGCGAGTCGGCCAGAGAGATGAAATCACCGCGTTCTTTCGCCGTAAGTGAACAGACGCGAGATACGGCCTCGTCCGCCTGCAGGGCGTTCAGAGTCAGCGAAAAGAGAGCGTTAAGGTATTCGGCTTCGCGGTTCAGCTTGGATGCCATGGACGAAGGGGCCTCGCGAGAGGAAAGTAAACTCCCAATGTAGGATGAGTGCTGCTGGATTGTGGTTGGACGAGGGAGCTACTCACCTTCTAAGGCTTCGGCGTATTAATTCTGCCAGTTGCAACGGAGTGCTCTGGGCGGAGTTCTCCATCGTTGTGACCGCTCATGATCGCTGCCTCCAGGTTCGTGGAGGCAGGCCTCCGTATAATCACATTTTTCTTCACCAAATCTTCAATGCTCGAGCTCAACAGCTTAGGAGCTCAGTAGCTTAGGAGCGTTCTTGGCCTACAAAGACCTGCGTGACTGGATCGCGGCACTTGATCGCGCTGGGGAACTGAAACGTATCCGGGCCGAAGTGGATCCCATTCTCGAGGTTAGCGAGATTGCGGATCGGGTCTCAAAATCGAAAACGGCAAAGCCAGGAGGCCCGGCCCTGCTGTTCGAGAACCTGAAAGGCCATCCTGGTTCAAAGCTGTTGATCAACCAATTTGGATCTGCTCGCCGCATGCAAATGGCCTTGGACGTTGACTCGCTGGATGAAATCGCCGGACGTATCCGCGAGTTGCTGAACATGAAGTCGCCAGAGGGATTTCTAGGGAAGCTGAAGATGCTGCCCACGCTCGCCGAAATGGGAAAATTCTTTCCGAAAACCGTTCCTACTGGTCCCTGCAAGGAAGTCATAAAGAAAGAGAACTTCTCATTACTTGATTTCCCGATTCTGAAGTCCTGGCCGCAAGACGGGGGACGCTTCATAACGCTGCCGTGTGTCATCACGCGCGACCCCAGAACAGGAAAGCGCAACGTCGGTATGTATCGCATGCAGGTCTATGACGAGCGTACTACCGGTATGCATTGGCAGCGGCAGAAGGTCGCCGCCGAGCACTATCGTGAATGCCTGCGTATGAGCGCCTCAGCAGGGCCGCGAGAGGCAAGCACTGCACCTCACGCGGGCAGCAGCGTCGATATTATGGCGCGCTCCTCCGGCGGCAGCATGCTTGTCGAGGCCAATCGTCCAGCAGGGAAGATGGAGGTGGCAGTCGCGATTGGCACTGACCCCGCTCTTACCTTCTCTGCTATTGTCCCCGCACCTCCGGAAGTGGAAGAGTTCATCATCGCCGGATTTCTTCGGCAGCAATCGGCGGAGTTGGTAAAGTGCGAAACCGTGGACCTCGAAGTCCCAGCCAATGCGGAAATCGTGCTCGAAGGCTACGTCCAACTCGATGAGTTACGTCCCGAGGGCCCCTTTGGTGATCACACAGGGTTCTACACCCTCGAAGACAACTATCCCGTCTTTCACGTGACTTGCATCACTCACCGCAAAGATCCCATCTATGCCACAACCATAGTCGGCAAGCCTCCTATGGAAGATGCATGGATGGGCAAAGCTGTCGAGCGCATATTCCTGCCGCTGATGAAGCTCACGTTGCCAGAGATCGCGGACGTTAACCTGCCGATTGAGGGTGTGTTCCATAACCTGATGATCGTTTCAATCCGCAAGTCCTACCCAGGACAAGCGCGCAAGGTGATGCATGGGATTTGGGCGCTGGGCCAAGCCATGTTCACAAAATGCATCATTGTTGTCGACGAGGATGTCAACGTTCAAGACATCGGGGAAGTCACACTAAAGGCTTTGAATAACATCGACCCGGAGCGGGACATCCAGTTCACGCTTGGTCCCATCGATTCGCTCGATCACGCCTCGCGCNTGCCGAACTACGGTTCNAAGATGGGCATTGACGCCACTCGTAAGTGGTCCACCGAAGGCTTTTCGCGTCCTTGGCCCCAGGAGATCACGATGGACCCGGTGATCAAAGCTATCGTGGATAAAAAGTGGAAGAGCTTGGGTATCGANTNATNAGGTTGCAAATTCAGAGACATCCGCATGTTCACTGATGGCAAGCATGCTCTTCGGGNTGAGACCCACTGATCCCATTCCCTTGGCTGCNGTTGCGCTGTTGCTATGCAGTAGCGCTGCCTGTTACATGCCGGCGCGGCGAGCCATCATGAGGTAGATCCCATCGTCACCTTGCGGTACGAGTAAGGATCACGCTAAGGTACGCTTCAATTGTCCACATGCCGCATAGATGTCACGTCCGCGAGGCCGCCGAATGAATGCTGGGAGACCTGCGTCCAAGAGGACCGACTGGAACTCAAGCACGCGCTCGTGAGTGGGCATGGTGTATGGAACGCCTGGTCCGGGGTTGAAGGCGATCAGGTTTACTTTGCAGCGGATATCGCGTACGCGCCGCGCCACTTCCTGGGCATTCTCGGGCGCATCGTTGACCCCTTGGAGCAACACGTACTCGAAAGTCAGGCGTTCGCGCGGACGCAGCGGAAACTGCCGGGCTGCTTCAAGCAGCGCTTCAACACTCCATTTCCGGGTGATCGGCATAATCGGCTCACGGATCTCATCGTTGGGCGCGTTCAGCGAGATCGCCAGTTTTGGCCGGATCGGCTCCCGGCCGAAGTCAATAATGCGCGGCACGATTCCGGAAGTGGAGACCGTCATACGCGACTGAGGGAACCCAACCTCCTCGACGAGTAGTCGCACTGCTTTCATGAAATGGTCATAGTTGAGGAAGGGCTCGCCCATCCCCATAAAGACAATGTTGATTCGCTCCTGATGAAGGTCGACTGAATGGTCCCGCAGCACGGCGAGCACTTGCCCAACAATTTCGCCGGGGGTCAGATTGCGTCTGACGCCGAGTAGCGCGGTGAGACAGAATTGACAATTGACCGCGCAGCCAACCTGGGAAGATACGCAGATGGTCGCGCGACTTTGTCGCGCGGCTTTCGGCTTTCGGCTAACTTCTCCCAGCTTTGGCTGCTCGCCGGATGCTTGCTCAGAGTGACTCAGCCGGCGGCCGGAAGCTGAGGGCGGGGAGCCAGTGAGATCCGCGAGCTCTTCGGTGCCGGCGTCAGTGCCGTCTCCAGCTTCACCAAAGTCCCCCTCGGGCATCCATACGGTTTCAACGGACTCGCCATCGGAAAGGCCGATCAAGTATCTTACGGTTCCATCGACTGAGCTGAATTTCTGCTGAATTCTAGGAGAACCTACGTGAACACCCTCTTCTAGGAGGTGGCGCTTTAGTTCGGCAGGCAGCGTGGAGACCTCCGCCAGCGACTCCCGACGCTGGCGGAAAATGGCATCAGCTACTTGCCGAGCCCTGAAGCCGGGCTGCCCGAGCTTTTGCACAAGGTCGGTAAGCTCCTGATTCGACAGGCTTAATAGTTCATTCTGCGGAGGCATGCAGGGCATCTAATATCCAGTAACAAAGCTGGCTTCGGTCTACGTAGCCGACTAGCCGGGCGACCATGGAGATTTCCACGTGGCCCGCATCATTCTGACTTATCCGATGGCCCGGGTTCGCCGGTCCGGCCGGATTTACAATAAACGGTCTTCGTACCCGATATCCGAAGGTTCTCAGAAAGATTAGATGGTTCAAGAGATAAGAAATGTGCGTCGTGAGGTGCTGCCAAA
>C688J18823_10001296_pt1 | contig 15398 bp, 22 predicted proteins | sample HopSoiMetagenom1_FD_18823 | JGI IMG/M metagenome (IMG submission 18823)
GGTCGTATTGACGGTACGGTTACCCAAGGGCCTAACGTGCCCGGAGACGCTGCAATCCGAGCGGAAGATGAGGTGGTCGACAAGAAAATTAAAAGCATCTGCAAGGGCTGTTGATCGAGCCACTGTCGTCCAGCGACCGAAGCCGGAACGACAATAAACGCATTCTTTCTCAGTTTATTATGCGGTTGAGCATGGCTAGGGGCGGATTGATTGTTCGTATAAGTCTCCGGATAGCCTTGCTAGCCATATTCAACGTGTTGCCCGTGAGCGGCGCAGTAATCGAGAGCCGCGCGAGCGCTGATGGGACCGTTGCAATTTCGATCGCCGGAGAAATCGTGGAAGGCGACGCGGAAGCGTTGAGGCTGGAAATACAAACAGCCCAATTTGCGAACTTCTCCATATCCGAAATCCAGCTGAATTCGATCGGTGCAAGCTTGTATGAAGGAACTGGCCTGGCAAGAGTCGTCCGAACCGCTTCGCTTAATACCTGCGTTGCGGAACGCAATATCTGCGCGTCAGCTTGCTTCCTCGTCTTTGCAGCGGGCTCAACCAATCCGTTCAGAATGGGGCTAGAGTGGGGGTACACGCGGCGACGATGGCGTCCGGCGCCATATCGATCAAAGCTACTGAATCCATGGGCCGGATAGCGAAACTTTTGGGCGTCCCTTCTGAGATTATCGGTCGCATGCTTTCGACACCTGCCAGCCAGATGTTTTGGTTGAATGGAGCCAACTTGGCGTCGATGGGGGCTGTTATTACCGACGGCAAGTAGCGGAATCCCGAGGAGCTGGCTGCACTTTCCAAGCCGCTAGAACCATTTGCCTCTAGCGACTCCGACTAACCTCGTTCGGCTAGCTGCTTCTTGAGATCCTCGATAAAGTCCTGTGCACCATACTGCGTGAGAAGTTCGCCCGACTCGTCAGGCACGTCCGCTACGGCCTTCGCGCATGGATGTCAGCCAGACGGAGGCGCGCCATGAGGAAAGCTCGAGGAGACTGAGCATGAGCGACCGATACGCTACCCCCGATGTACTGCCGGCCACCTGCTGGGTCTTGGTTGCAATAGTCGGGGAAAAACAGCGTGATTACCTGAAACTCCCGTGCTTGCAGCCCGTTAAGTCCCGGAACTACCTACTCTTTGCGTTGGAGGTTTGCGTGCCTGCGTCCCGCGCTTTCTGGAGAGGCTTTCTGAAGCTGTCCTTCGTTTCGTGTCCGGTCGCGCTTTACCCAGCGACCTCGGCGGCCGAGCGGGTCTCTTTCCGGCAGATTAACCGGCGTACTGGTCATCGCCTCAGGCACAAACTCGTCGACTCCGTCACTGGCGAAGCGGTGGATTCATCAAAGAAGGCGCGGGGCTACGAGGTTGGCGAGGACGAGTTTCTACTGGTCGAGGATCGCGACCTTGAGCGGGCGCGCAGTCGCCGCCTGCCGCCTGGCGCCGTGGAACTTGCCGAGCCGCTTCCGCACGAGAGTCCGCCGACAGTGCCCGCGGGGCTGCTTGAGCAGGACACGGAAGAAAATGACCACGATAATGAGGAGGCAGATCAGACTTTTGCCCGTCCGGTAAACTCACGAACGATCGAAATCGAGCGCTTTGTTCAGGCGGGCCAGATCGACGGCCGGTATTTCGAAAAGCCATACTATGTGGTGCCGCGCGAAGAGATCGGACAAGAAACTTTTGCAGTCATCCGCGACGCCATGACCCGCGAGGGCGTCGTCGGCCTCGCCCGTGTCGTATTGTCCTCCTGCGAGCGCCCGTTCTTGATCGAGCCGATGGACGGGGGCCTTCGCGGTATGACGCTGCGTTTTTCGAACGAGGTGCGCACCGCAGACCACTATTTCGGCGGGATCCCGCAGATGAAGCTTCCAGCGGAGATGATGAAGCTTGCCCAACACATCATCAGGACCAAGTCGACGGAGTTCGATCCATCTATGCTTGAAGATCATTACCGCGCCGCGCTTGTTCGCATTCTGCGCAAAAAGCAGGTCAAACGGCCCACGCATGGGCCTCCGGTCAAGCCATCGCAGGAGAACGTAATCAATCTCATGGACGCGCTCCGGCGCAGCATCGCCGCCGAGCGTACGACAAAATCCTCGCCGAAGCGGGGAGGTGCAAAAAGTTCGGCACGTCATCCTGCCCGGGCGCGCGGAGCAAGGTAGTTTCGCCCCGCGTACGCGGCCCACTGATTCGCAACCCTCACCCTACCGCTTCGTCTGCGGCTCGAGAGATTCGGCGCGCGCGCTGCGGCGGAAGTTTCCGATGTCAGCCCGGTGTCGATCGCTTCCGGCGCTAAAGACGAAAGCCTTAACTAGCGGCGGTTTGGACGGCGAACCCGCAACCTTTGGAACATGCGTCGTGCAAAAAAGTTCGTTTTGGGTGACACCCCTATGAGGCCTATAGTTTGCTAGTCGATTCGTCCGATGCCGCGCAGGTCATTGTCGATCCAAGGGATGCTGCCGAGTCGGTGGGCCTTCGACATGTCGCCGACGACCGTCCCGGAATTCACCGTAAGAAGTCGGGCTCAGGCTTCACTTACACGCGGCCTGGCGGGTCAAGGCTAACCGAGGGGAATGCGCTGAAGCGGATCAAGGCGCTTGCCATTCCTCCGGCCTGGACAGATGTGTGGATTTGTCCGTCCGCCAATGGCCATATCCAGGCAACGGGCCGTGACGCCAAGGGGCGCAAACAATACCGTTATCACCCCCGCTTCCGCGAGATACGAGAAAGCACGAAATACGAGCGTGTGGTGGCGTTTGCGGACGAGCTGCCGACTATCCGGGAACAGGTGCGTGAGCACATGAGCCTGCGCGGATTGCCCCGGGAGAAGGTGCTTGCGACCGTCGTGCATCTCCTTGAGACCACGTTGATCCGCGTCGGTAATGACGATTACGCCAAGCAGAATAACAGCTACGGATTGACCACCTTGAAGAACCGCCACGTCGCGATCGACGGGAACGAGGTGCGTTTCCGCTTTACGGGCAAGAGCGGCAAGCAGTGGTCCTTACGCGTGCGGGACCGACGGATTGCCAAGATCATCCGAGCTTGTCAGGATTTGCCCGGACAAGAGCTGATTCAGTATGTCGATGAGCAGGGTGTATGTCAGGACGTCACATCGACGGACGTAAACGACTATCTTAAGGAAATAACCGGCAAGGACATCACGGCCAAGGATTTCCGCACTTGGGCGGGAACGGTTTTGGCGGCGATGGCCCTCTCTGAATTTGAGAGTTTCGATAGCGCTGCGCAGGCGAAGCGCAATCTTCGTAGCGCGATTGAAAAGGTATCGGCGCGGCTCGGCAATACGCCGACAATTTGCCGCAAGTGCTACGTTCATCCCGAAGTTCTGAACTCCTACATGGACGGCAACCTTGTTCTGCAGATCCAATCGCAGGCGGAGAGTGAGCTTCGAAGCGCCGTGGGAAGCCTGAAGGCTGAAGAGGCCGCGGTGCTTGCGATGTTGCGCAATCGACTTGTGAAAGAAGCAGCGCGGCCCGGGTAGCTCCGCCGCAAACCATGGTAAAGGGGCCCCGGGAGTCAGCTTGATTAGGCAGTGGCTATGTGGGCAATGACGTCGGACGGCGCGTCCACGACCGGTAAAAAACGGGCCGCTAGAGGCGAAGACTTATAGCGATTGCTTATTTCATCATTTAAGCTGACGAGGCGGCTGTCTAGCGCTGGATTACGCTCGCAGTCTGCCTCCAGGTTCGGCTCGCTCTGACGCCTTCAAGGAAGCTGGCAAGCTCCGGGCCGCGGCCGATCGGCTTAAGGCGCCAACTGACTGCCGATCTGGTCGCGTATCAAGATACCGAGCCAAGCTGCCATGAACGCTGGCTGTCGCGCCTACATCGATACGAATGAGCGATGTGCCACTGCTAGCGCCCCGCGCTCGTTCGTTTCAAGTGCAATCTTCTGCGCCAGCATCACATCGCCAGCTACGAGGTTGCCCTCCGGAACGAAGCACCATCTGCAGACACGTTGCCCCGCGTGGCTTAGTTCCTCGATGTTGGTCTGGGTGCCGTAGTGTATCCGATAGTGCGTGCCGGTATCGCTGCCGACGACGTCGAAATACCGAAAGCGCTCATAGCACGCGCGCTGCTCTGGCGAGAGCCACTCCTCCAGCAGGGTCAGTGCCCGCGCCCTGGCTAAGAGGAAACCAGGCCGCACCGCAACCGACACAAGCGCGGAAAGCAGCAGCGTGCCGATCACCGCGAGGCAGATCAAGGCCAGGCAGTACGAGCCCAACGCGAGCGCTTGCTGCATCACCGTGGTCAGCCGCCGACTAGGCGCGGATAGAACAAGGTTTCATCTGCCGTTGGATCAAATGAGTGGATAATCCGCTGTTCGGCCGGGCCAGAACGGACAGCTGCCGTAAAGCCTGCGCCGGTCAGTTCCTTGAACCGCTGCTCGGCCTTTGCGACCTCCGCACGATCCTGCTTGTCGAACGTGTGGCGGGTGTCACCGGTATGATCCATCACGATTTGGCTTGCCATTTTACGCACTCCGATTGGCTGCCTGAGGCAGGTTTGGCAGACCCGGAGTCGATCGATTGCCGGCCGCATCTCGAGTCCATTCCACTCCTAAACGGGATGACCGCAGTTGGTTCCTTTGCATGCGATCATAAATATCCGGCTCATAAACGTGCAGCTTTGCCCGTTTCGGGCGTTCGAACTTTCTCTCTTTCGCGTTCGACTTCTTCGGCGTCCTTGTCGGAATCTCGGCGAGTCACTGGTTCGACGATGCCCGGATCGACGGCATCGCGTCGATCGCGATCGGCCTCATTCTCGCCCGCGGTGGCGATCCTTCTGGCTCGGGAAGCAAAGGATCTGCTGATCGGCGAGAGCGCCGATCCGGATCTGATCAACACGATCTGGAATATCCTCACAAGCCGCCGCGGAATCGACGCGATCAACCATGTCCGCACGATTCACAGCGTGCCGGACTCGATTTTCGTCGCGATCAGCGCCGAATTCGAGCCCGGGATGATGATCGGCGACGGAGAAGCTAATCGAGGCGATCGAAACCGAAGTGAAGCAGGCTTCGCCCCGGATCAGCTCCATCTATATTAGACCGGAGAAGCGCTCAGACGCGATTGTGCAGGAACGCCCCAGGCGTGCCCGCTAGTAGGAGGACCGCCGCGTTCCATTCCTCTAAGTCGGCTAATGAAGGGGGGTACTCTCGGAAATTGCCGACAGTTTTGTGCAATTCATGGCCGACGGGATCTTCGTCGCCCACAACGTCAATTTCGACTACGGCTTCATCAGCTACGAATATGAACGGCTCGAGCGCCGCTTTCGTTTTCCGAAGCTGTGCACCGTTGCAGGAATGCGTCGGCGTTCTCCGGGGCATAAGTCCTATGGCCTTGGAAAACTATGCGAATATACGGGAATTGAACTCAAAACGCACCACCGGGCGCTGTGCGATGCCCGGGCACGAGCCATCTTCTAAACCTTATCAATCAGAGCCGTGAAGCAGCCCTGCCGTCCGCGCTTGAAGACGCGGCCTAAGGACGAGAATTTATAAACTTGGAGCGCCCGGTGGACGCGCGCTTGCTATTACAGAGCCGTCAAGGCGCGAAACCGGCCGACGGTAGCCGAACCCGCGCGGCGTCGCCGGCCGCGACCGGTCCGCCGGACCGTACCACGCCCAGCCCCCCACGCTCAGAGCGCCCTGCATCAACACGCCAGTCGGCGAACATCCGATATGCAATTCGGATCAAGATTGATCAACTAGAGTGATCTCGAGCCCGGTATCGGTTAGTGCCTCAAAGATGCGCTTCGCCATTAACTTCGCCTGTTCAGGATCAATCGCATGTCCGGGTGATCTCTGACGCTGTCCAATATCGCTGTCGCGATGATCGCGTTTGTCTGGTGTTCGTCAGCCATGGTCACCTCCGAATGTTCGGGGGGTCCGAGCCGAGCACACGAACCTCGCCGTAGTACTTTACTGTGATGCCGACACAACGTGGCCTGAATGATCAGTGCAGGAGCCATTCACAACGCTATATACACTGCCCCTTTGCTCTCGGAGGTGGAAGAATGTCCAGCTTCCAAGGCGGTTTCGATCCCATAGGAGTTGTCGTTGATTGGCTCAATGCTTGCCGAGCGCGTTTACTCCCCGGATTGCGCGCGAGGCTGAGGAGGATTGGAACGCGAAGCCTACCGCCGAACATAACTCAGGCGAGCGGCGCCGAGCGTTGACCGCAAGCAAAAGGAGCCCCGCCAAAGCGGGACTCCTCGATTGGCCTGCTGTTCTAGACCGTTACTTCTTGCTTGAACCGGAGTCCGTCGATGAATTCGACGACGTGCTCTGGTTTACGCTGGGCTGGCTGGATGTGGACGAGCTTCCGCTCTGCGAGGGAGACTGGCCTGTCGTGCTCGACTGACTGGGCGTGCCCTGCCCCGTCGTCGAAGACGGCTGGTTCTGCGCTTGGCCAGCATTCTGGTTCGTGGTCTGCCCGGTCGCGTTCTGCTGGTTCGACGGCTGGCCGGTCCGGCTCTGAGCGCTGCCGGTCCCGGTCGGGCCCTGACCCGTCGGGGTCTGGGTACCGGTTGAAGTCTGGGTACCGGTTGTCTGGGTACCGGTTGAAGTCTGGGTGCCGGTGGAGGTCTGAGCGCCCGTCGTCGACGAAGACTGCGACTGGATGCTCTGGCTCGCCTGCTGGCTCAGCCGGCCGGACACGCCGAGCGACGATACCGTGCGCATGTCGATGCTGCCGGTCACGGCGATACCCTGCTGACGCTGATACACGGTGACGGCCTCGCGGGTATCCGGACCCCAGATGCCGTCGGCTTCACCATGCAGCACGCCACGCTCGATCAGCACGCGCTGGATGACGCGGACGTCGTCCGGCGGAAGATCGACCATCGCCGCGGTGCTGCCGCTGCTGCTTGGGCCGCCACCATGACTGGCGCCGGCGAAGCGCGCGCGAGGACCGACCGGGATCACGTCGACAACGCGGCGCTCGCGGTCGACGATCACGACCTCGTCTTCCACGACGAAGAAGCTATCGTCGCGATAGGCCGGGAAGACGTCGATCAGAGCCGGGTAGGTCGAGACCGAGGCGATGGTCACGTTCGACGGGACCGCGATGCCGGCGCGAACCTGGAAGTTGATCGAGCTCGCGTTGACATGCGGAACGTTGCTCGCCTGCAAGACCGACTGCTGCAGCGTCGTGCGCTGCTGCGCCGTCACGTTCTTGCCGCTCTGGGTCTGGATCTGGCTGTTGGTCGCGGTCTGGCTCTGGGTTTGACCCTGCGTGTTGGTCTGGCCCTGGGCCGCGTTCTGGTTCGTGCCGATGTTCGAATTCCGGTCCTGGGCGCTCTGGCCGGATCCGCTCTGCTGGCTATTGGACTTGCTGTCAGCCTTGTTGTCCGCCTTGGCGTCGGCCTTGCCCTTATCTTGCGTGCGGTCATCCGTCCGCTGCGTACTGTCCCGCTCGGACTTGTTGTGACCGGCCTGATCCTTGTCCTTCTGGCCATGCTGCTGCGCGCGGTCCTTGCTGCTGTCGCGTTCCTTGCTGGAGTCCTGCGACTGCCGCGCGTTGTCACGGTCGGAGTCGCGCCCCTGCCCCGCCGTCTGACCCTTGCCGCTGTCGCGCGAGCCTTCCGCTCGGCCACGCTCCTGCGTGCCGGACTCCTCACGTTGTGCGCGATTGGACTCGCTGCCGCGTGCGGAAGACCCCTCCGCGGCCCGGCCGCTCTCGCGAGATTCGGCGCCTCGGCCCTGCGTCATTCCTTCATTGTGGGAAGCGCCGCCTTCTCGAGCAGCGGCACCGCCCCCGGAGTGCCCACCGGCCGACATTCCCTTTTCGCTCGCCGCGCCGCCGGCAGCGCCGCCCCCGCCACCGCTCACGCCTTGCGCGGACGCAAAGCCCACGCCCGCAAGCAATACCGCCGTCGTGACCAGCAACCTACTCTTCACTCTGTTCATCATCAGATCCTCCTCCTTGGTTGTTCGCTTGCTTCCCACTTGGACGAAGTTGGACACAAATCGACGCCGCCTCGCGACGCAGGTGTCCGTCACCGAGCAACCTGGCGGAGGTGCAATTGTTCCTTGGGATGGCTGATCTTGTACCTGGCGACGTCCGGTAATCCGCGCTTCGAAAACCACTGCAATTCCAGTGTTACGGATTGATGCGCCCTAGAAAAAATCAGCTCGGCGCAAATGCGCGCCGAGCCGAAGGAAAGCTCCGAGGGAGCCATGCTCACCAGTGATGGCGGTGCCAGCGATGATGGATGACGCGGCGTCCATAGGGACCACCGTGGTAAGCGAACGCAGGCCGAATGACGCGGCGATCGCGAGGACCGTAGTAAGTCGGCGCGTACCCGCCGCTGTAGTACGTGGTGGTGTATCCGCCCCACGGATAGGGATCGTATCCACCATAGTAGGCCGCCGGCGCATAGCCGCCGTAATAGCCATAGCTCGGATAGCTGTAGCCGTAGCCCGGACCGTAACCGTATGCCGACGAGGCAATGCCGCCGATCAGGGCGCCGGCGATCAATCCTCCGGCGATACCGGGGCCGAACCCACCACCCCGCCAGCGGGCTTCGGCGGGGCTCGGTGCCGCCATGGCACTGAGGCCGAGCACGGCTGCTGTTGCCAAGACAAGTGCAGTTTTCTTCACCTAAAGGTCCTCCTCAATTCGGTTTTGACTTGAGCTGTAACGAAAGCACTTTTGGAAGGTTGCAAGCCTCAACTAAAGAACAAGGGTGACGATGAACGGACGTTTATCTAGATGAATAGCGCCCGCCATGTATCAACGACGGCCGGCCGCGAATTCCACAGGCGTGCCTTTCACAACGCTCGCTGCAACGCGCTCGGCATCCAATTCGTAAGCCGCACGCAGCCATGCGATTCCGCCTTCGAGACCTTGCCTGGCTCGGGCGTCCCATGGATTCCGTATCCTTCCGCCGACAGGCTGATCCATATCGTGCCGACAGGGTTGTTGGGGCCGGGCTCGATCGTAAACGGCTTGTCAGTGCGAACGCCCTTGAAGTGGTAGTCCGGGTTGTAGCGGTAGGTCGGATTTCGGCTTGCCTCGGTTACCTTCAGCGTACCTGACGGCGACGGCTTCTCTTCGCTTCCGACGGTCGCCGGATAGAAGCCGACCAGGGCGTTCGATTTGTCGAACAGCTTCACGGTCTGCCGTCTCTTGTCCACCTCGATTCTGTCTGCCTTCGCGGCCTCGCCGCCCTCAGCGCCGCCCGTATCCACCACGACGATGGCTTCGCCGGCGCGGTCAAACTTCTTCCCGGGATTAAGGGCCGCCAGAAGCTGCTCGCTCATGTGAAACTTCTCGGCGATCGCCTCGCGGGGACTGGTGTAGCCGAGTTTCGGAATGTCCTTCATGTCCTCCATCTTCGAAGGAAGCTTTTCCAGGAAAGGACCGGCCACATCCTTTTCGGTGATCGTGTAGTCGGAGGTGACCGGCCGCTCGTCGGCCATTAGCGCCTTCCACACTTCCTCAGTCGGACGTATCGACGCTCGGCAATTGCTGGGCCTCCGCATAGGCACGCAAAGCCTTCCTTGCATTCTCTCCGAACTTGCCGTCAATCTCGCCCGGCGAAAAGTGCGCCCTGTCGAGCAGAACCTGCAGCCGGAGGCCGGCCGGCGTCGTCTTATCCTTGGAGAGAGATTTCTTCGACGGCTCTGCCGAATTGATCGCATCCGGGTTTAGTTCGGCGCTCACTGCCGGACCACCGGCGAGCACAGCGATTAAAACGAGTGCCAAATTTGCTGTCCGAGACCACATGTGCTCTCCTTTCATTTGGCCGACGCTCTCTCGAGGAGGTGCGCCTCGGCTTCCGTCTCCGTAACGAGCTCGGTGTAGCGTGCCTCGTACTCTCTCGCCATTCGGGCGGCAGTGAAGCGCTCCTCGAACCGGGCGCGGATAACCTTTCGATCGAGACGTGGAAGCCCGCGGACGGCTCGGACGGCGTCTTCCTCGCCGTAGACGACGAAGCCCGTGACGCCGTTCTCGATAACTTCCGGCACGGAGCCGGAGCGATACGCGATCACCGGCGTCCCGCACGCCATAGCCTCGATCATCACCAGACCGAAAGGCTCAGGCCAGTCGATCGGAAACAGCAACGCGGCAGCTCCAGAAAGGAAAGCTTGCTTCTTCGCGTCGTCTACTTCTCCGACCCGAGTTACCCTTTTGCCATCGATGTGGGGTTGTAGCTGTTTCTTGAAGTAGGCCGTCTCGGCCCTCGGAATCTTGGCGGCGATGCGCAGCGGCATACCGACGGCTTCGGCGATGCGGATGGCATCCTCCGGCCCCTTCTCCGCGGTCAAACGCCCCAGGAAAGCCAGGTGGGATCCTTGGTCGTACGAAGCTCGAAACAGGCTTGGCGGCAAGCCGTGGTGGATCGTCGCAATCCATTGCGCGTCAGGAAGTTGTTGGCGCTGACTATCGGAAATCGAAACGAAGCCTGCTTCAAAAAACTCGCGAACGATATCGGGCAATCCCGGAAGGTCCAGCCGGCCATGCACGGTCGTGAGAAACGGCGTTTTCGAACGACTGAGCAACGGCAGCGGCAGCCAATCGACGTGTGAGTGGATGACGTCGAACTCGGATGCCCGTTTCGCGATCGCTTCGACAAGAAGGGAGCAGGCCGCATTGGGATCGGCGCCTCTGCGGCCGAGACGCAGCGCCCGTGGCCAAACGGGAACAAGCTTTCCCTTGGTCAGGGAATCTCCACTCGCGAACAGCGTGACCTCGTGACCAAGGTCGACCAGCTCGTCCACCAGCCAAGCGACCACGCGCTCGGTGCCTCCGTAGAGCTTCGGCGGCACGCTTTCGGCGAGAGGAGCGAGCTGGGCAATGCGCATTCGCTAACCGGCCTCCGCGAACACGGCGCGCATGGCCCAGACCACGGCACCGGATATCAGGTAAGACACCGGAAGAAGTGTCCACTCGGGGCGCACGCTGCGGGGGCAGTCCGCTCCGTCAATCTCGCTAACGGCCTCAGCATTCGTCTTCGGAAAACCGCGAGAGATAGGCGAGGCCGAAGCTTGCGAGCTCGTCCACCTCCTTCCCCGCGTGCTTCGCATCTCCCTTGCAGATGCCCTTCAAGCAGACAGCGGCTGTCGCCCGCATCGACTCCGTGATGGGTCGCGCAAAAGATGGACCAGGCTGTCTCGACCGCCGTCCGCAACGTAACTGTGTCGACCATGCTCATGCTCCAAATGCGGAGAAGTGAGTGATTGGCAATTCGCGAAATTGCGAAATGTTTCCACTTTTTCCCGGTCGCCCCACGATCGTACTGCGGCCGGGCGGCGCCCCTTGCCGGAAGGATTGGTATTCGACAAAGAGTCCAATTCGGCTGGATCACGCGGCGGCTCACGCCTGCCGCTCGGTCCGCTCGCGCTGCATCTGCCTGCCAAGGGCGGCAATCTCGCTACGTGTGCCAACGGCAAACCGAAAATCATTCGGCGTCATCTGATGAACCGGATGCGGACATTGATGTATTCCGACACGGGGCAGAGAAGTACGCCGTTGTGGCGGCTCTCATCCTTGCGTGTATTGGGATGACCACTGGCTGGGTTTTCTGGTCTTGGACGTGCACAGAGCAATCGACGGTCGATAGGCTGAAACGCAAGCCTGCGAAGTGGGGCAGTTACTAGGCAACGGTAGGCCGACCACATTCGTCGTTTTATGCCCGGATTTTTTGGTCCATTCCGAAGCAACGCTTTTGCTCATCTAGGTTGCCGGCTTCGACTAAAGTTTGGGAAAAAGTGGCAACAAAATTTGGCCTAGACGGTTGAGGTAGCTGTGCCCGTGCAAACAAAAACAAGGGAGTGTGTGCATGGATCGCCCAATGAATGTTCTTGCGACGCAACAAGCATGGTCCATCTATCTTGCTCAGAACAGCGATATAGCTCCCAACGATGAGATGTGGTGTACGCCAGAACGCTTTTTACAGGGGCGTTGGCAAGCGGGAGAGAAGGACCTCGACGGGTCGACCTGCTTGGGGTTGTCCTTCCTATCGCACCTTCAACTTCGGCAGAAGGTTCTGTGAGGGTGATCAGGACCTTCTTGCGCGGGGTTATAGAACACAGCGCCCGACCCGATTTTACGTTAGCCGCACTGTCGTGCTGCTTCGCGGCGTTCATCGTTCTGGGAATGATGATGGTGATCGACGTGATGGCTGATAGGAACGAAACGCTTGGATCGCTATTGCTTGCTTCATCAACTGTGGAGGAGACAATGGTCACTGAAACAAGAGAAACCGGTAACCTGATCGGTAGCGACAAGGTTGAAGGCACTGCAGTTTATGGCTCAGGCGGGAACAAGATCGGTTCTATCGAGCGCGTGATGATCGACAAGCTAAGCGGCAAGGTTTCATACGCCGTGCTTAGCTTTGGCGGCTTTCTCGGCATAGGAGATGATCATTACCCGCTGCCGTGGCAGTCATTGAAATACGACACGAATCTCGGCGGGTACGTTACGGGGATTACCGAGTCTCAGTTGCAGAACGCCCCGAAGTTTAGCAACGACAACTCGTGGAATTGGAGTGATCCAACAAGAACGCGAGCGGTAAATGATTATTACGGCGTGGGAATCTAAAGTTTTCCGTGGGGCCGCTGCAAGGCGGCCCTTCCTAAGCCATCGCCCTAATATCAACTGTCTTTTAGAACGGTACGCACCTCATCCACAGGCCAGTTTTCATCGACCGGCAACACGCGGACGCTGCTGCTGTCATTGATGCTAACTAGCGCGTGGGAACTCACCCGATCATCAATGCGGACGAGCTTAAGCTCTGTGTCCGGTTGCCAGTTCAGGGTCACGTCGAGGTCGCCCGGAAAGATTTGCCATTTCGAGCCGTCATCGAGTTCCACAAGGTGACTTTCCGAATGCGATCTGATCTGCATGCTTGCCAACGGCAGTGCCTCCGCGAGGTTCCCGCGCAACCACTTTAAAAGGTCGCTTGCCTCGCCCTCGTTCAATGCACGCTGCGATCCTCGCCTGTTTGCTTCTCGACGTCGGTTGCAGTTTCATTGAATCACTCGTAGTTGACCGCAAACACCTTTCGATACTGTCGGCCCACATCCTAAGCATTGAGACCTAAAACTGCATAATCGGTTTCAGGGCCGTAATACCGATTGCTGTCGCACCGGTGGCGGGCCTTTGGACCGGGCGCGCAAAAACGATCTGAGTTAGAGGTATTTTCAGCCATCGTCGCTTGTGTTTCTGTTCTAGGTGATCAAGCCCGAAATCTAAGTGCCGCGTCGTGCGTCGCGTGGTTCTAGCAGCTCAGCCAAGCCTGATTTGCTGCAAGTCTGGCACAGAGATCATCATGCAGTTCGTCAAGCTTTTTCAGGTAAGTCACCGCCGCTATTTGCAAACGATCGAAGTCATATTCGCCGGGAAGATTGGTGACGTAACGCAAGAGGGCAGCGCGCCTGTCATCGTTTTCTCCTACATCGCTATGGACCAGCAAGTAGCTCCGCCAAGCGAACGCGCATGCACCCCTTTTATAGCCTGAATCATGGTACCTCCATTAGGATGAGAAATTCTCACAACCGTTTCGTTCCGGCATATTTCCGATTGTAATGTTGTTCAAGGCCGAGCGTTGCGTCACATTCGCCCCGCGGCGCGCTTCTCCAAGAGCAAGCTCGGAAATCTCAGCCGGGTCTTCAATCCCCAATCGGCCAACCGCAATGTTCTTCTCGGCGACAAGCCGCGTGATAGCGTCGCTAACGTTCTGATTCGATTGGGAGCTGATGAATGGATCGTTCTGTTATTGCAGATATTCCGCGCGACAAGTATGCCGAACGGTGTAAGCAACGCGCTTTCGATTATCTTGATCGGGGCGATCTCAAAGGCGCGGTTTCCTCATTTGTGAACAATATGGATGCCCGTTCCGATTGTGAGTTGCCGCACTACTTGGCAGAGCTCAGCGTCGCGCTGCGGATGAGTAAGGATGCGCAAGGTAGGAGGGCCTTGATCGAAGAGATTGAGTGAGGGGTAATTCGGATGACGTCCTCACCCAATTAAGGCTTATNCCAGGCCAAGAGCTGGAGTTACCCTGCGTTGCTAGAGAACACAAAAATTGCGCCNGCCAACCAAAGCGGCCTCCCCAAGCAAGAGCACCGCTGGAGAGATCCTACGTCGAGGCAACCGCCACTGACAGTTCTACCATCCACCATGAAAGCGCCGATGGCCCCACCCATGACGCCAACCCGGACCAGCGTACGCATACACGGGAGGCGCGGCATACGTTCGCGGGGCTGCATAGACAGGATACTCTTCCACCACCACTCGGGGCGGCGCGACTACCACCGGCCTCCGAACGATCACTGTCTCGGCAGCGACAGGAGCCGGCTCCTCTACTATGACGCGGGGCGCGATTCGGTGCTCGTAAGTGTGAGTTTCACGCTCATAGGTCGGACCGCTGGTATAAGGCCCTACTGGCAGGTCGGAGGCCACTGCCGGCGAGGCAAGGGATAATGCGCTTGCCGCAGCCAAGATTGCTTTACGGATGTTCATTTTTGTCCTCTTTTGTTTCCTAGTTTCTCCCTCTGTGAAGCAACGCAGAAATCCCCCTGTTAGGTTCATGAACGCGTGCGTCGGTGAACCGTCAAATGACGGCGGCTCGAAGCCGCCAAAATCCATCCGCTGACGGACCCGCCGCCGCCTCACCATCAGCCGCGACTGGCCATGACCAAATAGGGGACGCTACTTTGGTTGCTCTGACGAATGTGAGTGGGGCGGCCGCTGCGGGCTGAGGAGACAGACCAGCGACGACCCCGCCGGCCCGAACGATCCGCTGTCACGGCCGACGCGAAATAACGAAGGACTGAACGCCTGGTTCTGGTCGCTTAAAATCGTTATTCGCTACGGCCGCTTAGAATGCGAAATAGGAACGTTTGCGCTCGAAGTGCATCTTACTTGAGCTTCCGGGACCACGAGTCCCATGGCCCCTGGAAGTAAGCGGCCCCGTCCTTCTTCCAGTGCAACGGTCGAGGCCGCTTCACTTCCTTAAATCGGATCCAGCCATGAACGTGTTCATTTATGTGGATACGAGCAAGGACGTCGGAGACCCCGATCACCTCAAAGTCTTCGCGACTGCCGATACGGCGGACACCTGGCTCGAGGAAAACGAGCCCGAAGGCGTCGCCTTTGAGTACGAGGTCCTCGAATGTAAGAAGGCGCGCCGGCTTCCACTGCTCACTTCTGGCGCATACAGTGACGGCCCCAGCGTTCTTCTAGCTGGGGCTGTTTCTACAGACGACGAGGAGCCGCCACCATGACCCGATTTGCTTGGTTAGGGGCGTTCTTTTTGGCCTTCGCTCTTACCAGACCTGCCTTCGGCACCGGAGGATGCGGCGTCGGTTGTCACAGCACATCTCAAGGCGCCTGTGTTCGCGACGGATGGCAAGAAGGTTTGCCCGTT
>C688J18823_10001297_pt1 | contig 15397 bp, 13 predicted proteins | sample HopSoiMetagenom1_FD_18823 | JGI IMG/M metagenome (IMG submission 18823)
AACCTCGGCGGACCGCAGGCCAACGTCGCGCTCGAGCCGGTGGCAAACAATCAGCCGCTCGTCGAGCAGCCGATCACCAGCGCGCCCGCGCCGACGAACACCAGCGGCGTGCTCGATGAAAATCAGCGCACCGACGCCACCGCCGTTTCATCAGCCGAGTACCAGCAGCTCGCTGCGCGCGCAAAAGCGGAGAAGCAGCAGCAGAGCGCTTTGACCGATCCGCGGCTGCTCACCGCGCCCGTTTATCGCAGAGCGCGGCCGCAACCGCGTCCGGTCGAAGAGCAGTCGGCCGCCGCGCCCGTGACGCAGCAGCTCGGAGCGCGCACGCCGCCGAAAGCGGAGCACGTCTGGTTCCCCGACATTCACGTCGATCAGGAAACGACGGTCAACGTGTCGCTGCTCGTCGGCGCGGATGGACTGGTGCATTCGGTGAGCATCGATGGTGTCATCCCCGGGCAGACCGCGAAGCTGATCGCGGCGATTCATTCGTGGAAGTTCCGTCCGGCGACGGAGAACGGCGTGCCGGTCGCGGCGCAATTTTCGACGGCGGTATCATTCCATGCGAATGAGTAAAGCCGTTTGCGCGGCATGCCAGCGCAAGATCGATGCATCGGCGAAACTCTGTCCCTACTGCGGCGCGAATCCGGTCACCGGCGAGCGCATCGACACGCAGGCGATCCTCGAAGAAGTCTTTCATCCGCGCCAGATCAGCACGACCGAGAGCGTGCTCGAGTACGCGCGGCAGCGACAGGGCATCGTCATCGCCATCAGTATTTTCGTCGGACTGGTCGTGCTCGCCGCGCTGCATCAGTTCGTGACCGCGCGCAACAGCACCGCGACGACCACCAGCCCCGCGGTATCGCTGAGCGAGATCACCGATCTCGCAAATCAACAGCGCGAAGCGCCGCCGGCGATGCCCGCGGTGGAGTTCCAGTACGACGGCCGGCCGCAGGTCATGCAGACGTATCTCGTCGAGCCGGGCGCAGTCGCACCGGCCGGTGGAGGACAGGCGCCCCCGCCTGTCCCGGCGCCGGCACCGGCGCAACCTCCGCCACATCGATGACCGGCCTCCTCATTCTCATCGCCTCGCTCATCGTCATCGGATGGCTCGTCGCCTACATGCGCGCGCAGAAGCCGGTCAGCGCGACGCATCCTTTAAATCAGGCCGAGTCCCTGAAGCTGGCCGGCAAATTCGAAGAAGCGATCGACGTCTACCGCCGCCTCGACGATCCCGCCGCGAAGGAAGGCATCGCGCTCTGTCTCGCGCACCTCGGGCGCGATCTCGATGAAGCGCAGCGGCTGATGGAGTGGATGATCGGGAATCATCCGCAGATCCAGGAGTTCCAGGCGCTCGGGCTCGCGTACATCCTCCTGCGCAAAGGCGAGCGCGCAGCGGCGCTCCGCTTGTACGAAGACAACCTCGTGCTGCTCGAGACGCGCTTCCGCGACGACTACACCGATCCCGATCCGCTGCTCGCGGAGACGCTCTGGATGTACGCGGCGCTGGCCGAGGCGAGCGGCGATCTCACGCGCGCGACGGCATTAAGGAAGAAAGCGAGCGAGTGGGCGCCCGGTTCGGCGTGGTCGTATCATTGATCGCGCTTCCGTGACCCAAACCGCCGAGGACGAGGTCCGCCGCGAGAATCGCGCACTCACCGTCATGCACGAAATGACGGCTGCGCTGATGCAGAGTCTCGATTCGGCGGAGCTCCTCCAGCGCGTCGTAGACCGCGCCACCGAGCTCCTCGACACCACCTACGGCTTCATCGGGCTGCTCGACAGCGACAGCAAACAGATCGTCATCCGCCACACCACCGGCGGCATCGAACCGACCGTCGGCATTCGCATCGCACGAGCTCAGGGCATTGCCGGACGGGTGTGGGACTCGTGCGCGCCGATCGTGTTCAACGACCTTCGCGAATGGGACGGACACGTCCTCACCGGCCTGCACGGCTATCGCAGAGTGGCCGAAGTTCCGCTGCGATTCGATCAGCGATTCCTCGGCGTCCTCGGCGTCGCCGCGACCGAAGAGCGTCCGAACTTCAACGCCGCCGATGTCGAAACGCTCGAACGATTCGCCGCCGTCGTCTCGGTCGCGATCCGCAACGCGGAGCTCTTCGAAGCGGAGCGTGCGACGCGCAATCACGCCGAGCGGCTGCTCGAAGCGGCGAAAGCGGTCACGTCATCGCTCGAATTGCCGCACGTGCTGCGAACGATCCTCCAGCAACTGCAGCGCGTGATCCCGTACGACAGCGCGACGGTGCAGGAGCTGCGCGGCAATCGCGCGGTGATCGTCGCCGGCGTCGGCTTTCCCAAGCCCGCGCAGCTCATCGGACTCTCCTTCGATCTGACCAATCCCGACATTCCGAACGGCCTGATCGTCCATCGCCACGAGCCGCTGATCCTCGGCGATGTCCGCGCATTCAGCGCATTCACCGAGGCACCGACCGCGACGCACATCCGCGGCTGGATGGGCGTCCCGCTCCTCCACGGCGACGATGTCGTCGGCATCATCACCCTCGACAAACGGGAGCCCGATTTCTACACGTCCGAGCACGCGCGCGTGGCAATCGCATTCGCCGCGCAGGCCGCGATCGCGATCCAGAACGCGCGCCTGTACGCCGACGCAAACGACCAGCTCGCGCAACGCGCCGCCGTCGAAAAACGGCTGCACGCCGCGCAGATCGAATACCGCACGCTCGTCGAGCAGCTCCCGGCGACGGTCATCTATCGCTACTCCATTCCGGAGCAGAAGACGCTCTACATCAGCCCGCAGCTCGAGTCGCTCCTCGGCTACACGCCCGACGAATGGATCGCCGATCGCGACTTGTGGTGGAAAGTCATTCATCCCGAAGACCGCGAGCCGACGAAGCAGCTGCTCGCGATCAAGGACGAGACCGGCGAAGACATCAACATCGCGCACCGCCTCATCGCGCGCGACGGCCGCATCCTCTGGTTCCAGAACCGCTCGCGCACGATCACCGACGGCGGCCGCCCGTGGGAAACGCACGGCGTGATGCTCGATGTGTCGGACGTAAAGCGCGCCGAGCAGGAGCTGCGTTACGCGAACTACAACCTCGCCGCGCTCAACCGCATCGCGGTCGCGCTGACGAACGTCGTCGACATCAATCACGCGCTCGACGCCGTCTCGCGCGAAGTGACCGAGCTCCTCGGCGCGAGCAGCTGCAAGGTCACGCTGGGGCCGTGCAGCACTGACACGCCCTGCGTCCCTCTGATCGTGCGCGGCGAAACGATCGGCTCGATCAGCGTCGACTCCGATCGCAACGAGGCCATCGATCTGCGTCTGCTCGAAACGATCGCGGGCCAGGTCGCGAATGCGATCGAGAACGCGCGGCTGTTCGAAGAAGAATCGCAATCGCGCGAGCTCGCGGAGCGGCTGCAGGAAAGCGCAGAGATCGTGAACGAGTCGCTCGAGCTCGAAGTCGTGCTGCCGTCGATCCTCGACGGCATCGCGCGGGTGATCGATTACGACAGCGCCAGCGTGCAGCTCGTGGAAGGCGACTCGATGCGCGTGATCGCGGTGCGCGGACTGCCCGAAGCGGAGATCGGCCGCGTGCGCGACCTCGCCTCGCACGACTACAACCGCCGCCTGGCGACGAATCCCGCGCCGTTCATCTACAACGTGGTCCTCGGCGACACGAGCTGGCCCGGCGACACGCACGATCTCGGTGCGGTGCGCTCGAACATCGGCATTCCGCTCGTCGTGCGCGACCGGATCATCGGCGCGCTGACCCTCGACAGCCGCGGCGTGCATGCCTACGACGATCGCGATCTCAACATCGCCAGCGCGTTCGGACGGCAGGCCGCGATCGCCATCGAGAACGCGCGGCTCTACACATCCGCGCAGCACGCGCGCGAAGCGGCGGACGCGGCGAATCAGGCCAAGAGCGCGTTCCTCGCGACGATGAGCCACGAGCTTCGCACGCCGCTCAACGCCATCATCGGATTCTCCAGCGTGCTCGAGTCATCGGTCGGCGAGAAGCTGACCGATCGCCAGCAGCGCTTCCTGCGCAATATCAACAGCTCCGGCGAATACCTCCTCGGCATCATCAACGACATCCTCGATCTGTCGAAGATCGAGGCGGGCAAGATGACCCTCGATGCGGAAGACGTCAGCGTGCCGGAGATGATCGAAGGCATCTGCCGCGTGCTGCGCGGCGTGACGCTGCCGCGGCGGATTCAGCTCGTGGTCGACATTTCGGAGGATGTGTCGGTGGTGGAAGCGGATCCGATCAAGCTCAAACAGATCCTCTACAACCTGATCGCGAACGCGGTGAAGTTCTCGCCCGACGCGGCCGCGATCCGCATCGCCGCGCGCTCGCTGAAGAGCGACGAGTCGCCGATTCATCGCGATGCGATTCAGGTCTCGGTTGCCGATGAAGGCATCGGCATCGATCCGAAAGATCACGAGATGATCTTCGAAGAGTTCCGGCAGGTGCAGGGCACGACGAAGCGCCCGCAGGGCACCGGCCTCGGCCTGACGCTGGTCAAGCGCTTCCTGCAGATGCACGGCGGCACGATCAGCGTGCAGAGCACTCCCGGCCGCGGAAGCGATTTCACGTTCGTGCTGCCGGTGAAACTGGGGTCGATGCTTGAACTCAATCGATGAGCTGTTCGCGTACACGTTGTCGCTCGGCGATACGACGTTCATCCATCAGCACGCCGTCGATACGCATGCGGCGCAAAACGCAACCGCCGGGATGAAGCCGATCGGCATCACGTTCGCGCTCGTCGGCCTCTACCTGCACAACGAGAAAGGCTTCACCGGCCGCGAAGTGCAGCGCGCACACATGAAGCTCGCCCAACGCAAACAACCGTGGCCGGAGCTCACGCTGCCCGCGAATCGCGGCGCGATGACGATCGAGGACGTGCTCGCCGCGCCCGAAGGCGAGCAGCGCGATGCCGCGATCCACGCGTGGTGCGCCGCGGTGTGGAGCGCGTTTCGGGACAACGAGCCGCGGATCGCGGGGTTGCTGCGCCGCAATGGCATCGGGTAGGGAATGCCCTCCTTCCGCACACTCCTCCTTCGAGGAGGCTCAATGAAAAGAGTCTGTTTTGGTGCGCTCCTGCTCGTAATCGCAACTGCCTGTCCGAAACCCGAGACGAATCAGCCCACGCAAACGACTGCCACGGAGACCACCGCCACCACCACCGCCGCCAACCTTCAACCGCCCGATTGTTCCCTGGGATCCGGTTGCACCGGCTCCGCCTGTCTGACGTCGATCACCTCCGCCGCCGCGACCTTCCCCACCGTCGCCTGTCCCTTGCACGGCGAATCGCAGGGCGGCGTCGACATCTTCTCCTGGAACGAATTCATCGCCCTCAACTGGCCCGCGGCGAACAACTGCACCGCCGACACCGGCAAGTCGATCCTCAACATCACCGGCGGCAGCACGCAGGGACCGGTCGTCTGGCAGACGCTCATGTCGTCCGACGATGTCTTCGTCGCCCCCGGCACAAACCCCGCGCAGTGGTGTCAGGGCAACTCGCTCGCCGCACTGTTCAAGAACCTGCCGCATGTGATGAGGCACGTGGCGAAAGCAGATCCGGCCGCGCACAAGCTCGGCGGGATGTTCGCGGCGATCGCGGAGCCGACCGGCGTCGAAGCAGTCGGCGGCGTGGTCACCGATCAGAGCGGACGCTGGCTCCGTTACGAGAAATACATGAATCAGTCCGAGTACCAGGAGATCGTGAAGAACAGCTGGTACAGGCTCGCGGTGCTGGACAGCATCCCGTCGCTCAACCTGCCGGACGGCTCGGTCGAGATCAAGGCGGCGTGGAAGATCCTCACGCAGCAGGAGATCGCGGGCAACCGCTACTACACGACCGTCGCGACGGTCTACAACACGCCCCAGGGAGCGCCGAGCCCGGGACCGAATCCCGTCACGCTCGGACTGGTCGGCCTGCACATCATTCAGAAGACGCCGCAGCAGTCGGGCTTCTTCTGGTCGACATTCGAGCAGGTCGACAACGACAAGGTCTTCTACAACCCGTCGAGCAACACGGCGGCGAATACGCAGACCGCGAAGCAGCCGTACATGGAGCTCGATCCCGACGGCAAGCCGCACAACATTGCGGTGCAGATCAAACGCGTCAACAACATCCAGGCGAGCCCCGCGCTCAACGCCTACTACCAGGGCCTGCTCGGCAATTCGGTCTTCAAGTACTACCAGCTGATCAGCACGCAGTGGCAGACCGGCGGCGCGCCCCAGGGCACTCCGGCGAACGTCGCCAACGAAGTCATCGAGACGTACGTGCAGTCGGTCAGCGCGCCGTTCCGGCCGAACCAGCCGAAGTCGCCGCAGGTGACCGGTTGCCTCACCTGCCACCTCGACGCAAAAGCCGCGAACAAGAAGACGACCACCGATCACAGTTTCCTGTTCCTCGAAGCGAAATGATGGAGTTGGCACACGGCGGCCATGCCGCCGTGTGCGACGCGGCATGGCCGCGTCGCGGAGAGTCAGCGGCGGCATGGCCGCCGCACTCCGTCCTCTGAAAGCGCTTTGAACTCGGCGCGGATGCGCTTCATCCCGATCGGCGCGGCGCATGGATGCACGCGATTCGTGAGCAGCACGTAAATCCGTTTGCGTTGCGGATCGATCTTCACCGAGGTGCCGGTGAAGCCGGTGTGTCCATATCCGTCCCGATCGATCAGCCAGCCGAGTCCGCGGCCTTCGTTCAAGCCCGCGGTGTGATTGCGCGATGCGAGCTCATTCCATTCGCTGCGCACGAACGCGCTCGCGATGCGATACACGCCGCGCGCCGTCGCGAACAGGCCCGCGTTGCCCGCCGTGCCGTTGCCGAGCGCGAACGAATTGCCGTCGTGCGTCTCGCCCCAGATCAGCGAATCGCGAATCGGCGCGATGCCCGCCATCTTCGATTCGTACAGCTGCCCCCATTCCGTCGCGGCAATGCGCGGACGCAGCGATGCAGGCGGATGGAACATCGCGTCATCGGCGCGCGGCGCGAGATCGAGATACCGCTCGCGCCCGATCATCAGCCAGAGCAGCACGAAATTCAGATCGGAGTAGATGACGCGCGTGCCCGGCTCGCATTCGCGGCCATGCTCGAGGATCGCGCGCAGCGGATCGTCGTACGTGTACAGCGGCATCCACGCGCGCAGTCCCGACGTGTGCGTCAGCAGCTGCCGCACAGGAAAGCCGTGGAACGACGCGTCGAGCAGCCCGAGCTTCAGCACGAGCTGCGTCGTGATCAGCGGCTTCGTGAGCGACGCGCAGTCATAGATCGTGTCGAGCGTCGCCGGAATGCGCGCCGGTACGACGACTGCGTGACCGAGCGCGTTCTCGTACTCGATGCGATCGAATGAGCCGACCGCGTACACCGCGCCGGGAAAACTCCCGACATCAATCTCGTGCCGGAGGAAGTCATCGACAAACTGGAGTGCGGCGGCCATGCCGCCGCTGATTCTCGTTTAAGTGCGGCCATGCCGCACGCCGCCGCTGCACTAGAACCGCTGCGCCTCCTCGCTGTCAATCGCGAATTTGCCTGCATCATCAATGGTTTACGCCGATCAGAAATGCCGTGCGGACGCGTCCGCAAAAGCTGCTAGCATCCGGCGTTTACTACTGAATCGGTCAGGTACATGTTTCGACTCGAAAAGCTCGAAATCAACGGCTTCAAATCGTTCTACGACCCCGCCAAGCTCGACTTTCCCGCCGCGATGACTGCCGTCGTCGGCCCGAACGGCTGCGGCAAATCGAACATCTGCGACGCCATCATCTGGGTGCTCGGCGAAAACCGCGCCTCGCATATCCGCGGCGAGACGATGGACGACGTCATCTTCCAGGGCTCCGCGCGCCGCCGCGCGCTCTCGATGGGCGAAGTCACGCTGACCCTCGGCACGAGCAACGGCGACAGCAATCATCCGATGGCCGATGACGGCCGCATCGTGATCAATCGCCGCGTCTTCCGCACCGGCGAGTCGGAGTTCCGCCTCAACGGCAAACGGGTCCGGATGAAGGACATCAGCGACATCCTGATGGACACCGGCCTCGGCATCCGCAACTACTCGGTGATGGAGCAGGGGAAGATCGATCTGATCCTCTCCAACAAGCCGCAGGATCGCCGCCGCCTCATCGAAGAAGCGGCCGGCATCACGAAATACAAGACGAAGCGCCGCGCCGCGGAACTGAAGCTCGAAGAAACGCAGGCGAACCTGCTGCGCATCGACGACACGCTCTCCGAGGTCACGCGCAATCTCAATTCGCTCAAGCGTCAGGCGGGCAAAGCGCGCCGTCACAAGGAACTGAGCGAGCAGCTCTCGACCGCGAAGCGCGCGCTGTACAAAGGACGCATCCTCGCCGCGCAGGACGAGCAGGCTGCCTCGGACGCAGCGGTTGCCGACTCGCAGTCGCGTGAAGCGGAGCTCGCCGCGCAGCTCTCGACCGATGAAGCGGAGCTCGCGGAAACGCGCACCGGCCACGCCGCGAAAGCAACACGTGCCTCCGCCGTGCGCGAGGAGATCGCGAAGCTTTCGTCCGAGGTCGAGCGGCTGCGCTCGTTCCTCCAGCAATCCGAAACGAACCTCGGCGATCTCGTGCAGCGCATCGACAACGCGCGTTCGCAGATCGCATCGCTCGAAGCCGAGGCGACCGAACAGCAGGCGCTGCTCGAGGAGAAATCGCAGCAGCTCGACGCGGCGCGCGAAGAGCGCAATCGCATTCGCGAGATCGCCGATCAGCTGGAGCGCGACCGTCAGGAAAAGTCGGACGCAGTTCGGCGCAACGAAAAGGCGCTCGCCGATGCGCGCGAGTCGCTGATGCGCACCATCGCGCGGATCTCCGAGGCTCGGAACCAGGTTCATCAGATCGAGATCGCGGTCGAGAAGTGCGAGTTCTATCTGTCCAAGCTCGACGAGACCGCACGGCGCGCGCTCGAAAGCCGCGACGGCGCGCGCTCGGTGATGAACGAATGGCAGCAGCGCGTGGTCGATGCGGAGAAGGCGCTCGTCGATGCACAGCAGACGGCGCGTGATGCAGTGGCGCGTCGCGATGACTTGTCGTCGCGCCGTGATGCATTGCGCGAATCGCTCGCATCGGCGCGCGATCGCGTGTCGCAGGCGACGTACAAGATCGACTCGCTGCGCACGCTGCTCACATCGCTCGAATCGCAGGAAGAAGCGGTGCGCGCGGCGGTGCTCGAATTGATCCCGAATGCGAGCGCGGCCGCCGAGGCCGTGCGTGCGGCGGAAGGATTCGAATCGGCGCTCGACACGCTGCTGCGCGAAGTCTCGAAAGCGGTCGTCGTCGAGAACGCGGAGACCGCGATCGAGGCGGTGCGTCGCCTGCGCGAGCGCGGCGCGGGACGCGGTGCGTTCATCATGACCGACTTCGCTCCGCGCGGCGAAGGCTCCCGTCGGGGCAACGCGGCGTACTCGGTCGTCGGCGAAGGCGTGATCGCGGATGCGGTCCGTCACGCGATCCCCGAGGCGTACATCGTCGGCAATCTGCACGAGGCGATCGATCGCGCGAAAGAGCGCGCGAATGCGACGTTCGTCACACTCGAAGGCGACATCGTGCGCGGACCGCTGGTCATCGGCGGCAAGACCGAGGGCGCGACGCCCGGCGTCTTCTCGCTCAAGCGCGAGCTCGCCGATCTCGAAGCGCTCGTCGGACTCGAAGAAACGCGCGCCAGCGGCATCTCGACGGAGCTGCAGTCGCTCGAAGAAGAGCTGCGCGCGGCGGACGATGCGCGGATTCTCGCGGACGAGCACGCGCGCACGTCCGCGCAGGAGCTGCGCGATCTGAAGAACCAGTGCGAGCGCGCCTCCGCCGAACTGCAGCGGCTCGAAAAAGATCTCGCCGTCGCCTCGGAAGAGCAGATGTTGTACGCCGAGGAGAAGGACGGGCTGCTCGCGCGGAAGAGCGGGGCGCTCGAAGAGCTGCAGCGGCTCGAGCAGAGCGAAGCGGAGACGCAGGGGCAGATCCGCGGCTTCGAGGAACAGCTCGCGGTGTCGCGCACGGCGTTCGAGGAAGTGACGGAAGTCGCGTCGAAATCGCGCGTCGATCTCGAAGCGGCGTCGGGCAATGTGAATGCGATCGGACGCGAGCACGAGAACCTTTCGCGCATCGTCGTCTCGCTCGGATCGCGTGCGACGCAACTGCAGCAGGAGATCGAGACGCTCGCGCGCAAGCAGGACGAGACGTCGTCCGGTGCGGAGAGTGCGCGCGGTCAGCTCGACCAATCGCTGTCGAAGCTGCACGAGATCTCCGAGCTGCGCGTGGCGCTCGAGGCGGAAGTCGCGGACCTCGAAGTGCGGGTGAAGGAGCTGTCGTCGCGCGCGGTGAACTCGCGCGAGCAGTGGAACACGGCGAAGGACACGCTGTTCGAATCGCAGCGGCGGCTCGACCACGCGAAGTCGGCGTTCGAGCTGCTGCGCGAGCAGATCGCCTTCGACCTGCACGCCGGCATCGACGCGCTGGCCGACATCGAGCCGCCCGCCTCGGACGAGGCGCGCGCGGAGCTCGAGACGGAAGTCAACAAGTTGACCGATCAGATCGAGAAGATCGGACCGGTGAACGTGCTGGCCATCGACGAGCATCAGGAGCTGGAAGGACGCGAGTCGTTCCTGCGCACGCAGCGCGACGATCTCGTGCAGTCGATCGAGTCGCTGCGCCAGACGATCCGCAAGATCAATCTCACGTCGCGCGAGCTGTTCCGCGAGGCCTTCGGCGCGGTCAATCAGAGCTTCGGCGAGATCTTCACCTCGCTCTTCGGCGGCGGCACCGCGAGGATGCAGCTGCTCGATGAAGAGGATGTGCTCGAATCAGGCATCGAGCTCGTCGCGCAGCCGCCGGGCAAGAAGAACCAGTCGATCGCGCTGCTCTCCGGCGGCGAGCGCGCGCTGACTGCACTCGCGCTGCTCTTCGCGATCTTCCGCTACAAGCCGTCCCCGTTCTGCATCCTCGACGAGGTCGACGCGCCGCTCGATGAGGTGAATAACGAACGCTTCGTGCGCCTCGTGCGCGACATGGCGCGCGACACCCAGTTCATCGTGATCACGCACTCGCGGCGGACGATGGAAGCCGCGGACGTGCTGTACGGCGTGACGATGGAAGAAGCGGGGTGCTCGCGGCTGGTGAGCGTGTCATTTGCCGAAATCGATGGATGACGCGCACATCGGTACGCTGCGTGCAGGCAAATTTCCTACGTAAACGTGTTGCATAAAACGCAAAGCGTGTACATATTGGAGGAATTCAGGATGAATGAATCGTCGCTTGCCGAAGCCATTCAGCGGCCGGAGATCCATCGGACGCTGCTCGGAAACTATGACGGTGCATACGCCCTGGGTATCACCACCGCGCCGGAGCACAAGGACCGGGTAGCCCTTCTGCTTCGCATCGAGGGAACGGTACCGAAGGAAATACCGACGCATATCGCGGTCGACGGCGAACAGATCCCGGTCGTCGTCCAGGGCGGATTCAAGGCGCCGAAGCGCCAGTAGCCCCACGCGCGGAGTCGCGCACGCCGGCCGCGGAAGGAGTCAGCAATGGCCACGACCACGGGACAGCGGCATACGACGATCACCCCTCCCCCGCCACCTCCGAGCAAAGACGAGCTCGCGGAAGCAATCGGCCGAGTGGCAGAAACAGCCGCGCAGTTGTTCGAGATGGATTCGCGCGTGCACTCGGTGGGCGTCGGCTCCGGCGACGAAGGACGCCCGATTTATCGCGCGGTCCGCAACAAAAACAAGATCGTCGCGCAGAAGATCCCGATCAGGAAACTCGCCGCAGCGGCGACGAAGCAGTTCGCTTTTCCGGTGCAGTTCGTCGATGCAGAAGGGGACGCATCGCCGCTCTACAAGCGGATCGCGCTCAGCGTGAAGGCACTCGGCGGCGGCGTGTTTCCTGAGCAGCAGCGTCACCGGCCGCTCGTGTGCGGTCTGCAGATTCAGAATTTCGACGACGACTCTCGTCAGGGCCTCTTTGCGCAGGGGGAGATCATCGTCGGCTCGATCGGCTGCTTCGTGAAGAAGGGGAAGAACACGTTCATCCTCTCGAACAATCACGTGGTGGCAGGCGAGAACCGCGGAAAGGCAAACGATCGCATCCTCCAGCAGGGCGCGATCAAATTCAACATCACACAGAACGCCGCGAGCCTCGGCACCTTCGTGCCGATCCAGTTCAGTCCCGTGGGCGCGACCGTACTGAAAGGCAATGTCGTCTTCAATGATGTGGACGCAGGGATTGCGAAGCTCGTTTCCGGCGCGAAAGCGAAAAATCAATATCTGTCCGGACGGAAGGAGAAGCCGCCGGTTTCGATCGGGACCGCACAGCGCGATGCGCTGGTGTCGAAGGTAGGACGCACGACAGGACCGACGCACGGAAAGATCACCAGCATCGCGACCATCGTCGGCCCGGTCGCGTACGACGGGAAACCGGCGTGGTTCCGCAACTCGATCGAGATCGAAGGAATCGGCATGCAGTTCTCCGATCACGGCGATTCAGGCTCGGCGATCGTGAATGAGAACGGTGAACTGGTCGGGCTGTTGTATGCCGGCAATGGCACGCAGACGTATGCGTGCCCCATCGCGGCGGTGCTGGAGGCGTTGGGCGTGAGTTTTTAGCGCGGTGAGATCCGCGCGGCAGGCGTGAATGCGATCCGCCATCGCATCCATGCGCAGCTCGATCGCATCGATGCCGATCGCCGTCGGATGAATGGACTCCGCGCCGGCATGCACTCCACCACGGATTGCATTCATGCGACCTGCGATGGCATGAATGCCATCTGCCGTCGCATTCACGTGTCCATGGCTCACGTGAACGTGACGCGCGATCGCATTCATGCGCAGCTCGATCGCATGAATACCATCGGCGGCGGGATGAATGCGGCTCGCGGCGGCATGCACTCGACGACGGATCGCATTCACATGATCTGCGATGGCATGAATGCCATACGCGAGCGCATTCGTGTGTCCATGGCTTACATACCGCGCGTGTGGTCGCCGGATGCGTGGTCACTCACGTCGCTTTTTGTTCCGCGGCGTCCAGCGACTCGCGCCACAGATCGAGCGGCGCGAGTCGCAGCGCGGCATCGATGCCGACGTTCTCCAGCAACAATGCAAGCAGCGTGATGCGCTGCTCGTCGCTCCAGAAAAGCTTCCCGTCGGCCATCTCGAACCGCTCGGGCGTCAGGTCGAAGCGCGCGTAGCACTCATCGCCTGCCCATTCGCGGCCTTCGCGACGGATGTCCCATTGCGGCACGATCATGCTGAGGATCGTACCTCGGTGTGTCTTTACGCCGTCTTCGCGATGACCGGCACCACCGTCATCTCGCCGTTCGGCTGCGTGACGAGGCGCCAGATCGCGCTGTCGCTCATCTCCGCGACCTTGCGCTCCGCGCCGCATTCGCGGCAGCGGCTCGGGGCGGGGATGGCGCCGATGGGGACGAAGTGGAAGTGCTCGCGGCGGCAGTGGTCGCAGAGCTCGCGGAGGAGGTCGTATGTGATGAGCCTCATGACGGGCGCGGATTTTAGGGTTCGGCCGCGGCGCTCTGTGTGATGCGGCTCACGGCCGCTGTGACGATCCAGGAAACGAGCAGGCCGGCCGCGGCGGACGCGAACACATCCGAGGCCCAGTGCCGGAACGCGAAGATACGCGAGACGCCGATTGCCGTCGCGAGCGCGATGGCGATGAAACGCACCGGGAGCGATCGCGATGCGAACAGCAGCACGCCGCCGAGCGCGAACGCACCGACGGTGTGTCCGCTCGGGAACGAGCTCGCCGAGGACTTCGCGTGCACGAACGGTCCGAGCCACAGCTCCGGACGTCCGCGCAGCGTCGCGAACTTCACGAGCTGCGCGACGATCCCTGCGCCGAGTCCCGACAGCGCCATCGCAATCGCGTAGCCGATCCACGCGCGGTGCCGGTACGCGAGTCCCGCGATCAGGAAAAAGAGGACGACGAGCCCCGGATTCATCCCGCCGCCGAGGCGATTGAGAATCCGCACAAAGTCCTCGGTCGCATCCGATTGCATCCCCTCGGCCCACGCGGTGACGCGCGCATCGGCGAAGCGCGCGATCGCGAACGTCATCGCGAGCGCGGCGAGAGCGACAGCGATGAACGCGCCCGAGACGCGCAGGCGGAGCGCGCGATAAGGGCGGAGGTCATCGAGTGATGGAGAGCCGGAGTGCACGATGCCGATCGCGAACAGTCCGGCGATGCACCAGAAGAGCGCGTCCCATGCGGGCGCTTCGCGTCCGAGGAACGAGAGGTCGTCGATGCCGAGCGACGCATCGCAGCAGAGGCGATTCACCGAGACGATCGGCGACGGCCAGAAGACGGAGAGCACGAGCAGCGCGACGAACGCGAATGCCGCGATGCGGCGCTTAGCGTCGATAGACATCGAACATCTTTCCGATCATCTGCACGCTGTCGACGACGCGATATCCGGCGAGCGCCGGCGCGATTTCCTTCGCATTCTTGCGCGCGGTGGCGATCACCAGCGGCCGGATCTTCGCGAAATCCTCCGGCGCAACATACTGCACGTGCTCCAGCTCGCGCGGCATGTCGCGGCTCCACAACTGCGGACATGAATAAAGCGCGATCTCCTGCGGCGCGACGCGCTGCCGTGAAAGGGCTGCGATCAAAGGACGTGTGGTCGCCTGCTCGTTCGCCAACGGCGTGATCGCGATTGCGGCGTAGATGTAGATCACGAGCATCGCCGCGCCGACTGCGATGCGCGTTCCGATGATCGCGCCGATGATCGAGGCGGCGATCATCACGATCAGCAACCAGCGCACGACGGCGATGTCGTACGGCGCCGGAACGCGAAACAAACCGGCCACGCCGAGGATCGCGAGCAATGCGAGCATGATGCGATTCGCGAGGCGGCTTTCGTAGCCCGCCACCAGAATCGCGACCGGCGGAATCATCGCCATCATGTAGACATCGAGCTTGCTCGACATCAGCGAATAGGGCAGCAGCACCGCGAGGATCCAGCTGATGCAGAAGCGATCGAGCGGATCGTTTTTTTTCCACGCGGCGACGATCGCCGCGATCGCTGCACAGAACCATGGGAAGAGGTCGAGCGGCGAATGCACGAGATAGAACCACGGCCCTTCCTTGTGCACCCACGTGGAGAACGCGCGGCCGACGGTTTGCTTCACGATCACGTCGTGCGCGTACGAGTTGCCGCCGAGGAGGATCGCGGGGACGAGCCAGAGGAGCGGGATGAGGATCAAGGCGGCGAGTGCGGGGAGGTAATTCGCGCGTGGCATGCGGCGGCGGCGCCAGCATTCGAGGCCGAAGAGGACGAGCGCGATCACCGGCGCCATGGGTCCTTTGATCAATGTGGCGATGGCGATGGCGATGGACGCGTACAGCAAGTGGCGCGGCCCCTCACCCGGCCTTCGGCC
>C688J18823_10001298_pt1 | contig 15387 bp, 17 predicted proteins | sample HopSoiMetagenom1_FD_18823 | JGI IMG/M metagenome (IMG submission 18823)
CAGTCAACTTAAAGCATCGCCGCTGAAACTCAAACAAGCAATTCTAGGTTAGTCAGAATAGATGAGTCTCAACGGCGATGAAAACATTTGTGTGCACATTCGTTAGGACGATATTTATATAACTAACCAAAGGATATTTCTAAATTATTTACCAAATTTGGTAATATACTAGTGTTAAGTATAGAAGGATGTCATAAATGATTCTTAATTAATATTATTCTAAGATATTACATAATATCTATTCATCAGAGAAGAAATCATGGTATCTAGCCGACCCTACATACATGATTTTTAAAATCGTGAAAATTATTTAATACTATGCCGCATAATTTACAGAAATAGATCTTACAGGTTATGCACTGAATTATCCAACTTGCCGTTACTATAAGATTCGTATGTGTAAAGTCATGTTCATGTATCATTGTGTCCTTCATGATCAGTCCAGAATCAATAAAATCGGCATTAATACCCGTGAAATACCGTATCGCATTACCTTTCTTTTTCCTCATATCGATAATATTACTAATACGGTCTTAAAGTATGCTAATCTATGTAAATTCACATTGTTACTTAATGCTCATATTTTAATAGGTTAACAAAGTTAATCATCAAATAAATAATGAATCTTATTTATTTATTGTACTTAGATAGATGAATCCTGCTAAAGATCAAGATGACCACGATAATAAGGATAGTGTTTCTATTTCTAACTCTGCTATAACTAGAACAGAACAGTCCAGATTAGATATCGTCACATCAATGGATGATTTTATATTCCAAATTCTAAAGATAAGAAGAACATTACTTTATATTTCTATTTCTGCACTAATTCTTGCCCCACTTGCAATAGGCCTTTCGCTCTTTTTAATATCACACCCGACATTTTTCGCAGTTCTTGAAATTGAGAATGAATTTGGTGTCGTACTTGGTATACTATTGGTTCTGCTAATCATTATTTCTATTACAATGATTATTGCAGGGATAAGGCAATGCCGTTCAATAGTAGTAAAATGGACTAAAGGATATAGAGAATTTCAAAGAGAGAGGGAAGAAGCAGATAGAAAAATCGCAGAAGAATATGGTATCGAGACATAACCAATATAATTTTACAGTATTGGTTGTTGAAGTTGCTAATTGGCTCTATTCTCTGTATATAGAGTTACTAAATATAATCTACACTAAACTAATCTTTTATAACTATAATCTATATCTGATTTCTTCTCTGGAAGACCAGAATACTCTGGTCTATTAATGTGACCAATACTTTGTTGTTCCTATGAGATCGTAGTGATAATCCTATGACTTTTATTTTTGTTCTCTCTGACTTGAGCATCTCCTGATTCCACGGTTCCCTTGTAAATCTCAGAGAGCTGCCTTTTATCCCTTGGAAACACTCTTTCATATGGAACAATTATCTTATTGCAAAATACGATTCCTTTTTGTGTTGGCTTATAAATTGTAATAGTTCTATGCCCTATTAAGGATTCACTTCTGCTAATGAATGCATTTAATTCAAGCTCATCTAATATTGATCTGTGCTTTTTTAGATTTAAACCACAGAAACGAATCAAAGATGTTTGATTAAGATGTCCATATTCTACTAAAGATAGAATGACATCCTTAATAATATAAATTCTATCCCTATAACAATGTGATGTTGATAGATGGTTTATAGGTTTCGTTCCAAGGCCTGGTAGAGAAGGCATCTTATTACGTGCTACAATAGATTTTTCATCAATGGTTAATAAAACTGGTTTAACTATGTTAACTCATCATAAATATGGAAATTCCTCCTCATCTGATCATGCAAATGAGATAGTAGACGAATATTATCTAGGACTGCATTCATTGGATTCTAGGTATCAGAATAAATGTTAGATTATGTGTGAAATGACATTCGTGATCTAGACGTAGTCACATTTTCTTTCTTCTGCATTATCAGCGGGTATCTGCGTGATGCCTCGATGGGATTACAAGTTTATAGACTGGTGTATACACAGGATAGACATATAGGTGATAGACATAGGGATACTACAACAGTTGATGAAGGCAAAGAACTACATTCGCAATAACTCCAATTATTTGGAGAACTGTGATAATCTGAGCATTAACCTTGAGTTAATGTTAAAACTACCTTAAACTATGTAAGTGTAATTGCCGTGGAAAGGTATTTATTTGTTACAATGTTGAATTAGTTTTAAATTCAGAAATACATATCTATCACATGAATCAAACTACTTTTAATGTTACTATTGACAATATCGTAATATGATAGGTTTACGTATTGGAGGTAAGATGATGCCACAGTTTGTTATTATAAAAATACTTACACTATAATTTATTCATTTAAATAGTCTCATATGTTCTGCCATCATACATCTATTAAATAAAACGTCTAACCCATTTTCCTTAGCCAATTTTTCGGCCTCTTCGTTGTATATACCTTCTTGCATCCATATGATTTTCACGCCTTTTTTCTTCAAAGCACCCTCTACGACTGAAGGTACATCTTCAGATTTCCTAAATATATCAATGATGTCTATTTCAGTTGGTATAGAGACAATGTCTGGATATGATGTTTTTCCAAGTACTTCCTTTAAAGTAGGATTTACTGGAATCACATTATATCCATGTTCAATTAGGTATTTAGGTACAAAGTAACCAGGTTTTCCTTCTTTATTGGACATTCCAACGACTGCGATATTTCTCAAATCATATATTTTCATTAACTCTTGATCTGAATGAGAATCCCTTTTCGATATATCCACGCATATTTTTCACTCTTCTAATATATAATAGTAAGGAAAATATACATACCAAAAAAAAGTAACTATAATCCAGAACCTCATGTAGTCATCTACAATTTATGTAATTATTATTAATCATCGTTTTATTGTAATGTTGTAGTTATAATAATCGAATTCAATAAAAATATCTGGTATGCGAATTAGGAGTACATGTGCAATCTTTAAATTAATTTATTATTTTAGACTATATTGACAATATTCGATCTGAAACTTTTATTTAAGATGAAATCTAACTAACCAGAATGTCAATTGCCAAAATCGAAGAGATTGTAGGAACTTTTGACAAGTGATGGGAAGATGATGCCCAAATCGCAGTGAATGAGGCTGTAAAGACCATACGTGGAATACGTGGAATAGATATAGTAGATCAGACTGCACAAGTAGATCCTAATACTGGTAAAATAACTCAATACAGAACAGGTATTAAATTTTCATTCAGTGTACAGGGATAGGACTTAAAAGAAATAGAAAATAATTATTTATTTATTCTTATAGTATACGGAGAATTTATGATAAATCTCCCTATCGATTTTTATGACACTACTTATCTTCATCAGTTTTATCATTCATATTGTATTACTATATCAAGCTGCCAACTGATTTTTCAACGTCTGCCATATTACGATATTTCTTTATCTGGCAGACGATTTAGTATGTTTAGAATCTCATTTTCATTTGGATCGCTATAATTAATTTTAGCTTTATTCTTCTTTGCATAATTTTTTAAACTACTTTGCTCTTCGGGAAATCTATTCCTGTTAGAAGCTTTGCAATTGCGGCTGCTGATACAGTAGATGTGGCTGCAGCTCTTCCCCCTTGCTTACTATGTTGCTCTATTGCTTCAGCTTGCTCTGCCTCTCTTACCTTCTTCCCGCTCTTTAATTCGCCTAGCGCTACAGCAACTTCGACAGAATCTCTATATGTGCGTGAGGGAAGCGATTTTATCAATCAAAAAGATTTTTACTAATAGTTGATGCTTTTTGAGATGAATATTGTACCAAATCATCTTTTGTTTTTGGATAGTCAATGCCAGCTAATACTTTTTCAACATCTGTGGCAGAAGGAGCCTGTGGTGGATGTGCAGTATCGATATGTTTTCGTAAACGAGATTTCTGTTCAAATCCGTCTCCACAAACACTGCATGTAAATTGAGCCATTGGACTGGTTCACCTTTTATCTTAACTTATCTTACCTTATCCTATCTTATGCTTCCTAATGCCTTTTCTACTTCTGCCGTATTGTGGTAAGTTCTATCAGGTATCTCCTTTAAAGTATCAATTACTTGTTCTGGTCGATCTAACTTTATCTTATTTTGTTTTGCATACTCTATAATCTTATCTTTATCTTTTGGAAAAACTATTCCAGATAGTAATTTAGCTATTGCAGCAGCAGATGGTGCCTTACTTGCGGCAACCTTGCCGCCAGCCTTTCCTCCTCTTCCTGGAGCTTCATCTTTTGATAACTGCTTTACCTCTTGTGCCATAGGTATCTCTTCTTTTTTAGGAAATTTGCCCTTCAATAGAGGTTTTAAAGGAACCTCTTCCTTTCTTACTTTCAGTTCTTTAAATGTATCTGCGCTCGTTTCAGTTTCGTTTTGTTCATCTATATCAATTCCAAGTTCTTCTTCCACATCTTTTTTGCGAGCTCCAATTAGCAATAACTGTGTGTTTTCGTAATCAAGTAATTCTGAGTTTTCTACATCTATCCATCTTCTATCTCCAAACATTTCTATTAGTCTCTTAGGATATTCTGGTTTTTTAGCAGAAGAAAATGCGGCAAAACCAGGTACACTAATCTCTGGATTCTTTACAGATATTATATAGCTAGCCTCCTTCTTTATCTCAAATTCCTTCTGCGTGGGACCGGGTACCTCAGGAAGCTCCAGTAAATATGCTAGCTCAGTATGACCATCATGCTTAACAATTGAGTACTTGCCTTCTCCAGCTGGTGTAGCAGCAGCTAGCCTACGTTTACCTCTTGTCTCAGTTGTGTATTCAGCCGGCAAAAGCTCTTTATGAATATTTTCTGCATTTGAGGTTGTCAATATATTTAATGCCCAGTTTCGTTCCTTTGAGGTTGATTTTCCTTCAACGATTTCGGGTAATTGCTTTTGTCCTACTAAAAATAATCGATATATATCTTTTCTATTATGTTCATTTTCATGCATAGATGAAGTAACCATGTAAAATCTTTGCACATCTTTTATATCTTGAACCTCTTCAGTGCCTATTTTTGGCCGATAAAAAAAGAAAATATCACCTTGTTCTATCGTATCTGAACTAGTATCTTTTCTGGCCATGATCACTGTATGTATAATATGAAAGATAAACGCTGCAAATTTTAGTTATATTAGTGGTATGCTATTTATCTGGGTTTTTATGACGATTAAAGTACTCAATATTAAAAGCCTTATCTAACCATACACATTAAATAAAATGGATTGTGTGGATTTGTATCTTTTGTAGTACGTACGATAAATAATGACCATTACTACAGACGAACAAGAAAGAGAATATAAAAAAGTGCTGATGGTACAGAGGTCGGAAGGAAAGAGGATCTGTTAAAAGAATAGAATATAGAGAAAAGAACCAATGACACCTGCAAAAGAAAAACACATGAACCAACTGTTGTAAAAAGAGAGATGCCAGAAAAGATTACGGAGCCAGGGAAGAAGTAATAAATCCTGAAGCAGCCAAAGATATATAGCTAGGAGAAGCGGCATGGCAAAATGGACTGCGGGTTCTTTCACTGGGGAATATGAGCAAGGCTGCTGGTTCGAATAAATATAAATATAAACATCTGGTTAATTAGATACATAAGTAGTACAATAATATGACTGAGTATCAAATTAAGAAATTCTTAATTTTAGTTCCTGTTAATTACCAGGAATATATTAGCATTATAAGGAAATAAATTAAATCTATTTTAACTACTTAATCAATTTGCATAGCAAGGTATAGAAAAAACACTTTAACATTTATAGTAAATAGTATTAAATCATAAAGTTTATTCTATAATGTCTGTATGTGAACAGAAATTTGTGAGTTTAGGCTCATAAGTCTTCCAAGTAACATACGGACATTAAAGCTAAAATTACTCACTCATAACAAATAGACATTACAATCATAGTTTATTAATGTATTATTGTTCTTTACCTTCATATAGTTTGTTGATAGTGCCGCCAGTAGGATATCATATGTACTTATGCCGCCAAGATCATGAGTTAATAATTCGATTTTTACACCATCATAAATATTAAACCCACTTGTTCTGGCTGAACGAATTTATATATCAGTTAATATCCGAAGGTAACTGTCTATAATCAAATATACAATTAATTTTTGTAGTAACTCATTATTTAGAAGTAGTTTTTTTCTAATCAGTAATATTTGTCTATAGCCTAATATTATATGTTAGTAATAATGTCAGGATACGTCTATAATTTCAGATGCGTTTACAACATGATATTATAAAATGGATCGTGAATTCATCTACGATGTGTGTACAATTCAAGACAGATTCTTGATAGGTGTGTTAACCAGGTATTTTCTTTGCAGGTACTTACAATACCAAGGGCTAAACAACGAGTCTAAATAACATTAATAAATAAACAGCAATACTACATCTCCAAGGCCAGCTCAATATTACTCCATTTAGCATAGGTAACCTAGCTACTCCATTTACAGATAATATTGCAGTCGGTAATATAGATTGATTGTTAGTGATTGAAGTCAGTTTGAATTTAGGAATAAAAAATATTTGAGAAAATCGCAGTCACAGAAAATAATCTCTTATTCTTATTCTCACTACTAGTTAACTAATTATTTTACTTATTTGTCCCTGCTGCTCCCTGCTCGTACTGGTCACCAGTTTCAGTAGAACCAGCTGTTCCTTCTGTCATTCCACTTCTCCTTAATCTTTCTTTTGGATCTTGTCCTGACGAGTAATCTGAACTAGAAGTGTTGTCTCTACTTACCGCAGTGGGTTCGTGTTCTTTTATCTTGGCTGGCGACATTGGTTCATTTGCTTCATATTCTTTCGTAGGATCATTTTTTCTTCCAGACTTAGTTCCAGCTGCTCCTTCTTCAAATGCTTCATCCATTGTCATGATAGGTCAGTACTCGTAATACTATTTAGTAGTTTCACATTTTAGTTAGGTTAATGACAATCATAATAAATTCTACTTAGGAACTAATTTTCAATATGTGGTTTCATCACAAACCTCATCATACAAAACATCAGGCTACAAGACTAGCAGATGCTATATTTAATAATCTTATTGTTCTTTGCCAATTGTTTAGTGGTCATTTACCTATTGGATAATTATGACAAATTGCACTTTCAGCCATCAAATAATATACAGAAAAATAAGAATGTTAGTTTCTGTACTAGTTGCTCAAGTTTTATTTGATGATTGCATGCCTATTCTCTCATTTTATCCAACATGACATTCATTTCATGGTCACCTAATAGCCTCGAATAATTCTTTGACTGATTTTGTATAGACATTTCTAAAGCAAGGACTCACATAGTTTTTGTACAACTTTTTCTTGCTCTATGTAGTGACATTTTACTAATTTGAGACATTATAATTAGAATACTGCTGGAACATAATCAGAATAGAGCTCTTAAAGTCACTAATTACAGGAACATAATAATAATAATAATACTCCATGTAATTATTAAATAATTTATGGTATACTGACGATATAAGGTGTTTTCATCAATAAGAAAGCTTTCGCATGAGTATATATCTAAAATATATGAGACGGGTAACAAAATAGTAAGTTATGAATTTAGGTAAGAGGCAAGAATATGACGAGTAACAACACACTTGGCTACTGGGCTGCCCAAGAACAATACTCTATGGCTAATTTATTTGAATTTGTAAAGGAAGCAGAAAGATGTGGGTTCACTACTGCGATGACTAGTGATCACTTTCATCCATGGTGGCATGATAATGGCTATGGAAATTTTACATGGATTTGGATAGCTGCTGCAGCCGAGAGAACAAAAAAAATACAGTTCGTAACAGGAGTAACTGCTGCAGTTTATCGCTATAATCCAGCAGTAATAGCTCAGGCATTTGCATCGCTTGATATACTTTACCCTAAAAGAATAGGTCTTGGTATAGGCACAGGAGAAGCCATGAATGAAGTTTCTCTTGGCTTTGAATGGCCTGATGCCAAAGTGAGATTAGATAGAACCACCGAAGCAATACAAATCATAAGAAAATTATGGAAAAAAGATGGAGAAGACAATAATAAGGGCTTTGACAATGATGGTTTTTTGAACTTCATTGGCAAATACTTTAAAATTAGAAATGCGAAATTGTACTCTCCTCCATCTCAAAATATACCTCTATACATGGCTGCTGTTGGAGAGCAATCTATAAAAACTGCTGCAAAGTATAGTGATGGCATAATTACAGTTGTAAAACCAAATAAGGCAGCAAAAATATTTGATGTATTTGATAAAGAAGCTAAAGAAAATAAAAGGGAACTAGGATCTTTAGAAAAGATAGCCGAGTACAAAGTATCATTTTCAGAGGACTATGATGAAGCTTTTGAGTCTACAAAATTTTGGCGAGCGACAGCAATAGAAAATGCTTTCAATTTAGATATAAATGATCCAAGGGAATTAGAACAAAGAGCAAAGGAAGAAGTTCCAGATGAAAAGCTTAAGGAATCTATACAGATTATTACTTCAATTGAAGACACAATTAAACCAATAGAAGAATATTTTAAGATGGGATTTACAAGGGTATATATCCATAGTAGTAGCCCCAATGAAATCAAATTTATTCAGGAATTCAGTAAAAAAGTGCTGACTTATTTTTGACTCCGTCCGCCAGAGAAAAATTAAAAATGTCGAAGTTTTGAAGAGTTATATGAAAATAAAGTAAAATATGAAAATGAAAAAGACCGGATCAGACTTTAAAACTAACTATTATTTATAATTATCATTTAAAAGAAATCTCGACTTGGCCATGGATGACTGCAGTAGAAGTATTGGCAAGAAGTAAGTTTGGTCAGTTTGAGGAGTGCAATCTATTACTTTCAAATTTTCTTTCAGAAGAAGGTTATCCTCATGACTATGCCCTCTATGAAGGAATAGATCATATTAGCAAAAAAGGAAATGGGACAAAATCGTTTAGGGCAAGGATATCGTCTGTAAGAATAGCTCTTTTTAATATGTTTGGAGGAAATAGACATTAAGGGCAAGGCATCATATTTTAAGAATAATTGAGCGATTGATTGATTAATGATTTTAGTCTGTTAGTAAGTCTAAATAGTCAGTCAAATATCAGTCTTGGTTTCATGTTACTAAATAATACGTCATTTATTCATTATTGATCTAGCCTACTCGCATTGTCATAGAAACAACGATATAGTACATAACGGATAGAATTTAGTTGTCGAGTATTTTTCATTAGAAAGAAAAAATTGCAAATTAAAGCAAATATTAAAATGGTTAAATCTATTTGCACGTTGCTATCACAAGGAAAAATTATCCACTCTAACAAAAATTCTTCTAATTCCAAATCTTAATAAAGACTTCTGGCCTTAGAATAAGGCTGTAAAGTATTATTAGAAATAGAGAATAGTAAATTATGAATAAAGTAGATGTCAGCAGAATCTATTCAAAATATCGGTATTATTGGTCTTGGTCGGATGGGAACTGCCATAGCAAAAAATATTTTAAAATCACGATTTAACCTTGTGGTTTATAATAGAACAATAGAGAAAACTTATACCTTAGTTGAAGCCGGGGCCAATAGCGTAGCTAGTCCAAAAGAAGCCGCAGCAAAATCAGACGTTATATTGACTAGCCTAAGTGATGATCATGCATTACTAGATGTAGTTACAAGTGAAGAAGGAATATTATCTGGCTTGAAACCCAATAAAATCCACATTGGTACGTCTACTATTTCTCCATCTCTTTCTACCAAATTAGCTAAAATCCATAATGAACACGGTTCTTTATACTTATCCGCTCCCGTATTAGGAAATCCTACAGCTGCTCAAGCAGCCAAGCTCATTACGTTCGTAGCCGGCGATCAGAAAAGTATCAGGCTATGCGATCGATTATTTAATAGTTATTGTCAAAGGATTATCAACACCGGAAAAGAACACGCCAAATCTAATACCTTAAAATTGGCTGCAAACTATGTTATGTTAGTACTTCTTGATGTAATTGGTCAAGTATACGTTCTGGGAGAGAAAAGTAATGTGGATTTACAACTTATGAATGAATTGCTGGAAATGATATTTGATTATCCTGGATTAAAACAATATGCAAACAGAATTCGCACAAGAGATTTTGATAATGTGGGATTTGATCTATCGTCTGCCTTTAAAGATACCCAACTCATACTTCAAACATCTTCAGATATTTATGCTCCTCTTTCATTTGCTGATTCAGTCAGAAATAAGTTTATTACATCAATTGCAAACAACTTGGGAAAAAAAGACTGGATCAGCATATATCAGGTTACTCGCATGCTTGCGGGGCTAAAAAATTGATTGATAAAATTCTCCTTTACTAAATCCGAATTAACTGAATTAAAATCAATTATCGACTATCCAGCTTGATTTGAAGTAATACTGAAACTCTTGTAATCAGATGAGCGGGCATAATCAACTTAAGAAGTCATAACATTAATTTCTTTAAAATAAATAAACATAATATGAAAAATATGAATTGCCTTCTTTACCGTATGCCTGCGATGCATTACAACACGATATTGATGCAAGAACTAGAAGATATATCATACAAAACCATCAAACTTATACCGATAAACTATGCTGCTGTTGAAAAGTGTTCTAAAAATACAAGAAAAGGACATTGTAAAATATTATCTACTATTGATCAAGTTCCAGCAGATCAAAAGTGCGAATATAATAATGTTACTCATACTCTCTGCGGTCTACGAGTCCATTGCCTGGAATATACGGTCGTAAAATTATGTGAAATTTATAAATAATATATTATGCAATCAATAAGGTATGTCGTCAAAATCTCCACCTGGCCCAGATAGTACAAGCACAAGCAAATCATTAACATGTGGACAATGCGATATGACTTTTGATACTACTCAAGAGCTTGCAGAACATAATCATAAAGAGCATACAATAGCGTAAAAATTATTAAAATAAATCATAGAACTTACTGAAATCACTTGAGTAGTGTTTGTTGAGCTAACCAAAAATATTTCAATTTTTGTCCTATTAGTATGTAGATAGTATTCTAGGTGCTAAAAGTTCTTTAATTTTCTTTTATCTTTTTATCTTTTGTAATATTATTAACAGTAGGCATTCTTCCTTTATAACTTGTTAAATTCTGCCAAATAACTCATTCTAGCATAAGTGTATTTATTAATCTGTATCCTCTCTTACAACTGAAATCAGTTATAGTCAACTTTCATCATTAAGATTAGCTCTATCCTATTTTAATCAAAATTTTCCTAATATTTGAACATACTCCTAGGTGCAAACCTGAATTAGTGCTATGCCTCTTGCACTTTCAAGAAATCTTCTACGTATTAACATAAAATATAACTTGCATTGTTCAATTGAACTGATCTCGCCCTGTACAATGTTTATTAACTCCTGCAGGAAATTTCTATCGTTATTTTAAGGCATTATTGTCTATCTGTCTAATAGTTAGAACTGCTATTAGTAACAGACTAGGATGATGTTATAAAAAAGAAGTTGGAGGTAATGACATGAAGACTTTGGAGAGGTTAATTACACTCGCAGTATGTACAAGAATTAAGCAAATAAGTCTAATCCATGTAAGTAATCAAATTTAACTAATCTATGTAAGTACATCAATTGAATGTGATTTTAAACTGTTATCTTGATTAATAGAAATAAGCAACACTACGGAAGAGAGAATAGTACACCTTTAAAAGATGGGCCCACAAAGATGCTATTAAGATTGATTAAGTCCAACATTTGATTCAAATTGTAGAGGAAATAATATGTAAAGTGCCTAATGGCTCAATTAGTAGCTGCTATTCTATCTCTGATCGCGTTTTGTACTGAATATCTTTGGCTGTGGTAACAAAATTTGCCAAGACTACTGGGAAAATAAATATAATACATAACGGAACAGAGTATTTCTTTAGTCTACAGCGTAATTATATGTAGATTTCCAACCTGCGACAGCAAGAATGTTATATATACTACATTAATAAAAATATTCTTGTGACATTATTTTTTTGCTTCAGTTGTTGTATTAATTGAGTTGGGGAATCTTTATGTTGAGTTCTTTACACCTGTTTCTCAGAGTTACTTCTGTTACTCCAGAGGCAGCGGCAACATCTAACTGAGTTCTCTGTTCATTGCCATGGATGCACGATAGATATAAAACTGCTCCTGCCAATCCCATAGGATCCTTTCCAGCGGCAATTCCACTTGTTATCACATCATGCATATAATTTACAGCATGTCTTTTTGTTTTTTCACTTATCTCCATTTTATTTGCAATCTTTGCAATACACTTTATTGGATCTACCAATGGGACTTTTAATTCCAAATTTAAAACTATTTGCCTATATGCTCTTGAGAGCTCCTTGTAGGATACATTGCTAAGAGACGCTATCTCAGCTAATGTTCGTGGAACTCCAGCCTCCCTGGAAGCAACATAAATAGACGCTGCTAGTGCTGCAGCTATTGTCCTTCCTCTGACCATTCTTTGTTGCTGCACTTTTCTATAGATATAGGCTGCCTTTTCTATTACATTATTTGGCAATCCAAGTTTTCCCTTTAACCTTTCAAGCTTCTGAAACGCATTTTTAAGATTTCTATCTGTTGGTGAACTAGCTTGAATTCTATAATCCCATGTCCTTAATCTTTGCATCATAGAACGTACTGAATTGTCTAGTCCTTGTCCACTAGCATCCTTATCTGGACTTCCAATTACTGTAGAAAGGCCTCTATCATGACGTGTTAATGTTAGGGGCATCCCTACTCTACTTTGAATAGCATCAAATACACGCCGCTCTTGGGTAACCTGTTGTAATGACTTATCAATACTAATAACTATACCACAATTAGTACAAATCGTTTCGCCAGACTCTGCATCTGTAATTAGATTAGAGAATTTATTACATGTTTTACATATTAATTCATTTGCTAACATTACATATATATACTTGTAACACCTATATTAGGCTTTAATCTGCCGCTGTAATCACAAATTCTTCAAAAGTTATTCGTTATTCCAAAATGTCTAAGATTTAGACGTAAATATCTTCTCTATATTTGATAAATAAAGACGAAACAATCAAAACCGTATCTGGGCACAAATCACCTTTATGATGGTCACTATAGAATATTGATACCATTAGAGCTTTGGAGTATAATATACTACCGATATTGAAAGAATCAAAATATGTTAGGTTAGCAAATACCTATGTCTTTGCAAATGTTACACACGCTGACGAGTAATTAGTTAATTAATCAATCAAATATTTACTTAAATTGGAAGAATGCGAAGTCTTTGCTATGTAGATACAGTACCATTTCATTTAATTTGTGTAAAGATACAGGCTTTTCTATAAATCCAGCTATATCTGATGAAAAACCATTTTGAAAATCAGAATTTTTATATTCAAATGCACTCATAAGCAAAATGTTAATCTCTGGTTTTATTTTTTTATTTGCTGTACTAGTTCATAACTATTAAGATGTGGCATTCGGATATCTGAGATTACAAGATCATAACGGGATGGCGTCTGCCTAAAACTTTCCAAGGCCATTAACGGATCAGTAAAAAATGATACTGAGAGACCTACTTTCTCTAAACTAGTCTGAATTAAATGCAATATCATAATCATCGATTATGAGTATTACCATATCCAATCCTGAGAAATAGAGCAACGGGGAAATTTAATGTCTCCTTTGATTAAATGAATAAAATGATGACAAAAAATTAATAGGCAATGATTAATAACAATAAATCTTGATCCTCTATATCATCGATATAATCTTAATTGGTTAAAATAATCAATATAATTCATATCTAATTATATCATCTATTTTATTGCATTATAATAAATTCATAGCAGTATACTACATATGCTTTTAAGTTACAAAATACTGTTTGCAAGCTAATAAATCAAACACTAATCTATTATCTATTATGTTCAGTATTTAAATAAATTCTATATTAAAATATTTAGTATAAGAAATTAGAAAGATATTGATGACCTCGCTAGACAGGTACATTATATACATATACAAAAACTTTAGTAGCGTTTTTTGATTTTTATCTAGCTTGATACTAGATTATGTTGCTAGGTAGGTGATTTGATACGGATTTATATATTGATGAAACGCGTGCCCTATATCCTCTACATATGCCAGAGATTAAGAGGAGAGCAAGCTTCCCGAGACTTTTTCATCAGGAGTATAATCATAAAAATGGCTTTACTTTTATCACTATATTATTAACTATGTATGTAGTTAACATTTGTAGAAACATTTCTCCTGGAGTAAGACCGCTGATCCCTCCTATTTAAGTGATTTAATATTCTTCATAATTCAATTTCATGTCTTTTTTTAAGAGGTTTTAGAAGATCACTAGTTCTTCACGATGGTGTAGGAGACTGGATATTAGTAAGCACTGTATTCTATCCAATAGGCAAAGACTAATGTGCTCGGCTCTACCAAATGATAATAGATTCATAGACCGACGAGGGTTTAAGTTTAGGAAATATAGGATGATAAGACAGCTTCAATATTGTTTTACCAGCTAACAGAAACAACACATTTTTTGAGCCTAATTAGGAAGATATAGTCAGTTTTTTCGGAACTTTCTGCATTATGCAGGTATGCTTGGCGAACGTTATCCGTCCACCAAGCCTGCTGCTTTAGTAACTTCTGCGACATTATTATAGTCTTTTTCTTCTATTTGTTGTAGTACTGATAGCACCTCATTACTCTCAGGCATGACTGACCGCTTCTGTTCAATGTGTTGAATTATGTTCTGTTTATTTGTTGGAAAGTCTAAATCCTTTAGAACTTGTGCTATTGCTGCCACATATGGGAAATCATAAATGGTCTTATCTCTTCCTTCACCGGATATTCGATGTTGTTTCCGAATAACTCTTTGAGTCTGTTCCTCATTATACTCGGTAGGAATTTGATCTTTCGGTTGCTGGGTGTCACTGGTACTACCGTTAGTACGAGAATTAGAGTGAGAAGACATAATCTTTAAAACAACACTATTGCTTTTTAACATTTCATACATAGATGAAAACCTAAATTTATTACAAGCTTGCATTAGCTGACTAAGTCATGCTATGACTACATATGTAAAAAATATAGCCATTTTTAGATAGAAGTATTAACAGCATAATCATCATGATCAAAAATATATAATTTTGTATTAGGGTCTATAATAAACAAATAAATGGCTCCAATTTCATATATGAGATTATCAAGGTATATTATTTCTTCTTATTGCTTTGTTGTATCCATCATTAATGAATATATTGTACTCTAGTCCTTTCTTCTCTATATAAGTTTATTTTTATAATCCACTACTAGGCTTTTCCTTTTTCAAAATT
>C688J18823_10001299_pt1 | contig 15373 bp, 18 predicted proteins | sample HopSoiMetagenom1_FD_18823 | JGI IMG/M metagenome (IMG submission 18823)
AGCCTGCGCAGCTGCGAAACCGATGCCTTTCGAGCCGCCGGTGATGAGAACGATCTTGTCTTTCAGTCCGAGATCCATGCGGAAGATGGTACATTTTCCGCATCGATCACGAGGAGGAGGAACGATGAAACTCAAATTCATGGCGGCGCTCGCGTGCGCCGCTGCGGCAGCGTCATTCAGTGCGATGGCGCAGGACAAGGTGGTGCGCGTCGGCGTGCTGATGCCGATCTCGGGCCCGGGCTCGTACTTCGGCGTGATGGGCCGCGAAGGCGTCGACCTCGCCCTCGAGCAGCTGAAGGGCGGCGTCAACGGCTACAAGATCCAGGTGCAGTACGAGGACTCGGCCTGCAGCCCATTGCAGGCAACGAACACCGTGAAGCGCGTGCTCGAGCAGTTCAAGCCGCACATCGTGATCGGCGAGGAGTGCTCCGATGCGTCGCTCGCCATCGCGCCGATCCTGGAGCAGAACAAGGTGGTGCAGCTCAATGCCGGCTCGGTGACCATGAAGCTCACCGAGAGCGGCTACAAATATGTGTTCCGCATCTTCCCCAACGCCGAGCAGCAGAGCGCGCCGCTCGTCAAGGTCGCGCTCGGTCATCTCAAGGCGAAGACCGCGGTGATCCTGCACGAGAAGACCAACGCCGGCGTCGACAACGCCGAGGGGTTCAAGAAGCCCTTCGAGGCGGCGGGCGGCAAGGTGCTCGCCACCATCGACTTCGGCCGCGACGTCAACGATTTCACCTCGATCGCCACTCGCATCGCTTCGCTCGGCCAGGTCGACGTGCTGCCGACGTTCGCGCTCGAAGGGCAGACGGTGCGCCTTGCGCAAGCGCTTGCCCAGGCCAAGGTGGTGAAAGGCGGCGGCGGCAAGGGCGTGCAGATGGGCTCGATCTGGCTGCCGTGGGGCTTCGACCAGAAGGCGGGCCAGGCGGCCGAAGGCTACGTGCGCATCGTGCAGTTCGACCCCGGCGAGAACCGCAAGATGGTCCAGGACTTCGTCAAAGCCTACAAGGCGAAGTACGGCCAGGACAAGACGCCGACGCACATCAATGCCCACGCCTACGACACGATCCTCCTTGTGGCCGAGGCAGTGAAGCGCGGCGCGAAGGACTCGGAGTCGATCCGCGAGCAGTTCTCGAAGTTCAAGGACGTCGAGGTGACGACCGGCAAGATCAGCTTCGACCAGAAGGGCCAGAACTCGGATCTTTCCGTCGTGCACTTCGTGGAGACGCAGAAAGATCTCTCCTGGAAGGCACTGAACTGGCAGCAGTAGCGCGCTAGGCCGTCGTCCCCGCGAAGGCGGGGACCCAGTTTCCTAAAAAAGTTGGAAGGCCTTTGAGCGACCTCGCGGCTCTCATCGCCCAGCAGTCGATAAACGGCGTGTACCTCGGCTGCCTGTACGTCATGGTCGCGTTGGGGCTGACGCTGATTTACGGCGTGCTGAACCAGATCAACTTTGCGCACGCCGACTTCGTCACCGTCGGCGCCTTTACGGCGTTCTTTGCCGCCACGCGGCTCGGCACGAAGATGCTCGGCCTGCCGGACGCGGCCGGCTACCTGTTGTCGCTATTTTTCGCGCTCGGCATTGGAGCGCTGCTGGGTCTCGCGATCAACGCCGCCGTGTTCGCGCCGCTGCGCGAGCGCGGCGACGAGCTGCGGCCGCTGATTGCGACGATCGGCGTCTCGGTGCTGCTCGAGAACGCGCAGCTCGCGCTCTTCGGCCCGATCCCGTACCAGTTCGATTCCCCCTTCGCGCGAGAGACGATCCGCTTCGGCCGCATCTTCTTCACCGGCCAGAGCGTGCTGGTGGTGGTCGTTTCCGCGCTCGCCATCGGCGCTCTCTACGCGTTCATGCGCTTCAGCTTCTGGGGCAAGGCGCTGCGCGCGGTCGCCCAGGATCGCGAGACGGCGGGGCTGATGGGCATCAATCCCGGCCTCCTCATCGGCCTGACGATCGTCATCGCCTCGGCGCTCGCCGGCATGGCCGGCGCGCTGCTCGGGCCGGTGATCGTGCTGACGCCGTTTGCTGGAGCCTCGGTGGTGGTGAAAGCGTTCGCCATCGTCATCATCGGCGGCTTCGGCAACGTGCAGGGCACGATCATCGCCGGCATCCTGGTCGGCATCATCGAGGCGTTCACCGTGCAGTACCTCGGTTCCGGCCTCATCGATCTCGTGGTGTTCGTGCTCCTCCTCGCCATGCTGGTCGTGCGGCCGACCGGCCTCATTGCCGAGCGGAAGGAGGAAAACGTTTGAGGCGCTGGGCGTACTTCGGCATCGCCATCGCGCTCGTGGCGGCCGCGCCGTGGTTGATCGCCACGCCGTACTGGCGCGGCATCCTGGTGCTCTGCGCGATGAACGTGCTGCTCGCGCTGGGGCTGAACCTGGTGATCGGCTACACCGGGCAGCTCAATCTCGGCCAATCGGCATTCTTCGCCATCGGCGCGTACGCCACCACCATCCTGGTGAAGACCTATCACTGGAACTTCTGGCTCGCCGCGGGGGCCGCCGTGATCGGCGCCGGCGTTCTCGGCCTCGCGCTCGCGGCGTTTGCCGTGCGGCTGCGCGGCCACTACCTCGCCATCGCGTCGCTCGGCTTTGCCGTCATTACCTACCAGGTGCTGGTGAACTGGGAAAGCGTCACGGAAGGCGTGCGCGGCATCTACGGCATCCTGCCGCCCGTCCCGAGCACGGTGGGCCTTTATTACCTGATCGCGGGCATCGCGCTCATCGTGTACTGGTTGATGGACAACCTCGTGCGCTCGCCGGTGGGAGACACCCTGCGCGCGATCCGCGAGGACGAGGTCTCCGCCGCCTCGCTCGGCGTGAAGAGCGCGCTGTGGAAGGCTTTCGCATTCAGCGTCGGCGCGGGCGTCGCGGCGCTCGCCGGCGTTTTCTATCCCGGCTTCGTCGGCACTCTGGTGCCCGATGCGTTCAACATCATCGAGTCGTTCACGATGATGGCCATGGTGATCGTCGGCGGCATGGGCACCATGATCGGCCCGGTGATCGGCGCCGTCGTGCTCACCTTCCTGCCGGAGCTCCTGCGCGGCTTCGGCGAGCTGCGGCTGATGGTCTACGGCCTCGCGCTCACGCTCGTCGTCCTCTTCATGCCCGGCGGGATCGTCCAGCTTGCTAAGCGCAAATAACGTCAGCAAGAGCTTCGGCGGCGTGCGCGCGGTGCGCAACGTCTCGCTCACCGTGCCGCAGAACACGATCTACGCGCTCATCGGGCCGAACGGCGCCGGCAAGTCGACGATGCTCAACCTGCTGTCCGGCGTCTATCAACCGGATGCCGGCGAGCTCGCTTTCACGGGCCAGTCCTTATTGGGCCTGGCGGCCTATGCGCGCGTGCGCCTGGGCATCGCGCGCACCTTCCAGAAGATCCGCCTCTTCAAGCAGCTGTCGCTGATCGAGAACGTGATGGCCGGCTTCCACATCCACCAGGACACCCCCTTCTGGAAGCACCTCCTGGTCGGCGACACCGGCCGCTTCCGCGACGAAGCGCGCGAGCTCCTCGAGTTCGTCGGCCTCGGCGCGCGCGCCGACCATCGCGCCGGTGCGCTGCCGTACGGGCAGCAGCGCATGCTGGAGATCGCGCGCGCGCTCGCCACGCGGCCGAAGCTCTTCATGCTCGACGAGCCGGCGGCCGGCCTGAATCCGGCGGAGGTCGACTTCCTCCTGAACAGGCTGGTGGACATCTCCAAGCGCGGGGTCACGCTCCTCGTGGTGGAGCACAACATGGACCTCGTGATGAACGTCGCCTCTCGCGTGTTCGTGCTCGACCATGGCGAGCCGCTCTTCGAGGGCACGCCGCGCGAGGTGCAGGCGCATCCGGCGGTGGTCGAGGCCTACCTGGGGGGCGAATTTGCTGCCGAATCTGCTGCTTAGGGTTGAAGGCGTCGACCTCGCCTATGGCGAAGTTCCCGCCTGCCGGGGCATCAGTTTCGACGTCGGCGCGGGGGAGATCGTCGCCCTCATCGGCGCGAACGGCGCCGGCAAGAGCACGACGCTGCGCGGCGTGGCGGGCGCAATGCTTCCCAGAAAGGGAAGGATCCTGTTCGAAGAGCAGGATGTATCGCGCATGCCGGCGCACAAGCGCACCCTGGCCGGCATCGCGCTCGTGCCCGAGGGGCGCCGCGTGTTCCCGGCGCTGACCGTACGGGAGAACCTGGAGATGGGCGGCTTCAAGTATCGCGGCGACAAGCGCAAGGTGGCCGAGCTCATCGAGCGCGCGATGGTCGCCTTCCCACGCCTACGCGAGCGCGCGGATCAGGCCGCCGGCACGCTGTCGGGCGGCGAGCAGCAGATGCTGGCGCTCGGCCGCGCGCTCATGTCCGAGCCGAAGCTTCTCTGCATGGACGAGCCGTCGCTTGGCCTTGCCCCAATGGTCGTGCAGGAGATCTTCAAAAGCATCCGCGCCGCGAACGCCACCGGCACCAGCGTGCTCCTCGTCGAGCAGAACGCGCGCTATGCATTGGAGACCGCGAGCCGCGGCTATGTTTTACAGACCGGCAGCATCATCGCTTCCGGAACCTGCGATTCCCTCAAGCAGGATGCTCGGGTGAAGGAGGCCTACTTAGGCAGGCGTTAATTACGTACCCGGTTCGGATCCTTGCAGCTTAATTACATACGTCGTACGGAATCCAATGGACAAATTTTCGCTGAAGGGCAAAAGCGCCATCGTCACCGGCGCCGCGGGCGGCATCGGCGGCGCGATTGCGAAGGCGTTCAAGGAGGCGGGGGCGCAGGTGGCATGCGTAGATCTCGCCGTGGACAACATCGGCAAGGAGTTCCTGCCGCTGCGTTGCGATGTGTCGTCGGAAACCGAGACGAGGAACGCGGTCGAGCAGGCGGTGAAGAGCTTCGGCGGGCTGCAGGTGCTCGTCAACGCGGCCGCGATGCGCGACCCGTCGGCGACGGTGACGGATATCGACCTGCCGGCGTGGAACCGCGTCTTCGGCGTGAACGTGGCCGGCGCCTACCTCATGAGCCGCTGGGCCGTGCCGCACATGGCGCGCGCCGGCGGCGGCTCGATCATCCACATCGCGTCGCAGCTCGGCACCGTCGGCACGCCGGGCCGGGTAGCGTATTGCGCGACAAAGGGCGCGCTGATCACCATGGCGAAGGCCATGGCGTCCGATCACGCGGCGCAGGGGATCCGCGTGAACACGCTCTCGCCTGGCGCGATCGAGACCGACCGCATGATCTTGCGCTTCGGCGAGATGCAGAAGGCGCGCGAGGCGCTGGGCCCGAAGCACCTCCTGAACCGGCTCGGCTATCCGGAGGAGATCGCGGCGGCGGCCGTGTTCCTCGCCTCGGATGCGTCCAGCTTCATGACGGGGTCGAATCTGCTCGTCGACGGCGGCTACAACGCGGTCTGAGCGCTAGATAAGGGCTACTGCTCGGTGCTAGGGTGGCGCTCCCTACAACGCAAAAGGACCTGACCATGCGCCGTCTTGTCGCCATCCTCGTCATCGTTTCGCTCACCGGCATGGGCCTGCCGCAGCCCGCGCAGGCCGGCATGCTGCCGACCGAAGCCGGCCTGTCGACCGAGGCCGGGACGAAAGAGCGCATTCTCGGATTCCTCGACCGCGGCGATGTGCGCAATCAGCTCCAGTCGCTCGGCGTGAATCCGGCGGATGCGAAGGCGCGCGTCGCTTCGTTGACCGACGACGAGGCCGCTCAGCTCGCGTCGAAGATCGACAACCTGCCCGCCGGCGGCGACGGCGTGGGCGCGCTGATCGGTGCGCTGCTCATCGTCTTCATCGTGCTGCTGATCACCGACATCCTGGGCGTGACCAAGGTTTTCCCGTTCACCAAACCGATCAAGTAACGACACAGCTCCAAACAGGGACGGACCACGTTTTTCGCGGTCCGAGAGCCAAACGTGGTCTGTCCCTGATTAGATCGGGGTGGCGAGGAGGGACGGGACGGTCCCTGTGTCGGCCACGACCAGCATGGTTTTGATGCGCGGCCGGCCATCGTCGAGGAGCGCCTCGACGCGGTACCGGCCGACGCTGAAGAGCCGGGAGTTTCCCTCGAGGTCGGTCTGGAACAGGCTGTAGCTCGCCTCGAAGCTTGCCTCGCCGAGCATCCTGAGCGGACCGATGACGTGGCGGTCGTAGTGCAGGTTGTACTCGTTGACCTCGCGGTAAGACTCGACGCGGTCGCGCAGCATGTTCTTGTTGTCGCACCACATGAGGACGTTCGGCAGGCCCTGCTCGACGTTCTCGCGCGTCACCACCCGGTAGTCGCACTGCTCTGCGAAGAGCTCGACCCAGTCCTCGAGCCGATCCTCGTCGAGCGCCATGCCGTACTCCGCCATCAGGCTGTACCAGTGGTTCATCGAATCCCGTTGGGGGCCTCGACGCCCATCAGCTCCGCCCAGTAGGACCAGAAGCCGCGGATCGGCGATTCGGTGACGCGGTGCGTCTCGTCCTTCACCGCGCCGCGGCCGCCCATCTCGACGACGGCGTGGGTGTTCTGCCCGCTGCGGGTGGCCTTCTGCACCACCTCGATCGCCTCGCCGTCCTCCATGCTGACGAAGCCGGCCGGCCCGACCAGGTTCGCCGAGAGAAGGCGGTGGCGCATCATCTCCTCGTCGTCGTCCTCGTAGCAGAACAGCGTCTGGAACACCTCGTGCTCATCCACGCTCTTCGGCCGGATCTGGCGCGTGCCGATCGAGTTATTGATCTGGATCAGCAGGGCGTTGGGGAAGAAGGTCGGCGCGGCGAGGTTCATGCCATCTGGGTATTCGTTCTTGAACTGCAGCAGCTTTGTGTCGCGAAGACGCATGCGGTCGAGGCGGGCGGCCGTGTCGGCATAGGCCTTCTTCGCCTCCTCCTGCGAGTCGCTCGCCGCATACGCGTGGTTCATGTTGTGGCGATGACGGCCGTCCATCTTCACGCCGCCCTTCTGCGTCGCGCGGTCGACGCCGTAGGTGACGAAGAATTCGTGCAGCAGGCTCGCGTGGTACGTGTCGCGCAGGTTCTCGGCGTAGAGCTTCCAATTGCCCCGGATGCGCTGGCGGGAGTAGCCGAGCACCTTCACCGGCTTGTGGAAGAAGCGCTTCACCATGCCGGTGCCGAACTCGCCGAGATATTTATCCAGGGGCTCGGTGTGTTCGGAGAACGTGCCGAAGACGACGCCGTTCATCGTCTCCACCTTCAGCCTTTGCGGCGACACGGCCTTCATGTCGAAGTCCTTCGGCATGCCGCCCTCGCCGCGCAGGCCCTGGCGGAAGGGCAGCCCGGTGAGCTCGCCGCTATTGGAATAGCACCAGCGGTGATAGAGGCAGACCAGGCGCTCGGCGTTGCCGGCGAGCTCGCGCACGATCATGGCGCCGCGATGCGAGCAGCGGTTCACGAACGCGTGGACCGCGCCCTGCTTGTCGCGCGACACGATCACCGGCGTGTCGCCGACCCAGGTGGTGCGAAAGTCGTGCGGTTTCGGGATCTCCGCTTCGAGACAGAGATAGTTCCACGTCGGCCCGCGGAAGATGCGCTCCATCTCGAGCTCGAACACCTCGGGGTCGTGGTGCAGATGGAACGGCACCCGGGAGTAATCGTTGCGTGGCCAGTCAACCTTCATGGTGCGCCTCCGTCCAGGCGAGGAAATCGTCGAGCGCGGCTTCGAGCGTGAAGCGCGGTTTCCAGCCGAGATCCTCGCTCAGCCGGCGGGTGGAGAAACGGGTACGCGCCGCGCGCGTGAGCGGCAGCACGTTGCACTCGGCATCGCGCGCGGACTCGCGCCAGCGGAATGCCGGAAAGCGCTTCGCGAGGAGCTCGCACCATTGCGGAAGTAGCCATGCGCTGCCGGTGCCGAGATGATACAGGCGGTGGCTCGGCGCCCTGGCGTCCAGCACGGCGATGATCGCGCTCGCCAGATCCGCGGCGTAGATGTAGTCGGTCGCGCTCAAGGACGGGAACACCGCTTCTTCGCCGTTCATGGCGAGGCGCGTCACGAGCGTCGGCGGCGAAAGCACCGTGCGGGCATCCGTCGCGTGCTCCCAGCGGCCGAAAGCGGTGGCGAGGCGGCCGATGCGCACGTCCATGTCCCACAGATCGGCAAGCCGAAGGCACGCACGCTCGGCTGCGTACTTGGTTATGCCGTACATCGACAGCGGCACTGGCCGGTCCGCCTCCTCGTCGAGCGGGTGATCGACGCCGACGCCCGCCGCGCCATACAGCGCACCGGTGCTGGCGTAGACCAGGCGCTCGACGCCATGGCGTCGAGCGGCTTCCAGCATGCGGATGGTGCCCAGGAGATTCACCTCCGCGATGCGCGCCGGGTCGCGTGCATCGCGCCGTGCGTCGGCGGTGATAGCGGCAAGGTGAACGACACGCTTCACGCCGGCAAACATCTCGTCCGATGGCTGCGTGATATCGGCGCGGATGAACGGCACGTCGAGCGCAGGCGCATCCAGATCCGCGACCCGCACCTCGTCGCCTCGTGCCTGCAGCTGCTCGACGACATTCAGGCCGACAAAGCCCGAGCCGCCGGTGACCAGGATCATTTCTTGGTGAAGCCGAGCATCCCGGAGGCCATGGAGCGCGGATCGCGCTTCGTTGCCCGGCCTTCGTCCACCCTTAGGAAGAATTCGAGCAGCGCGCGATTGAAGGCGTCCGGCTCCTCGAGGTTGATGGTGTGCCCCGACCAGGGGATGACGACCAGGCCCGCGGTGGGGATGCTGCGCTTCATGAGGAGGCCGGGCTCGAGGCAGGGATCGTCCTCGTCGCCGGTGACGACCAGCGTCGGCACCTCGATCTTGCGCATGTCGTCGACCAGTTCGTAGAGCGACGGCCGCTTCATCTGCACGCCCCGCATCGTGAGCGCCTGGCCGCGGGCGGAATGCTCGCCGAGCTGCTGGGCGAATTCTTCCCAGCCGCGCCGGTCCTTGTTCTGCAGCTGAACGCGGGTCGGGCCGAGGGCGTACTTCTTGGCGGCCGTGCTCCAGTCCGCTTCGAACGACGCCGCTGCCGCCTCGCACTCGGCCTGGAATTTTGCCTTCTTGTCGGGCTCGGCGCCGTAGCCGCAGCCGGCGACGACGAGCGAGCGCGCGCGGTTCGGATAGGTTATGCCGACGTGCAGCACGGCGAAGCCGCCCATCGACAGGCCGACGATGTGCGCGCGCTCGAGCTTCAGGTAATCGAGCACCGCGATGATGTCGTCGCGCGCGTGCGCCTGCGAGTACTTCGCGCCATCTTGCGGAACGTCCGATGGCGGGAATCCGCGCGCGCTGAACGCCACGCAGCGGAAGTAGCGGCCGAAGAAGCGCATCTGCGTTTCCCAGCTGCGATGATCGCCGGCAAATTCGTGGACGAAGATGACCGGCGTGCCGCTGCCGGTCTCTTCATAGTGCAAGCGGGTACCGTCCCGCGCCGTGGCGAACGCCATGAGTCGCTCCTTAGGGAAGAACCGCAGTGAGGTCGATTTCGACGCGGCAGCCGGGCACGAGCAGGCCGCTCACCTGCACCGTGGTGCGCGGCGGGGGGGTCGGAAAGAACTCCTTCCACACCTGGTCGAAGTAGTAGAAGTCGTCGAGGTCGGTGAGGAAGACCTGCGACTTCACCGTGTCCTTCAGATCGCAGCCGGCCGCCTGAAAGACGCTGCGCAGGTTGTTCAGGACGTAGCGCGCCTGCTTCTGGATGTCGGAGCCGTAGTAGGGGAAGGCCGGGTCCTGCCGCGCCTCGGGCGGTACGCCGGTCTTGTAGTCGGAGGCAATCTGGCCGGCGGCATACAGCGTCTCGCCGGCGAGGATTCCCTGGCAGTAATGGGCCATCGGCGTCGGCGTCTTCGCGCCCGAAATGACTCTTTTTTCCCCCTTGACGCCCCACAGGTCGATTTCGACGCGGCAGCCGGGCACGAGGAGGCCGCTCACCTGCACCGTCGTGCGCGGCGGTGGTGACGGGAAAAACTCCTTCCACACCTGGTCGAAGAAATAAAAGTCATTGAGGTCGGTGAGGAACACCTGCGACTTCACCACGTCTTCGAAGTCGCAGCCGGCGCCCTGGAATACGCTGCGCAGGTTGCCAAGGACGTAGCGTGCCTGCTTTTGGATGTCGGACCCGTAGTATGGAAACGCAGGATCCTGCCGCGCCTCCGGCGGCACGCCGGTCCTGTAGTCCGACGCAATCTGGCCCGCCGCATAAAGGGTGTCGCCGGCGAGCACGCCCTGCGAGTAGTGCGCCATCGGCGTCGGCGTCTTCGCGCCCGTAATAACTTCTTTCTTTCCCTTGATGCCCCACAGGTCGATCTCGACGCGGCAGCCCGGAACCAGGAGGCCGCTCACCTGCACGGTGGTGCGCGGCGGCGGCGACGGGAAGAATTCCTTCCACACTTGGTCGAAGTAGTAGAAATCCCGCAGGTCGGTGAGAAACACCTGCGACTTGACCACATCCTTGAAATCGCAACCGGCGGCGTGGAACACGCTGCGGATATTGTTCAGGACGTAACGCGCCTGCTTCTGGATATCGGAGCCGTAGTAGGGAAAGGCGGGATCCTGGCGCGCCTCGGGCGGCACGCCCGTCTTGTAGTCCGAGGCGATCTGGCCCGCCGCGTAGAGCGTATCGCCAGCGACGATGCCTTGCGAGTAGTGCGCCATGGGCGCGGGCGTAGTTTTGCCGCTGATCACTTCACGCTTCATGGTCCGATTATCATAGAACCATGCCCCAACCGTTGAGCAGCGAAGCGATCGAGGCGTTGGTCGCGGCGCAGGACATCCCCTTGGCGCCGGGCCGCGCCGAGCGCATGGCGCCGGGCGTCAACGCGCTGAATGTCGAAGATCCGCTACGTGCGAAACTGCCCTTCGAGGTCGATCCGACCAGCTACCGGATCCAAAGCGGGAAGCTGAAGTGAGCGAACCGGCCACCCTGACGCTGGCCGAGGCGCGCGTGCAGCTGAACCGCGGCGCCATTTCTGCGCAGGAGCTCGAGCACTCGTGCCGCGCGCGCATCGAGCAATGGCAGGGGCGCATCAATGCGTTCATCTCCACGGATTCGCGCCATGGGCAGAGCGCCGCAGGCCCCCTCGCCGGGATACCGCTCGCGCACAAGGACATGTTCTATCGCGCGGGCAAGGTGTCGAACTGCGGCTCGAAGATCCGAAAGGGCTGGATCGCCGCCGACACCTCTGCTGCGCTCGAGCGCCTCGATGCGGCCGGCGCGGTCGACATCGGCGTGCTCAACATGTCGGAGTTCGCCTACGGACCGACCGGGCACAACGAGCATTGGGGCGATTGCTGCAATCCGTGGGATCCGGCGTACATCACCGGCGGCTCGTCGAGCGGCTCCGGGGCAGCGGTCGCTGCGCGCCTGGCGTTCGGGGCCCTGGGATCCGACACCGGCGGTTCGGTGCGGCTGCCAGCCTCTGCCTGCGGCGTGACGGGACTGAAAACCACTTGGGGGCGGGTGTCGCGCCACGGCGCAATGCCGCTTTCGCATTCGCTGGACACCATCGGTCCGCTCGCGCGCAGCGCCGAGGACTGCGCGCTCCTTTTTGCCGCCATCGCCGGCCACGACGAGCGCGACGCGATCACGGCGCGCGAGCCGGTGGCCGTGAACCTGGAGCAGCAGATTCGTGCCATCGCGCTTTCCACGGACTGGATCGAGCGCAACGCGCATCCGGAGGTCGCCCACGCCGTGCTGGCGGCGGCCAAGGCGATGAAGGTGAAGCTGGTCGAAGTGGCGCCGCCGCCTTTCGACCTTCTCTCCGCCCATTGCCTGACGGTGATGCAGTCCGAGGCCTCCGCGCAGCACGCGCAGTGGATGCGCGAGCGGCCGCGCGACTACTCGTCCGCCGTAAGGGTGCGGCTGGAAGCCGGCTTCGCCGTGCCGGCGGCGCAATACCTCGAGGTGCTGCGCCTGCGCGGCCTTTGGCTGGAGCGTTTCGTGCGCGAGACGCTCGCGCAAGCCGATGCCTACCTCGCTCCCACCATCGCGGTGCCCCTGCCGACGCGCGAGGCGACGGGCGCGAAAGGCGGCGCAGAGATGCCGAAGCTGCTCGCCGACGTGACGCGCCTTACACGCTGGGTGAACTATCTGGGCGTACCGGGCCTGTCGGTGCCGTGCGGCTTCGATTCGCGCGGCTTGCCGATGGGCATGCAGCTCGTCGGCCGCCCGTTCTCGGAAGGAGCACTGCTCGCCATCGGCCACGCCTACCAGCGTGCGACCGACTGGCATCGCCGCGTGCCGCAAAGCGGTTAATTAGTGCCGACGGCGATGAGCAGATCCAGCGTCTTCTGGTAGATCTCGACCGGCGGGTACTCCTCGCCGACAATCCAGCGCTCGACTTGGGGCTGCGGTATTCGCAGCACCTCGGCCAGCTGCCCTTCGCCGCCGAGCGCCGTCGCGGCTCGTCCAAGTGCCTCGCTCCTCACTGTTCGTTTTCCCACAGAAGGTCACTTGCAAGCCCTGCGCCGAGGTAGTCATTATCGCGACCCGGATGGACTGGACCTCAAGGACCGGCTGGTACTCTTGACCCATGCGCAGGCTGCTGACGAATGCGATGGTCGCCATCGCGGCGTTGATCATCCTTTCCTGGGCGGTGATCGGCGCGATGCTGTGGCAGGCGCATGCCGACGCCATCCGCGCCGCGGGCGCTGCCGGGCAGCACATGGCGCGGGTACTGTCCGAATACGAGGCGTCGTCCTTGCGCGCGGTCGATCTCACGTTGCGCTTCCTGCGCGATGATTGGCTACGCGACCCAGCCTCGCTCGATGCGTCAGTGGAGCGCCACCAGGAGCACCTTCGGCGCGAAGGCCTGATCCAGGTCGCGGTGGTGGGTGCGGACGGGTGGTCGCGCTACAGCCGGCTGCCGCTCGAGAAACCGATCAATTTCGCCGACCGCGACTATTTCCAGCAGCACCAGTCGAGCGCGCTCGACCAGATGGTGATCAGCGGGCCGGTGATGGGCCGGATCACGAAGCAGTGGGCGATCCAATTCAGCCGCCCGATCTACGATCGCGGCGGCGCCTTCGCCGGCCTGATCGTGATGGCGCTGCCGCCCCCGGCGCTGGAACTGGTGTATCGCGACGTGCGAGCGAGCGGCGAGGACGTGGTGACGCTGGTGCGCACCGACGGCGGGATCGTCGCGCGCACGCGCGACCTCGATCGCGCGGCGCGTATCTCGTTAAAGGACACGCCCGGGCTGCGCGAGGCCGATGCGCCATCCGGAGTGTTCACCGGCTCGGGCCGCATCGATGGCGTCGTGCGCCTCATCGCCTATAGCAAGGTGCGTTCTTATCCCCTCGTCGTGTACGTCTCGCAAGAGATGGAGAACGTGCTTGCGAGCTATTACAGCCAGCGCCTCGAGCTGGTCACTGCCGGCGTAATTGCCACGGTGCTCCTTCTCGCGCTGGCGCGGCTCTCCCGCTCGCGCCTGAAGCTGCGCGAGCAGGTCGTCAATCACGAGCGCCGCGAGGCGGAAAGCCGCGAGCGCATGATGCTCGAGCTGCACGACGGTGCTATCCAGTCGATCTACGCCGTGGGCATGAACCTCGAGCGCTCGCGCGAGCAGATGGACCACGATCCGGTGGGTGCGAAACGCACCGTCGCCAGCGCCGCGGCGCATCTCAACCTGGTGATCCAGGACATCCGCAACTTCATCGCCGGCCACGCCAACGTGCCGCGGGATGAGCGCGAATTCATGGAGGAAATCGAGCACCTGCTGCCGGAGGCGGCGAACCCCGATGCCCCCCAATTCCAGCTCGACATCGATCCCACGGTGGTGCGCGATCTGAAGCCCGAGCAGGCGCTGCACCTCGTGCGCATCACGCGCGAAGGCGTGAGCAACGTCCTGCGCCATGCCTACGCGGCGAAGGCGCACATCTCGCTCCGGCGCACCGCCGCGAGCGGCGTGCGTCTCGAGATCAGCGACGACGGCATCGGCATGCGCGAGGATGCCGCGCAGTCGCGCGGTCTCGGCCTGCACCACATCGGCGCCCGCGGGCAGAAGCTCTCCGGTCGCACCTCCATCGAGTCGGCACCCGGCCGCGGCACGCGCATCGTGGTCGAGTTCCCGAGCCACGCATGAAGATCGATCTCCTGCTCGTCGATGATCATGAGATGGTGCGCGCGGGGCTGCGCTCGCTCCTCGCCGACGTGCAGCAGATCAATATCGTCGGCGAGGCGGCGAGCGTGGCGGAGGCCGTGCGCCAGGCCGAGCGCTTGCGTCCGCAGGTGGTGCTGATGGACTTGCGGCTGCCCGACGGCAGCGGCATCGACGCCTGCCGCGATATCCTTTCCACCTTGCCGCAGACGCGCATCGTTTTCCTCACCTCCTACGCGGACGAGGAGGCGGTGGTCTCGACCGTGATGGCCGGCGCCTCCGGCTACCTGATGAAGGAGATCGGCCACCAGGCCCTCATTCGCGCCATCGAGGACGCCGCCGCCGGCCGTCCGATCCTCGACTCGCGCACCACGCAACCGGTCCAGGCCAAGATCGACAACGTCGCCCTCTCGCCCCAGGAGCGGCGCGTGCTCGCGCTGGTGGTGGAGGGCAAGACCAACAAGGAAATCGCCGCCGCGCTCTATCTCAGCGACAAGACGGTGAAGCATTACTTGAGCAACGCCTGCGTGAAGCTCGGCGTCAGCCGGCGCTCTCAGGCGGCCGTGATCTTCGCTCGCCAGGAGGGCAAGACTTAAATGGGGACAGACCCCATTTTTCTCATCTAGCCGTCAACGGGGCCTCGAATCCGTCCGTTCAGGGCTCATGGCGCGAACGGCGCGGTTGGTGATTCCCGAACTCAGTGTCCACATCGTGCAGCGCGGACACGATGGAGGCGATTGTTTCTTTGAGCGGACCGATTATCTCTTCTACCTGAGCCTCCTGCGCGAATTTGCGCCGCGCTGCGCGTGCTCCATACACGCGTACTGCCTGATGACGAACCACGTGCATCTGTTTATTACGCCGCACGCCGCAGATTCGTGCGCGCAATTGATGAAGAATGTCGGCCAGCGTTACGTCCAACGCGTGAATGCGCGACGCTCGAGGAGCGGCACCCTTTGGGAAGGCCGCTTTTATTCCTGCCTGGTACCCACGGAGCGTTATGCCGTGGCCTGCTACCGATACGTCGAATGCAATCCGGTGAAGCCAGGCATCGCGCTCAAGGCGGCCGACTATCCATGGTCTAGTCACGCCGTCAATGCAGGTACGGCGTGCGATCCGCTCGTTACGCCGCATCCTGCGTACATCGCGCTCGCGCAGGATCAAGCACGCCGGGTCGACGTCTATAAAGCGCTTTGCGAGGAGCCTTTACCGCGGCCGCTGGCGGAGGACCTGCGGCGCGCGACGCGGCGCGGGCAAGCAGCCGGTACGCCGGCTCGGGCGCGAGGCCGGCCTTGGCGAGCTAGATGAGAAAAATGGGGTCTGTCCC
>C688J18823_10001300_pt1 | contig 15355 bp, 15 predicted proteins | sample HopSoiMetagenom1_FD_18823 | JGI IMG/M metagenome (IMG submission 18823)
CCAAATCGTTCGGCGATATCTCCGGCCACCCGAAGGCAGGCATCGTTGGACCGATCCAGCGCCAGGCCGACCATGACGGTTTTGTAGTCCATAACCTGCTCCAAGCCTTGGGACGAAATGCCTTGGGACGAAATGCTGTATGGCGTAGCCACACAGCAGCATCCTAGAGCTCCGCTCCGCTTCGAAGCTGACCTAGATCAAGAATCCAGCTTGCCTCTTGCAGGCATCTGCAGAGTCAAACGCGCTGCGGGGCGTTGCGGTGGCGATTCAACAAAATCGTCTTCATATCAATTAGATACGCGCAATCTTTGATTTCGCGTCGCCGCTATTTCACAGGCCCGATCTAATGCGGTATCTGATAAGCAACCGCAGCCTGCAAGGCGAAGCATGATCGACCCCGACCGCCCCTTTCGAGATCAGGATCCGCTCGACCAGAACGCGCGCAGCGGCGCCGAGGGATCGGGCGTCGGCGCCTGGGATCTCGAATTGTCGACCCGGACATTGAGCTGGTCCACCGCCACCCGCAAGCTCTTCGGCGTCGGATCGGATGCGCCTGTCGACTTCGACGTCTTTCTTTCCCTGCTCGACGCGCAGGATCGCGATCGCGCGGCAAGAGCCGTGCAGGAATCGATCGATACCGGGTGCAATTTCGACGTTCAGTACCGGCTGCACCGGGATTCGGATGAGGGGCACTGGGTACGTGCGGTTGGCACCACCATCAATGGTCCCGATGGTGCCCCTGCCCGGCTCAGCGGCGTCATGATCGACATCAACCACGAGAAACGTCTGGAGGACGACGTCAGGACCAGCGAGAGGCACTTCCGCTCGATCCTGGACACGATCCCGGATGCGATGATCGTGATCGACGAGCATGGCATCATGCAGTTCTTTTCCAGCGCCGCCGAACGTCAGTTCGGATACAGCGAACCCGAGGCGATCGGAAAGAACATCAGCGCGCTGATGCCGGAGCCGGATCGCAGTCGCCACGACGGCTACCTCACGCGCTACCTGAAGACGGGCGAGCGGCGCATCATCGGCATCGGGCGTATCGTCACCGGCATGCGCAAGGACGGCACGACGTTTCCGATGCACCTCACCATCGGCGAGATGCATTCGGGGGGAAAACCGTTCTTTACAGGCTTCGTCCGCGATCTCACCGAGCAGCAACAGACCCAGGCACGGCTGCAGGAGCTGCAATCCGAACTGGTCCACGTCTCGCGTCTGAGCGCGATGGGCGAGATGGCTTCCGCCCTCGCCCACGAACTCAATCAGCCGCTGTCGGCGATCAGCAATTACATGAAGGGATCGCGCCGCCTGCTGGCCGGCAGCACCGACGCCAACGCGCCGAAGATCGAAGCGGCGCTCGATCGCGCCGCCGAGCAGGCGATCCGCGCCGGCGACATCATCCGGCGATTGCGCAACTTCGTCGCGCGCGATGCGTCCGAGATGCGCGTCGAGAGTCTTTCAAAAATGATCGAAGAGGCCGGCGCGCTCGGGCTCACCGGCGCCCGCGAACAGGGCGTGTTTCTGCGCTTCAACCTGGACCCGACGTGCGACCTGGTGCTTGCCGACAGGGTCCAGATTCAGCAGGTCCTGGTCAACCTGTTCCGCAATGCGCTGGAAGCGATGGCTGCCTCGACGCACCGCGAACTGATTGCCTCAAACACCAAGGCCGCAGATGACATGATCGAAATTGCCGTTTCCGACACCGGACCAGGCTTCGCGGGCGATACGCTCGCGAACCTGTTCCAGCCATTTTTCACGACGAAGGAGACCGGCATGGGCGTCGGTCTTTCGATCAGCCGCACCATCATCGAAACCCACGGCGGCCGGATGTGGGCCGAAACCAACGGGTCCGGTGGTGCGACCTTCCGCTTCACGCTGCCCATTGCGTCCGCCAAGGATATGACCGATGCCGCCGAGCACTAAAGTTTATGTCATCGATGACGATCCGGCGATGCGCGACTCGCTGGATTTCCTGCTGGGCTCGGCCGGCTTCAACGTGCGGCTTTTCGATTCCGCGCAAGCTTTCCTGAACGAGCTTGCGAGCCTGGAGGCCGGCTGCGTGGTCACGGACGTACGCATGCCGGGCATCGACGGCATGGAGCTGCTGCGTCAGTTGAGCTCGGGCCCGCGAAAGCTCCCCGTGATCGTCATGACCGGCCATGGCGACGTGCCCCTCGCCGTTGAGGCGATGAAGCTAGGCGCGCTCGATTTTCTCGAAAAGCCGTTCGAGGATGACCGGTTGATCGGCATGATCCAGACTGCGCTCGCGGGAAGCGAGAGCGGCTCGAAAAGCGAGGCGTTGGCGGCCGACATGGCTGCCCGTGTCGCCAGCCTCACCCAGCGCGAACGCCAGGTGATGCAGGGGCTGGTGACGGGCCAATCGAACAAGGCCATCGCCCGGGAATACGATATCAGTCCGCGCACGGTGGAGGTCTACCGGGCAAATGTGATGACCAAGATGCAGGCCGGTAACCTTTCCGAGCTGGTGCGGTTTGCGATCAGGGCCGGCATCGTCGAAGATTGAGCCAAGTCAATTCGGGGACTGGTAAAGCGTCTATTTTGTCGGGATGACCGAGACCCGAACCAGCGCCGGCGGTGAAGCCAACGTCAGCCTTTCGCCAAGGAAATCGATGATTTACGTCATCGATGACGATTACGACGTGCGGACATCGCTGCGATTTCTGCTGGAAACCGAAGGATTCGACGTCCGCACGTTCCGCAGCGGTAACGCGTTGCTCGGATCTTCCAACCGAAACCGCGCGGATTGCCTGGTCGTCGACTACAAGATGGCGGAACTCGACGGTCTGGAACTGGCCCTCCGGCTGCGAAGGCTCCAGGTGTCCACCCCGATCATTCTGATCACGGGTTATCCGGACGAAAACATCTCGGCCAAAGCAAGCTCGGCCGGCGTGCGCCACGTGCTTTTGAAGCCCAATCTCGAGGACAACCTGATCGACTGCGTTCGAAAGGCGATCGATGCGCCGAGCGCGACGGGCCAGCCCTGAACCACCCTGAAACACCCCCGCAGGCTCGCCTCCGTAAAACCCCGTAAGGGCTCCTCCTTAGGATATCGACCCAAATATCGGGCAGCAAAAATCCCAGTTACACCAAAGCCATCCCGCATCGAGGAGATGGCAAATGCTCACCCAGACGATCACCGCGCCGACAGTCCCCGCAGCGAAGGTTTTCCCCGCCCCGCGCGCCCAGGCTGTTCCGACCGTCGACCAGTTCAGCGTGATCGCGACCTGCGCGGGTGTGATTGCCACCGAGTTTTCCTACCGGAAGGATGAGGAAATCTACGGCGAGGGCGAGCCTTGCGAATATGTCTATCAGGTGGTCCGCGGTGCGGTCCGCACCTACAAGCTGCTCAACGACGGACGGCGCCAGATCGGCGCGTTCCATCTGCCCGGTGACGTGTTCGGCCTCGATGCCGGCTCCGCCCACCGCCTGACGGCCGAAGCGATCGCCGACACCACGGTCCGTCTGGTGAAGCGCCGCAGCCTGGAAGCCGCCGCCGGATCGAATGTCCAGGTCGCCCATAACCTCTGGACCATGACCGCAGGCGACCTCCGGCACGCCGAAGACCACATGCTGCTTCTGGGTCGCAAGACCGCGATGGAAAAAGTTGCCACTTTTCTGCTGGAAATGGACCGTCGGCTCGCCAAGGCCGGCATGATGGCCCTGCCGATGTGCCGCCGCGATATCGGCGACTATCTCGGCCTGACGCTGGAAACCGTTTCGCGCGCGCTCTCACAGCTCAGCGACCAGGGTGTTCTGGTATTTTCGAGCGCCCGTCAAATCGTGCTGCGCAACCGCCAGCGACTGGCAGACATGGATGCCTGAGAGTAAGCTGAGCGACAAGAATACCGGAAGGACTGGAGGACAAGATGAATAATTATCGCGTCTCCTTCTACAAGGATCTCTGCAACTCCGACGGCCATAGCTTCAAGTGCCTGCAGCGCCAGATCGAGGTCCAGTCGATCGGCCCATCCCAGGCGCTCGCATTGGCGGAACGGTTGGTCGACAACGAACGTCTGAACGCCGATTGCGTCGAGGTGACACACCTGGCCGGCCATCACGAGTTCGAGCATTCGACGGGCCAGTCGCCCGCCCCCAGCAAGGAGACATGGAACGGCGTCGCGTGATGAAGTGACCGCGAAAAATCAAGCCGCCGGGCCTGCGCGCCCGGCTATTGCGTCGTGCGCGTTCTCACCCCACGGGCCGGCAGTTTGATCCAGCTCAATGCGAACGCCGCCAAACAAGCAGAATATCAATCTACATGATGCTCGACGACGAAGTCCGCATCATTTGGCGATCTCGCCGTTTTCTCCTAAGACTGCCCCGCCATCGCTGGTCGCAAAGACCGCGTTGCGGGGCATTTTTATGGATGCCACAAATCTCAAACCGGCTCCCGATCGCAGCCGGGTCAGGTGGCTTTTGATCCGCAAAACCAGTAAAATTGTCGATATGCTGCGGCCTTGTCGGCTCGCTCTCGCCAGTTCGTTTCGGAGTAGCCGTTGAACTTTCGTCACCGCATCGCCTTAACCGTCCTCCTCGCTTTCGCGTCGCCGGCTTTCGCAGGTGCAGCCATCGCGCAAAGCGCGATTGCCGCAGCGGTCGCCAAACCGGTATCGCTGCCGGACATTGCCATCGGGTCTGCGAAAGCGCCGATCACGCTTACCGAATATTCGTCGATGAGCTGCCCGCATTGCGCAGCCTTCGGCCAGAATGTGTTCCCGATGTTGCGGTCGAAATATATCGACACCGGCAAGGTGCGTTTCGTGTTCCGTGAATTTCCGCTCGACATCAAGGCCGCCGCCGCTTCGATACTGGCGCGCTGCATCGGCAACGGCGATTCCGAAAAATACCTCAGCGCGGTCGAGACCATGTTCAAGCTGCAGGACCGCCTGATGGCGCAAACCAAGGATACGCTGATGTATGTCGGCAAGCAGCACGGCATGAGCGAACAGGAAGTCGAGACCTGCGAGAACGACCAGTCACAGTTCGACAAGCTGACCGCCGACCAGCAATACGCCGTTCATGAGTTGAAGGTCACCTCGACGCCAACTTTCTTTCTCAACGGCGTGCGGTTGCAGGGCTCGATGCCGTTCGAGGAACTGGAAGAGCGGATCAAGCCGCTGCTCAGGAAGTAGCGGCTGCGGACCTGTCGCGGGCCCCCTTGTCTGGCGCCGCCACCTCGCCGATGATGGCCCCAACAAACATATTGGGGAGAACGGTCATGGTCGCGGCTTTGCGCGTAATGTTGGCAGCGGCGTGGCTGCTGTCCGGCGTCGTGGCGGCATCGGCGGAAAACTATCCGCACAGGCCGGTGCGCGTCGTGGTCGGCTTTCCCCCCGGCGGACCGACCGATGCCATCGCCCGCATCGTGGCTCAGAAACTGACCGACAATCTCGGTCAACAATTCTTCGTGGAGAACATCGGCGGCGCCGGCGGCAACACCGCGGCCGGCCAGGTCGCCCGCGTAACGCCGGACGGCTACACCATCATGGCCATCAGCACCGGTTTCGTCGTCAATCCCAGCCTCTACGCCAAGGTGCCGTACGATCCGATCAAGGATTTCGCGCCGGTGACGCTGGTGGCGGCTTCGCCGAATATCGTGGTGGTGAACCCGCAGGTGCCGGCCAAAACGCTGCCGGAACTGGTGCAGCTTATCAGGGACAATCCCGGCAAATACAGTTTTGCCGGCCCGGGCGTCGGATCGACGCCGCATCTCGGCGGCGAATTGTTCCGCCTCGCCTTCAAGCTCGATCTGGTGCACGTACCATTCACAGGGGCTGGGCCGGCGGTCCAGGCAACGGTCGGCGGCCACACGCCGATCGCATTCACCGCCCTGCCATCTTCCCTTTCGGCGGTGCAGGCCGGGCAACTGCGTGCCCTTGGCGTGGCATCGGCCGAACGGGCCGCCGGGCTGCCCGATGTGCCGACCTATGCCGAACAGGGTGTGAAGGATCAGGACGCCGACACGCTGACGGGGATCGTCGCGCCAGCCGGAACGCCGAAAGAAATCGTCGACCTGCTCTATCGTGAGATCGCCAAGATCGTCGCCCAGCCGGACGTCAAGGAGCGCCTCACCGTGCTCGGTTTCAATCCGGTAGCCAATACGCCGGAACAGTACGGCGCACGTATCAGGCTGGAGATCGACAAATGGGGCAAGGTGGTGCGCGACGCAAAGTTGCGGATCGAGTAATCGACCCCGCGTCAGGATGGCGGCGGTTCCTCGGCCCCATCCGCGATCTTTATAAAGGTCAGGCCGATACGATTCTTTTGGATCCACGCGATCCTGCATTCATGCACGACCGAGGAATTCTTTGCCATCACCAGGCGAAAGTGCTGCGGGACGAAGGCGACGTTCTCGACATCGATCGCCGCGCCCTCGTGCGAGATATTTCGAACGACGCAGCGCATCACGGAACCGCCTGACGAAACATAGGCCGGCTCTTCGATCTCCGTTCGTGGATATTTTCGCTTCTCTTCCATCCCATCCCGTCCCGGATGCCGCCCAAACGGCAACAGCTAACAGCAAAATCTTAAATAAGTCGGGCGTGTGCACTGCAGCGCTCACTGGGGAAGCCAGAACAAGATGCGGCCTGCAGAAAGGTTGCATATGATACAAGCAGCTCGCGCAATTGTTTTCGAGCTGCGGTTTTTGCGGGGCGGCATGACCTTCTCTATCGCTTCTGCGCAGACGTGCCCCGCGTCTCCCTGGGCTTGTCGTTCGCGGCGGCCACGCGATACCCTTTGCGGATAGGCGGTGCGCAGGCGCGACGCCCGCCCGGAATAATCAAAATGAACAGGCGCCGGGGGGAAACGCCATGTTCGAGATACTCGATCGCCGGACGAGTTTGACTGGCAACCAGATCAAGATCCTTATGGCCGCCATCATCGGCGATGCGCTCGAATTCTTCGATTACTTCCTGATTGGCTTTGTGCTGGCCTTCCTGATTGGACCGTGGAAACTGACCTTCGGGCAATCGGCCATCGTGCTGATGAGTTCCGGCATCGGCGCTATCATCGGCGCCTATGTCTGGGGCTGGCTCGCCGATCGGATCGGCCGGCGCATGGTGTTCATCGGCACCGTACTGAACTTCTCGATCGCCACCGGCCTGCTATACTTCACGCCCGACAATGGCTGGATCTATCTTGCCATCATGCGCTTCTTTGTCGGCACCGGCGTCGGCGGGCTCTATTGCGTCGACCTTCCGCTGGTGCAGGAATTCATGCCCTCTTCCAAGCGGGGTTGGGTCGGCGGTATCGTGACCTGCGTCATCCCGCTCGGCGTCGGACTCGGCGCCGTGCTGGGAGCTTTGATGGGCAGCGACCAGTGGCGGCTGCTGTTTGCGATCGGCGTGCTGCCGGCGCTTTTGGTCCTGCTGGTCCGGCTTTGGGTGCCGGAGAGCCCGCGCTGGCTGTGCCGCCAGGGCCGTTACGAGGAAGCGCGCAAGTCGCTGGCTTGGGCGCTGCAGATGGAACCGTCCGCGCTGCCGCTGCCGACCGCGGCCGATGCCGGCCCGATCATCAAAACGAGCTGGTTCGATCTGTTCAAATATCCGCGCAGCCTTCTGGTCTCCTGGCTGGGCAACGCCGGCGCGCAAACCGGCGTCTACGGCATCACGCTCTGGGCGCCGTCGCTGTTCGTGCTATTGTTGAAGGTGACGCCGCAGGAAGCTGCCAAGATGATGATCCTGCTCAGCGTGTCCGGCTTTCTCGGCCGCCTCTCCTTCTCCTATTTCTCGGAGTTGCTCGGGCGTCGCACCTCGGGAGGGCTATTGGGCATCGGCGCGGGCGTTCTCACCATCGTGGCCGGATACCATTACGATGCAACACTGTTCGGCCTGTCGGCGTTCTGGCTGATCCTCGCGGTGACCTTCTTCTTTGCCGATGGCGGCTTTGCCATTGTCGGCCCTTATGCGGCCGAGGTCTGGCCTTCGCATCTGCGGACCACCGGCATGGGCTCGGCCTATGGCTTTGGCGGCATTGGCAAGATCATCGGACCTGTCGGGCTTGCCTTGATCGTGGGCTCCAACAACTACCTCAAGCCTGACGTGCCGCTGACGCAGATTCCGACAGCCTTCGTCTACCTCGGTTGCTGGTTCCTGATGGCCGGGATCGTGTATTATTTCATCGGCTTCGAAACCAGGGGCAAGTCGATCGAGCAGATCGACAGGGAACTGGCGGATGGGCTGGATCTATCAACAGCGAGAGTTCGGCAGGCATAATCTTGAATACAATGATTGCGACTTCTGCCGATCTGGCGGGCGACCTGACGGTGATCGCCCGCGCCGAAGCCGTCCGCGCCGATGTCGCGGCGGCTTCCGACGACATCGAGAATACGCGCCGGCTGCCGCCGGCGGTGCTCGACAGACTGCACGAGGCGCAGCTGTTCCGTCTGCTATTGCCACGCTCGACCAACGGGATCGAGACCGATCCCCTGACCTTCTTCCACGTCATCGAGACCATCGCCAAAGCAGACGCCTCCACCGCCTGGTGCCTTAGCCAGGCCGGCGGCTGCGCGATGTCGGCGGCCTATCTCGACCTGCCGGTGGCGCAGGCGATCTTCGGCGATCCGCGCGCGGTGCTGGCGTGGGGGCCCGGCCCCAGGGTTCGCGCGGTCGAATGCGAGGGCGGCTACAGGGTGAGCGGCATATGGTCCTTTGCGTCCGGCGGCCGGCATGCGACCTGGCTCGGCGCGCACTGCCCGATCTACTCAGCCGACGGTTCGCCCAGATACGATGCCAACGGAGCTCCGCTCGAGCGCACCATGCTGGTACGCTCCGAGGACGTCGAGTGGACCGACATCTGGAACACCGTGGGCCTGCGCGGCACCGCGAGCGACCAGTTCGCGCTCAACGATTTCTTCGTGCGCGCCGACCATTCGATTACGCGCGAGTTCGACCGGGAATGCCGCGAGCGCGGTCCGCTCTACCGCATGAGCAACCACACCTGCTATCAGGTCGGCTTTGCCGGTGTCGCCTGCGGCATCGCCCGTACTGCGCTCGACAACTTCGTGGAGACCATGCGCAACAAGGTGCCGCGTGGCACGAAGCTGTCGTTGCGGGACAATGCCGTGGTCCAGAGCAACCTCGCCCAGGCGGAAGTCAATCTCCGCGCCGCGCGCGGCTACGTGCTGCAGTCGATGGCCGATATTTGGAAGGACCTCAGCGCGGGCGCGACCATCACGGTCGCGCAGCGCATGAACATCCGCATGGCCTCGACCAACGCCATTCACAAGGCGCGCGAGGCGGTCGACTTTGCCTATAACGCCGCTGGCGCCACCGCGATCTTCGAGAACCATCCGCTGGAGCGCCGCTTCCGCGACATCCATACCGTGACCCAGCAGCTGCAAGGCCAGCTCAGGCATTTTGAAACCGTCGGCGCCTGGATGATGGGCGTCGATACCGACCTCAGCTTTGTCTAGGAGAAAGACTATGGGACTTGGCGGATTACAGCACTACACCATCGAACCATCTGACCTTGAGCGAACCAAGGATTTCTACTGCGACGTGCTGGGTCTGGAAAACGGCGATCGTCCGCCGCTCGATTTCCCCGGCTACTGGCTCTATTCCGGCGGCACCGCAACGGTGCACCTGATGGGCACGCGCAAGCCGCGCGAGGGCATCGTGGTGCGCGGCACCGAGAAGAAGTACGAAGATACCGGCCGGCTTGACCACATCGCCTTTGCGGCGACCGATGTCGACGGCATGCGCAAGCGTCTGCAGTCGAAAGACGTCAAATTCCGCGAGAGCATCGTGCCGCGCACTGGCGATACGCAGTTCTTCCTCTACGATCCCGATGGTGTCGGCGTCGAACTGAACTTCCCGAAAAGCTGAAGCACGATTCGGCGGTAAGACGGTGCCCAATTCGGCCGCGTCCATGCAGGCCGAATTGGGTAATTTCGGCGGTGTCACGCCGGGCGCACCTGATGTGGAGGTGCAACACTACCCGCCAAAGAATGAAGTTCCCGACAACGCCCCAAGTCAGCCATCACTAAGGCGCGAGTCCGTCAGGGTTTCATCATCATTGCAATGAGATTGGGAGGAGCCGCGCCGCTGCGGCAGAGTAGCCGGGTGCCGCGCCTTTCAACCTACCCCAGGGCATGCGTGCCCGGCTATTCGTCCGGCGGAGGCTCCTAGTCGAGCCCGCGCTCGTGGCTCAGATTGACCATTTCCTGAATAAAGACCGCCTTTTGCTTGTCATCCAGACTGGCAAATAAAGGCTCGGCCGCGTCGGCCACGTTGCGCTGATCGACGGCGCGGTCGTTGAGGAACTGGGCCTCATTTCGCATCTGTTCGATGATGTCATCGGGGGGATCGCGCTTGGCACGGGCCACACGCAGTTTGAGGCGATCGGCGCCGTTGTGACCGAGATAGTGCATCGCACTGTTGAACCCGGCCCAATGCTTCTCCTGTTCGGGCGTAAGGCCTAATTCCTTCTTGATCCGCTCGATATTGGCGTCGCTGTTGGAAACGATCTGTTCGGCCGTCAGTTGCGGCGCGCCGGCCTGGGTGAGCACGGCGGCCTGCTGCTGTTGCTGCTTGGCGGCCTTCGCGGCCTTGCTCCCCTTCGCCGGCTTCGACGTGTCGCCTTGCTTGGAAAGCTCGCCTTGTTTGGAAGCCTCACCCTGCTTGGAAGCCTCACCCTGCTTGGCATCTTTTGCCGCAGGCGCCTGTCCGCCTTTGTTGTTATTGTTGCCTCCGGTCAGGACACCCGTCACTCCGGTGACAACGCCCACGACGCCGCCAATGGCGCCGCCCAGCACGCCGCCGACCGGGCCTGCCGCTTTGTTGCCCTCGCGGGCACCCCTCTCGACACCCTGAACCACCTGCGCATCCGCAGCCTGTGGCGCGTCGAGAAGCACGATGGCGGCCAACCCCACGGCCGCGCACACTTTCCAATGCGTGCGCAGTTTGGATGTTGGGCTAGTCATTGTTGGTCTCCGTGGTCGTTAGCCAGGACTGGTGTCCTCGAATCTGAATCTTATCGTTTTAGCGACGAGCGAGTCTAGCCGCGGTGCCGGCCGTTAGCGCTGCATCGAACTACCAAGCCCGGACCGGAACCCCCGATCGCACTTCCCCAAACCCTCTCGTGTTCATGATGCGGTGTGCAACGCAATATGCCTCGCAGGAAGGCACCGCGGTATTCCGGTCGCTGGAAATTCGCACGCAACGTTAGTTGTAGAATGTCGCACGTGTCATTTCTCGACAGACGCGCTTAATTCTGTTCTGATTGCGCAACCAATCTTTGCGGATACGCCGTCCAAAATCGGTGCGTCCGCGTGAATGCCAGCAAGAAGAAAATCAAAAGAGGAACGACAAGACGACAACAAAAAGCAAAGAGGGAGATATCATGTCACGCAAGAAGCTTTCTCGCCGACAATTTGTTGCTGCCACTGCGCTGTCATCCGCAGCGCTCATCACCGCACCCTATGTGCGCGGGGCCTACGCTGCAGGCAAGCTTACGATCGGTTTTTGGGACCACTGGGTTCCCGGCGCCAACAAGGCCTCGACCGATCTGGTCAATGAATGGGCCGCCAAGGAAAAGGTCGAGGTTTCGATCGACTACATCCCGAGCCAGGGCAACAAGCTCTTGCTGACGACGCAAGCCGAGGCGCAGGCGAAGTCAGGACATGACATTATCGCGCTGTCGACATGGTTGCCGCACGCACACGCCGAAAATATCGAACCTGTGAACGATATCGTCGAACCCCTCCTCAAGCAGAACGGCGACGTCAACGGGACCGTGAAATATCTCGGCGTGGCGGACGGAAAATGGCTGGGCGTGCCGGCCTGCGTCGGCAGCCAGATCAAGGGGCCCTGCTCGCGCATCGACCTGATGAAGAAGCACGCCGGCATCGATGTGCAGGCGATGTATCCGGCGGGCGAGGCGCCGAAAGCCGACGCCTGGACCACGGACGCGTTCCTGAAAGCCGCCGAAGCCTGCCACAAGGGCGGCAATCCCTTCGGCATCGGCCTCGGTGAGACCAGCGACAATGTCGACACGGTGGGCGCGTTCTTCCTCGCCTTCGGCGCCGAAGTCGTCGATGCCAAGGGCAATGTCGTCGTGAAGAACGACAACGTGCGGCAGGTCCTCGAATACTACAAGAAGCTGATGGCATTCCTGCCGCCGGATGCGCCGGCATGGGACGATGCTTCCAACAACAAATGGCTGGTTTCGGGCCGCGGCTCCCTGATCATGAATCCGCCGAGCGCGTGGGCGGTCGCCAAGCGCGATGCGCCGCAGGTTGCCGAGCAATGCTGGACGCACGGCTTCCCGGTCGGTCCGAAAGGACGGTTCGCGCCGTTCCTTCCCTACTATTGGAGCATCTGGAAGTTCGCCAAGAACAAGGAGGCGGCCAAGAGGCTGCTGGTGCATCTGTCGCAACCGGACGCCATCGAGAAGATGGTCACGGCCAGCGGCGGCTACGACCTGCCGGCGTTCGAGAAGCTCACCACCCTCAAGACGTGGGCTGAGGAAGGACCGCCGAAGGGCACGCTGTATCACTACCCGAATCCGCACAAGCATCAGATCCTGTCGATCTCTGCTTCACCGGCGCCGCCCAAGGTTGCCCAGCAGATCTACACGCAGGCCACATTGACCAAAATGTGCGTGCGCTTCTACCAGGGCGAACCCATGGAGAAGACATTGGCCTGGGCCGAAGGCGAGCTCGAAGGCTTTATGCGGAGCTGACGTCTTTCATCGCCGCGGCCTGTCCGAGGGGGGCTGGCCGTGGCGGTGGGCACCCGCTTTCCATGCCCAATGATCGGGTGGCCGGCAGCGCCGGCTTCCCCGCAAAAATGAAACCCGCAGGGAAGAAGCACCATGGCCGACGTGGCAGTTCAATCGAACGCGGTTACCGGGCTTGCGCGTGCGCGCAAGCGCTCCGGCCTTCGGACCGCGCTGAAGCGGAAGTCGACAGCGGCGTTCCTGATGACGCTGCCGCTGATCATCCTGGTCGGGCTTTTGGTGATCTATCCTGCGTTCTACTCGCTGCACCTGGCGTCACTGAACAAGTCGATGCAGCGCTTCGTCGGCCTCGGCAATTTCGAGTTCCTGTTCAAGCGCGACACGTTCTGGCTGGTCGTCAAGCAGTCCTGCATCTTTGCCATCACGGCGGTCTGCTTCAAGGCGCTGATCGGCTTCATCGTCGCGCATTTCGTGCATAACATCCCGGCCAAAGGCCAGCGCAAATGGCGCGGCATGCTGTTGGTGCCATGGGTCATTCCGCCGGCGATGAGCACGCTTGCATGGTTGTGGCTGTTCGATCCGTCCTACAGCGCCTTCAACTACACGCTGTCGTTCTTCGGTATCGGACCTATCCCCTGGACCGGCGACGCCGGCTGGGCGCGCTTCTCCGTCATCCTGGTCAACATCTGGGTCGGCGCGCCGTTCTTCATGATCATGTACCTGGCGGCGCTGAAGTCGGTGCCCGACCAGCTTTATGAAGCCGCCGCCATCGACGGCGCCAATTGGTGGCAACGGATCTGGTACGTGACGCTGCCGATGATGCGCAACATCATCGCGATCACGACGCTTTTCTCGCTGATCGTTACGTTTGCAAACTTCGACATCGTGCGCATTCTCACCGCCGGCGGCCCGCTTGACCATACGCACATCTTTGCGACATGGGCGTTCCGCGTCGGCATCGAGGGCAGCGACGTTCCCCTGGGCGCCAGCGTCTCGCTGTTCATGGTGCCGATCCTTGCCATCGCAGCGGTCTTCATCCTGCGGGACATCAACAAGCGCGGGAACGAAGCCTGATGAGCACCGTCACGATCGACAAGGCCGCGCCGACCCGCAAGGTGAAGTACGGCAGCATGAGCCGCGACCGCGCCTGGGCGCTGAAATGGTCGTACTTCTTCCTGACCATCTTTGCGATGTTCTCGCTGTTGCCGCCGCTCTACATGCTGATCACCTCGCTCAAGAGCAGCGCCGAAATTTCGGCCGCGACCAATCCTTGGTGGGTGTTCAACCCGACGCTTGCGAACTACGTGGAGATACTCACCTCGAACCAGTTCCTGCGGTTCTTCTGGAACTCGGCGATGGTCTCGATCTTCGTCGTGACCCTCACGATGCTGATCAGCGTACCGGCTGCCTTCGCGCTGGCGCGGATGCGGTTCTGGGGGTCGGCGACGCTCGCCACCGGCGTTTTTCTGACCTACCTGATTCCCGAGACGCTGCTGTTCCTGCCGCTGTTCAAGATGTTCGCGGCATTCGGCGAGTTCACCGGAATTCAGCTGATCAACAAATGGTACGTATTGCTGCTGGTCTACCCGACGCTGACGGTCCCGTTTTGCACGTGGATCATGATCGGCTATTTCGCCTCGATTCCGAAGGAGCTTGATGAAGCCGCCGTGATCGACGGCGCATCGTGGTTTCAGACGCTGACGCGGATCTTCATCCCCGTAGCCTTCCCCGGCATCATTGCCGCGACCATCTTCGCCTTCACCGTGTCATGGGCGCAATTCCTCTATCCGCTGGTTTTCACGACGTCGGTCGACCAGCTCGTGCTGCCGGTCGGCATCATCACCACGCTGATCAAGGGCGACGTATTTGCCTGGGGGCAGATCATGACCGGCGCCCTGCTCGGCGCGGCGCCTCCGCTCATCATCTACGCCTTCCTGATGGACTATTACATTGCCGGCCTGACCGCCGGTGCGACAAAGGGTTGATCTCATGGCTGACGTGACGTTGCGCAAGGTGGTTAAGCGTTATGACGAGGTCGAGGCGGTGCGTGGCATCGATCTCGATATCGCCGACCATGAGTTTGTCGTGCTGGTCGGGCCTTCGGGCTGCGGCAAGTCGACCACGCTGCGGATGATCGCGGGCCTGGAAGATATTTCCGACGGCGACATCATGATCGGCGGCGATGTCATCAACGACGTGCCGCCAAAGGACCGCGATATCGCGATGGTGTTCCAGAATTACGCCCTCTACCCACACATGACGGTGGCCGAGAACATGTCGTTCGGGCTGCGGCTGAAGCGCTACCCCAAAGCCGAGATCAAGAGCCGTGTCGACGAGGCCGCGCGCATGCTCGACATCGTCGAACTGGTCGACCGCAAGCCGAAGCAATTGTCCGGCGGCCAGCGCCAGCGCGTCGCCATGGGCCGCGCCATCGTGCGTAACCCAAAAGTGTTCCTGTTCGACGAGCCGTTGTCCAACCTCGACGCCAAGCTGCGCGTGCAGATGCGGATCGAGATCAAGAAGGTGCATCAGAAGGTCCGCACCACGACCGTCTACGTGACCCACGACCAGGTCGAGGCGATGACGCTGGCGGATCGCGTGGTTGTCATGAACCACGGCCGGATCGAGCAGATCGGCACGCCGAACG
>C688J18823_10001301_pt1 | contig 15347 bp, 14 predicted proteins | sample HopSoiMetagenom1_FD_18823 | JGI IMG/M metagenome (IMG submission 18823)
TCAATAATACTAATCCAGTTCGTCTGACAGATATGGCTACCGGAGCAGATCCTTCTGTAAACCAAATGCTGTACTGAGACCTCTACGTCCTATCTAAAGTCTACCAATGATTGATAGTAATTTAGAGTTTTACGATAAATTCAGAGTATTAGAAACATACCCCCATTAATATAATGGTGAAAAATTGTATATGAATATGAGTGAATCAAATCACGATTCCAATTTGAAATTGCCCACGATGAATAATTTGATAAGAAATCAGCTTTGACAAATAATGGAGATGGATCGTAGGAAGAACGATCACCTCAGGTTAGACTGGACATATCAGCGTCTGAAGGCTATAGTAAAAAAGGATCAGTACGTTAATCAAACTGAATTGTCTTTAAAAGACTATATGCAATCTCCGAAGGACTAGAGGAACGTAGAAATGACAGGCATTGTTAAACACAAGAAAAGGAAGGTGAGAAGAAGGACAATCCTGATGACCTTCCATATATGCAAGACTTGGAGATCAGGAGACCCCGGACAGGGGATGTGGAAAATCTGCGCATAGAGGATTAACTGTTATTTAATGGCGATAGTAGATTCACAAAAGAACAGTATTTTGTAAAATATGATTTCTCAGACACGAAAGTGAATGTTACTTCCAACTCTGAAAGACAAATGGATCGGATTCAAGTTTGTTGTGTACAATCTTCCTCATTCAAAAATGGAAGTATATTTAAGAAAATGAAAACTGGATTTATGAAATCGCTGACAGTATAACTTGAAAAAAGCTCGACGAGAAGATAGACAATGGTAGAGTGGGTACCAAATCCAACACTGCGCGGGCTTACATGATGAGATTATCATTTGTAGAATACCAGGAGTGGTATTTAGATAGGACAATTCAAAGAATGTAGATATAAAAAAAATTAGCGACAGAAAAATTCGAATTGGCTGGCTATTCTGTACGTTAGCAATACTTTTGTGAAGATGACATCTCAGTAACTAAGATATGAATAAGCCATATCACAGGTAAGCAAAAGTAGACCTCCATTTATTAGAAAATTTTGGTTTGAAATTGGGATTAGTAGACTGTGACCGCATGTAGACTACTAAAAGCATTTGGAAACAGAATTATAGTAAGTGAATATGGATTCTGTTATGATTTACAAGTAACTCCTTCTCTCAAGCTAAACAAAATTTGAATCATGATCATCTGGATAATTTAAACATACTTCTTTAGGAACGACAATGTTTTTTGCCAAGCGTCTGCAGTTTCCTTGGGGGCATAATTCTGGTTAGAAGGGTTGGCAAAAGCATGACCTAATCCCCTGTAAATAAGAATATCATTGTTTATTTTATTAGCATCTAAAGCCACTCTAAATTTATTTATCAATGGCAGGGGATTTGCTTGATCTTTGTCTCCAAATATTCCTAGTATCGGCCATTTAATTTTTGAAAGTTGCTGAGCGTCAGTAATTAATGGCGTACCATAGTACAGGATCGTAGCGACTAGAGGATGATTCTGACTATTCAATGCCAACTGCAACGATTGCCCTCCACCAAAGCACCATCCTATTGATGCAATTTTAGACGAGTCCACAAATGGAAGAGAGCTAACATATTTTACAGCTGATTGTAAATTAGCGTTAGCTTCCGCTGGATTATTTCGGACAGAACTAGATAAAAGTCTAGCTTGATCATTGTTTGTAGCCATTTGACCTTTGAATAAATCTACAGCCAGCACGACATATCCTTGTCTTGCTAGCGTATTTGCCATATCTTTAATATAGGCATTTAATCCACGATTTTCATGTATCATAATGATTCCAGGGATTTTCTTGTTAGCAAGGTTAACAGAACTAGGGTACACTAGATATCCGGATGAACTATCGAAATAATTGACCGATTTCTTCGTTTCCAAACCCTGGTCACTGGTTGCATTGGTACTGTTAGAATATAATGCAGATATTGCGGCAGCATTGGTCTGAGCGAAGGCAGAAGGTAGTGCTTTATAACTGACGATTGCAGTAGAGAATAGAATAGTTGTTAAGAAGACATAATAAAGCGTGAACGATATTGGGACACTTTTTATCATTACTCCTTATTACGAGAATTACTATATAACACTATTTCTGGGTTCTTCATACATTTATTTTTATAGATTTGCAATAGATAGAAGAAGATACAATTCTTCTGACAAATATGCTATAGAAGTTCGCATCCTAGATATATAATATCCAGGTAATCTGTTCCTCACGCGTATTGTTGTAGGGACTTGTCTTAACTATTACATGAGATCAGTTATTGGAGCAAGAATTCGTGATTACTAGATCATCTTAAATTTAGGGATTGTTCGCTGGTGTATATCCCAGATTGACTATTGAATGATACATTCAGAAAAAGATTCTAAATATGATTAGTAAAATACCAATTTAGAATTGAAAAGAAAACCATCAAGAATTTTTATATTAGGTAGAATCAAAGAGGAAGATGACTTATGCTTTTCATACATACGATTGTCATTACCTTCCTAATTACTTCATTTTTTGCAATCTCAATGCTATATTATGATGATCAGCTACAGCATTTAATATCACTTCCCCCATTAGATGTACAATTTGTCTCAGCCGAGGAGAAAATGTCTTCGCCTATTGTGCACATATCTAATAATGGTACTGATAAAACCACAATGGTGGACAAATTTGGTATAAAGGAAATTTATACTACTAAACAGCATGGTCGAGAATGGTATGTTAACATGACTAATCCCAAGAATGATACTATGCTTTCTTTCACGTTTGACGCTCCGATCAATAAAGAGAAAGACGGTTCTTGGCAGATAACTAATCCCAAGGTCAGAATGAACGTTGAAACACCTAGGGGAATGCAGCCGTGGAAGAATGTAGAGATCACGGGATACGCCAAAGTAATATCAGTAAAGTCGTCGAAAAACAATAGTGACAATAATAAAAGCAGTTCATCAAATCAAGACTACAGTCAAACTCTAGACGATATTGCTTGGTATGCAAGAAGTGGGAGACACAATAGTGAAACACCATGTGAGGGTACAGCACTTATAGGGGGCATCCATACCGACGGTAGTGTGGGATGGAAAAAAAGCATTTGGTTCACTGGCGGGTACACAGATGAAAGAGCGCTAAATCACGCTGCAAAGCCACTACTAGGTAGATGGATTGGGTGGAAAGTGGTCATATACAATATTAATAATGATACGGCGGTAAAAATGGAGTCTTATCTTGATGATGAAAATAACAATCAATGGAAGAAAGTTACTGGCTTCGTGGACAATGGCGGATGGTATGCCAACACTGATGACGTTACCTTCTTTAGTGCAGGTTGTGGGAAACCGAAAGACTATGTAATTACTAATCCCGGAGACTTCGTAACGTTCAGGACAGATAATATAATTTGGGATTTCAAAAATCTGAGTGTTAGAGAAATAAGATCTCCATATCCAATTTAGCATTAGATGATATAATATTTGTGCGATAGTCTTAATGACCCAATAAGGATATTTTTTTTACGATGCAGATGTGATCAATATTGGAGTACGTTGGATTGCGAGAGTTTCCTAGGTTCGCATTCAGCCGATTGATTTCTTTAAATTCTGGAAAATATTTTATGAAGGGTATTATCTAATGTTAGTCATATCTGCTAGAATTAATGGGTCAGACTGTCTAACACGATGACTACCGTACGCAGCTTGACGCCATAATTGGAACAAAACCTATACAACACAATTGCTAACTGTATATAGGTAGATAAATAGCTGGAAAAATAATGTAATAAATATTAAAACCAAACCTAGCATTGTCCGGCCAAGGGAATCTAGTATATAGAGATATATTATATGGATCTAACTGTTTTACTGATGGTACTAGTATAAATTGAGAATCATAAGTATTGTAGGATATGCTAGATTAAAAAAGAGATCCGATCGTAACAGTTTCGATCAATAGTTCAATACACTATATATTTTCTAAAAAATGAATTAGCAGCCTCCTATCACACTGAAAATCACGTGACATCTAAGATGATATAAAATATGCCTACTTCAGATAACTCAATATACATTATATCCGGAATCAAACTATTTCCAACTGGATGACGGTCTGTAAGGGAAATACTGAGTGCATCGAGCCCTGGCATATTCGAATGAGTAGACTATAAATTGTATAACAATTCAGGTTAATATTTTAACAGCTTCCTCTAATCAAATATAACAAGTAAGAAAACAACCAAGTCTCTATGTTTCTTATTTACTCCCTTGAGATATTTATTAAATCATATGCAGATAAGGCTCCAGCATACAGGCAATGAACCATGAATAACTACCCAAAATCAAAGGCTACTAGCCAGATTATAAATAACAAATTTATGAAACGAAAATATCTGTATGCGAGATATGCCTATGACTTTGACTACCGGCGGGAGCACTATTGCTATGATTGTGATCATGCTCTGTGTCAAAGTTTGAATTGGAGGAATCAACACCACTAGCAAATACAATATTATAGCAATTATCAACCTCTTCTCTACTAGGCTCTCCATTAGTTCCACCAGTATGACCGGTCTTCTTAATACATTTAAAAAATTGGTTAACATGATGGTCTAATTCTCCGTTTCCGGAATTTAATGCTATTAAAGGCACTGCGCCCCCGTGGCCTTCTGAGCTCCCTATTACTTCGCTTTTCGCATTCGCTATAAAGTATGCGGCATATGGGGTAAGCACATATGCATTTGTCCATCCAGCTATAATTAACACCATTGATATTAGTATCGATACAAAGACAAAAGCGACTGAACGGCGCGGTGTATATCCATAATTACAAGCAATGTTACTCATCGTCTAGTACGCAATTCTTTAAATAATATTTAAGGTTAAGTTGAAAAACGTTAGTAAAATGGAGAGACAATAATATTCAAGACACATCCAATATAATATTATTTATTACAATATTAAATATATTCTTATTGATTATTTTTATGCGTTATTAGTCAATATGTACATTAGCTAATTATGATACAACAATTAGATCCGTATTTCATATATGATAATATGTGCACGCTCTTCCGGTGCATGTATTATTTTATTAAAGCAAAACAAAATCACACTACTTACAATCGGTCTTTTACTAATCACATCCCTTATAGTGGCTTCCAGCTTTAGCTATCCGGCATTTGCATTGACGAGATATTTTAATTGCGTTATAAGAGAAGTAAATAAAAATGGAAAATTTTCCATTGTTGACGCTAATATTTGTTATGACAAAGAATTCCCTCACAGCGGGAGTAATAGCAATCGATAAGAGATAATAACTAGAAAGTTACTCGTTATATTCGCCACCACATTTTCCTTCTCATTTTTGTATATATTTATCCACTTGAACGTTTAGACTTGTTATTCCATATAATCATCAACCATGAAGAAATAAATTTTGATTTGAATATACTATATTAGTTCTGGTAATTTAAGGTGTAATTCAAAGCATTGATAACAAAAGTAAATGATGGGCAATGTAGCTCAATTTATTTCAACTTGAATATCAACGTTCAAGATAGATCATAGCATCCTGACAAAAACCAGTGACTGCTGAGTTTCCAACGATCGATGATGATATTCTTAACTGCCTAACAAGTANCTAATAGGAGATATACTATTACATACGGCAAATGTTAACAAGATTATAGATGATTACCTAAAAATGTGGCATTAGATTAGAATGGGATAATAGGTGGATCATCACAATCAAATTATGAGAAGGGGTAATCCATAATGATAAATGCAAACCAGATCTATGAGGAAGATTGTCTCACTTTCATGGAGAAGCTGAGCAGTCAGAACACATTTGTAGACGTTATTGTTACTTCTCCTCCATATAATATAAACAAAGGATATAGAACATATGACGATAATAAGAAAAAAGATGATTACTTCGCTTGGTTAGAGGAAGTGGGGAAAAAAATTAAATCTGTACTTAAAAACGATGGATCTTTTTTTCTGAACATATCTGGCCGACCCTCTGACCCAGCGTTACCTTTTGACTTGGCTGCAAGGTTCACCAAAAATGTAGACTTTAATTTACAAAACACGATTCACTGGATAAAATCAGTGTCGGTCGATCCAGAAGATATTGGTAGGAATAATGGATTTCATAATAGCGATAATATATCCATTGGTCATTTTAAGCCAATTGTTAGCGACAGATACCTAAGTGATCTTCATGAATACATCTTTCACTTTACTAAGAATGGAAATGTAAAATTAGAAAAATTAAAGATTGGCGTAACCTACCAAGATAAAACAAATATAGGTAGATGGAAGACTGCGACTAGAGATAGACGAGACAGAGGCAACGTATGGTTCATACCTTATCCAACAGTTCAGGAAGCTAGACCACATCCGGCAGTCTTTCCAGTTAAGCTACCTGAACGCTGCATACAATTACACGGGATCAAGAAGAATATGCTTGTTTACGATCCCTTCATAGGAATAGGTACTACGGCTCTAGCTTGCATTCATCTTAAGGTTAACTATATTGGTACTGAAATCGACTCACAGTATATCGGAATAGCAAAACAACGAATTTCTGGCTATCTGCAAACGAATTTTTCAAAATGACGCTGAATTAGCATGAGGAATACAACATTGCTACAAAGGGTATTAAAATTGCAGCAAATGTAAAATCAATCAACAATATATTAAAAAGTCAATTCTAAGTCGTTTCTAAAACTCAAAAATTATTATATTACAAAATTTATGGTCACAAATTTTGCTAAAAAAATTTTTTAATGCGGGATCTTCATGCAAGCCAGGGATCTGAGGTCAAAAGAGATGAGGACAAATGCATATCTAATTAGTTGACTTGCAAGGACTGGCAATGGAGCCAACATCTAAACTAATACGCTATGTATTAGCAGTTAGCAGCTATTCTTAAAGCTATTCAATCTCGCTTATGCACAACCAAAAAAAGAATTACATATTATCACATTTGTACTTCGGATTTGTACTATTTGAGCGGTAAAGACCTGTTCTAAATTATAAAATGACATGAGGAGAATAATTAGCGCTAGATTACTTAACCTTATATTCAGTGATGTAAAATAGGGATTTTAATATATGACTGTTGTCAATAATCTTTGTATGGACGTTCATGGTCACCATAGCGGTATTCATGCCGTTGGGCTCATATATGAATTGCAATACTGATTGATCTAATATGTGTAAATTATTATTATTGTTAATGAATGTCAACCTTGTATGTCCAGCATTTCTCGATCTTTAGGTTTCGACTTAGCGATAGAGTAGATTGTTACCTATGCGAAAAACATCACTCAGTGCTGTTAGGTGATGAATCGTATCTACAGTTAATTATGAAATAATTATGATTGAAAATATGTTACCTTTCCGCATGCTGAATTTTGTGTTAATGATCCAAAAGGGGTTTTGCCTGTAGGCTGAGAACCAACTTATTAACCACTGTGGTATTAACAGACTAGGCTTGATTCACCTTTCTTCTAAATTGTTGATGGAAAATATTCAGTGGTCATATGCATAGGATGAGTCAACTGTGCAAAAATTGCGCATTGTAGTTTTAGTATCATAGCATATTATATATTATATTAAAAGAACAATTGGTCAAAGATGAAGGGGTTAATTCTACTTTTACTAACGTTAATAGCAATCGCAATTGTCTCTCTGGAGCAACCTAATTTCGGCAATGTCTATTCACAGAAAATAAACAAGACAATTTCAAGTAATGGTCAACTTGACCTTTTTGGCAACGGCTTGAATAGTCTGAATAATGAGTTAGGGTATTCCATCACTCTAGATGGCAACCAAATATTTCCTAATAGCACTCTTAAAGATAAAATAATAAATGGACATCAACAGTCTACTTATAATATTTCTAGCTTGAAATACAATCTTCTCGGCTATCAAATTGCAGCACATGATATAAAAATTCGAGTTAATCCTTCAACAATTGATTCAACAAGAACAAGAGTTGACATACCGTTAATGTTGGCAAAAAACGTGACCGTGACTGATGGCATCAATCAAAATTATGATAAAGTTGACTTGGGATCAATATGGGGCATATATGATAAGTCAAATAACAAAATGGTAGTCCATATTCCTGTTGGATTAGCGCTAAAATATTTGCATTTATAGTAACATTGAAATAAAAAGCCCAGTCATACTGACCTGGTATTGATGAATATGGTGTCTGTGATTCCTCTAGCTCTCGGACTCATGAACATTTGCCTTCCCAAGTCTAGGTTAGAGTTGAATGCTCCGTTTACAAAAAATTGAAAGTCATAGTTTATTCGTATCTTCATTCCTAAATGTCGTCCTGTTCTAATTTTCAGATAGCATTACATGATTAAAAATTTTCGCATGATCCGGACAGTATTATATGACAATTTGTCATTAGTACATACACTACTATATATTTGACATCGATTTACTAACGAAAAAACCGATCAAGTTGAGAGGGGTTATTAATTGAATTCACTCTAGAATCAGATAGTAACGACTCTATTCGCTCTCATCATGTGTAATGTGACATAAAATGTGATTACGAATCTGTTAACCCATGCTAATAAACGAATCAGGAATTTTAGGCTCAAATAATAAGTAGTCCTAATGCAAAAATAGAAGCATTTTATTAATTTTTCAGTTGAATGTCTGGTCAGATTAATGATTCATTTCTTCTCTTAGCAGTTATAATTATCATGCTCGGGTAGGAAGTACACATTGAGTAAAGTATGTTAATCAAGGCTCAAAGATAAATATATGAATACCACTTCTCTCAATCTGAGAAATAAAAACACGATCTATATAAAAATATGAAGCAATTAAAGTGTATTATTATACTTGTCTTCATATATTGGACTTTGCCGTTATTTCAAATAAGATTTAGATATTGTTCTGATCAATTATATATTCGCTTGTACATCTTCCTTACAGACTAGCCCGATGAAGGTTATGGCCTATAATTTAGGTAGAATATGATTGGAAATATAGACTGAAAATTACGCATAGCGGTTCATAACATGTGCACACTGTTTTAGACTATAGGTTGGAATCTATAGAAGTTGTGGTTTGTATCGACATAATCAAATTTTTTGTAGCAGGGAAATAAAAATATGTCCTAGTATAAATATCTAAGAGGCAAGACATATAGTATTGTTAGAGTATCGAAATTTCCTACATATGACACTTAATGACTATGCTGACTCATTTTCATCACAAAAAAGACCGAATAATAATGTTTGATATCGGATTGAGTTAGAAATCGGATATTAAGTCAACGAATTTTGATGCATTTTGAAATAATTAATAGAGTCAGCTAGCATGATAAAATCCTAATGAGGGAATCATACTATAATAAGGGCAATTTGATTGATACTCTTGAATTGGTTGGACAGAGACAAGCCATTGGGATACTAGGGATGTTCTTTGCAGTATTAGGGGGTGTCGCATGGTTTCTTCGACAAAATATAGTAGCTATAATGTTATGGGGAGTAGCTGGTTTAATATTACTCAAATTAAATAAGCCAACTAAGTCGAGGAGGCGGTAATAATATTAAGTAAATTGCTACATTGGAAGTATCCAGTAAACCAAGCTTATCCAATTACTCTAATTAATGATTCACGTTTTTAGTACCAAGGTTCTTTCAGACTTGCTCTCGTTCGAACTACTAAAATTTGGGAAAACGACATTAACAATTTCTTATTTACCTTGAAAAGGCATAAAATGCCATTTCAAATTCTTCACACGAATAGTATGAGATAAATTGGTGTTTAAAATATTTTGGCCATTCTGTGGACTATTTAATCCAACAGATTGCTGCGCGTTCCTCCTTATTTATTGTATATTTGAACAGTATTCTGTATCTGACCGCAATGATTAGGCCACATGTACTGTCTCGTTATTAAGTTTGGTATATTAAAATAATAGTCATGTAACACCGGAATATTAAATGATTTTGAGGATAGATTGTATAATTTTCACATGATCCGCCTGTATTTCTGTAGTAACTAAAAGCAAGTGATCTTCCTTCAGTGGTATTGTTATGCGTTTGATCTTCTCGTATTCTGTCATTGAATATTTACCATAACCTATTTTTGGAGATAGCGTATTACGCAAGCCCCATCTAGCCAATGCTTGTAGATTTGATCTTTTCGTTTCATCTGCTGAGAGTAGATTCTGTATGCCATCAGCGTGACCCCCGTGTTTTATCTCTCCGGTATGATCGCAAATTCCAGCAAAACGGATCTGCGGATCAATGTCAAGTATACTTTTACATAGCGTGTCAAAATCCATATTTCTATTGTGTAACTATAATTATGATTCTAATAAGTATTCTTACTTTCGAATACAACACATAAACCCCGTGGAAAATCGATAATCCATAGATCGTATTCGGACTTAAAACCAGGTGCAACTACACGATATTAGACATTAGGCAGTAAATATGAGTCAATCATATTCCTGGAAGTACAAATAAATATCATTTTAGCCCTACATAGACTACACTTCTGTTATAGGCTTAAATATCATCATATTATCAGACTAATCAGCCTATATATAGTTCCACATTGCTTCCAAGTGATAATTCCCTGGTTTTATATTTTAGTTAATCTAGACATAATATACACTCTAAACAGTCTTTTTATAATAGACATTATGAGTACATCGTTGTTTCATTGATTATACAGCACCTGGAATAACCCACGTTTCATCTGCTTTCTATACATAGCATGTGTTCCCCATATTGGTACATATTCGTATCGAGCTGGGATTATAATGAATGCATGCAAGTGCTCTCTTGCTAAAAGAGACTATCTTCACTATCATATCCTTCAGCAGCTGGTACCTTCGAACGGTGGAAGGATATTTTGGTGTACTTATTATAATTGGTTTGTAATCTATGTTGTCATGTCTTGTAGGAGCCATCTTGTTATTTGTACGTATGATTTGTTGTATACGTCTCTGCTGCAATTGATAATTTAGCAAATTTTATTTTCAATTCTGTGCGTCCGATATAAACTGTAAAACATGATAATCTTAAATCCAGTCGAATCTATAACTACAAAGATTTTGCTTGGTGTCGCTAATCACAATGACAGATGAAATTATCTTTATCTTTATCGAGCAGAGAATAGTTAATTCTACCTATAAATTTCTGCAATGTTGTAAGATGAGGAATACGTGATAATCCTAAAATCAATCTAGGGTAATGGGCTTCAATTAACTACTCAATAAACATCCTATAACTCTACCTGAGCACTGTCTTATTCTGAGAAATATTAAATGCTGCCATATTGAAGACATGAATGCTCTTTCGACGAGGGAATAGCCGCATCCTTGAATTTCTCAAAACACGGCGCACGGTATTTGCTAACCTAACATATCTTGATTCTTTTAAAATCAATATTGCATTATGCTCATACAAAGCTCTGGCGGTTTTGATACTTGTTTCTATGGATCCCTGCTACGAAATAGTTTAAAATCATGGCCAGCATAGCAGCAATGTAGAATTGGCTGAAGATTCAAATACTTTAACCGACTGGATTGAAATTCCAACAACATCTACAACAAAATGCTCCGAATGTCATTATGACATAACGCCCGGTTTGGCACTTTGGTCAAAATCTGCCAAATTGACCAAGCATTTAACCTGTAAGAAAAAGCAGCATTTGTTGAATGAGCGGTATTCAGAGCATAAAATCTCAACTGCGGACGTTGCAGGGTCATCAAGCCGAGGCTGGATACAAAAAACACAGACAATTGAATTAAAGTGTTTTATATGCGGGCATTTAGCTGGGTGTCAAAAATGCAGATTCACAAATTCCTGCGATAGAGAGATCGTGTCCCAATTATGCGTATGCGAGGTATGTATGGGTCAAATGCTTGAGAATGATTCAACGTCATTGAATCTATATCAGAAGGCGTTCATTAAGAAAGCGAAGATTACCACAGATTAGGCTTATTGTATGGTCTCCAAAGGACTTCCGTTTGAATGCTTATTCATAAAGTTCTAAAGCGGCAACGAACTATGTAGATGGAAGATACAGAATAAATAAAAGGCCAAAAATTAATCTGTCAATATTATTCTAGAATTTACGAAGATAGAAGACAGACAGACACAGATTCGTTACCTATACATAAGAAAGCGATAGTGAATCATATGTTTATCGCTAATGAAGTTGTTTGGCGTATTGTATGCGGACTGATTGACTCTGCTTTTAGGAAGAAAAGTAAGGGCAATTCCGCATTAGATAAGTTAGAGTATAGATCAGGCATTAACTATGGATCACAATTTGTATCATTCAATATTCGATTGGGCCACAATACTCTTTTATGGCTTGGGCATAAAACGAACATAGTTGTTAAATAGCACTTAGAAAGTGTAGTAGACTATTGAGAAAAAGCGAAAGTGTAAAGCTTGAGGCCAAGAACCAACAAACTAGTGTGGAAAAATGCGAAATCTTGAATATCTGGGAGGTATTGGGTAGAAGGTGGGCATTAGCAATACTAAAGAATCTCAGCTGCAAAGAGGTAATACGTTTTAATGAGCTCAAAAATATGTTGTCTGGAATTAGCAGTACTGTCTTGGCAGCGAGACTGTTAGAGTTAGAGCGTGAAGGATTAGTTACAAAAAAAATTTATCCTCAGATTCCCCTGAAGGTAGAATATCGTCTGACACTGCAAGCAAAGCAATTGGAAGTAATTTTACGAGACCTAAGCAGGTGGGCACGTAGTTGGAGAGCGCCGGAAATCACAGCCACAAAAACGAAAGAATACACATATAAAATAAAATAAGATGCAAAGGCTTTGCATACAATATTTCAGAGAATTCTCCATCTAACTCATTAGTTCAAAATAGATGATTGAATGTTCTTTGTTATAGATGGTCTTATCCAAATAAAAATAATCTAGTGTAAATGTATATCAATTTAGTCTATATTAAGTAGGTTAGAGAGAAATGACATCTGAATTTATTCCATATGTAAAGTATGCCGCAGTACTCACTTTACTTCTTAGCCCCGGTTTATATGCAAGGTGTACCATTTTTGAATACAGATAACTGGCTTAAATCCTCCTTTTGGGACCGGCAGTATCTGGTTCAATCACGTCAAGCTCATTAAGTACTTTGACCACGCCTGGCGTATTCCATACAGTTTGTCCTGCTAAAGATCTGTCTTCATATGTTTTGACTTTACCTGAAAGTGTCACCGTCGCATCAAAAACTGAGACAATGACATTAACTTCTGGATGGCTACCTAGATTTTTCTCAATGTTGGAAATGATATCCGCTTTTAACTGTTCATCATTCTTGCGACCTGGCAGCTCACCATTGGTATAAGGATGGCTTCCAAAAACGTATCCTGCATAATAATCTTTGGCCGGCTCTTTTCTAGGCTCTTCTTCCTCCTTTTCCCGCATGCTGAATGAATCGCCAAAGATATTTATATATGCTTACAACAATCGTTGAGTTATTTAGATTATATGACTCTTGAGTTATTCAAATAATGGTCATTCTACTTTGAAGTCGGCCTCTTTTTATCGCAGCAGATTCCCTCCTTAACCTAAAAATGCATTCATGATGACTTCAGCTAGTCATGACAGCTTGACTTCTCGACCACAGACTATACATACTACACCTAAAATAGTAATCAGTTGCAATATGCTTTTGGTGTGGCTGACTTAGTAATTTCCTACTGATAAGTATCCTAGGATCGTGTTCAGCAGTCTTCCCAGATATGTCATAGAGGATAACAGGAATAGCTTTGAAGGGTATAAACAGAAACGATCCAACAGACAAGAACTTGTATTTCTTAGGATATCCTCACTTCACTAATATATTTTTGAATTGTCACAGCAAGATTGCCTACTGAAACCGGCTTTTGGATAAATTCATCAATTTTTATAGATGGCAAGGCCCTTGAGAACTCAAGATCATTTATCTCAAATGCAGTCATTAGAAAAATCTTTACTTCAGGTTTCATTTCTTTTACCTTCTTAACAAATTCATAGCCATTCATAGTTGGCATCCTAATATCTGACACAATTATTGCATATCGTTCACGATTTATCTTAAAATGTTCCAACGCCAGTTGCGGATCCGTAAAGCCAAAAATATTTAGACCGTATTTTTCTAAGCCCAATCTAAATATATTAATAACATCAAAATCATCATCAAGCGCCAAGATAAAAGGTCTAGAATCAGCTTCGAAATTCGGCCTTCTCATAATACTCTAATGAGGACACGCATATACTTAAATCATATGTTTGACAACATGCAGGTGAGGTTTTGATAACATTAAATCCTCCTTAGAAATGTTTGTGCTCAATAACAAGCAGCGAATGAGTTTAAGCAATTCCATATATAACTTTTCATATTCGACAGTATCGTGGATCTTTAACATTGAAATCATAGAGACTAACCCATATAACGCAGTCAGTAAAATATCAGTTCACAAGTAATTATAATGTGCCAAACATTAATTTAATGCGAATATTCCGACGATTTGCATACCAAAGGAAGTTTTAGATTATATGGGATCTGCCTTATAAGAAACGTTTCTCCAAGAGAAATAATGCACGATAATTTGTCCAATTATTCATAGGATATTGGAAATTAAACCAATCAGTAACGGTAGGTTTCATTTTAGTAGGTATTACAACCTCCTCCACAATACACGCTCAAAGTAATCTCGCAATCATTGACAACGAAAAATAGAGATACAAAATGCCCATAAAAAAAGGCAGACATTATAAAATGGAGATCAGAATGGAGCAGTAATACATTTGTCGGTCACAGAGCAGAAAATAGTTTTGATCTATCTAAAATTAGGAATCATAACGAGATCTTAGAGATGATATAATGATCCATCTTATCTATTTATATATCCTTTCGAGATATTGTGTGTCGTTTATAAAGGAGTATTCGTAAAAAGATAAAATGGAAGATAAAAATGAATATGAAATTAATCTTCTTTTAGATAAAGATAGATACCATGCTCTCTTAGATATTTGTGTAAAATATGAAGAACAACAGGGTGTGGAACTAACTCCTAAGGAATACATACTGATGTTAATAGATTCGGCGATCAAAAAATGAAGATGTATGTTCGACTGACTTAATCAAAACTTACCTAATTAGAACTAATTGGAAATACTAGGGATTCATTCTTGACATCCCAATTTTGCGTTATCACTTGTTTTCGCATCTTATGACTAATTATGCCAAAGAATTAGGTCAGACTATAAGCATTAACTATTAGCAAGAAATCGATTATACTGCGCATGTCTTATAGCCAGCAT
>C688J18823_10001302_pt1 | contig 15327 bp, 10 predicted proteins | sample HopSoiMetagenom1_FD_18823 | JGI IMG/M metagenome (IMG submission 18823)
TGACCATTGGTGATTTTGATTTCAGGCAGCGGCCGCGCATTTCCCCAGCGGCCCACAAACTGTGCCTTGAGCTCGCCGTTCTCCTGTTGAATTTCGATCCACGAAGGATATTCGCGATCGGGAGCTTTTAACGTGAGGTCCCAGCGACCAAGAAAAGGCTTGACGCCCGCGTTGGAGCTCGCGGATTTTTTCGCAGCCGATGCTGCAGGTTGAGCGAGCGTAATCGCTAAAAGCAATGAGAGAAAAATCACAGCAGGGAGGAATATTGTTTGTTTGCGCATGAGTAAAGTGCAACTCAGGTTGCGAAATCGTGTCTCGCCTTTTTTCCATATCAGCAGCGGTTTGTCAAGGCGCACCCCATCGACGAAGCACAAATTGCCGTAAGAGGAAGATCTCGCTCTAGGAGTTCACCCCACTCAAAAAGCCGCCAAGATGGGCAGTTAAACCGATGGCAGCCACCCCGAGTAGTTCGAGAGGAATTCGATATCGCGGCAGGGGCATTGGCGTGTTGCGAATCCGCCAATGCACCCACCAAGACGCGATCACCAAGAGCGTGGCAGTTGATGCTGCGAGAAGGTGCAGCAGCAACAGACCTTTAATCTTCTGGTCTTCAAGCACGAAATGCCAGGCCAGCCACCCGGTCAGCACTGTCGGAATCACAGCCGCCGCTGCGATCGACAGATTCCAGTACGCAGCGCCGGCAAACTGAGAATCGCGTTTCCCGCGCGATAGCAGATCTAATCCAACTCCGGTCATGAATAACGCGATCGGAAAATGAATTAGAACGACGTGCTGGGCATGCTTCGCCAGCAAAATCGTTCGCACATCAAAAGGGTTCACCATATCTATTGGTCCTCTTTCTTAAACCAGCCACACAGGTTCCTATTGCTGACCGCGTTACTTAACGATGATCGTGCCTACCATCTTCGGATGGATACTGCAGAAGTAGGCGTAGGTGCCCGGCTTGCTGAATGTGAACGAATATTTGTCTTCGGTGTCGAGCGCTTTCGACTTGAACACGCCGTCGTTGCTCGCGATCACGTGCGGAAGGTCATCTTTGTTGACCCAGGTCACTGTGCTGTTGACCGGTACCGTTAGTGTTGCGGGTCCAAAGGTGAAATTATCCACGCGCACCTCCATGCGCGACGCCGCGGCTTCGCCCTTTGCTCCTGTGGGATGTAGGACCAGAACAGATGCAACAGCCATGGGAAGAACCAGGGCTACAGCGCTCCAAAGCAGATTTGTTTTTGTCATTTCATTTCTCCTTAGTAGGTTTGAGATTCACAAGCTTTACGCGAGTGACGAGTCCACAACGGCCAACCCGTGTCGACCCTGCACGTAATTCACATCAGTAATGCCGAGAATGCTGCGCAATTGCTCGGCAGGCACCTTCATTGGGCCAGGGCCTTCAGCTTGGCCGGGCGCTGGTTGCGGGAACGCTGTCGAAAATGCGGTGTGAAAAGTTATGTTGCCTTCTACTTTCTGCATGGTTTGGTGAATGTGGCCATTGAGTACCGTCACCGAACCGAACTTTTTCAGGTATGAGAGTGCCTGGGCGCTGTCGTCCGTCCCCCATCCCCACTGCGGGTATACCGACCAGAGCGGAACATGAGCGAACACAACGATTGGCGTGCTGTGCTTCAGGTGTTTAACATCATTTTTCAGCCATTCGAGTTGCTCCGTTCCAAGCGTGCCCAACCCGCCGGCTTTGAGGTTCATGACATTGACCAGGCCGATGAAATGAACGCCGTTCTTGTCGAAGCTGTACCAACCTTGACCCTCGGAGTTTTTGCCGTAGCGCTCGCGGAACATGGCTCCGTCATCGTTCAGGACGTCATGCTCTCCGGGAACAAAAAAGATTTCTTTATTTGTGGCCTTTAGAATCTGGTCGACATTGTCGAACTCCGAAGGCTTCGATAGATGACTGATGTCGCCGGTGTGCAAAATGAATTCCGGCGCTTCGGGAAGGGCATTAATCTTGTCCACTGCAGCCTGCAGCGTCGCGATCACATCAGGATTGGCGGGCTTATTGAAGCCCATATGGCTGTCGCTGATCTGGACAAAGCTCAGCCCGCCCTTCTTATATGACTTCATTCCTGAACCCATATGTGAGCCCAGAGCATGAGACTTCAGCACTCCGCCTTCGATTACACAAAATGCGCCAGTGCCGGCCCAGGCCATGCACTTTAGAAAACCTCGACGGTTGACTCCGTCATTGTTGTGATCATGCTCAATCAGCCCGCTGGCTTTTGAGTCCAACAAATTCGTTTTAGCCATGCCTTCCTCCGCTCAGAGATGTAGTTCGCCACGTCGGCCGGCGACGGCGACGCGAACCATTGTGTTTTTCGGTTCGCGTCGCCTGCCAGGACGTGTTACACCTGCATAGACAGCGGACGTGCTTGTTTTATTCCATGCGACAGAGGTTTTCCGATTGAACGAAATTATTCGCCGGGAACGGGAATAAAATGCCGGTCGCGGCGGTTAGGTATATAGAGAGACCTGGGATACTAGTGACGTGCTAGACCCGCAGGACAAAATTCGCTTTGAGCAACTGGTATTGCCNCATCTGAATAGCGCTGCCAATCTTGCGCGATGGATGTTGCGAAATCGCGCCGATTCCGATGACGTCGTTCAAGAGGCAACACTGCGTGCGTATCGCTTCTTCGAGAATTTTCATGGAGGAGATGCGAGAGCATGGCTGCTTCAAATCGTGCGCAACACTTGCTACAGCTGGTTGCAAAAAAATCGTCCGACCGAGCTAATGACTGAATTCGATGAAGAAGTGCATCACAAGCCGTCGTCCAATCCTGAGACTCTTGCCGCGCAGACCGATGAGCGGCAGCGGTTGACAGTGGCATTGGAATCATTGTCGCCACGTTTTAGAGAGGTATTGGTTCTCCGGGAACTAGAAGGCTGTTCTTACAAAGAAATCAGCGAGATTACCGGGATTCCNATCGGCACGGTAATGTCGACTCTGTCTCGCGCTCGCGAGCGCATGCGGCAAACTCTAGCCGGAGTTGCCGGTGCGGCGAAAGGGGTTTCATGAACTGCGAACTGGCGGAAACCACAATTCACGGTTACTTTGACGGCGAACTGGATGCGGTGCGGTCGGCTGAATTCGAGCGGCATGTGGAGAACTGCGGTCGGTGCCAGGCTGTTCTCGAAGGCCTGCAGTCTTTGCGCATGCAGCTTCAACAAAGCGATTTATACGAGCGTGCATCATCTGATCTGCGCGAAGGAATTCGCAANCAGATCGCGCAAGAAACAAGTAACACTGTCGTTTCTGCGAGACCGAAATGGAAGACCTGGTTCCTGCTACCGGCATTCGGCACTNTGGCTGCGGCCGCTGCATTGATCACGATCATGATAGTTATGCCGTCGCNCACACAATCGACGCTAACTGCCGAGTTGATCGACGCGCACGTACGNTCNCTGCAGCCCGGCCATTTGTTTGATGTGCAGTCGACCGACCAGCACACAGTGAAACCCTGGTTCGACGGGAAGCTGGATTTCATTCCGCCGGTCAGTGACTTTGCAGTGCAAGGGTTTCCGCTGGTGGGCGGCCGGCTGGACGTTATCGACGGCCACAATGTAGCGGCGCTGGTTTACGGGCGTCGCAAGCACTTTATTAATGTGTTTATGTGGCCGAAACGACAAACTGAATCGATTATGGAGAGTTCGGGGTCTCGTGAAGGTTACAACTGGTTTGCAGGGCAGTCTGGGGACATGCAGATTTACCTGGTGTCCGATGCTGCGCTTTCAGATCTTCACGAGTTAAAAAATCTTATTCATCAATAGNCGCTTTTNNAAGGGACGAACTGCCACGCCTTTAGTGCGGGCGAAACGCAAACTCATGCCCGCCGCCTCCACATGTGCGAGTAAAATAGCCGAGTTCACGCCGGGGAGAGCTGGCGCATGGTATCCGCTTCCGCGCTTACGCAGGCCGAGCAGTTGCAGAGTCCGTTGACCAAGGCGGCCGCGCGCTGCGTGCTGGTCTTGTTCGGCGCTTCGGGAGATCTCACCAAACGCAAGCTGGTTCCCGCTCTCTTCAATCTGGCAAAGGCCAATCTTCTTCCTGACAAGTTCGCCATTCTCGGTGTTGCCTTTGACGATCTGACGGTTGAGCAGTTTCGCGACCAGGTCACGTCATTTTTGCACGCAGACGAAAATGGAGCGGAGGCGCAGAATTCATTCCGCCAGCGGCTCTATTACCAGCGTGCCGATTTCGGGGATTCGGCGATGTATCCGGCCTTGCAAAAGCGTCTTGGAGATCTTGATCTTCAATACAACACTGAAGGCAACTATCTTTTTTATCTCGCAACCGCTCCCAAATTCTTTGGTCAGATCGTGCAGCAGTTAGGACAAAGCCAGCTTTCGAGAGAAGAGAATGGCCGCTGGCGCAGAGTGGTGATTGAAAAACCTTTCGGTCACGATCTCGAATCCGCCAAGAGCCTGAACCGGCAGATTAAGTCCGTGCTCGCCGAAAATCAGATTTATCGCATCGACCATTATCTGGGCAAAGAAACGGTGCAGAACATTCTGGTCTTCCGCTTCGACAACGCGATCTTCGAGCCAATCTGGAACCGCCGCTACATCGATCACGTTCAAATCACGAATGCCGAAACGGTCGGCGTGGAGCAGCGCGGCGGATATTTCGACACCGCCGGAACTTTGCGTGACATGGTGCCTAATCACGTGATGCAGCTGCTTAGCCTGACGGCAATGGAGTCGCCGGTCTCGTTCCAAGCTGATGCAGTCCGCGATGAGCAGGCCAAAGTTTTGCACGCGGTGCAGTTGCTGGACTCAGAAGCAGTCTTGCACGACAGCGTGCGCGGTCAATATGGAGAGGGTGTCATTGCCGACGAGCGTGTCCGAGCATATCGGAGCGAGCCGGGGGTTTCGCCGGAATCAAGAACCGAAACTTTCGTCGCGCTGAAACTCAACATTGATAACTGGCGTTGGGTTGGCGTGCCTTTTTACCTGCGCACCGGCAAGCGGCTTGCGCAGCGGCACACCGAGATCACCATCCAGTTCAAAAAGACGCCATTTGATCTGTTCCGCAATGCGCCGATCAAAAAGCATTCGAACCAGCTGGTGATTCAAATACAGCCAGTGGAAGGAATCTCGCTGAGCTTCGGTGCCAAAATTCCGGGCCCGATTTTACGCGTGGGCTCGGTGGACATGAGCTTCGAATATTCAAAATACTTCGGTGAGGACGCCTACACCGGTTACGAAGTCTTACTTTACGATTGCATGATCGGCGACGCCACCCTCTTCCAGCGCGCGGATATGGTCGAAGCCGGCTGGAGTATTGTTGATCCTATGCTCGATGTCTGGGCCGCACTGCCACCGCGAAAGTTTCCCAACTACGCGGCCGGCACGTGGGGGCCGAAAGAGTCTGACGAGTTGCTAAAACGCGATGAGCGGGTGTGGAGGACAATCGAATGATTCTCGCAGGTGACATTGGCGCAACCCGCGTACGACTCGCAGCCTTTCAAACTGAGGGCAACCAGCTCCACCGCGTGGTCGACAAGACCTACAAAAGCCAGGAGCACAGCGGCCTTGCGGAGCTCATAAAAACTTTCGTGGGGACCGAAGGAATTCTTGTCCACAGCGCATGCTTTGGCGTGGCTGGCCCGGTGCGAGCAGGGAAGAGCAAAATATCGAACCTCGAATGGACGATCGATGCGGGCGAACTCGCGTTGCAATTGAGACTGCCTTCGGTCGGCTTGATCAACGATCTCGAAGCCTATGCTTACGGCGTGGACGCGCTCGAGTCCAAAGACTTCGTTACCTTGAGTGAAGGTGCAGAAGATGCGGAAGGGAATCGCGCGGTAATTTCAGCTCGTACCGGGCTAGGTGTGGCCGGCCTTTACTGGGATGGGTTTCGCCATCACCCATTTCCCTGCGAAGGCGGCCATGCCGACTTTGCACCAAAGAATGATCTCGAGATGGAGCTGGCGCAGTATCTTCGTAAGAAATTTCAGCATGTGAGCTGCGAGCGAATTCTCTCCGGACCGGGCATTAAGAATATTTACGACTTCCTGTGTGACGCCAAAAAAACCGAACAACCCGATTCGCTTAGGGAACAGATCAGCAAAGCTAAAGATCCGCCGGCGCTGATTTCGCAGCTGGCGCTAGAAGGCAAGGCACCGATCTGTGAACAAACATTGTCAATTTTCGTGAGCGTTTACGGATCCGAAACCGGTAATTGCGCTCTGAACTTTATGGCCACAGGAGGAGTCTTCATCGGAGGCAGCATCGCCGCAAAAATTGTTCCCAAGATGCGCGATCCGATCTTCATGAAATCTTTTCTGGATAAGGGACGGATGCAGTCGCTGCTACAAGACATGCCAGTGAAGATAGTTCTTAATGACGACGCGGGGCTGATCGGTGCGGCACGCTACACACTAATTCAAAAAGCGTTTTCGCGCGACAAGCGGGCCATCGCATAGGTTCCTTACCAGCCAAGGTATTGCCATGCGGAACGCTTAATCGAGGATCGGCAAATTCAGGCAGGGCTGAACGTGGAATTTCAGAGACGCAATTTCCGTTAACGCCTGCTCAACTAGTGACGCTGGGCAAGGTTCGAGCGTGATCACAAACGGCAGCTTCGATTTCGAATATCCTGGCTTCTGAAACACCGAATCGATGTTAATTTGCAATCGTGAAAAAATTGTCGCCAGTGAAGCGATGATTCCCGGCTCATCGTGCACCGTGAAGCGCAGGTAGTGGCGAGAGGTGAAGTCGGGGCTGACGGAAAGATTAGGCACATCACCTTCATCCAAAGCAGCGCCATTCACCTGCCGGGAGCGTGCAATCGCAATCAGGTCGGAAACAACCGCTACGGCTGTGGGATGGCCGCCAGCGCCATGGCCGCCAAAAACAGTTTCACCGCCAAACTTTCCGGTGGACATCACGAGATTGCGTGCGCCTTCGACCCGCGCCAGTGGCGAGGACGCATGAACCAGTGCTGGTCCGACTGTTGCAAACAACTTCTTTGAAGTTTTTCGAGCTCGCGACAATTGCCGAATGGTGCAGTCGAGCAACTTCGCGTATTCGAAATCGACCGGCTCTATTACCGAAATTGTTCGTGCAGAAATGCTCTCTAACTCCGCGGAAACGTGCAGTCCGGTTCGCGCCAGAATTGTCAGTTTGGCGCGCGCGTCGAGGCCGTCAACATCATCGGTCGGATCCGCCTCGGCAAAGCCCATCTTCTGCGCTTCTTGTAAAGCGTCGGCGAAGCTAACGCCTGCGGCTTCAATGCGGGTCAAAATGTAATTGCAGGTCCCATTCAGGATTCCGCAAAGTTCTACAAGTTCGTCGCCCGCAAGTCCTTCCTGCAAGCCCGAGATGACGGGAACGCCGCCCGCGACGGATGCCCCGAAAGCAATATGTTGCCCGTTTTCGCGCGCAAGCCGAACCAGTTCTGCCCCGTGCCGTGCGATGAGCTGCTTGTTTGCGGTTACCACTGACTTGCCGGATTTCAGCGCCTTGCGAATCCAGTCGCCCGCAGGTTCGAGACCGCCAATAAGCTCGATGACAATATGTGCATCGGACGAGAGAACATCATTGATGTCTTCGGTCCAGCGGATCGATGGGGACAGCGCGGCATTTCGCTTGCGAGCGATCTGTCGATTGAAGATGTGCGTAAGGCGAAGGTCTTCGCCTCCACGTTCGGATAAGATTCGAGCCACAGAGCTGCCAACTGTTCCGAAACCGACGATTGCAACATTCATGCTGCCGCCGTTTTCTGAAAAAGACGCCGGAGCCGTTTCTGAATCGGATAAATTGGTGACAGGTTTCATTTGCTCGACAGTTGATTAGGAATTTATTTCTAAGCCGCGCCCAATTGCTGATCCGGAGCTGGCCCCCACTGCCCGGGTTCGCGGAGTCACTTTTGCACGTCCATTCGCGCCCGTACGTTTGCCGCTCCCATTCCTCTTATGCGCTGAAATCGTCTTCGCTGATGCTGGGAAGAATTGAGCGTGCAAATGTTGGACTGCCTTGGGAACGTCACTCTCACGAATTACAAAACTAATGTTCAATTCCGAGGCGCCTTGGGAAATCATGCGAATATTCACATCTGCCGCCGCAATGGTATTAAACACGCTGGCTGCGATTCCGGGCTTGCCGTGAATATCCTCTCCTACGAGGCAAACGATCGCCTGCTTGTCGTCGCAAGTCACGTCGGCAATTTCTTCCAATTCTGCCAATAGGGCCTTGGGCAGACGCTTGCTTTCCATGGTGAACGACATGCTGACCTCAGAAATGGCGACGATGTCCACCGATGTCGAGTAACGATCCATCGCCTCAAACACCGTACGTAAAAAGCCATGCACCATAATTCCGCGGGATGCCACGACATTCACGATGCTGACGCCAGTCTTGGCAGTGATGGCACGGAAAACATCACGGCTGCGAGGAGCGTGGGCCGTGATCTCGGTGCCGGTGCTTTTCACGTTTCGTGAATTGAGTACGTAAACCGGAATGTTCTTGTGGATGGCGGGAAGCAAAGTGGCGGGATGAAGCACCTTCGCTCCGAAGTACGCCAGCTCCGCGGCTTCGTTGAAGCTGATCTGCTTAATGGTCTTTGCGTCTGGGCACAGCCGCGGGTCGGTGGTCATCATTCCTTCGACGTCAGTCCATATCTCGATGCGATCGGCATCGAGTGCCGCGCCGATAATGGCCGCAGAATAGTCCGATCCGCCACGACCAAGAGTTGTGGGCACGCCGTCCGTGGTGGCTGCGATGAATCCACCCATCACGGGAATCTTCTTTTTTGAAAGTAAAGGGACGATTTTCTTCTTCGACTTTTCGCGCGTTTCCGCCATTTGCGGAGCTGCGCGAGTGTGCGTGGCATCGGTCACCAAGCAGGAGCGCGAATCCACCCACCCCGCGTTCAATCCACGAATAGTAAACGCGTCGGCCACAATCAAACTGGACAGCAGCTCGCCAAACGAAAGCAGGTAGTCGCTGCCCCGGGGTGTGAGTTCGCGCACGGCCGCTAATCCGCGCAAAAAATTCTCTAACTCGGCAAAGTGCGAATCCAGTTTTGGCGCCAGGCTTGCGGCGCGTTTTGTTCCTAGTAAAGCGTTGGCTGTTAAAAAATGCCGCTCACGCATGGCCCGAAACAACTGAAGGCTGGAATCGGATTGCCCGGAGGCGGCGAGTTGTCCCATTGTCACGAGCTGGTCGGTGACTTTGGCCATTGCGCTGACCACGACTATAGGCAAGCCGTTGCGCCGGCTGGCGACGATCTTGGAAACTCGTTCAATAGCTTCGGCGCTTTCAACTGAGGTGCCGCCGAACTTCATCACAATCATGCGAATACCTTCTTAGCAGACTATACCCATCCGACCCTTGCGAAACGCAGGTCACAAAACGAAAGACCCACGCGCCGGTTGTCGCTCCTGGCGGTGGGTCTTGAGCAGATCGCTTGGGGTTCGCTCAACGCCCGCGCCAGACACTAATTCGTGTGCCCATTGTGCTCGTGGGCATCGGCGACATTGTCTGGGTTGCAGGCGACATATCGAATGCTCAATATACCCGAACCGAAGCGGCAATCCGAACCGCTTTTTCGATAGCACTAATCGAAAAAGTTGTGATCACAGTCTCCCGATGGCGCGCACTCTAGCGGAATAGCGGCAACTTTCGAGATTTCGCAAAATTTCCATCTGCCGAATCGAAATTCTGAATTGTACTTTTACCCTCCNNTCGNGGTACCAAAGANATACACAGCTACNNGTGTGTGCNNTCGNGNACGCCTCCNGGGGAAATCCACTGAAGCTTTGGAAAACACAAAATGGTTTGCCGCCGGCGCAGGGTCTCTACAATCCCGCGAACGAGCACGACGCTTGCGGAATGGGTTTTGTAGCCAGCATTCGCGGCGAGCAAAGCCATCNGATCATCGAGCAGGGAATTCAGGTCCTGGTAAATCTCACGCATCGCGGCGCATGCGGCTGCGATCCTGAAACCGGCGACGGCGCTGGTGTGTTGATTCAGATTCCGCATAAGTTTTTTGCACGCGAGTGCGCATCCCTNGGAATTGAGTTGCCTGCACCTGGCGAGTATGCGGTCGGCATGACTTTCCTGCCGGTTGAGAAGCATCCGCGCCTGAACTGCGAAGGCGTACTAGAGCGCATTATTCGCGATGAGGGTCTTAGCGTTCTGGGTTGGCGCGATACGCCGGTCAATGGCGATGCTATCGGTCGCGTGGCTCGCGCTTCGCAACCTTATATACAGCAGATATTCGTGGGTCGTCCTGAGGAGATGGACGGAGACGCNTTTGAGCGCAAGCTGTATATAGTTCGAAAACGTGCTGAGAACGAAATTTCCGACTCTGATATTGAAGATAAAGAGTTCTTCTATATTCCGTCNCTTTCGGCGCGCACCATCGTTTACAAGGGCCTGTTGCTGGCGCCACAAATCGCTAATTTTTATGGCGACCTTTCTGATCCCGACGCCGCCAGCGCGCTGTGTCTCGTCCATCAGCGCTTTTCGACCAACACGTTCCCTAGCTGGAAGCTAGCCCATCCTTATAGATATGTCGCGCATAACGGCGAGATCAACACGCTCAAGGGCAACGTCGCCTGGATGCATGCGCGCCAGTCGATCCTGTCGTCTGAGCTTTTCGGCGACGACATCAAGAAGCTTTTTCCCATCATCGAGCCTGCCGGAAGTGATTCCGCAAGTTTTGATAATGCAGTCGAGTTGCTTTTTCAGTCGGGACGTAGTCTGCCGCACGTGATGGCGATGCTGATTCCGGAAGCGTGGGCGGGCAATCCGCACATGAAGCCGGAGAAGCGAGCGTTTTACGAATATCACTGCTCGCTGATGGAGCCCTGGGACGGGCCGGCGGCAATCGCCTTTACCGACGGCAAAATGATCGGAGCAACGCTGGACCGAAATGGATTGCGCCCGGGCCGCTATGTGGTAACTGACGATGATCTCGTGGTGATGGCGTCTGAGGCGGGAGTCCTTTCCGTGCCGCCAGAAAAAGTGAAACGTAAAGGCCGATTGCAGCCGGGAAAGATGTTTCTGGTCGATACCGTCGCAGGCCGCATCATCTCGGACAAGGAATTCAAATCGCGCCTTGCTGCCCGCCAGCCGTACGAACAATGGCTCAAAGAAAATCAGATCACGCTCGATCATCTGCCGGAGCCGACGCGGGTCCACGCCTCCGACCACGCGACTATTCTTTCGCGGCAGCGTGCCTTCGGTTACACGGATGAAGATTTGAAGATGATCATCGAGCCTATGGCGGCGAAAGGCGAAGAGCCAGTGGGTTCCATGGGAACCGACACGCCGCTAGCTTGCCTGAGCGACAAGCCGCAACCACTATTCAATTATTTCAAACAGCTTTTTGCGCAGGTCACGAATCCGCCGATTGATCCCATTCGCGAAGAGATGGTGATGTCGCTCATCAGCTACATCGGGACGGAGCGCAACATCCTCGACGAAACGCCGGAAAATTGTCACACGCTGAAACTGCAGCATCCGATTCTGACCAATCGTGATCTCGAAAAGCTGCGCCGGGTTTCTCAAGGGGATCTGCTGGCGATTACCTTGCCTGCTTTATTCCGGTCTGCCGACGGCGAAGCAGGATTGCGATCCGCGCTGGATGAGATTTCGCGCCGCGCATCGCTTGCGGTGAAGTCTGGGTATACGCTGCTGATCCTGTCCGATCGCGGCGTCGACAAAGACTACGCTCCGATTCCCAGCTTGCTCGCGCTCGCCGCGGTCCACAATCTTCTCGTTCGAGAAGAGACTCGCACTCAAGTCGCGCTAATCATCGAATCCGGCGAGCCTCGTGAGGTCATGCATTTCGCGCTGCTGATCGGCTATGGCGCGAGCGCTATCAATCCTTATCTTGCAATCGAAACTCTCGAAGATCTGGCGGGACGAGGTTATCTGCCGGGCAGCATGACTCCCGATATCGCGGTCAAGCACTTCATCAAGGCGATCAACAAAGGACTGCTTAAAACGTTTTCGAAGATGGGCATCTCTACGCTGCAAAGTTATCGCGGCGCGCAGGTCTTCGAAGCCATCGGACTTAATGAAGATCTGGTCAAGGCGTATTTCGCCGGAACCGCTTCCAGGATCGGCGGAGTTGGACTGGACGTTCTGGCGCGCGAAGCGCAGCTTAAGCACGAATTCGCCTTCCGCACCGTCACGGACGCCGACACTGAGCTCACGGTAGGCGGCAGCTATCACTTCCGGGTAAACGGCGAATATCACCTGCTGAATCCCGACACGATCAGCAAACTGCAGCACAGTGTCCGCGAGCAGAACTTTAAGAGCTTTGAAGAATATGCCGCATTGATCGATGCTCAAAGCCGCAACTTGGCCACGTTGCGTAGCTTGATGAAGATGAAGAAGACGCGCAAGCCGGTGCCCATAGAACAAGTTGAACCGGCGAAAGAAATCGTCAAGCGTTTCACGACTGGTGCCATGTCGTTCGGCTCCATCAGCAAAGAAGCACACGAGACGCTAGCGATTGCCATGAATCGGATGGGTGGCCGGTCGAACACCGGCGAAGGCGGCGAGGACGAACAACGCTATAACAAGGATGCAAACGGAGACTGGCGCCGCAGTGCGATCAAGCAAGTTGCCTCTGCCCGCTTCGGAGTTACTGCTCACTACCTCGTCAATGCGGAAGAGTTGCAGATTAAGATGGCGCAGGGCGCTAAACCCGGCGAGGGTGGCCAACTCCCCGGTCACAAAGTTGATGATGTCATCGCTCGCCTGCGGCATTCAATCCCGGGAGTTGGCCTGATTTCTCCGCCACCTCACCACGACATCTACTCGATCGAGGATCTTGCGCAACTGATCTATGACCTGAAGAACACGAATCCGCAGGCGCGCATTTCGGTGAAGCTGGTTTCAGAGATTGGCGTTGGAACTGTCGCCGCCGGTGTTGCGAAAGCGCACGCCGACGTAGTGCTTATTTCTGGCGATAGCGGTGGCACCGGCGCGTCGCCGCTCAGTTCCATCAAGCACGCAGGGGTTCCGTGGGAGCTTGGCCTCGCCGAAACGCAACAAGTACTGTTGATGAACGACCTGCGCAGCCGCATTCGGGTGCAGACGGACGGCAAGCTGCAGACTGGCCGCGACGTTGTGATCGCGGCATTGCTGGGCGCCGAAGAATTTGGATTCGCCACCGCCCCTCTGGTCGCCATGGGTTGCATCATGCTGCGCAAGTGTCACCTGAATACTTGTTCGGTGGGAATTGCAACGCAAGATCCTGCGTTGCGAAAAAAATTCGCAGGCCAGCCCGAGCACGTAATTAATTTCTTCTTCTTTATTGCCGAGCAGGTTCGGCAATACATGGCGGAGTTGGGCTTCCGCAAAGTCAACGAAATGGTTGGTCGCGTGGACATGCTGGACACGCAGCCTGCAGTTGACCATTGGAAGGCGCGCGGCGTGGATCTTTCGGCGATTCTGTATAACCCGCCGCTGCCCGGTCGTGTCGCACGTCATTGCGTGCAGCCGCAAGACCACGGTTTGGAGAAGGCCCTCGATCACGAATTGATCGCCGGAGCGAAAGAGGCGCTTGAAAATCGCTGTCCGGTCGAAATGAGCTTTCCGATTCGCAATGTGCATCGCACCGTCGGCGCCATGCTGAGTGGCGAAATCGCGCGGCGTTACGGATCAGAAGGCCTGCCCGACCAAACCATTCGCATTAATTTCGAAGGCTCCGCTGGGCAGAGCTTCGGAGCATTCCTCGCGAAGGGCGTGACCATGACGCTCGAAGGCGACGCCAATGACTACGTCGGAAAAGGTCTTTCGGGCGGACACATAATCGTCCACGCGCCCAAAAATTCACAATTCGCAGCCGAAGAAAATATTCTGATCGGCAATGTCGTGCTATACGGAGCAACCAGCGGTGAAGCTTTCTTCAACGGTGTCGCTGGAGAGCGTTTTGCTGTGCGCAACTCTGGCGCGACCGCGGTAGTCGAGGGCGTCGGCGATCACGGTTGCGAGTACATGACGAACGGCTTAGTCATCGTGCTCGGCTCCTGCGGGAGAAATTTCGCTGCCGGAATGAGCGGAGGCATTGCTTACGTTTGCGACGAGCGCGGCGATTTCACCGAGAAAAGGTGCAACCTGGCGTCAGTTGATCTCGAACCGGTGATCGAACCGCCTGATGTACGGTTGGTTCGCGGCCTTATCAAACGGCACTACGAACTCACCGGAAGTAAGCGTGCGAAAAATATCCTCGACAACTGGGCCGAGATGTTGCCGCGCTTCATCAAAATTTTCCCGCATGAGTTCAAACGCGTGCTGGGCGTGACTCGCAGTCGCCAGCAATATATCCCGGGGCAGCCGGTACTGGTCCCCGAATTGGCGGAGGCGCTGCATGGGTAAAGCCTCCGGCTTCATGGAGCACTCGCGTGAAACGGCAACGCGCCGTCCAGTGACTGAGCGCGTGAATGACTGGTTCGAAATTTACCAGGACTTCCCAGAAGAAAAACTGCGCACTCAAGGCGCTCGCTGTATGGATTGCGGCGTTCCCTTTTGCCACACAGGGTGTCCAGTCAACAATCTCATCCCTGATTGGAATGATCTCGTCTACCGCGGTCAGTGGAAAGAAGCGGTGCGCCAGCTTCACTCGACCAATAATTTTCCGGAGTTCACCGGACGAATTTGTCCCGCCCCCTGTGAGGCGGCCTGCGTGCTCGGCATCAATGAGCCAGCCGTCACGATCAAGCAGATTGAAAAAAGTATTGTTGAGCGAGGATTCGAGGAAGGCTTCATTCGTCCTGAGCCGCCGAAATTCCGAACGGGAAAGAAAGTTGCGATTGTCGGTTCAGGCCCGGCAGGGCTTGCAGCAGCCCAACAGCTGAATCGCGCTGGGCATTGGGTCACAGTTTACGAAAAGGCTGATCGCATTGGCGGGCTGCTGCGCTACGGTATTCCCGAGTTCAAGATGGAGAAGCGCATCCTCGATCGGCGTCTCGAGCAAATGGAGGCCGAGGGCGTGAAATTCGTGACCAACGCGCACGTCGGACACTCCGTTCCAGTTGACGATTTGCAGCGCGAGTTTGACGCAATCCTGCTTGCCGGTGGCGCCGAAGCGCCGCGCGACTTGAACGTTCCAGGAAGGGAATTGAAGGGCGTCCACTTTGCGATGGAGTTCTTGCCGCAAGCCAACAAGCGTTGTCAGGGCGACTTGCTCGATTCTTCGCAGGAAATTGTAGCGACAGGCAAGCGCGTCATTATTATTGGCGGCGGCGACACGGGCGCGGATTGCCTCGGCACAGTGCATCGCCAGAAAGCTGCTTCAGTTCATCAATTCGAAATCATGCCGATGCCTCCGGCGGA
>C688J18823_10001303_pt1 | contig 15313 bp, 11 predicted proteins | sample HopSoiMetagenom1_FD_18823 | JGI IMG/M metagenome (IMG submission 18823)
AATCCGGGCCGCATTCGCTGGGCCGCCTGCAAGCTCCGAATAATAAGACCGGCGCTGACCAGAAGCACTAACGAGAGGGCAACCTGCGCAACGACGAGGCTATTTCGGAGCCGCGAGCGCCGAAAACCAGCCATCGAACTTTCATCCTTCAACGCCGGTACCAACGCCGGTTTCGACGATTGCAGCGCGGGTAATAACGAGAAAAGAATCCCCGTCATCAGCGAGAGAGTGAGAGTAAAAACGAGGACGCCCCAGTCGGTGCGAAGATCAAACACCAGCGCGATATCGGTCGGCAACTTGATTGTTGCGACGACGTGATTGATCCAGCTGGCAAGGAGCAGACCGAGTGCGCCGCCAGCTGCGGACAACATCATGCTCTCGGTGAGTAACTGACGGATCAGCCGCCCGCGGCTGGCACCGACGGCTAATCGGATCCCGATTTCTTTCCGGCGTTCCGTGGCGCGGGCGAGCAGCAGGTTCGCCAGATTGACGCAGGCCAGCAAAAGAACGAGCGCGCCGACCACACCGAGGACCCCCGAAAGAGCGAACACTGAATTTCGAATGTCGGGTATGAACAAGCCGGGTGGCATCAGTCGAACGCCGCGACCGGCATTTTCCGCAGGATGCTCTTTGCCCATTTGCAGCGTGATGCCTTCGAGTTCCGCCTTTGCCTGCGGCAGACTAACCCCGGGCTTGAGTCGTCCGACGAGGAACAGATTGTCCTCGGCCCGTGAGTCGAGCCACGTGCTGCCTGGCTCGACTTCCTTCGCCATCATCATGGGCGCCCAAAACTCCGGCGCGAATCCCACCTCGGTGCCCGCGAAAGCTTTAGGGGCGATGCCGATCACTGTGAACGGGCGATTGTTGATCAATAGGGTTCGGCCGACTGCTCCGGGATCAGCAGCAAATCTTTTTTTCCAACACGCATCGCTGAGGACGACCACCGGATTCGAACCAGGCGTCTGGTCTTCCGAAGGCAGGAACGCGCGGCCGAGCAGCGGTTTTACGCCGAGGATATCGAAGTAGTTGCCGGAGACGATATATCCCCAGCCCCGTTCGTTAACCCCATTATGGCTCAGGCTGGATACGACGAACCGGTAAGCGAGCAGACCGGAGAAGGACTGACTTCGGTCGCGATAATCTTTATAGTTGGGGTACGATTGTAACGTGAAATCGGTTCCGTTCGGAAGGGTTCCATCGACGGCAATCAATTGTGATGGCTCCTGCACCGGCAGTGGACGGAGTAACACCGTTTCGAGCAGACTAAAAATCGTCGTGTTCGCGCCAATCCCGAGCGCCATTGAAACAAGGGCGAGAGCGGTGAAGATCGGCCGTTTGAGTAATTGACGCCAGCCGAAGCGAACGTCCTGAAGGAACGCGTCCATACATCTCAGATGCACCGAAAGCGCGTCTTGGATTCAGGGGAATTTCCGAGACGCGGAAATCTGAAAGCTGAAATTCGGAATCGATCAGGGGCCGACGCGCGATGCGCTTCCGTCAGACGTCAAACCTCGAGCATCGGAAATGACACCCCGTTGTTTTCCTTACATGTGCGGGTAATCGGCCTTATATGGGACGGATGTGTCGGAACTTGCGAGTGGCAGTTGTCGTGGCCTGCCTGGCGATCGCATTCACCCGGGCAGCGGAGGCAGGTCCATTTCAAAATTTCTTTAGAAAGGTGCGCCATGCGCTGACTGAGCCGGAGAAATCAACGCGACACCATAAAACGAACCACGGGATCGACCATACGAGCCCTATTAAATCTCCGGCAAAGGATGTTGGGAGTGGCGCTGCTGATTTCACCGAACATCCCGGAGTAACAGGACCTCCGAACGCAGGCAACACCCGCACCGCAAAAGCATCGTCGTCAAAAAAGTCGCATTCCGCCGCGGCTCCCTACGGCGTGCCGGTACCGGGCAAACAGGGTTTTGTGACGAGTCCGTTCGCGCCGAATAGCGGATACGTCGACGTCCGTGGATTTCCGCCGGGAACCCAGGTGAAAGATCCGTACAGCGGAAAAGTATTCCTGACGCCGTAGCGGCCGAATTGCGGAACCGATTTACCGCCCGCTTCGCTCGAGGACACGGAGCTCGCAGGGGTTAGGCGACAGCAGATGGAGGGAAACGCTGAACGCCAACGCCGAACGGTCAACCACCGAAAGCGTTCGGGGCTGTCCCGCGAACGGGCCAGCGCGCAATGTCAGAGAAGTTATCGGAAAGAGAGAGGAGAGAGGGCAGAGGACGAGGGACGTAAGGCAGAGAATTGTCGCCGCACTGAGGCACCCTCCCACATTGGTGCTTGGGATTTGGACCTTCTCTGGAGCTTGGAACTTGGATTTGGTGTTTCCGCCTGATGACAGCCAGACGGCGGATTGTTACAATCGTGTGACGATTCGCCTTTTTTCGTGCTGCTGAGCGGGGTTCCGCTAACAATCGGGGCCAGGCCGTTCACAGGAGCTTTGCATGTCGCTCAGCATCGTTTTCATCTCCCTCGCGCTCGTTGTCGGGATGTATTTCTATAACAACCCGCTCAACCATGGGCCGTGGTTTCTCAGCCGCCGATTCATCAACTGGTTTCCCCTGGGGATGACCTACTCGTTCCTCTACATGGGACGATACAATCTCACTGTCGCCAAGAATTCGTTAGGCTCGCTGATGTCAAATCAGGACTTCGGTCTGATTTTTGCCGCGGGCACGATGACATATGCCTTCTCGTTTTTGATCAACGGTCCGCTGGTGGACAAGATCGGCGGCAAACGCGGAATCCTTATCGCAGCCATCGGAGCGTCGCTGGCCAATATCGCGCTCGGCATAATTACCTGGCTGGTCCTGACCAACCGCTTGCACGTGCGGTTGCTCGGAATTTTTTCGGTGGTTTACGCGATCAACATGTACTTCCAGAGCTACGGCGCGGTTTCGATTATCAAGGTGAAGGCAAACTGGTTCCATGTTCGCGAACGAGGCGTTTTCGGCGCGATTTTCGGAACACTGATTTCCTTTGGTGTTTATTTCGCATTCGATTGGGGGCAGGCGATCGTCAACATGACGAAGATCAAACCTCCGGCCGCACAAAATGGTATGACGGCGTTTTTGCGCGACCTGTTTATCTCGAATGGTCAAACCGTCGACGCGACATGGGCGGTCTTTTTCATTCCCGCCGTCATCCTTCTGGCCTGGGCAATTTTGGATCTGTGGCTAATCAAGGACACACCCGAGCTTGCCGGCTTCCCATATCTCGACACACACGACGCTTCGTCCGGTCACATGCACGAGAGGTACAGTACGTTTGGTCTTCTCGGAAAAGTCTTCCTGAATCCGTTGATTCTCATGTTCGCCTTCGTTGAGCTCACGGCCGGCGTTCTGCGTAACGGGATCATGCAGTGGTACACGATCTTCGGCCATGATGTGAAACAGCCGGGCGCGGAAGGCATTCTCGCCAACTGGGGATTGCTGCTTTGCATGTTCGGGATTGTGGGCGGTTTCGCCGGCGGGCTGATGTCCGACAAGCTTTTCCAATCGCGCCGCGGGCCGCCGGCCGCGATTTTTTCCGCGTTCATGCTGATGATGGCAGCGGTGATGGCGATGTGCATTTTTTCATTACCGATTGTGGTTGGAGCCGCGGCCTTGTTGATTGTCGCTGCTGTGACCGGCGTTCATTCGTTAATGTCTGGGACAGCTTCGGCGGATTTTGGTGGACGCAAGGCGACAGCCACCGCTTCCGGGATCGTCGATGGGTTCGTTTATCTTGGGAGCGGCGTGCAATCGATCGGCGTCGGATATCTGGTGACGCATCATGGCTGGCAGTGGTGGCCCGTTTTCCTAATGCCGTTCGCGCTGGTGGGCGGTTTGATTGCGTGGCGCATCTGGCATGAGTTACCGGCAGCGACGCGCCAGTATATCAAGGACGTCGAGCACAAACGGAAGCCCGAGCCGGTGCTGGTTTCGGCCTAACCGAGTATTGGAGAAGACGGGATCCGGCTCGCGGAAACATCAATGGCCAACGCGGTGTCGGCACCGCGAGTAGCTGGTAGGGCCTATTGGACGACGTCGCGGCCGCGATTGTCGCGGGTGATGCCTTTCACGTCTGTGTCGGTGCCGTCACACGTCCATCCGAAAATCAAGTGATGTGCCATTGACGCAACCCGCAGAGACATGGCCTGTTAGGCGGTCGTATTTCATTAGCGTCATTTCGGCGCTGGTTAGCGGCTTCAACCGGCATGCCAAGCCGCCAAAAATAGTGCGAAAAAACGACTGAACGCGCTCGCGTTTCAGCGGCTCATCATTGTCTAATGGAGCAAAGGAGAAAGTAGTGACGGTGAAAGGTGAAAGCTGAAAACCAATACGGAAAGGCTGAATCAACCCTGAACCATCAACTATCAAACTTCATATGAACATCGCTCTGATTGCTGTTGCACTTCCACAATATGCTCCCTGGGTTTGGGGGTTCGGAGGGCTTGCGCTGCTGCTGTTGTTGCTCTGCCTGCCGCGGTTGCTCGGAATTGTCTACATTCCACATACGCAGGTCGGTATCATTGAGAAAATCTGGAGCAGCAAAGGTTCGCTGCGCGAAGGCCAGATCATTGCCCGCAATGGTGAAGCAGGTTTTCAGGCCCGGTTCTTACGAGGCGGTATTCACCTGGGATTATATCCATGGCAATACCGCATCCATAAGGAAGCACTGGTCGTCGTCGGCGAAGGTAAGATGGCTTATGTTTATGCCCGCGACGGCATTCCTCTCGAACCGATCCAAACGCTCGGACGAACGGTTGACTCCAATCACTTCCAGGACGCGGTTAGGTTTCTTGAGGCGCAGGGCCAGCGAGGACGGCAACGCGGTATTCTTCGCGAAGGTGTTTACGCCATAAACCTGGCGCTATTTGTCGTGATTACCGAAGACCGGGTGTTCTGCGGCCCCATCCGCGAATCAGCCGATCGTTATGAATCGTGGAAGGCGCAGCTCGCTTCCATGCGGGCGTTCGATCCGGTGGTGATCGGAACTGGCGCTGGTGGCCAAAGTCATTTCCGCGCTGGCCTCAGTGAAAGCAGTGCGAGCGAAGCCGGTTCGACTCCGTCGTTAGCCGCGGCCTCGCCGGATTTCAATCCGAACGTCGACACGATTGGCGTCGTCAGCATCCAGGACGGTCCGACGATCGGTTCCGGCGAGATCATCGCGCCTGAAGTGAAACCGGTTGTCGGCAGGGATCACAATTATTTCCAGGATCCAGAGTCTTTCCTCCAGCTCGGGGGTAAACGAGGTAAACAACTGCAGGTTCTAACCGACGGCACGTTTTTCATCAACCGATGGTTCGGTTCGGTGGAGATCAAGGCGAAGACTTTGATTCCGATCGGCTACGTCGGTGTCGTGGTGTCCTATCACGGCGCCGCCGGCGACGATACAACCGGCGATTCCTTCCGGTATGGCGAGCAAGTTGAAGCTGGACATCGCGGTGTCTGGCGTTCGGCGCTGGCACCGGGGAAATACGCGTTGAACCCCTACGCTGTGAAAGTCGAACTCGTTCCGACGATCAACTTCGTGTTGCGATGGATCAGCGGTCAAACCGAATCCCACCACTACGATGAAGATCTGACCAGCATTGACCTGATCACCGCCGACGGTTATGAGCCGCGTCTGCCGCTTTCGTTAGTCCTCCACATCGACTATCAGAAAGCGCCATCGGTGGTGCAGCGGTTCGGAGATGTGAAGAGGTTGATCACCCAAACGCTGGATCCAATTCTGACCGCTTACTTCCGGGACGTTGCTCAGACGTCACACATGCTGGATCTACTCACGAAACGTGAGGAAATTCAAAAACGCGCCACCGAAGAGCTCGGTGAACGGTTTAAACGATACGACATCAATGTCGTAGCGGTGTTGATCGGTCGACCGGAATCGCGAGCGGTCGCGGCCGGACAGGCGGATCCGATTGAAACATTGTTCGACCAGCTCAGGATGCGGAGATTGGCCGACGAACAACGTGCCACGTATGCGAGGCAAGAAGAAGCCGCGCAGCAACAGGTTGCGCTGAATCAGGCTAAGGCGAAAGCGGAACGTCAGACGGAGTTGACCCAAAGCGCGATCGCGGTGGAGATCGCCGCCAACCGCGGTCAGGCTGAATTCGCGGAAGCGGAGCAGTTAGCGAAGAAGCAGGTGACCCTGGCCGAAGGTGAAGCGCGCGCGAAAGAACTCATCGGTAAAGGTGAATCCTCCAGGATCGCGCAGGTTGGTTTGGCGGAAGCGGCGGTGACATTGCAGAAGGTCGGCGCCTATCGCGATCCGCGTCTCTACGCGCTGAACGTATTCGCGGACCAATTCTCAAAGAGCGTGCAACCGCTGGTGCCGAGTCGGTTGTTCATCAGCAATGCTGGTGGGAAGAATGGCGAAACGCAGCCGCAGGGCGGGGGAAGTGTGCTCGAGACACTGCTCAACCTGATCCTCAGCGAAAAAGCCGGGATCAATATTCAGGAAAATAGCGCGAGCTCGAAACCGCTGGAGGATTTCATCCAGCGGTTTACCACCAGCGGTGCGGCCGCAGGCAATGGCGATCCGCTGGCCGCGAGAGGTTCCTCGGCGGTTGAGACCTCCTCCGATGAAACGAAATCAGACACCAAAGCGCCCCGTCAACTTGCCGGAGCCGTTGGTACTCAGAAGGGAAGCTGACGGCTTCGCCTGCACCGAATCACAAATCGCACCCGGCAAATGCCGGGTGCGAGCGTTGTGGGGGCGTGATGTCTTTAGCTACAGATGTCCGAGTCCTCGGTCTCTGCATCTTGTTGGCCCGCGGCTAAATAATCAGGATCAGGAGAAGTTTTGCCACGAGCCAAAATGCAATGTCCGGCGGTTCGCGGCCGCGGACTCTCAGATGGAATCTGTGCAATGCGCGGATGTTGATATGTTCGCAGTTGTTTTTTGCGACGGCCCAAATTAGAAAACCGGCATGCTTTTGCCTCAACCGATCAAAGATCCACCGACCGTAACTGCCGACGGGCAGCGACTGGGCACTCGCATCGAAGGAGTTGAGGTGCGCCGCGCTGTTACTCATACCGATGAACGTGGGACCTTGTGCGAAATTTTGAATCCCGCCTGGAACGTTCATCCATTGCCGCTGGTCTATGTTTATCAATTCACCATTCGCCCGGGTAAGGTGAAAGGCTGGCATGTGCATCGACTGCACGACGACCGGATCTTTATCAGTCGCGGTGAAGTCAAAGTTGTGCTTTACGATTCGCGGGTGAACTCTCCCACCCACGGGATGGTTAACGAAATTTTCCGAACCGCGCTTGACCGCGATTTGATGGTGATTCCGGCGGGGGTGTACCACGCTCATCAGAATTGCGGGACGGACGATGCCCTATTCGTCAGCATGCCTACGCGGGCATACAATCATGACGACCCTGATGTTTATCGCCTGCCCGTAAACAACGACGTCATCCCTTATCGTTTCGAGGACACTCTCGGCCGCTAACCGCAGTATGGGGAAGGATGGCGACACGCCTTTAGTAAGTGTCATCATCGCAACCTACAACTGGAGTAGTGTTCTTCGATATGCGCTTCTTAGCGTGCAGGCGCAAACATTTCGAAACTTCGAGGTTTTGGTCATTGGCGACGGCTGTAGTGATGACTCGGAAGAGATCGTTAGATCGTTAGGCGACAGCCGTTTTCGATGGGATAATCTGCCGGTCAATCACGGCCACCAGTCTGCTCCTAATAATCGGGGACTGAGCCTGGCTGCGGGCGAATGGATTGCGTATCTCGGTCACGACGATTTGTGGATGCCGAATCATCTTGAGCTTCTGCTCCGGAAGCTCGACGAAACTGGTGCCGACGTCGGATTTTCCCTGGCGATGTTGGTCGGAACACCCGGTTGCGATGGCCGGATGCTGTTTCCGGTGTTTGAAGGTGGCAAGTATGAGCGGGGTTCCGACATTCCGCCGTCGGTGTTAATGCATCGCCGGTCCCTTGTGGGCTCTGGTAAGTGGCCCGATCACCACGTTACGCAAGGCACGCCCGAAGGCGTATTGCTTGCTGGGTTTCACGACCGCGGCGCCGAGTTCGCATCAGTGGCGGAAGTCACAGTTTTCAAGTTTCCCTCGTCGTGGCGTCCGCATTGTTACACCGCGCGAAGCTGTGAAGAGCAGGCTGATTTTTTTCGGCGAATGCACAATGAACCTGATTTTCTTCATCGCGAGTTGATCGAGCTCGGCCTATCCACTCAACTGCTGAAGCCTCACACGCGCGTGCCAGCCACTCGGCGACAGGAGAACCTCCTGCCGGGCGCGGTGATTGAAGGTTATCGCCGCACTCGCGGATTAACCGGCGACACTCCCGAAGAAGGTCTGCCGAGATTTGTGACGACGGCCGCGATGGCCGAGGCGTTGTCGACGCTGGTTAACGAGGAGATTCAGCGGCGACAACTCGATCAGTTCGCCGTACTCGAAGTGTTTTCGGCGATGGACGGTAGATATAGTGCGGAGCGTTCCACACGCACAATCGTTCCCATTGGCCGGTGGGCTCGGGTCCAGATTCCATTGAAGCAAATTTCACAGGGCGCACCGCTTCGAATCGATCCGTGCGAACGTCCGGCGATAATCGAAGTGGCATGGGTTGCTTTGCGTCGAAACGGATGCGTGAAATGGAGCGCGCGAGGATCCGGGCTCGACGCGCTGACACTCGGGGGTGATGCCTTCCGCGTTGATCTCAGACGCGTGTTGAGGATTCGAAGCCGAGGTAACGATCCCATTTTCTATTTGCCAGCCGATGTACCAGCCGAGGCGCCGTTGGTGTTCGACTGCTGGTTGAGAATTAGCGGTCTGGCGGAGAATTAAGAAGCCCGTGGAGTTCTTGGTGACGGTGGGACAATCGGCGAAGGGGTGGTTAGCTTTGTCATGTCGAGCGTAGTCGAGACATCTCTTGCTCTATCGTTCGTTAGGCACTTTAAGACGCCGGCCAAGTGGCCACCGCACGGCGTGCTTCTCGCCCCGCCTTGTCGGCCGTCTGGGTCAGGCGGCGACCAAATCAATTCGGCGTCTGACACAGACGCCCTACAATTTGCACGGAGCGCGATTGTGTTTCTCTTAAGTTAATGGCGCAACTTCAGGAGCTGCTCGGCATCGATCTTCCAATTATTCAGGCGCCGATGGCGGGAGCTCAGGGAATCGCACTCGCGATAGCAGTCGCGAACGCCGGCGGATTAGGCTCGCTGCCGTGCGCAATGTTAACGATCCATGCTATGCGGGCGGAACTTGCGTCAATTCGCGCGGCTACGGACAAGCCGATCAACGTGAATTTCTTTTGTCACAAAGATCCGGCGGACAACGAATCGGCCAGTTCAAAATGGCGAACCATGCTTGCTCCTTATTACAAAGAGCTTGGACTGCAACTGGACCACGCACCGGGTGAAGTCGCCAGCGGACAAAGAAAACCGTTTAATCACGAGGCGGCCGAGGCGATTAGCGAATTCGAGCCGGAGGTTGTTAGCTTTCATTTCGGCTTGCCCGCTCCGGAGCTGCTCAATCTGGTTGGCAAGTGGGGGGCGAAGATCGTTTCTTCTGCCACGACCGTGGAAGAAGCGCAGTGGCTCGAATCCAACGGTGCCGACATCATCGTCGCGCAGGGATTCGAGGCAGGCGGACATCGCGGCCATTTCCTTTCCTCGGACCTAACGAGGCAGCTTGGCACATTTGCGCTGCTCCCGCAGATGGTGGAGGCGGTTGGTGTGCCGGTTGTTGCCGCGGGAGGGATTGCCGATGCGAAAGGTGTCGCGGCGGCCTTGAACCTTGGCGCGGCTGGAGTGCAAATCGGTACCGCCTATTTGTTGTGTCCCGAAAGCACGATCAGCCGGTTACATCGCTCGGCATTAAAAAGTGAGGCGGCTCGGCATACTGCGCTCACCAATGTGTTCACCGGTCGTCCTGCGCGCGGCATCGTCAATCGGATCATGCGTGAACTCGGCCCGATGATTGCCGAGGTCCCTGAGTTCCCCCTCGCTTACAATGACGTTGCGCCGCTCCGCGCAAAAGCCGAAGCGGATGGCAGTTCGGATTTTTCGCCGTTGTGGTGTGGCCAAAATACCACCGGCTGCAAGAACATCCCGGCAGCCGATCTGACCCGCGAGCTGTCCCGGTTAATCCCAGTCAGTTAGACAGGGAAGCAACCGCTTTCTGAAACCGCGGATCTTCTCGAATTGGATCAAGTATCGGGTTCAGTTCGAGCTGCAATGCGAACCAGTTAGGTTCTTCTACGACTTTGGGCAAGCAAGCCAGTGCTTGTTCGTTGTCTCCGATCCTAAGATAAGCGGTAAGGTAATCCCATGACGGGCAATAGTGCCCGGCAGCAGTTTTTTTCTTCAACATCTCAAGCTGCTTTTCTCCGAGCGCCCGGACTGCAGCATCAAATCCGGATGACGCGAATGTTTGTTCAAGAGCGTCCGCAAGCGGGGCCCGTCCGGTGAAACGCATTGCTGCCGCCCAGTGAGTGATTGCTTCGTGCGTCATTCCTTTCTGCGCGCAGGCATCGCCGAAGTACTCGTGAGCCGCCGGAGATCCCGGCTGTAATTCCAAAGTGTTTATGTAGCGTTTTATCGCCGCATCGTTGTCGCGCATGAAGTAGAAGACTCGACCAGCGTGCAGATGCAGTCCCGGAAAGAATGGATCGAGGGCGGCGGCGTGTTCCATTTGAGTCACCCCCTCGTCAATCCGGCCATGCAGCACCAAACATAAGCCGTAATGATGTCGAACGTCCGATAGGTTCGGACTCAATTCGGTCCCGCGTCTAAAAGCGCGTTCGGCCGCGGGCCAGTTTCGCTTGTAATAGACTTCGACGGCAGCGAGGGGATTATAGCCCTCGGGTAACAATTCATCGAGTTCCAGCGCCTTATTCACAGCGCTCTCGGCTAACGGCCAATGTTCGGGAGGCAAAACGCAATTAGCAGCACCGAACGAGTGGTAGAGGCTGAGCCCGGCATAGGCGGGAGCGTAATTGGGGTCGAGTTCAATGGCCTTCTCAAAACTTACGCGCACCTGCTCATAACCAGGCGCGAGAAAATTCCGCCACAAATGCTTGCCTCTAAGATAAAATTCATGCGCCTCGATGTTCTTTGTCGGTTGAGTGGAAATCGCCCGGCGTTCGGCGCCAGTTAGTTCGGCCTTCAATGCGTCCGCTATTTTGGAGGCAATATCCGTTTCCACTTCGAAGATGTCGGTGAGGGTCCGATCGTAGCGCTGCGCCCAAAGATGGGCATCGGTTTCGGCATCGATGAGCTGAACATGGACCCGGACACGATCGCCGGATTTTCGCACGGAGCCTTCCACGATATTCGCGACACCGAGCTGCCTTGCGATCTCCGGCAGATTTTCGACCGCGCCTTTGAAACGCAGGGTCGACGTTCGAGAAATGACTTTAAGCTGCTTGATCCTCGACAACCGGGTCAACAGCTCCTCCTGGATTCCATCGGCGAAATACGCGTTCGCTTTGTCTTCGCTAAGATTTTCGAAAGGCAGCACTGCGATTGATTTGCCTAACGAAACTCCCCTCGATGGCGACGGCTCCTGAGAGGACTCGAGCGCTTTGAATCTTTGCGGCGCCTCGGGATTTCCAAACTCCTCGGAGTAGAGGTTCACCAAACCGAGCTTGGTTCCATGCTTCACTTCGCACGTGCCCAACTCATGCAGCAGGGGCCGCCACCTGGCGTATTGCTCGAGATCATCCGCCACCCGTTTGGACAACAGCAGATGGCCAGCGTCTCCGCAATCCATGACCCGCTGCGCGAGGTTGATACCGGCGCCGGCGATGTTTGCCTGCTCATTGAGATCCGTAACTTCTTTTATCGGCCCGCTATGGATTCCGATGCGCACTCTCAGATCAGGATGTGCACGTAATGCTTTGCTAACTTCGACGGCGCACCGGACAGGTGCTTCTGGCGTGGTGTAAAAAACGAGAGCGCCGCCATCGCCGCTGGGCAGCCGCAGTAATTTCCCTTCGGCTTGCGCAGTTTGGAAAGGCTCAGTCGCGCGGACGATCTCCCGCAGCCTTTCCAGCTGCTCCGCCTGCTCATGGATCATCAGCTTCGAATAGCCAACGATATCCATGAACAAAACATGTCCGATCTCAAAAGTAACGTCGGAAGGAGAGAGGCCGGCCATGATCCTCCTTTTCCTACCACGAACTACAGCTCTGAACGAGCGGTATCGAACCGGTCCGCGGGACGGGTCAGCGTTTCCTAGGCGTTGGTGACGCTTTCCCACTCGGCGGTTAACCGGGCGAGATCATCCGTCACCACCGCCAGCTCGCGGTTGATCGACACTGCGCCACCGCCAGCTTCGTAAGCCGCCGGGTCTTCCAATGCGGCCACCAGCTCCTTTTGCTGCCCTTCCAAAGTAGCGATTCTCATCTCCAGCGCGTGGATGCGTGCTTCTCTGTCGCGCCGGACTTTGGCTGCCGCGTTGCGTGCCTCGGCTTCCAAACGTTTGTCCTTTTTTGTCTTCGGAATAGATCGCGATGCGCTCTTCATCTGCTTCGTCGCCGAGATTCCATTGGAACCGTCGGCTGCTGCGGTCAGACCCACCTTTGCCGTCGCAGCCTTTGATTTATCGACGTAATAGTCGTAATCGCCGGGATAAAAGGTGAGACGGTTATCGGGCAATTGAGGGTCACCGCTTACGCGGAGCACGCTAGTCGCAATCGCGCGGATGAAATGCACATCATGACTGATAAAAATCAGTGTGCCTTGATATTGTGAGAGGGCGCCAATCAAAGCGTCAATCGATCCGACGTCCAGGTGGGTCGTCGGTTCGTCCATGAGGAGAACGTTAGGCGGATCGAGCAACAGTTTTACCAGCGCCAGCCTCGATTTTTCTCCTCCGCTGAGCACCCGAACGGTTTTGAAAACATCGTCGCCCCGGAACAGGAACGAACCCAGGACGGTGCGCGCGGTCTGCTCGGACACCGGATGGATCATGTCCCGAGCGCTGTCGAGCACGGTATGGTGAGGATTGAGCATCTCGATGCGATTCTGCGAAAAATAACCAACCCGCACGTTGTGGCCGAGCTGGCGACTACCGGTCTGCACCGGCAACACTCCCGCGAGCAGCTTCAACAGAGTTGATTTTCCGGCTCCGTTAGGCCCGACCAGCACGGTGCGTTGTCCGCGCTCAGCAACGAAGTTCAGGTCCCGGTAGACTTTAAGATTGCCGTAAGAATGATCGACCTCTTTCAGCGTGATCGCGCGGAGCCCACTGCGCGGCGGTTGAGGAAAGTGGAACCGAATTGTTTTCGCGTGCGCCGCCGGCGCCGCGATCTTCTCCATTCTGTCGATCTGCTTCAGTTTGCTCTGAGCTTGGGACGCTTTACTGGCCTTGGCGCGGAACCGATCGGCGAATAGCTGCAGGGAGGCGATCTCTTTCTGCTGGTTTTTGTAAGCAGCAGCTTGCTGCTCCTCTCGCGCCGCTTTCTGCTCCACGTAACTGCTCCAGTTGCCCCGATAGCGAACCAGCTTCGAATGCGCGATCTCGATGATGCTGCCAACGAGTTGATTTAGGAACTCGCGATCGTGCGAAATCATCACGATGGCTCCGGGATAACCTTTCAGATACTCCTGAAACCACTGAAGGGATTCGAGATCGAGATGGTTAGTCGGCTCGTCCAGAAGAAGGAGATCCGGTTCCATTACCAACAGCCGCGCCAGATGAGCGCGCATGATCCAGCCTCCGCTCATGGCCCGCGCGGGCCGATTGAAATCGCTCTCGCGAAACGCCAGTCCGGCGAGCATCCGTTTCGCCTTCGGCTCCAACTCCCAACCGCCATGTGCCTCGAAAACATGCAGCGCATCGTGGTAGGCGGAATCGCTGGAACCGCGGCCGGCCTCATGACTCTTGATCACCTTCTGCGCATGAAGTAGTTCCGGCGAAACCGCGAGGACAAGCTCCAAAACTGTCTCGTTACCGGCAGCAGCGGTTTCCTGCGGCAGAAACCCAACACTGGCACTCTTCTCCAGACCAATTTTGCCAGCGTCAGGGCTGGATTCGCCGAGAATCAGCGAGAACAAGGTAGATTTGCCTGAACCATTCGGACCAACCAGTCCAATCCGGTCGCCCCGATTGACCTGCAACGAGACGTCGTCAAATAATCGGCGGCCACCGAAAGATTTACTGAGCTGGGAAACGGTGAGCATGGACGGAACGCGCAGTGTTCACTTGGAGGCCGTTCTTCGCAAGTTCCAGCACTGGAAACGAGGCCCGGCACAACAGAGTTCAGGAGGTGCGTCGTCAGCCATGTCTAGCCAGGCATGATTGTGTATATTGCGATTATGATCCGACTTTTCCTTCGCATCCTGTGTAGCCTTGTGCTGGTTCCGGCGTTCGCTTGGGCTCAGCCTACGGCTAATAGTCCCGATCCCAAATCCGGCGCCGAAATGACCGGCACGATCAGAGAGTATACCGCTGGAAACACCCTTGTGCTTGAGACTCTCGCTCCAAACGAGCCGGTGCAGTTCAAGTTGGCTAAAAATGTGACCTACGCCGACACCGACGGCAAGACCATCGAAGCAGCCGGCCTAACAACAAATCGCAAGGTCAGGGTTCATTATCACAAGGTTGGTGGTGATAACGTGGCCGACAAAATCAGCCTGGTGGAGTAGGGATCGGGGACGTTGATGTTCGAGGTTTGATGTTGGTGTAAGAGCTGCCCGCTCGACATCGTCGAGCGTCTCAGTCTAGCATCAAGTTCAATGGACCCTGATCTCGCTCAGCTGGCCAACGATCGCTATGAAATTGCCGATGCGCTGCATCGATATGCGTTTGCGCTCGACCACGATCATCGGGACACGCTCGCCTCTGTGCTGACGGACGACTGTCGATTCGATTTCGGGCCGGCGGGCAAGAAAATCGGCGTTGAGGTGGCGGTGCTGAACGGCCGCGACGCCATCGTGCAAAATGTGCTGCCGCGAATCGGGCCATTAAAGACGAGTCACACAGCCAGCAACATTCAGATCGAGGTCAGCGGAGACACCGCGAGCCTGGCCGCCTACGTGATGTCGCAGCACTTCATGGGCTCTACGGACACGGGAAAAGATTTTGCCCTGCTGATGAACCGCTACGATTGCGATCTCGTCCGAACACCCGCTGCCGATTCGAGTGAGCGTGTGCGGTGGCTATTCAAGCGGATCACAGTCGACAATGCCTGGTTCCAGGGTAATCCCGACGTTCTGGATGCGTCCTCTATGTCGAACGCATTGCGGATGAAAAGACTGAAGCCGAACGGGTAGGCAGCAGGTTTGAGGGTTGAGGTTTGATGTCTGAGGTGTCGCGGGCCTAACCTTCGT
>C688J18823_10001304_pt1 | contig 15300 bp, 17 predicted proteins | sample HopSoiMetagenom1_FD_18823 | JGI IMG/M metagenome (IMG submission 18823)
TCGACCCTATCGGTCATCGGTCCCGGCTACCCATCCTCACCAAATTCAGGCTGGCGCGCCACGCATCTAGGCAATTGCGTCGATGGACTTGGTGAGGCGCTCCTTGAAGGCGTCGGGAAGCGGGATGTAGCCGGCGGCAGAGAGGTTCTGCTGTCCCTGGTTGGCCGACACGGTCAGGAACGACTTGACCGCGGCGGTGGTGTCGGCGTCATAGCCCTTCGAGCAGACGATCTCGTAGGTGGCCAGCACCAGGGGGTAGGCGCCGGCTTCCTTGGTGCCGTACAGCGAGTTCAGGTCGAGCGCCAGGTCGTTGCCCTCGGCGGCGAACTTCGCGGCGTCGATCGCCTTCTTGGCGGCGTCGTCGGTCAACTCGACCGCCCCTGCGCCGCTGTCGATCTGCGCGTAGGGCAGACCTGCTTGCGTCGCAAAGCCCTTCTCCACGTAGCCGATGGCGCCAGGGGTCGACTGCACGGCCTGCGCCACACCGGCGGACTTCTGCGCGCCCTCGCCTGCGCCGCCCTGGAATTCACTGCCAGCGCCCTTGGTCCAGCTCTGCGGGGCCGCGGCGCCCAGGTACTTCTGGAAGTTGTCGGTGGTGCCCGACGAATCCGAGCGGTAGATCGGCTTGATGTCGCTGTCTGGCAGGGTGGCACCACTGTTCAGCGCGGCGATGGCCGGGTCGTTCCACTTCTTGATCTGGCCCTGGAAGATCTTGGCGAGCACGTCGCCGTTGACCACGAGCTTGTCGACGCCTTCGAGGTTGTAGGCCAGCGCGACCGGACCGAACACCATCGGCAGGTTCCATGCCGGGTTGCCGCCGCAACGTTCGGCGGCCTTCTGGACCTGCTCGTCCTTGAGCGCTGAGTCGGAGCCGGCGAAGTCAACCTGCTTGGCGATGAACTGATCGCGGCCCGCGCCCGAGCCGGTGGGGTTGTACGAGAGGTTCTTGCCCGAGCAGACCTGCCCCCACACCTTGTTGAACTCCGCGATCGCGTTCTGCTGAGCGGTCGAGCCCTCCGCTGTCAGGGCGGCCTTGCCGCCGCAGTCGGCCGACGCGGTGCCGGTGCCGGTGCCCGATGCACTGGTGCTGGGAGTCGAGGCATTGTTGTCGCTGCCGCACGCGGTCAGCGTCAGCGCGGCGATCGCCGTCGCAGACAGTGCAAATTGCAGCGGCGTGCCGACACTCTTGCCAATGCTGTTGAGCTTCACTGATCCCACTTTCGGTTGACGGCTTTGAACTCCCCGGCAACGTATGCGGCCGTGGTCAACGGCTTGCGGATGGAAAGTGAACGGGAGGTGAACAGGTCCAGCTCAGCGAATCCGGGACCCCAGCCCCGCTAGGGGACATGGGCCGCATACGCCGCCGCACGCTGAACGCGTTGAAACCCCGTCGCCGATAGGTCTTTACGGCTGCCGAGTTATCTGCTCTGACGTAAAGGATCGGACCGTGTGGCTCGCGCCATCGCGCCCGAAACGAAAAACAATGCCTAGCGGCGGTCGCCCGTGGCGTAGGCGGCGTCGACGCTGAACACGTCGAAACCCAGCCTCTGATAGGTCTTTACGGCCGCGGAGTTATCCGCCTCGACATACAGCATCACCGTCGGCTGTTCGGTTTCTGCTAGCCGCTCGGCCAGATGATGCAGTCCGACCAACGTCAGCGTGGCGCCCAGCCCGCGGCCCTGCGCGGCCGGGTCGACGCCGAGGACGTAGACCTCGCCGAGGTCCCTTCCGTGCACCTTCGTCCAGTGAAAGCCCAACAGCTTGCCGGTGCGCTCGTCGACGGCCATGAAGAGGCCTGCGGGGTCGAACCACGGCTCTCCGCGTCGCTCGGCGAGGTCGGCCTCCGTCCACCCGCTCTGCTCGGGATGCCATGCGAACGCCGTGTTGTTGACGCGCAGCAGCTCGCCGTCGTCGGCCGGGCCGGAGTACGTCGTGATGCGCACACCCTCGGGAACCGTGACTGGCGGCAGGTCGGTCAGCGGCCGCCGCATCTGCAGCAGCTCGCGAACCACGACCATGCCCAGCGCGCCCGCGGTGGCCCGTGCCGGCTCGAGGTTGCCGTGCGCCCAGATGCGGACATCGTGGCCGCCCTCGGACAGCGCGGTGCGAGCCAGCGCCGAGCCGATGCCGCGGCGCCTGGCGTTCGGACGCACCACCAGCTCGGCCGTCGCAGGCGCCTCGGTGAGGTTCAGATAGCCGGAGATGTCGTCGCCCTCGACGGAGAGCAGGTGCCGGGTGCGGTCGTGCGGCAATTCGCGGAGCACCTGGTCGCCGACGGGCGCGACGCCGTCGGCCTGTTTCGCCGCGGCGATCAGTTCGCGGATCCTGCGCTGCTCATCGTCGGACAGTCCCGAGCGCCAGCCGATTTCCAGGCGGGTCACTGACTGCGCAGCGGGTCAGCCAGTGCTTCGGGCAGGCTGTCGGGTGCGTCGTAGCCGCCCGCGTCGTCGACCATGTCGTCGGACACTTCGGCGCCCTGCGCCGGTGGGCGGCCGCGCGCGGGCCGAACCGCCTTGTACCCGACGTTGCGCACGGTGCCGATCAACGATTCGTATTCGGTGCCGAGCTTGGCGCGCAGCCGCCGCACGTGGACGTCGACAGTGCGGGTGCCGCCGAAGAAGTCGTAGCCCCACACCTCTTGAAGGAGCTGAGCGCGGGTGAACACCCGACCGGCGTGTTGAGAAAGATACTTCAGCAGCTCGAATTCCTTATATGTGAGATCGAGCGGTCGGCCGCGAAGCCGTGCGGTGTAGGTGCCCTCGTCGATGACCAGTTCGCCCAGGCTGATCTTGCCGAGGTTCTCCTGGTTGGCCACGCCGCCGCGACGTCCCACCAGCAGCCGCAGCCGGGCGTCGATCTCAGCGGGTCCGGTGCTGGGCAGCAGTATCTCGTCGAGTCCCCATTCGACGTTGACGGCGACCAGGCCGCCCTCGTTGACGACGGCCACCACGGGCACCGACGTCCCCGTCGTTCCCAACAGGCGACACAGCCCGCGGGCGGCGGCCAGATCAGTGCGCGCGTCGACGATCGCCACATCCGCGGTGCCCGCCTCGAGAAGGGAGGACACCTCCGTCGGCGCCGTCCGCACGTTGTGCGCGAGCAGCGACAACGAAGGCAGGACGGATTCGGGATGGGGATCGACGGTCAGTAGCAGTAGATCCAACTGGCCCTCCAGAAGCCATGGGGACCTCGCCCGGACAACGATGTCGGTCGTGACTTCCCAGATTCATGCCTGACATATGGCCGTTACCCGGCCGATGGTCATCCAACGATAGCGCGCTACCTGCCGGTTAGCCGCGCCGAGCCTGATCCCTCGTTACAGTGGGCAAGAATGTCCGGGTGCGAAAGCTGCTGATCGGTGCGATCGCGACCGTGACCACGGTGGTGGTGGGCGCCGTCGGAGCCGACTTCGGGGCGGCGATCTACGCCGAATACCGGCTGGCCAGGAGCGTGCGCACCGCCGCAAACCTGAGTTTCGACCCCTGGGTCAGCATCCTCGGTTTTCCATTTATCTCCCAGGCGATGCGCCACCACTACAACGAGGTCGAGATCAAGGCCAGTGGCGTTGATCACCCCGTCGCGGGCAAGGTCGGACTGGAGGCGACCCTGCACTCGGTCGACCTCAGCGATGCCTCCTGGCTCGTCGGGCCGGACGCCAAGCTGCCGGTCGGCGAGCTGGAGAGCCGCATCATCATTGACTCCACCCACGTCGGGCGGTTCATGGGCATCCCCGACCTGCTGGTCGAGGCGCCGTCGCGGGAGACCAACGATGCCACCGGCGGCACCACGGAATCGGGCATCTCCAGCAACCGGGGACTGGTGTTCACCGGCACGCCCAAGAAGGCCGACTACGACAAGAAGGTCAGCATCGCCGTCGACCTGTCGATCGCAGGGCCCGACCAGACCACGCTGATCTTCACCGCAACCGGCGTGCTGACCGGTGCGGGCACGGCCGACCAGCAGATTCCGCAGGACAAGCTTCCCGCTGTACTCACGGCGTTCAGCACCAGCCTGCCCGGTCAGAAGCTGCCGTTCGGAGTCCGGCCGACCAGCGAGGGCGCCCGCGGCTCCGACATCATCATTGAGGGCATCACCCGGGGAGTAACCATCCCGCTCGATGGGTTCAGGTTGTCATGAGCTCATCAGTGGTGCTCGCGATCACCGTGCTGGTCGCCGCGCTGGGCGTGGCGTATGTGATCGGCCGGCTGCTCACGCTGCGGGCCGGGATGCTGAAGGCTGCCACCGAGGCGAGCAATGTCGACACCTCCGACCTCGGGCTGTCGCACACCGGTCCGACCGTGCTGCACTTCAGCGCGGTGTGGTGCGGACCGTGCGCCGCGGTACGCCGCGTGGTCGACGACGTATGCCGCGATCTGCCTGGCGTCGCGCATGTGGAGATCGACATGGACGCCAATCCCGAAGCAGCCCGACGGCTTTCGGTGATGTCGCTGCCGACGACGTTGATTTTCGACACGGACGGACGGCCGCGATATCGCACCACGGGCGTGCCCAGCGCCGCTGACCTGCGGTCGGCGCTGGAACCGCTATTGGCTTGATCACCATGTCTTTGGGTAAGCTGTCGGGCGTGTCAACCCGCCTTGAGCCGATGCTCACCAAGCGCCGCGCAGTCGATCTGTGCCGCGTTGCGGGTTGTTGCTGTTGTTGTTGTAGCTGCTGAGCGCAGCTGCGCGAGTTAAGCGCGCTCGCTCGGAGCAGCCGTTTCGGCCTGCTCATCCCCAGCCCCTCCAACGCAACAGGAGTCTGTTTCCATGCCTTCCACGTCGACCAACACCAAGACGGCCGCGCCGGCCTTGGTGGATGTGCGCGGTCCCCGGTTCGCCGCCTGGGTCACCACCGTCGTCATCGTGGCGACGTTGATCGCGGCGGCCTTCAGCTCCACGGCGGCGGCCGTGATCCTGGGTATCCAGGCCGTCGTCTTCGCGATCGGGGCGTGGCGCGGGCCCCGCGAGCATCCCTACGGGCTGATCTTCCAGCGCGCCATCCTTCCCCGACTCGGGCCCGTCACCGAGAAGGAACCCGTGCCGCCGCTGAAGTTCGCCCAATTGGTCGGCTTCGTGTTCGCGGTGATCGGCGTCATCGGCTTCGCCGCCGGCAGCCAGCTTCTCGGCCTGATCGCCACCGGCTTCGCGCTCATCGCGGCCTTCCTCAACGCGGCCTTCGGTATCTGCCTCGGCTGCCAGATCTACCCGCTCGTCGCACGTCTGCGCCGAACTCCGTTCGCTGCATAACTCTCAAACAGCAAGTAACCGAAAGGATTTCATCCATGGCACGCTCCGACGTCCTGGTCAGCACAGACTGGGCCGAGAGCAATCTCGATGCGCCGAACACCGTATTCGTCGAGGTCGACGAGGACACCAGCGCCTACGACGGCGGTCATATCCAGGGCGCAGTCAAGCTGGACTGGAAGGCCGACCTGCAGGACCAGGTCAAGCGCGACTTCGTCGACGCCCAGCAGTTCTCGAAACTGCTGTCAGAGCGCGGCATCTCCAACGACGACACCGTGATCCTCTACGGCGGCAACAACAACTGGTTCGCCGCATACGCGTACTGGTACTTCAAGCTGTACGGCCATGACAAGGTCAAGCTGCTCGACGGTGGCCGCAAGAGGTGGGAGCTCGACGCTCGCCCACTGTCCACCGACGCGGTGACACGGGCGGAGACGAGCTACACCGCCAAGGACCCGGACAACACCATCCGCGCGTTCCGCGACGAGGTCATCGCCGCCATCAACAAGAAGAACCTGGTCGACGTGCGCTCCCCCGACGAGTTCTCCGGCAAGATCCTCGCTCCCGCGCACCTGCCGCAGGAGCAGAGCCAGCGCCCGGGGCATATCCCGGGCGCCATCAACGTTCCGTGGAGCAAGGCGGCCAACGAGGACGGCACGTTCAAGTCTGATGAGGACCTGGCCAAGCTGTACGCCGAGGCCGGCTTGGACGGCGAGAAGGAGACCATCGCCTACTGCCGGATCGGTGAGCGCTCGTCGCACACCTGGTTCGTGCTGCAGGAACTGTTGGGACACAAGAACGTAAAGAACTACGACGGCAGTTGGACGGAATACGGCTCCCTGGTGGGCGCCCCGATCGAGTTGGGAAGTTGATATGTGCTCTGCACCGAAGCAAGGCCTGACGTTGCCCGCCAGCGTTGACCTCGAGAAGGAGACGGTAATCACCGGCCGGGTTGTCGACGGCTCGGGTCAGGCGGTCGGCGGTGCGTTCGTGCGGCTGCTCGACTCCTCCGACGAGTTCACCGCCGAGGTCGTCGCGTCGGCGACCGGTGACTTCCGGTTCTTCGCCGCTCCTGGCACGTGGACGCTGCGCGCGCTGTCACCAGCAGGCAACGGCGACGCCAGCGTGGCACCGTCCGGCGCGGGCATCCACGAGGTCGACGTCAAGGTCGCCTGACAACGTCGGCCGCCGAGATTCGTTGGGGCCCCGGCGGCTAGACTCGCTGCCGTGGTGCTGTTCTTCGAGATCATGCTCGTCGCGGCCGTCGTGCTCATCACGTGGTTCGCGCTGTACACGCTGTACCGCCTCATCACCGACGAGTCGTGACGTCAGGCGACGAAGCCGTCGCGGCGGCAGCCGAACGAGCCAAGACAACGGCGGCCCGCAACATCCCGGTGTTCGAGGATCTGCCGCTGCCCGCCGATACCGCCAATCTGCGTAAGGGCGCCAACCTCAACGACGCGCTGCTCGCGCTGCTGCCTCTGGTGGGCGTGTGGCGCGGCGAGGGTGAGGGCCGCGGAACCAGCGGCGACTACCGCTTCGGACAGCAGATCGTGGTGTCGCACGACGGCGGCGACTACCTGAACTGGGAGGCGCGGTCCTGGCGGCTGACCGACACCGGAGACTACGAAGCACCCGGCCTGCGGGAGACGGGCTTCTGGCGGTTCGTCAACGACCCTGCTGATATTTCGGAGTCCCAGGCCATCGAGCTGCTGCTGGCGCACTCCGCGGGCTACGTCGAACTGTTCTACGGCAGACCACTCAGCCAGTCCTCGTGGGAGCTGGTCACAGACGCGCTGGCGCGCAGCAAGTCCGGAATGCTGGTCGGCGGGGCCAAGCGGCTCTACGGCATCGTCGAGGGCGGCGACCTGGCCTATGTGGAGGAACGGGTGGACGCCGACGGCGGTCTGGTGCCGCATCTGTCCGCCCGGCTGTCGAGGTTCGTCGGCTAGTGCGGGTGAGATCGCTGGCCGCGGGGCTCGCCGCGGCGGGACTGCTTGCCGCATGCTCGTCGAACACGCCGTCGCCAGAACAGTCGTCGACGTCGGTCGCCCCGACCGACCACGGCGGTTTCGCGCACTGCTTGAGCGAGCACGGCGTGCCCTCCGCGCCGGGTCCGGCGTCCGGCCCGCCGCCCGGCGTCAACCAGGACACCTGGCACCGCGCCATGGATGCGTGCTCATCACTCGCGCCGGGACCGGCCGGCTAAGCAAGCACGGGCGCCTTGCCGGCATCGGTGAGCCACTGTTGCTCCAACCGGTCCAGCGTGCCGTCCCCGTGGAGAGTGTCAACGGCCCACGACACGCAGGGGGTCAGCGGGCTGTCCTTGTCGAGCACGATGCCGAGTTGCTCGATATCGCCTGAGGTACTGGGCAATTGGCCGACCATCAAACCGTCGCGGAGCTCGTTGGCGACCGTGAAAGCGGTTGGCAGGTCGGCCACCACCGCATCGATCTCATGGTTGCTCAACGCCAGCTTGGCGTCGCCGTTGGTGTTGTACACCTCGACCGGAACCTCGCCGTCCACCGACGTCGCCGCGGTGTAACTGGTGGTGCCGACCTGCACACCAAGCCGCAGTCGCTTCAGCTGCTGCACCGTCTTGACGCCCGCCGCGGGCGACGACTTGACCGTGACGACGGCCTGCGTCACGTCGAAGTACGGCGAGGAGAAATCCACCGCGGCCCTGCGCTGCTCGGTGATCGAGAACTCAGATAGGTTGGCGTCGAACGTCTTTGGACCGGGAGCCAGTGCGGCATTGAAGGGCACTCGCACCCAGCGCACGTCGTCGCGCGAGTAGTGCATCTTGGCCGCGATGGCGTAGGCGAGCGCCGCTTCGAACCCCTCGCCGCTGGCGGGGTTGTCGCCCATGTACCACGGCGGGTAGACCGGCTGGTCCGTGCCGAACGTGAAGATGCCCCGATACAGCGTGCCCAGCGCATCCTTCGTGCACTTGTCGGGCGGGCCCGACGCGGTCTTGTTGGAGATCGGCGCGCATGCGGTGGTCGCCGCGAGGGCGGCCGCCGCTATAAGCGCGGNCACCCTGCACACGTTGCGCATGNGGCGCATCATCGCGCACCCGGCGAACGGATGCCAGTATTGCCGGCCCAGACATGGAGCGGCCCCCGAGCCGTCGTACCTGGTTGGACAAAACCGAGGGGCTCGGGGGCCGGGTGACTGCGGGGAATTCGCCAGCGCGCGGGTTGCGGTGAGCGCTTGCGCGAAGAGCGTTTAGCTCATTCCCTGCGCTGCTAGCTCGCAGCCACCTCACATGTCCGTATGTCAATCAATTGGTCGGACCACCTCCTTCCTCGTGTACCAGCGACGGTACCTGCGCATCCGCACGGCGACAACCGATTTAGGTCGGATTCGGGCTCTCGAACCAGCGCACCCGTTGCGCAGCGACGGGGTCGTGCTTGCCCTTGACCGCGACATGCTCGAGTGCACCGGCCGGTTCGTCGAGAAACCGCGCGAGGCGTTGAGCCACCAGTACCTCGCCGCTGCTCGCGTATGACTGCAACCGCGCTGCGGTGTTCACGACATCACCGATTGCCGTGAAGTCACTGACTGCGGTGCCGCCGCCGATGTTGCCGACGAACGCTTCGCCGTAGTCGAGCCCTATGCCGAGCTCGAGTGCCGGACCTTCGGGACTGCCGTAGCCGAGACCTTCGAGCAACCGGCGNGCATGGCCGAGCATGACGTTCGCCACCGTGCGCCGGTCGGTGTCATCAGGCGACCAACCGCATTCGGCAACGAACACCGGTAGGTATAGCGCCATCACTTCGTCACCGATCAACTTGTCGATCAAGGCTTCTGGAAAGAGCACCTCCTCCGCGACCGCGTACAAGCGACGCAATAGCGCGCTCGCCTCCTGCGGTGTGAGCGACTCGGAGCGTGTCGTGAATCCGCGCAGGTCCGCGAACATGACACCCACCTCTGTCGTCATGCCGCCGGGCGGCGCAAGCTCGACACACGTCGCACACAGGCTCGGGTTCTTGCGCGAAGGGCGATAGCCAAGCGGTCGAACCAGCCGGCTGCCGATGCCGGCGAAGGGGGCACCGCACATGCCGCACCGTGGACTCGACGGTAGGGAGCGCAGGAACCNATAGGCCGCCCGCGTGGTCCTTGTGGTCGAAAGGTCGAAGTACGCCTTCCAGTCTCCTGGTGTCAGCGGCTGTCCCGGCCGCCTGCCCGCGTGCCTGACCACGCGGCGCAACACCAGCCGCTGCCAGCGCGTCAGCCGCTCGTCAGCCCTGCCGTCCCCCACTCATCCAGGATGTCTTATCGGTTTCGGTGGCGCTCAGCGATCGCTCAAGATTGCGGCGTCGACCAACTCCGCGAATTCGCCCGCCAAGGGCGCCGGCGGCAGCAGCCGGCCGTCCAGCGTATGGACCCGCGCCGCGAGCGTGATGCTCGACACCAGCCAAATCCCATGTGCTGCAAGGAGATCCGCTGGACACAGGCTGCGGTAGTCGCAGTCGTAGCCCTTGTTACGGGCCACCTCGAACAGCGCCTGCTGCGTAGTGCCGCGCAGGATCGGATACCACGGCGGCGGCGTCAGCAGCGCGGGATTACCGTCGAGCTCGGTCGCGATCACCACCGTCGAGCGCGGACCCTCCAGGATGTAGCCGTCGGAGCTGACGAAGATCACGTCGCCCGCCCCGTGCCGCTCGGCGTGCCGCAGCGCCGCCATATTCACGGCATAGGACAGGGTCTTCGCACCCGCCAGCAGCCACGGCATGTCGGCCGTCCCATCCGACGGCAACCCGCGGGCGAGCGTCATCGCGGCCAGCCCGTCGCGGCGCACGGCGGCCACCCGGGCGGGCAGCGGGCCCACCAAGACGAACGCCGTCGGTGCCGAACCGCTCTCGCGTCCGCGGCTGTAGATCAGCCGCATCACGCCCTCGTCGCCACCTTGCGCCGTCCAGGTCGATGCCGCGGTCGCGGCGGCCGCACGCCAGCGCGGCAGGTCCGGTGGCGGCAGGTCGGTCATCCGCGCCGACTGCGTCAACCGCCCAAGGTGCGCCTCCAGCAGGCATGGCCTGCCGTCGCGGACCAACAGCGACTCGAAGATGCCGTCCCCGCGCACAACCGCGAGGTCATCGGCGTGAAGTAACGGCGCCGCAGGGTCATGCAGTTCACCGTCGAGCGTGACTACGACGCTGGGTTGGCTCGCCATGGCTCAGAAGCGTAGCGCCGTAGAGTTGAAGACATGTCCGCAGTTCCCGCGCCTGACACCGGGCCGGACGCCGGTGCCGTCTGGCATTACGGCGACCCGCTAGGCGAGCAGCGCGCGGCCACTGACGGAGCCGTCGTCGTCGACCGCTCCCACCGGGCCGTGCTGACGCTCACCGGCAACGACCGCAAGACTTGGCTGCACAGCATCTCGTCCCAGCACGTCAGCGACCTTCCCGACGGCGCGGTGACGCAGAACCTGAGCCTCGACGGGCAGGGCCGTGTCGAAGATCACTGGATCCAGACGCAGCTCGATGGCGTCACGTATCTGGACACCGAGCCCTGGCGCGGGGAACCGCTGCTGACCTACCTGCGCAAGATGGTGTTCTGGTCCGACGTCGCGGTCGAACCGGCTGATCTGGCGGTGTTGTCGCTGCTCGGGCCAGACCTGGCCGACCCGCGGGTGCTCAACACGCTCGGCATCGGTTCGCTCCCGGCTGAAGAAGCGGCCGTGGCGCTGCCTGACGGCGGATTCGTGCGCAGACTGGCGGGTCCCGGCATCCAGCTGGACCTGGTGGTGGCGCGCGATCAGGCCGCTCAGTGGCGACAGCGGCTCGTCGACGCGGGTGTGCGGTCCGCCGGTGTTTGGGCCTATGAAGCCCATCGGGTGGCGGCGCTGCAGCCGCGCCTTGGCGTCGACACCGACGAGCGGACGATCCCACACGAGGTGGGCTGGATCGAGACCGCAGTGCACCTCGACAAGGGTTGCTACCGCGGCCAGGAAACCGTCGCGCGGGTCCACAACCTGGGCAAACCGCCCCGGATGCTGGTGCTGGTTCATCTGGACGGCTCCGCGGATCGGCCGGCCACCGGCGATGCCCTGCTGGCTGGCGGACGCACGGTCGGCCGGCTCGGCACCGTGGTCGACCATGTGGATGAGGGCCCCATCGCCCTGGCGCTGCTCAAGCGGGCTCTGCCCGCGGACACGCCGTTGACCACAGGCGGAGAGAACGAGGTAGCGGCAAGCATCGACGCCGACTCGCTACCAGCCGCTGACGCGGTCGGCGCCGGTCGGCTGGCGGTGGAACAGCTGCGCGGCCGGGCGCGTTGAGGCAATGGGCCTGCCAGCGCACGACAGCCGGGCACGGTAAAGTGTTGGCAGGACAATAAAGACACACAGATCGGAGCCGCCTAAAAATTGGGCCGCTCCGTTATTGCGCGAGGGGGTACCCCCATGGGCCGCGGCCGGGCAAAGGCAAAGCAGACCAAGGTTGCTCGTGAGCTCAAATACAGCTCACCGCAGACCGATTTCGAGCGGCTTCAGCGCGAGCTGGCAGGGTCGGACGGTTCTGACGATCTCAACGGCACCGACGCGGTGACCGACGAATGGGCCGCCGACGACGATGACTGGCGGCGTTAGTTAGTTCCTAGAAGCGCGGGTGCTGGCCCACGAGGCTGGCACGGAGACTGTCCTTGCTGCCCTTTTTGATGGTGCCGAGGATCCAGCACTTGAGATGACGCGCGGTCAGCACGGCCAGTGCGCGGTCGGTGTCCTCGGGCGCGACGACGGCCACCATGCCGACGCCCATGTTGAACGTCTTCTCCATCTCGACGCGCTCTACGCGGCCGCGCTGGGCGATCATGCCGAACACCGGGGCGGGCGTCCACGTCCCTCGGTCGCACTCGGCGACCAGGCCGTGCGGGATGACGCGTTCCAGGTTTCCGGCCAGCCCGCCACCGGTGATGTGGCAGAAGGTACGGACCTGAGTTTCGGCGGCCAGCGCAAGGCAGTCCTTGGCGTAGATGCGGGTGGGCTCGAGCAGCTCTTCGCCCAGGGAGCGGCCGAACTCCTCGACGTGTCCGGCCAGGTTCATCCGGTCGATATCCAGCAGCACCTTGCGTGCCAACGAGTAGCCGTTGGAATGCAGGCCGGTCGACGCCATCGCGATGATCACGTCCCCCGGCTTGACCCGCTCCGGTCCCAGCACGTCGTCGGCCTCGACCACGCCGACGCCGGTGGCCGAGATGTCGTAGTGGTCGGGTGCCATCAGCCCAGGGTGTTCTGCGGTCTCGCCACCCAGCAGCGCACAGCCGGCCATCACGCAGCCGTTGGCGATGCCTGACACCAGTTCGCTGACCCGTTCCGGCACCGTGCGGCCGACCGCGATGTAGTCCTGCAGGAACAGCGGCTCGGCGCCACACACCACCAGGTCGTCGACGACCATCGCGACCAGATCAATGCCGACGGTGTCGTGCTTGTCCATGGCCTGGGCGACCGCCAGCTTGGTGCCGACACCGTCGGTTGACGACGCCAGCAGTGGCTCGCGATAGCCGCCGCGCAGCGCGAACAGCCCGGCGAATCCGCCGAGCCCGCCGCGCACTTCGGGCCTGGTGGCTTTCTTGGCCAGCGGTTTGAACAGTTCGACGGCGCGGTCACCGGCTTCGATGTCCACCCCAGCCGATGCGTAGGAGATGCCGTGTTGTTCGGCTTGATCCGTCATCGAGAGCAAGGCTACCGTCGTTGCCCACCCCTGGGTAACCGGTCGATCCTGAGCACCTCCTCCCGATCGCCTCGCACGATCGCGAACTGTGTGAGAACGTGACCGACCATGAAAACAGTTCGCTGGTTTGCGCTCTTCGCCGCGGTTACCGTGCCGGCTTCGACGGTCTTCTCCCCGACCGCGTTCGCTACGCCGGGGGTCAGCATCGACGCGGTCGTCATCTCGCAGGCGACCGTCGACGGAGTCGACTACATCACCAAAGAGATCACCATCCAACCCGGCGGCAGCACCGGCTGGCACTATCACGACGGCCGGGTGTTCGGCGTCGTCCGGGAGGGCACGCTCACTCGCACCATGGCGGACTGCACGGACGTGGTCTCCCCCACCGGCTCCGCGGTCACCGAGGACAGCGGGGCTGATCACGTGCACATCGGCCGCAACCTGGGGCCTGTCCTGGTCGTGCTGTGGGTCGACTACATCGAACCGGCGGGCAGCCCGCAGGCAGTGGACGTGCCCGATCCCGGCTGCGGGCCCTAAGGCCTGCGCAGCGCCGAGACGTTGTCGTTGTCGGGCTGGACCGGGATGCCGGTGCGTGCGGCGGTGGCCAGCATCTGCTCGATGACGTTCTTGCCCAACGCCGTTTCGCCCGGCAGCTCGATCGGATAGTTGCCGTCGAAGCACGCCGTGCACAGCCGCGACGCCGGTTGCTCGGTCGCCGCGATCATGCCGTGCTGCGAGATGTAGCCCAGCGTGTCGGCGCCGATCGCGTGGCGCACCGCCTCGAGCATCTCGTCTTCGTTCTCGACCGCGTTGGCGATCAGCTCGGCGGGCGTGGCGAAATCGATGCCGTAGAAGCACGGCCACTTCACCGGCGGGGAAGCGATGCGCACATGCACCTCGATGGCTCCGGCCTCGCGCAGCATCCGGACCAATGCGCGCTGCGTGTTGCCGCGCACGATCGAGTCGTCGACGACGATCAACCGCTTACCGCGGATCACCTCTTTGAGCGGATTGAGCTTCAGTCGGATGCCCAACTGCCTAATGGTCTGTGACGGCTGAATGAACGTCCGCCCGACGTAGGCATTCTTCGTCAGGCCCTGCCCGAACGGAATTCCGGACTCCTGCGCGTAGCCGACGGCGGCGGGTGTGCCGGACTCCGGCACACCGATCACCAGGTCGGCCTCGACCGGCTTCTCCTGGGCCAGCCTGCGCCCGATGTCGACGCGAGTCTTGTGCACCGAACGCCCGGCTATGGTGCTGTCCGGCCGGGCCAGATACACGTACTCGAAGATGCAGCCCTTGGGGTTCGGGTTGGCGAAACGGGTGGAGCGCACGCCGTCGGCGTCGATGGCCAGCAGTTCGCCCGGCTCGATGTCGCGGACGAACGACGCACCGACGATGTCCAGCGCGGCGGTTTCCGACGCCACCACCCAGCCGCGGTCCAGCCGGCCCAGCGACAACGGCCGCACACCGTAGGGGTCACGGGCCGCATACAGGGTGTTCTCGTCCATGAACGTCAGGCAGAACGCGCCCCGCACCGTCGGCAGCAGCTCGAGGGCGGCCTGCTCCAGCGTGGCGTCGGCGGCGCCGTGCGCGAGCAGCGCACCGAGAATGTCGGAATCCGTGGTCGCGGCGGGGGCGCCGCGCGTCCCGAGCAGGCCTGCCTCGCGGGCTCGGGACGCCAGCTCGGTGCCATTGACCAGATTGCCGTTATGGCCGAGTGCGACGCCGGTGCCTGCGGCGGTGTTGCGGAACACCGGCTGGGCGTTCTCCCAGGTGGTGGAGCCACTCGTGGAGTATCGGCAGTGGCCGATGGCGACGTGGCCCTCCATCGCGGCCAGCGTCTGCTCATCGAAGACCTGACTGACCAGGCCCAGGTCCTTGAACACGAGCACCTGTGACCCGTCGGCGACGGCGATGCCTGCCGCCTCCTGGCCGCGGTGCTGAAGCGCGTAGAGGCCGTAGTAGGTGAGTTTGGCGACGTCCTCGCCCGGCGCCCACACGCCGAATACGCCGCACTCTTCTCGGGGTTCTTGCTCGGATTGCGGGCCGGTCACAATAGGGCTGCTCCCAGGACGGGGTGGGTGACGTGTTAAGTCTACGGTCATCACGGGTTAATCACGGAATCGAACGACGGTGTTGCGTTCGCTTATTGGTCAACAATCGTGGCGGCCGTCTCATTTCCGGACCGCCATGGTGGGGTTCACACCCCGCTTCAAGGGTCAGCACGATGGATCGACCTGCTGACGACGACAACGATGGTCGCGCAGTTCCCATCCGTACGAGATGATGCTCGGCTCGGTGGAGGTGCTCGGCGGGCTACTCCTGTTCTTGCCGCGAACGGCGACGCTCGGGCCCTGGTCAGCGTGGCGAGCATGGCG
>C688J18823_10001305_pt1 | contig 15296 bp, 16 predicted proteins | sample HopSoiMetagenom1_FD_18823 | JGI IMG/M metagenome (IMG submission 18823)
CCGGGCGGTGCGACAGCACGCCGCTAGGTCAGCCACTTGGGCATTCGGTCGAGCGCAATCAGGCTGTCCACATCGAGACGCGGCCGGATCAGCGCCCATTCGGCCCCATTCACGAGCACTTCGGGCACCAGCGGACGCGTATTGTAGGTGCCAGCCTGCACGGCGCCGTAGGCCCCTGCCGTCATGATCGCGAGCAGATCGCCTGTGGCGGCTTCGACCATTTCGCGATCCAACGCAAGATAATCGCCGGTTTCGCAAACCGGACCGACCACATCCGCGGTGATCCGCCCTGCGCTCGCCGGCGGCTCCTTCACGGGCCGCACATCGTGATGCGCCTCATAAAGGGTCGGGCGAATGAGGTCGTTCATCGCCGCGTCCACGATCACGAAATGCTTTGCCTCGCCGCGCTTCACGTAGAGGACCCGCGTCATCAGGATACCGGCATTGCCCACGATCATGCGACCGGGCTCGAAGATCAGCGTGCAGCCAAGATCGCGCGTCGCGCGCTTCACCACCGCTGCGTAAGCCGCCGGGTCGGGCGGCGGCTCGTTGTCCTCCCGATACGGAATGCCGAGGCCCCCGCCGAGATCGACATGCGCGATGTGGTGGCCGTCCGAGCGCAGCGTGCGCACGAAATCGGAAAGCAGCGCAAACGCATCGTCGAACGGCTGCAGATCGGTGATCTGGCTCCCGATATGCATGTCGACGCCCGCAACGCGCACGCCCTTCAGTTTGCCGGCTTGCGCGTAAACATCGCGCGCGCGGCTGATCGGGATGCCGAACTTGTTCTCGGATTTGCCGGTCGCGATCTTGGCGTGGGTCCTGGCGTCGACGTCGGGATTGACGCGCACCGAGACACACGCGGTGCGCCCCTTCGATGCCGCGATCGCCGAGAGCAGTTCGAGCTCCGGCTCGGATTCCACGTTGATGCAGAGAATGCCCGCGTCGACTGCGGCGGCGAGCTCGCCCGCGGTCTTGCCGATGCCGGAAAACATGATCTTCTCAGCCGGCACACCGGCGGCGAGCGCGCGCTTCAATTCGCCGCCGGAAACGACGTCCGCTCCCGCACCGAGCTTCGCGAGCGTTGCGATGACGGCCTGATTGGAGTTCGCCTTCATCGCGTAGCAGACGAGCGACGGCACATCCGCGAATGCATCCGCGAAAACGCGATAGTGCCGCGTCAGCGTCGCCGTCGAATAGCAATAGAACGGCGTGCCCACGGCCGTGGCGAGGCTCGTGAGATCGACCGCCTCGGCGTGCATCACGCCGGCGCGATAGGCGAAGTGGTGCATGGAAAGCTCGGGTCGCCTAGTCGAGCAGCCAGTCGATCGGCAAACGTTTCCTCTCGCCGGGAGGCGCGAGCGGCCGTCCCTGGGGATCGATCTCCACGGGCCCTTGCGGGGTCAGCGCGGTTCCCGGCGGCGACTCAAGCGGCCCGCGCCGGCCGCAGGCCGACAGCGTCAAGCCGAGCGCCAGCGCAAGCGCGCTGATCGCGGCGACACGGCCTATGCGGTCGAAACGGCTCACCGAATACTGACTCCCGATCCCTCGCACACATACAACAGGTGGACTGCGGCAAGCGAGAGGCGCAGCCTTTGCCGCGAAATATTCGCCAACTGTTACTTTTTAGCCAGCTTTTTCAGCCACTTGTTGGCTTCCCGCCTGACGTTCGCGGGCGCGGTGCCGCCATGACTGGTGCGGCTTGCGACCGAGCGCTCGACCGAGAGCACATCGAAGATCGCTTTAGTGATGCGCGGCTCGATCGCCTGCATGGCGGCAAGCGGCAGTTTCTCGAGCGGAACGCCGGCCTGTTCGGCGGCCGCCACGATGCGGCCGGTCGCGTGGTGCGCGTCGCGGAACGGGACCTTGAGGGTTCGCACGAGCCAGTCAGCGAGGTCCGTCGCGGTGGAGTAGCCCGCGCCTGCTGCCATCTTCATGCGCGCCGCATCCGGCTTCATGTCGGCGACCATGCCGGTCATCGCCGCGATGCCAAGCATCAGGGCGGAGAGCGCATCCATCGCGCTCTCTTTGTCCTCCTGCATGTCCTTTTGATAGGCGAGCGGCAGCCCCTTCATCACGACCAGAAGCGCCTGCAAAGCGCCGACAATCCGCCCCGTCTTCGCGCGCACCAGTTCGGCTGCATCCGGGTTGCGCTTTTGCGGCATGATCGAGGAGCCGGTGGTGAACTTGTCCGACAACGTCACAAAACCAACGAGCGGCGAGCACCACAGCACGATCTCTTCGGCAAATCGCGACAGATGCACCGCCGTGATCGAAGCAGCTGCGAGGGTTTCCATGACGAAATCGCGGTCGGATACCGCATCGAGCGAGTTCGCGGCTGGACGGTCGAAGCCGAGCGCCTTTGCGGTCATCGCGCGATCCAGCCGGAACGACGTGCCGGCGAGCGCGGCGGCGCCGAGCGGGCTTTCGTTCATCCGCTTGCGCGCATCGGCGAACCGGCCGCGATCGCGCCCCGCCATCTCCGCATAGGCGAGGAGATGGTGCCCGAACGTCACCGGTTGTGCCGTCTGCAAATGCGTGAAGCCCGGCATAACGGTTGCGGCATGTGCGAGCGCCTTCTCGGCGAGCGCGCGCTGATAGTCGGCGAGCGCCGCGTCGATGTCGTCGATCGCGTCGCGGATCCAAAGCTTGAAGTCGGTCGCGACCTGATCGTTGCGCGAGCGCGCGGTGTGCAGCCGCCCGGCGGCCGCTCCGATTAACTCGGACAAACGGGATTCGACGTTCATATGGATGTCTTCGAGCGCCCGCTTGAAGCGGAACTTGCCCGTTTCCATCTCTGACAGGATTGTGTCTAGACCGCGAGCGATCTCGCGCGCAGCGTCGCGCGAAATGATGCCCTGCTTGGCGAGCATCGCCGCATGCGCCTTGCTTGCCGCGATGTCCTGGCGGTAAAGGCGGCGGTCGAAGTCGATCGAGGCATTGATCTCCTGCATGATGGCGCCCGGACCCGAGGCGAAGCGCCCGCCCCACATCTTGTTGCTCATGATCCGACCGCCGAAATCCCTATGACCGAACAGCCCCTTAGCACCGCAAAGCGCACCCGCGCCATGATAGCGCTCGCTGCCGTTGCGGCCGTGGTTACCGGTGCCGCGATATACGGGATTGGCGCGATGCAGCGCAACGTTGACCCCGCCTGCCGCCCGGCGGCCGAGCTGGCGAAGCGGCTGGCGCCGCTTGCGCGCGGAGAAGTGGCCGCCATCAACCTCGCGCCCGAGCCGCAGAAGCTGCCCGATCTCGCCTTCAAAGATGCAGGCGGAGAGCCGCGCAAGCTCGCCGATTTCAAAGGCCGCACGGTGCTGCTGAACCTGTGGGCCACCTGGTGCGTGCCGTGCCGCAAGGAGATGCCGGCGCTCGATGCGCTGCAGGCGAAGCTTGGCGGCGACAAATTCCAGGTGGTCGCCGTCAACATCGACACGCGTAATCTCGACAAGCCGAAGGCATGGCTCGACGAGGTTGGCATCAAGGGGCTCGGTTACTACGCCGATCCGAGCGCAAAGGTGTTTCAGGATCTGAAGGCCATTGGCATGGCGCTCGGGATGCCGACCACGCTGCTCATCGACGCGCAGGGTTGCGAGCTCGGGACGCTTGCCGGCCCCGCCGAATGGGCGAGCGACGACGCGATCAAACTGATCGAGACTGCGAAGGGGCCCTAGCTTTTCTGTTTGAGCATGATCTTGTCCGCAAACTGGTGCCCACTTTGCGGGATCATGCTCTAGCGCCAGAACGCCCACCAAGGCGCTTCTGGGCAATGCGCCTTGTTGCCGACGATGCGATCGAGCCGTTCCTTGATCGCACGCGGCGCGCTGGTGCCGATGTCGTCGCGCTGCGGTTTGAGCAGATACCCGGCGCGGATCAGGCCCTCGACGCCTTCAATGACACGGGGGTCCGGCGCGAACGCACCAAGCGCGTCCGGATTGGTTCTGCCGCGCGATTGATCGAGGCTGATCGCCGCCTGCGCGGTGAAATACATGCGCAGTGAGAGATTGGTGTTCTCAATGCCCCGGACGTAGTCGATGACACCCGCGGTGATTTTCTGGCGCAGGCTGCGCGAACAATAGCGCGCCGGCGCTTCGGTCAGCTGACAGGCAAGCCGCTCGTTCTGGTCTGGCACGTTCTTGCCGTTCGCGACCGTCTGCTTGGCGCGGTCGAATTCTGCCTTGCCCTTGGGGGACTGCTCCTCGCCATTGATCGGAGCAAGCAGCACACTGCCGGCGCGCGCGGCGCACACCGCATCCGCCATCGTCGCGACCTCGTCGGCACTCTTGCCCACGTAGCGGTCCGCGTCGGCTGGCATCGGTGCGGTGGCAGCCCGTCCGCGCGGCGCCTCGACATAGACGACGCCCGTGCTGTGAGTGGAAAAGAAGCGCGGCGCGAACATCACGCCCGCAAAGCCGGCCGCCACGGCAACGCCCGCGATCAGCCAGAACGGCAGGCTGCCGCTCGATCGCTCAGGTCGATAGGCGGTCTCGCGTGCGCGGGCCCGCAGGTCTTGAATATCGGCCATAACAGTGCGCTCACCGCCCGCCGCACGTTGCCACCCGCTCGTTAATTTTCGCTTCGGCGGAACTCAGACTCGCGCGATCGGAATGAGCGCCGGGCCACGACGGAGAGGCTTACGTTTGACGAGTGCGTGGCGGGATTAACAAACTCTTAAANCGGACGCCGCCTAGCGCGTGGGGACCGGCTTTTCGCCGCGATAATCGTAGAAACCGCGTTGCGCCTTGCGGCCGAGCCAGCCCGCCTCGACGTATTTCACGAGCAGCGGACAAGGCCGGTACTTGGAGTCCGCCAATCCCTCGTGCAGCACCTGCATCACCGAGAGGCAGGTATCCAGCCCAATGAAGTCGGCAAGCTCGAGCGGCCCCATTGGGTGATGCGCTCCGAGTTTCATCGCGGTGTCGATTGCTTCGACGTTCCCGACACCTTCGTAGAGCGTGTAGATCGCCTCGTTGATCATCGGCAGCAGGATGCGGTTGACAATGAAGGCCGGAAAGTCTTCTGCGACCGCGATAGTCTTGTGCAGCTTCTTCACGAACTCGCGGCACGTTTCGAACGTCGTGTCGTTGGTGGCGATGCCGCGGATCAGCTCGACCAACTCCATCACCGGCACCGGATTCATGAAATGAATACCGATGAACTTTTCGGGGCGATCGGTCACGGCGGCGAGCCGCGTAATCGAGATCGACGATGTGTTGCTCCCGATGATCGCGTCTGCCTTCAGGCTGGGGCAGAGATCGGAGAATATCTTGCGCTTGACGTCCTCCTTCTCGGAGGCCGATTCGATGACCAGATCGCAGTCGCCAAGCTTGTCGAGCGAATCTGCAGGCAGAATGCGCGTGAGCGCCGCCTGGCGATCTTCCTCGGAAATGAGCTTGCGCGAGACCTGCCGCGTCAGATTGCCGTTGATCGTCGCGAGCCCGGCGTTGATGCGATCGGTGGAGATATCGTTGAGCAGAACATCCATTCCGGCAAGCGCCGCGACATGCGCAATGCCGTTACCCATCTGACCGGCGCCGATGACCCCGATCTTCTTGATTGAAGCCATGTTCTCTGCCTGACCGCGGGCTGCCGCCTGCGGCCGCCGCTCCCTCACCTGCGTCATCGTAGCCATCTGGCCTGTTTACGACGATCCGGTCCTTGATACTACTGGGAAAACCCCGTCTACTGTCCCCGCTTCCCGAGCTCTTCGGCAAGCTCCGGCAGCGCCTGATAGAGGTCGGCAACCAGACCATAATCGGCGACCTGGAAGATCGGCGCCTCCTCGTCCTTGTTGATCGCCACGATCACCTTGGAATCCTTCATGCCGGCGAGGTGCTGGATCGCACCCGAGATGCCGACCGCGATGTAAAGCTCCGGCGCCACCACTTTGCCGGTCTGCCCGACCTGCCAGTCGTTCGGGGCGTAGCCCGCGTCGACCGCGGCACGCGAGGCGCCGACCGCTGCACCAATTTTGTCGGCAACCGGCTCGATGTACTTGGTGAAGTTCTCACGCGACTGCATCGCGCGCCCGCCCGAAATGATGATCTTGGCGGAGGTGAGCTCCGGGCGCTCGGACTTGGACAGCTCCTCACCGATGAATGACGAGATGCCTGGATCGGTGGCCGCCGTCGCGTTCTCGATCGAGGCGGAGCCGCCCTCGCCGGTTGCCTGGAAGGTCGAAGTGCGCACCGTGATGACTTTCTTCGCGTCTTTCGACTTCACGGTCTGGATCGCGTTGCCGGCATAGATCGGCCGCTCGAACGTATCGGGCGCCACCACCTTGGTGATGTCGGAGATCTGCATCACATCGAGCAATGCGGCGACCCGCGGCATGACGTTCTTCGCCGTCGTGGTCGCGGCCGCAACGATCGCATCATAATTCCCAGCGAGGGACACGATCAGCGCGGCGGTAGGCTCGGCGAGCGCATGTTCGTAGGCGGGCGCGTCCGCCAGCAGCACCTTGGCGACGCCGTCGAGCTTCGCGGCCGCATCGGCCACAGCCTTCGCGCCGGAGCCCGCGACCAGCACATGCACGTCGCCGCCCATCTGCTTGGCGGCAGTGAGCGCCTTGTTGGTCGCATCCTTGAGAGATTTGTTGTCGTGCTCAGCAAGCAGGAGCGTCGTCATCTAGAGAACCCCTGCCTCGTTCTTGAGCTTGTCGACGAGTTCGCCGACCGTCTTCACCTTCACGCCGGCCTTGCGGCCGGACGGCTCGGACGTCTTCATGACCTCGAGCCGCGGCGCGACATCGACGCCGTAGTCGCCGGGCGACTTGTCGGCGATCGGCTTCTTCTTTGCCTTCATGATATTCGGGAGCGACGCATAGCGCGGCTCGTTGAGCCGCAAGTCGGTCGTCACGATCGCCGGACCTTTCAGCTTGACCGTCTGCAGGCCGCCATCGACCTCGCGCGTCACGCTGACGCTCTCGCCTTCGATCGCGAGCTTCGAGGCGAAGGTCCCCTGCGGCCATCCGAGCAAGGCGGCCAGCATCTGACCAGTCTGATTGCAGTCGTCGTCGATCGCCTGCTTGCCCATGATGACGAGGCCGGGCTTCTCCTCTTCGACGATGCCTTTGAGAATCTTTGCGACCGCGAGCGGCTCGACCACGCCGTCGACCTTTACCAGGATGCCGCGGTCGGCGCCCATCGCAAGCGCGGTACGAATTGTCTCGGAAGCCTGCTGCGGACCGATGGACACCGCCACGATTTCGGTTGCGACGCCCTTCTCCTTGAGCCGGATCGCCTCCTCGACGGCGATCTCGTCGAACGGATTCATCGACATTTTCACGTTGGCGAGCTCGACCCCCGAGCCATCCGCCTTGACGCGAACTTTGACGTTGAAATCGACGACCCGCTTGACGGGCACCAAGACCTTCATGCCGGAGAACTCCCGCGTGCGGCGGGCAACCTATGGCCCACCCCATAGGCTGTCAACGCAGTGCAACATAAGCTCATCGCGGCGCGCCCCAGGGGCCAGAAGACCTTGATTCCGCAAGCGCAATCGCATCCTCTGGACTGAAGCACTGGAATAGCCGAACGCCCGCCGGGCGGATGATCGTGATCAGGATTGCGCCGGCCGCAAGCCCGCCGACATGCGCCCACCAGGCAGTGTCGCTCTTCTCCAGGCTGAAGACATGCCAGAGCTGGCTGATCGCCCAGAACCCAAGCACCCAATAGGACGCGAGACGAATCGGAATGAAGCCGAAAATCAGCACGGTGATCTTGGCGCACGGGCGGATCATCATGTAAGCGGCGATGATGCCCGCGATTGCGCCGGACGCGCCGACCAGCGGAATGTTCGACTGCGGAGCGGCGAACACATGCGCGGCCCCGCCCGCCATTCCGCATAAGAGATAGAACGCGAGAAAGCGGCCGCGCCCGATCGCGTCCTCAATGTTGTCGCCGAATACAAACAGAAACAGCATGTTCAGCAGAACATGCAGCCAGCCGCCGTGCAGGAACATATAGGTCACGATGGTGAGCGATGGCGGAAAGAACCCGCCCGTGACCGCTTCGCCGCTGAACGCCACCGGGAACAGCGCGAAATTGAGCAGCATCTGCGTGGAGACCTTGTCGCTGGTCCCGTCCATAAACGCGAAGATCGCGATGTTGATCGCGATCAGCGTAAAAGTCACATAGGCGCGGTGGCTCCTTTCGAGCGGATCGTTGTCGTAGATCGGAATGACCACTCAACAGCCCCTCTGCGGCGCAATGCGGATCACCGGTTCGCGCCCGGCACCCACAACACGTCGCCCGCGCCCTTGTCGTTGACGTAGCGGCTTGCGACGAACAGGAAATCCGACAGGCGGTTGATGTAGCTGCGCACCTCGGCCGACACGTCCTCGCCGGTATCGGCAAGATGCACGATGACGCGCTCGGCGCGCCGGCAGATCGTGCGCGCAAGATGCAGGTAGGCTGCTGCCGGCGTGCCGCCCGCCAGCACGAAGGTGCGCAGCGGCTCGAGCTCGGCGTTCATGGTGTCGATCTCCTCCTCGAGGCGTTTCACCTGGGACGGCTTCACGGCAAGACGCTCGCCGCCCGGGCCCTTCCCCTTGTCGGGCGAGCAAAGGTCGGCCGCGAGATCGAACAAATCGTTCTGGATGCGCGCCAGCATCGGGTCGAGCGGGGTATCCTTGGTGTGTAGCCGCGCCACACCAATCGCAGCCGTCACCTCATCGACGATGCCGTACGCCTCAACGCGCAAATCGTATTTCTTGCGCTGCTCGCCGTTGCCGAGCATCGTCATGCCGGCATCGCCCGCGCGCGTATAGATGCGATTGAGCACCACCATCGTGAGCCTCGAAGTTCCCGCGGCTGTTTCGCTCGCCCGCAGTCGTCTATCCTATTCGCAATCTGGAACCAATCGGAGCGGAAAATGCGCCTCACCCTGATCGTCGCAGTTGCTCTCGCGCTAACGCCTGCCGTGGTGATGGCGCATCCGGCCGGGCTTCAGACCGCGGCCACCGATGTCTCCGCTGCGAAAAAGAAGCCGAAGAAAGCGAAAGCGCCGAAGGAAGAATACCTAAAGGCAGCGCCCGGTACCGGCCCGAGCGGACCGCGGAAATAGTTATCTGCCCATGGCCCAGATCGTGATCATGATGACCACGATCGCGACGAACTGTAACAGCACGCGCAGCCGCATCAATTTCTGAGACGTGTTGGGCGAGCCGCCGCGCATCATGTTGACGAGGCCGAGCACCAGCACGACCGCGACCGCGCCGATCGCAAGCGGCACCCCGTAATAGGTGAGGACGTTCGCCATCCGCTTTCCCTTGCCGCCCCGTCCGGCATATCGCGCGCGCTGTGAGGTTTTACAAGATTGCGCCGGTCTGGTGTGATCGCGCCGGGAGAGTGGCATGACCGACCGGCCGGACGCATTCAAACCTCGCACCATCGCGGCGCAGGCGCTTGGCGCAATCGAGCCTGAGACGAAGGGCGTCGCGCTGCCGATCCATGTGTCGACCACATTCATCCGCGATCCCGACAATCAGTACCGCACCGGCTACATCTACGGCCGGCCGGACAACGCAACGGTGCGCCAGACCGAGGCCGTGATCGCCGCACTGGAAGCCGCGCATGACGCGTTGCTGTTCGGCTCGGGCATGGCGGCTGCGACCAGCGTTGTGCTCGCGCTGCCGCCGGGCTCGCATGTCCTTGCACCGCAAGTCTGCTACTGGGGCCTGCGCGACTGGCTCAAGAACGAGGCGCCGCTATTCGGCTACCGCGTCGACCTCGTCGACATGTCGAGCGTGGATGCCGTGCGTGCCGCGATAAAGCCTGACACCAAGCTGGTGTGGATCGAGACGCCGGCCAATCCGCTCTGGACCATCACGGACATCGCGGCCGTTGCGGAGATCGCGCATGCGAGCGGCGCGTTGCTCGGCATCGACTCAACGGCAGCAACCCCGCTGTTCACCAAGCCGCTTTCGTTGGGTGCCGATATCGTGATGCATTCGGCAACGAAATATCTCAACGGGCACTCCGACGTGATCGCGGGGGTGCTTGCCGGCGCGCGCGAGGATGCGTTGTGGGCGCGCATCAAGCAGGTGCGCAGCCATCACGGCGCGATCCTCGGTCCCTTCGAGGCGTGGCTGCTCTTGCGCGGACTGCGCACGCTCGATGTGCGCGTGCGCGCCGCGGCAGAAAGCGCAGGCGTGCTCGCGACGCGCTTTGCCACTCACCAGTCGATTTCATCCGTGCTCTATCCCGGGCTGCCGTCGCACCCGGGCCACGCGGTCGCGGCGCGCCAGATGTCAGGCTTCGGCGGCATGCTGTCGGTGCGGGTGAAAGGCGGAGAGCGCGCCGCCATCGATGCGGCCGCGCGCGTCAAACTGTGGAAGCGCGCGACTTCGCTCGGCGGCGTCGAGAGCCTGATCGAGCACCGAGCCTCGATCGAGGGGCCGAGTTCGCCCTGCCCGCCCGATCTGTTGCGCCTCTCGGTCGGACTGGAGGACCCGGACGATCTCTACGACGATCTCGACCGCGCGCTGCGGGCGGCCAATGGGTGAGTGCTAGGCCGCGAGGTGCTTCTCGATCTCGTGCACCGGCATCCTGACGTAATCCTTGTCGATCTCCGCACGCACCGCCTTGCGCAGGTTCGGCGTGGCGGCCTGCCGGATCACGCCGAGCGCACGCGGTGGGGCGACCAGCACCAGCGACTTCGCCTCGCCGCCCATCACGGCGGCATCCAGACGCTTCGACAGATCGGTCAGGAAGCGCTCCTCATCCTGTCCTTGGAAGTCGGTCTGCTCCGCGGCGCTGCGGCGGCTGTCGAGTGAACTTGCGGCGCGTACAGGTGCACCGGCGCCCGCCTGGTGCGTCTTCTGGTCAGGCTGCGCGTACACTTCCTTAGTCTTCAGGTTCAGCGCGACCGCATCGCCGGCGTTCTCAAGGATAAGCGCCTTGGCGCCGTCGCACACCACGACCCAGTCGCCATTGTGAATTCGCAGATTGTGCATGGTTTTCCTCCGAAGGCGGCGCGCTTGCGTCCTACCGCAACGCAGCTGACGTCGATCAACGCCTATCCGGGGATTCAGTTGCTCCCGTCCAGCAGCCGCCTTGCAATCACCTGCGCCTGAATCTCTGCCGCACCCTCGAAAATGTTGAGGATGCGCGCATCGCAGAGCACCCGCGACACCGGATATTCCATCGCAAAGCCGTTGCCGCCATGGATTTGCACGGCGTTGTCCGCCGCCGCCCACGCGACACGCGCGGCGAGTAGCTTTGCCATGCCGGCTTCCAGATCGCAGCGGCGGCCTGAGTCCTTCTGCCGCGCCGCGAAATAAGTGATCTGCCGCGCGATCATCACCTCGACCGCCATCATGGCAATCTTGTCGGCAACGCGCGGGAACGCGAAGAGCTTCTCGCCGAACTGGACGCGCTCCTCGGCGTAGCGCGCGGCAAGCTCCATGGCGGCCTGAGCCACGCCGACCGCGCGCGCCGCGGTCTGGATGCGCGCCGACTCGAAGGTCTGCATCAGTTGCTTGAAGCCCTGCCCCTCGGTACCACCCAACAAATTCTGGGCCTTCACCTCGAAGCCGTCGAAGCCGATCTCGTATTCCTTCATGCCACGATAGCCGAGCACCTCGATTTCGCCCCCCGACATGCCGGGCGCCGGAAAGGGATCTTCGTCGGTGCCGCGCGGCTTCTCGGCGAGCAACATCGAAAGCCCGCGATAGCCAGACTCCTTCGGATCGGTGCGCACCAGCAGCGTCATCAGGTCGGCACGCACCGGATGGGTGATCCAGGTCTTGTTGCCAGAGACCTTGTAGATAGCTTCGTTTCCTTGGCCCTGCTTCACGGCGCGCGTCTTGAGCGACGCGAGGTCGGAGCCGGTATTCGGCTCGGTGAACACCGCAGTGGGGAGCACCTCGCCGGACGCGATCTTCGGCAGCCATTTCGTTTTCTGCGCGTCGGTGCCGCCGCCGAGGATCAACTCGGCGGCGATCTCGGAACGCGTGCCGAGCGAACCGACGCCGATATAGCCGCGCGATAATTCCTCCGAGACGACGCACATGGACTCCTTGCCGAGTCCCATGCCGCCGTATTCCTCCGGGATGGTGAGGCCGAAGACACCGAGCTCGGCCATGTGCGTGATCACGTCGAGCGGGATGTATTCGTTCTTGAGATGCCACTCGTGCGCATGCGGTACGACCTCGCTTTCGGCGAACTTGCGCATCACGTCGCGGATCGCCTCCAGCGTCTCGTCGAGGCCGCAGTCACCCACAGTCGTGCCGTGATGCTCGCGCATCAGCGCGATGAGCCGCTCGCGGTTTTCCGCGGTGTTGCCGGTCGCGATCAGCTCCTCGACTTCGGGCGTGATGCGCTCGGAAACATCTTCGAGCTTGAGCCCGAGATCGCCCGGCCGCACCATCTCGCCCTGGCTCATCGGGATGCCGCCGAGCATCTGTGCGACGTACTCGCCGAAGCCCACACGGACGACGAGCTCTTCCAGTTCTCCGAGGCGGCCCGCCTCGGTCATGCGCTGCGCGTAGGCCGCGAGCTGGCGCAGCGCCTCGGTATAGGTCGCAAACCAGGCAAGCCCATGCGCGGCTCGCTGCTCGCGGTCGAGAAGCTTGCCGGAGACGCGCCCCTCGGACGCCACACGCGCGCGAACCGCCCGTGTCGCGTCCGCGAGCAGCGCATCCATTGCGAGGACCGCAGCGCGGGCGTGATCTGTCAGGCTCGATCCGGTCTCCGATCCGGATGCCGCAACTGCCATGTCTCCTCCGGCGACCATCATAAGAGCTTCGCTCTCCGCATAAGCGCTTCGCTCGACGCGCACTGCAATATCAATTTGCCGCGATGCACAAGACAACGACGAAACTGTTCTGCTTTTCAATCGCTTATCTAACGTAACGATCTAAGCATTTTACGAAAACTCTACCGGTTCTTAACCATTTCCGGGCTTGCATACAGAGGTATTCCCTGCCGCAGCCCCGGAGTGGCCGAATGCTCTTGTCCCGCTTCAGCACCGACGTTTCGGTGCGTTCGCGCTTGATCGTCCTGTCCCTTATTCCTGTCGTGGGCTTTGCGGCAATCGCACTCGCCTATCTGTCGAGCGAACGGGCGGTCGATACGGCGTTCGAGAGCGTGCAGCAGTCCTCGCGTCTCTCCGAGGCGAGCCGCGCCTTCAAGGAAGCGCTCACCACCATGCACATGCGCGCCAAGGATTTCGTCGCGCAGCCGCAGCCCGGTCTCGTCGCCCGCTTCGGCGAGGCGCACGAGTCCGCGATGACGAACCTGAAGGCGATCGGCGAACTGGTGAGCGATACCGAACGGCAGAACGTCACGCTGCTGGAAGGTCGCGTCGCCAGCCTGAAAACCACCTTCTGGGCGCTGGCCGCCGATCAGGACGAACTCGGCCTTACCGAGTTCGAGGGCACCCAAGGCCGCCTGCGTGACAACGGCAATGGAATGGAGCGCATGGTCAGCGAGGATATGTCCTGGCTGTCCGACACGGACCAGAAGAAGATCCTCGTTCCGCTGATGCTGATGCGACGTCATGAAATCGAGTATCGCCTCACCCGCGAGGATTCTGCTCGCTCGCTGTTCAAGGACGACCAGACTGCATTCGAGAAGGGCTTCGCGGGCATTGTTGCCGCCAGCGCGATGAAGCAGCAACTCACCGATCAGGTGAAGGCCTACGCCGATGCCTTCACGGGCTGGATGGCGAGCTCGGCCAAAATCGCGCGCTCGATCGCAGTCATTTCGGCGGAGACGCGGCAGATGCTGCCCGCCGCGGACGAGATCATCGCCTCTGCCAACAAGAAGACCGAAGCGGCCGCGCTGGGCGTTTCGGAATCGCAGCAGAAGACGAAGTTCTGGATTGTCGGCATCGGCATCGGGGTGGTCGGTCTCGGCCTCTTCTTCAACTGGTTCATCGGCCGCAGCATCGCGGGCCCGCTGCGGCGGCTGTCCGGCGCCATGAGCAAGCTCGCGGCGGGCGACAGCAGCATCGATATTCCTTCAACGGAAGCGAAGGACGAGATCGGCGCCATGGCGCGCACCGTTATCGTGTTCCGCGACAATGCAATCGAACGCGAGCAACTCTCCGTGACACAGGATAAATCCGTGCGCGAGCGCGAAAAGCGGGCCGAGACGATTGCGGCGACCGTTACGCAATTCGAGCAGACGGTCGATGAAGCCCTCGCGAAGGTGCGCGGCGCAGCCGAGCGGCTGGAGACCGCATCGACGGCGCTCAACGGCGCCGCCGATGCAGTCTCCGCGCAAGCAAGCTCGGCGGAAGAACGCGTCGGCAACGCCTCGATGAACGTCGCCTCGGCGGCAAGCTCGGCCGAAGAGCTCGCGACCTCCATTGGCGAGATCGCGCAGCAGGCCGCAACGTCTACGGATGTCGCGAGCCGCGCCGTCACCGAGGCACAGCGCACCGTCGAAACGATGTCGCAACTCGCGACCGCGGCAACGCGCATTGGCGAGGTGATCGGCCTCATCCAGGCGATCGCCGGCCAGACCAATCTGCTGGCGCTCAACGCCACCATCGAGGCGGCGCGGGCGGGCGATGCCGGGCGCGGCTTTGCGGTCGTCGCCTCAGAGGTGAAGAATCTCGCCGGGCAGACCGCCAAGGCGACCGAGGAAGTCGCAAGCCAAATTGGTGCGATTCAATCGGCCGCCGGCGACGCCACCGAGGCGATCGAACAGGTCAATCGGATTATCGCGGAGATGTCCGGCATCGCGGCGCGCGTTGCCTCGGCGGTCGAGGAGCAGAACGCCGCCGTGTCGACCATCGCGGAGGGTGTCAACCGCGCCTCCGCGGAGGCCCGCTCGGGCGCCGAGGCGATGACCCGTGTCGCAGGCGCGAGCGCCGACGCGCGCTCGACCGCCGACGACGTGAAGGCGCTCGCCGAGGCGCTCGCCGGCGATGCCGAAGAGCTCGATGCCGAGGTGCGCCGTTTCCTCAGCGAAGTCCGCGCCGCATAACCCTGCAGCCTCTTGCCAAGCTGGCTGCTTTCCGCGAAGTGAGTTCCGTTTTGCGCCGGAGAGCAGCGGCTCGTGGGGTTCTTGCGACATTGGCTGCGCATCGCGATCGATGCCGCATACGCGTTCGGCGAGGATGATGGCTGGGCGCTGGCAAGCCACATCGCGCTGTCCGCCCTGCTCGCGCTGTTTCCCTTCCTGATCGTGTTGACGGCGCTTGCGGGCTTCGTGGGCTCCAAGGAGATTGCGGATAACCTTGCCGGCGTGCTGCTGGTCACCTTTCCGCGCGAGGTTGCGGATCCTCTGGCGCGCGAGATTCACAATGTGCTGACGACGGCGCGCGGCGGCGTGCTGACGGTC
>C688J18823_10001306_pt1 | contig 15292 bp, 13 predicted proteins | sample HopSoiMetagenom1_FD_18823 | JGI IMG/M metagenome (IMG submission 18823)
GCCGCGCTGGAAAGCGTCATGGGCGAGCTCGACTGGCTCGCCTTCTATAACGGTGGCCGCGAGGCTGGCGCCAGCCAGGGAAGGAAGCACCTGCAGCTCGTACCGCTGCCGCTGGCGCCGGAGACCGACAGCGCGGTGCCGCTCGAGCCGCGCATCATGAGCGGCGCGCTGCCGTTTCTGCATGCGTTCGCGCCGCTCGCCGATCTCGGTGAGATGCACGCGCGCTATCGCGAGCTGCTCGCGCGTTGCGGCATCACCGCGCTCGCGGAAGAAAAGCAGTCGGCGCCTTACAACCTGCTGGCGACGCGCCGCTGGATGCTCGTCGTGCCGCGGCGACGTGAGCGCGCGGAGGGAATCTCGATCAACGCGCTCGGCTTCGCCGGCTCGCTCTTCGTGCGCAACGACGATGAGCTCGAGCGCGTCCGGCGCGCGCGACCAATGAACATCCTGCGCATGGTGACGCTACAATGACCGCGGGGGTACAGATAAGTGGAAATAGCGGTCATCCTCGTTGTTGGTCTTGCCATCGGCGGCATCCTCGGCTGGTTCTTCAGGTCGGCATCGACGGGAGCGGATTTCGCGCTCATGCGCCAGCGCGCCGAGCAGGCCGAAGCCCAAGCCGCCCAAGCGCGTGAGCAGGCGTCGCAGGCCGGCCGTAGCCGCGATGCCGCGCTAGCGGAGCTGCGCGATGAGTCGGCGCACCGCGCCACGTTCGAGGCGATGGCCTCCGGCATCCCGGATCTGCAGAAGGAGGTCGAGGCGAGGAGCCTCGGCTTGGCGCAAATGCAGCGCACGGTGCTCGANCTGACGCGCGACAAGGAGGCGCTCGCCGCGACGCTGGACGCCGAGCGNAAAGGGTTCGAAGANAAGCTNAAGCTGCTNTCGGATGCCAAGGCGGCGCTCAGCGACGCGTTCAATGCGCTTTCCGCCGCGGCGCTGAAGAGCAATTCGGAAGAATTCCTGAAGCTCGCCGCGGCGCGCGAGCAAACGCTCTCGCAGGTGATCTCGCCGATCAAGGACGCGCTCGGCCGCTTCGAAGGCAAGATCCAGGCGCTGGAAGTGGCGCGCGAAGGCGCCTACCAGGGGCTGGTGCAGCAGGTGACGCAGCTCCTGGACACCGGGCGACAGCTGCGGGCGGAAACATCGAACCTGGTGCAGGCGTTGCGCTCGCCGGTGATCCGCGGCCAATGGGGCGAGATCCAGCTCCGCCGCGTGGTGGAAATGGCGGGGATGCTGAACTACTGCGACTTCGTCGAGCAGGAGACGGTGAGGGCCGAGGGCGGCATCCTGCGCCCCGACCTGATCGTCAAGCTGCCCGCCGGCAAGACCATCGTGGTCGACGCCAAGGCGCCGGTCGCGCATTTCCTGGATGCGATGGCGGTGACCGACGACGCGGAGCGCAAGACCCGACTGAAGGCGTTTGCGCGCCTGGTGCGCGATCGCGTCGGCGAGCTCGGACGCAAGTCATACTGGGACCAGTTCCGCGAGACGCCGGAGCTGGTGGTGATGTTCCTCCCCGGTGACCACTTCTACAGCGCTGCCCTGCAGGAAGATCCCGGGCTCCTCGAGTACGGCGTCGAGCAGAGGGTGCTGATCGCGACGCCAGTCAACCTGATCGGCCTCCTGCGCGCCATCGCCTACGGCTGGCGCCAGGAAGCGATCGCCGCCAACGCCAAGGAAATCAGCGAGCTCGGCTCCGAGTTGTACAAGCGCATCTCGGACCTCGCCGGCCACTGGCTGGATCTCGGCCGCAACCTGACGCGCACGGTGGACGCGTACAACAGCGCCGTCGGCTCGCTCGAGTCGCGCGTGCTGGTCAGCGCACGACGCTTCCGCGAGCTCGGTGCGGCGTCCGGCGCCGTCGAGGTGCCGGTAATGGAGCCGGTGGAGAAGGCGGCGCGCTCGCTCAAGCTGCTCGACATCGCCAGCGCCAAGGATTGAATTCGGGGTCAGGCGCCGAATTCAAGACGCCTGAGCCGGTCGGCCTGTAGTCGATCAGCGACAACATCCGTCTGAATCAAAAGGGCTTTTAGTCGATCGAGCTTTTCGCTACCATCCCGGTCGAAAGGGGGCTGGGGGTCTCCCTTTTGCTTCCAGCCGCCCACGCGAACCCATGCCCTTATCGCTGCGCTTCGTCGTACCCCTCGCCCTCGCGCTCGCCGCCATCGCCTACGCGGTGGTGCCGCTCGTGGACAAGCTGACCTTCCAGTGGTTCGTGCGTGACCTGGACGCTCGCGGGGCGCTGATCGCCCAGACGGCGCAGGAGCCGCTCTCGGAGCTGATGCGCGACCCGCGCGGCGCCCGCTCGCGGGTGCAGCGCTACTTCGAGCGCATCATGCAGGGCGAGCGCATCTTCGCCATCGGCCTGTGCGATCGCGGCGGCAACCTGGCGTTCGCGAGCCCGACCTGGCCGCAATCGGTGAAGTGCCCGCCGCCCGGAGATCGCGAGGCGCGCAGCTGGGTGCTGCAGCTCAAGGACGGCCCGCTGCATGTCTCGGCGAACCCGATCACGGCGGACGCCGGCCCGCTCGGCAACCTGATCATCGTGCACGACATGAGCTTCGTCGAGCGCCGCAGCGCCGACACGAAGAAGTACGTGCTGTGGCTCTTCGCCGGGATCGCCGCGGTGGTGGCGCTCATCACCATGCTGATCGCCGAGATCAGCTGGCGCGGCTGGGTCGCCGGCATGAAGGCGCTGCTCTCCGGGGAAACATTGCTGCGCTCGCCCCTCGGCCTCGCGGGCACCGCGCCTGAGCTGCGGCCGATCGCGCGCGACCTGCAGGCGCTGGTGCGCGATCTCGAGGCGGAGCGCGCCGGCCGCGACGAGAGCCAGACGACCTGGGGGCCGGAGGCGCTCCGGCGCATCCTGCGGCAGGACCTGAAGGGCGACGAAGTGCTGATCGTCTCCAACCGCGAGCCCTACGTGCACGTCAGGCACAAGGACAACGTGATCGAGATCCAGCGGCCGGCGAGCGGTCTGGTCACCGCGCTCGAGCCGATCGTGCGGGCCTGCTCGGGCACCTGGATCGCGCACGGCGCGGGCTCCGCGGATCGCGATACGGTCGACAAAAACGACCACGTGATGGTGCCGCCCGAGCATCCGGCGTATCGCATCCGGCGCGTCTGGTTGTCGAAGGAGGAGGAGCAGGGTTACTACTACGGCTTCGCCAACGAAGGGCTCTGGCCGCTCTGCCATATCGCGCATACGAGGCCGGTCTTCCGCGCGCCCGACTGGGAGTACTACCAGGCGGTCAACCGGCGCTTCGCCGAGATCGTCGCCGACGAGGCGAATACCGAGGATCCGATCATCCTGGTGCAGGACTATCACTTCGCGCTGCTGCCGCGCATGGTGCGCGAGCGCCTGCCGCGCGCGACCATCATCACGTTCTGGCACATCCCCTGGCCGAACCCGGAGGCCTTCGGCATCCTGCCCTGGCGCGAGGAGATCCTCGACGGCATGCTCGGCTCGTCGATCCTCGGCTTCCACACGCAATTCCACTGCAACAACTTCTTCGACACGGTCGACCGGTTTCTGGAAGCGCGCGTCGACCGGGAAACGTTCTCCATCTCCTACGGCGGCGACGCGACGGAGGTGCGCCGCTACCCGATCTCGATCGAGTGGCCACCGGCCGCGCTGCAGGTGCAGCCCCCGGTGCCGGAATGCCGGCGCCGCGTGCGCGAGCGCCTCGGCCTGGCGGCGGACGTGAAGCTTGGGGTGGGCGTCGACCGCCTCGATTACACCAAAGGCATACTGGAGCGCTTCAGCGCCGTCGAGCGGCTGCTCGAGCTCGAGCCGCGCTGGATCGGCCAGTTCTCCTTCATCCAGGTTGCGGCGCCCTCGCGCAGCTCGATCGACGAGTACCAGAATCTCGACAAGCGGGTGCGCGCGGAGGCGGCCCGCATCAACGAGCGCTTCGGCAAAAGTGATTACCAGCCGATCATCCTCAAGATCGAGCACCATGACGCGGCCCAGGTCTACGAGCTCTACCGCGCGAGCGAAGTGTGCGTGGTCTCGAGCCTGCACGACGGCATGAACCTGGTCGCCAAGGAGTTCGTCGCGGCGCGCGACGACGAGCAGGGCGTGCTGATCCTGTCGCAGTTCACCGGCGCGGCGCGCGAGCTCGCCGAGGCGCTGATCGTCAATCCCTACGATTTCGAGCAGAGCGCGGCGGCGCTGCATCTCGCGCTCACCATGTCGCCCGAAGAGCAACGCGCACGGCTGCGCAGCATGAGGAACCTGGTGCAGGAGTTCAACGTTTTCCGCTGGGCGGGTCGCATGCTGCTCGACGCGGCCCGCATGCGCCACCGGAAGCGCGTGCTCGCCCGCACGCGCGCCGCCCGGCGCAAAGCGGAAGCTGCGGCCTAGGAGGAGGATGGCGAACGCGCGGCCCCCGTTCGCCCGGGACTGGGCGTTCTTTCTCGATATCGACGGCACGCTGCTCGATATCGCACCAACGCCGCGCGCGGTGCACACGGTGCGAGCCGACACCAAGCTCGTCGCGGCGCTCTATGACAAGGCGGGCGGCGCGCTCGCGCTCGTCTCGGGCCGGTCGCTGGCGATGATCGACGAGCTGTTCATGCCGCTCAAGCTGCCGGCCGCGGGCCAGCACGGCGTCGAGCGCCGCGACGCGCGCGGCCGCGTGCACCGGCCGTCCTTCTCCACCGACATGCTGGCGCGCGCGGCCGACATGATCCGCGCCTTCGCCGAGCGGCACACCGGCCTGGTGTTCGAGAACAAGGGCTACAGCATGGCGCTGCACTATCGCCTGGCGCCGCGCCTCGCCGGCGCCGCGCACGCCGTGGTGCGCGAGGCGGCGCGCGCCGTGGGCGAAGGCGTGGAAGTGCAGCGCGGCAAGATGGTCGCGGAGCTCAAGCCCGCCGGCCACGACAAGGGCCGCGCCATCGAAGCGTTCATGCGTGAGAAGCCCTTCGCGGTACGAACGCCGGTATTCCTGGGCGACGACCTCACCGACGAGCACGGCTTCCGGGTCCTGGAGAGGATGGGCGGCCACTCGATCAAGGTCGGCCCCGGCCCGAGCGCAGCGCGCTGGCGCCTCGCCAACCCGGCGGCCGCGCGCGCCTGGTTGCAGGAGTGGCTGGCGCAGTGCGGCTAGACGATCATCGCGCGCCGCTCGTCACCGAGCGGCAGGCGCGCATCGCGGCGATCGCCGCCATGGTGCTCGGCCTCTTCTTCGTGCTGCAGTACGGGCTCACCGGCGCGTTGCTCGGTGGCCTGCTGGTACACGAGCTCGTGCATCTGCTCGCACCGCGCATCACTTACGGCGCGCACGGCGCCAGCCGCGCGCGGCTGCTGAGCGTCGGCCTGATTGCCGCGCTGGTGATCGGTGCGCTCCTCGGCGGGCTCTTCGCGACGGTTGCGGTCCTGCGCAGCGAAGGCGCGAGCCCGGGGGCGCTGCTCGCGCGGCTGGCCGACATCCTCGCCAATTCGCGCGCCTCGCTGCCCGAGTGGCTCGTCCAGTACATTCCGGAGGACGCCGACGCGCTGCGCGTCGCCATCGTCGACTGGCTGCGCTCGCACGCCGCGGATCTGCAGCATGCCGGCCATACTTTCGGCGTGACGCTGCTGCACGTACTGCTCGGCATGGTGATCGGCGCGATCATTTGCTTCCGCGAAGCGCATGCGCAGGGGCAGAAGAGCGTGCTGCTGCGCGAGGCGAGCGAGCGGGTGCAGACCCTGGCGCATTCCTTTCGCAATGTGGTATTCGCGCAGGTGAAGATCTCGGCCATCAACACCGTCTTCACCGCCCTCTACCTGCTGGTCGCGCTGCCGCTCCTGGGCATCGAACTGCCCTTCAGCAAGTCACTCGTCGCGCTGTGCTTCGTCGGCGGCCTGCTGCCGATCTTCGGCAACCTTATCTCGAATACCGCCATCGTCATCGTCAGCCTGTCGTACTCCCTCGGCCTGGCGGTCGCGTCGTTCGTCTTCCTGATCGTCGTGCACAAGCTCGAGTACTTCCTGAACGCGCGCATCATCGGCGGCCACATCAGGGCCGCGTCGTGGGAGCTGCTCTGCGCGATGCTCGCTTTCGAGGCGGCGTTCGGCCTGCCGGGCCTGGTGGCGGCGCCGATCCTGTACGCCTACGGCAAGGCGGAATTGCGGCACCTGGGGCTGATCTAGCGCGGTTCTTCGCGGACTTCCTGATTTTCTAAACGGGATCCCCGCCTTCGCGGGGACGACAGCCGAGGTATCGCTAGGCGCGCTTTTTCTTCTTCCGGCGCAGGCTGCGCATGAGCTTGCGCGCCTGGTCGACGAACATGCCCTCGGGGAACTGCTCGATGTACAGGACGACATCTTCCGGATCGTTGCTGTCCTTCACTTCGTTCCAGAATTCGATTTCAGCTTCGTTGGCCGCGGGCGCCGTCATGACCACGGTCTCGTCCGGGCTCTCGGGCGGCTTGCCGGCCGCGATGCGCCGCAGCGCGTCGGCGAATAGCCGCGCGTTCGGGTAGCGGGCGTCCGGCAGCTTGGCCATGGCGCGCGCGACGACGCGATCGATGTCGGTCGAGAACGGCGCGAGCAACGACGGCCACACCGGGTCGTCCTGAACGATTTTGCGCGCGAGCGCCCACTGTTCTCCCTCGAACGGCTTGCGCCCGGTGAGCAGCTGATAGAAGAGCACGCCCGCCGAGAAGATGTCGCTGCGGCGGTCGATCGCATCGCCCTGGATCTGCTCGGGCGACATGTACGAGGGCGTGCCGACGATCGCGCCGACGCGCGTCGCCTCGGCATTCTCGCCTTCGCCCTGCGTGATGCGGGCGACGCCGAAATCGGTGAGCTTGGCGACGCCGCGGGCGTCGATCATCACGTTGGCGGGCTTGATATCGCGGTGGATCACGCCGGCCTCATGCGCGGCGTCGAGTGCGTCCAGCAATTGCGTCATCAGCGCCACGCTTGCCTTCAAGTCGAAGCGCTCGCCGGCGTCGAAGCGTTGCTTGAGCTCGCGGCCGTCGATGTACTCCATGACGATGTAGGCGAGGCTGCCCTCGGTGCCGAAGTCGTACACCTGGACGATGTTCGGGTGGTTGAGCCGCCCCACCGCTTTTACCTCGCGCTCGAAGCGCTTCGAGTAGTGGCGCGCGGTCGCCTCGTCGAGCGAGGCGGTCTGCACCGTCTTGATCGCCACGCGGCGCTTGAGCCGGGCGTCGTAGCCGTCGTAGACCACGCCCATGGCGCCTTTGCCGAGAACGCCGCGCACCTCGTACCGGCCGAGCGACTTGATTTCCCCTGCCTTTATCTCCCCCATAGGCCGCGATCATACGGGGGCGCCGGGCGCTCTTGTTGTGCCTTATTGCCGTTCCGGGGCGTTGCGCGGTCTCCAGATTGCTAAGGTATGCGCGAATGGACGCCCGGCCTTTGCGAATGGGGGTGGACCTCGGCGGGACGAAGACCGAACTCGCCGTCTTCGACGAGGCGGGCCGCGAGCGGCTGCGGCAGCGCGCGCCCACCCCGCATACCGGCTACGACGCCGCGCTCGCCGAGCTCGCGCGCCTCATCGTCGAAACCGAGCGGCAGGCGGGCGCCCGGTGCAGTGTCGGCATCGGCATGCCCGGCGCCATCTCACCCAAAAGCGGCCGCGTGTTCAACGCATACAACACGCCGTTCAATGGCCGGCGCCTGAAGCACGATCTCGAAGAGAAGCTCGGACACGAGGTGCGTTTCGCCAACGATGCGAACTGCTTCGCGCTATCCGAAGCGATCGACGGCGCGGGGGAGGATGCGCCGATCGTGTTCGGCGCCATCCTGGGCACCGGCGCGGGTGGGGGCATCGTAGTCGCGGGCCAGGTGCTCGAGGGCCACAACGCGCTCTCGGGCGAATGGGGGCACACGCCGTTGCCGTGGATGACCAAGGACGAGCATCCCGGGCCACCCTGCTTCTGCGGACGCTCCGGCTGCATCGAGCAGTGGGTCGCCGGCCCGGCGCTGAAGCGCGACATCGCGACGCATGGCGAGGAGATCGCGAACGAGCTGCACGAAGACCGCCTGGCGCGCGCGCTTTCGATGGTGGTCAACTTCCTCGACCCCGACGTCATCGTGCTGGGCGGTGGCCTGTCGAACATCCAGCGGCTCTACACCACCGTGCCGCGCTTGCTGCCCAAATACGTCTACTCGCAGACGCTCGACACGGCACTCGTGCCGGCGAAGCACGGCGACGCGAGCGGCGTGCGTGGCGCGGCGATGCTCTGGGACGCTAGCGCTTGGCGAGCGCTTTCTTGATGAGCGAGAGATCGCGCACGAACTGCCGGAAGGCGAGCTCCCGTTCCTCCTCCTCCTGCACGCGCAGCAGCGCCGATGGATGGAGCGTCGCGAAGACGAACGGCGCGTGCGGACTCTCGACGAACGCGCCGCGCTGCACCGACACCTTGAAGTCCTTGCTGATCACCGCCTTCGCCGCCGTCGAGCCGAGGCAGACGATGACATGCGGCTTCACGGCGGCGATCTCGCCTTCGAGCCACTGGTGGCAGGCATCGATTTCGCGCTGCGCCGGCGTCTTGTGAAGGCGTCGCTTGCCGCGCAGCTGCCACTTGAAGTGCTTCACGGCGTTGGTGACGTAGAGATGCTCGCGATCGACGCCCGCCTCGCTGAGCGCCTTGTCCAGCAGCCGTCCGGCGGGCCCGACGAATGGCAGGCCCTTCTTGTCCTCCTCGTCGCCGGGCTGCTCGCCCACCATCATGACGCGCGCGTGCGGGTCGCCGACGCCGAACACCGTCTGCGTGGCGTTCGCCCACAGGGGGCAGTCCTGGCAGGCCCGCGCGTCCTCCCGCAGCTGCTTCAGGCTTTTAGGCATCGATCATTAGAATGTCCGGCTTGAAAAAGATTGCAGTCCTCACGAGCGGCGGCGATGCGCCCGGCATGAATGCGGCGGTGCGCGCCGTGACCCGGGGCGGCCTCGCGCGCGGCTGGGAAGTTTTTGCCGTGCGCAACGGCTTCGCCGGGCTGCTCGCCAATAGCCTCGAGCCGCTCGCCGCGCGCGACGTCGGCGGCATCATCCAGATGGGAGGTACGGTCCTCGGCAGCGCACGCTGCCCCGAGTTCGCCGAGCCCTCCGGACGCGCCGAGGCGCTCGCCACCCTCAACAAGCGCGGAATCGGCGCGCTCATCGTGATCGGCGGCAACGGCTCCCAGTCGGGCTCCGCCAGCCTGGCCCGCGAGGACTTCCCGGTCGTCGGCGTGCCCTCCACCATCGACAACGACCTCTACGGCAACGACGTCAGCATCGGCTGCGACACCGCCATCAACATCACGCTGGAAGCGATCGATCGGCTGCGCACCACCGCCTCGTCGCACCAGCGCGCCTTTGCCGTCGAGACCATGGGTCGCAATTGCGGCTACATCGCCCTCATGTCCGGCATCGCCGGCGGCGCCGAGGTGATCGCCCTGCCGGAGAGCGAGCTCAATCCCGCCGAGCTCGCCGCGCGCCTGCGCGCCGCCTACCAGCGCGGCAAGACGCACGCGCTCGCCGTCATCGCCGAGGGTGCGAAGTGCGGCGTGAAGGAGCTGATGGACTATTACGGGCAGCACCGCCACGACATCGGCTTCGATCTGCGCGTCACGCGCCTCGGCCACGTGGTGCGCGGCGGCATCCCGAGCGCCGCCGACCGCGTCCTCGCCACGCGCCTCGGCGCGGCGGCGATCGACACGCTCGCGAGCGGCAACTACGGCGTGCTCGCCGGCATCGTCAAGGGCGACATCGTCACCACGCCGCTGGTCGATGTCGCCGGCAAGATGCGCCCGGCGGACGCGAGCCTGCTGGAGCTGGCGCGGACGATGGCGCGCTAGCGCCTAGCCAAGACCCTCCATCAGCTGCACTTGGACCTGCTCGCCAGCCTTCACGGCGGCGCGCTCATGTTCCAGCACGATAAAGCAGTTCGCTTCCGCCATCGAACGCAGCACGCCCGAGCCCTGCTGGCCGGTGGTGCGCACGCGCCACTCAGCGCCTTCGCGTACGAGGACGCCGCGCTGGTACTCCGTTCGGCCGGGCACCTTGCGCAGGTTCTCGGCGGCCGTCGCGCGCAGTAGCGGAATCGCATAGTCATCGGTGCGCCCGGCGAGGTGGAGCAACGCGTCGCGCACGAACTGGTAGAAGGTGACCGTCACCGCGACCGGATTTCCCGGCAGGCCGAAGAACCACGAATCGCCGACGCGACCGAAGGCCATCGGCCGGCCCGGGCGCATGGCGATCTTCCAGAAGAGCACTTCGCCCATCTTGGCCATCAGCGTCCTGATGAAGTCCGCTTCGCCGACAGAGACGCCGCCCGTGGTGATGATGGCGTCGGCGGCTTGAGCTTTGCGCAGCGCGGTCTCCAGCGCCGCCGGGTCGTCGCGCACCACGCCGAGGTCGGTGATCTCGACGCCCAGGCGCGAGAGCATGCCGTGCAGCGTGTAGCGGTTGGAGTCGTAGACCTCACCTTCTTTCAGCGCCGTGCCGATCGACGCAAGCTCGTCGCCGGTGGAGAAAAATGCGACGCGCAGCTTGCGCATGACGCGCACTTCGCCGATGCCGAGCGAGGCGATCAGTCCGAGCTCCGCCGGGCGCAGGAGCTTGCCGGGTTGCAGCACCGGCACGCCGATCTTCAGGTCCTCGCCCGCGTAGCGCACGTTCTGCGCGCGCTTCTGTCCCGGCGGCACGGAGATGCGGTTGCCCTCGCGCTTCACCACCTCCTGGATGACCACGGTGTCCGTGCCGGCGGGCATCACCGCGCCGGTCATGATGCGCACGCACTGCCCGGCGCTCACGCTGCCGCCGAACGGTTTCCCGGCGAGCGCCGTGCCGATCTCGGTGAGCGGCGCGCCCAGGTCCTCGAAGCGCACCGCGTAGCCGTCCATCGCCGAGTTGTCGTGCGCCGGCACGTTGATCGACGGCACGATCTCCTGCGCGAGCACGCGGCCGAGCGCCTGGCGGATCGGCAGCGTCTGCGTGGCGCTGACCGGCGTGATGCAGGCGCGCATCGCCTCGCGCGCCTTATCGACGTGCAGCGCATCGGGGTCGTAGCCGTCGAGGCAGCTCACCACCTGCGCAATCGGCGTCATGCGCGGCCGAGCTCTTCCAGTGTGTTGATGTTGCGGAAGGCGTCGGCTTCGTCGTCGAACGGCACCTCGATGACCTTGAGCGACGCGTACCACGCGTCGATCTTGCGGCCGCCGCCGGCCAGGAACGCCTCGAGGTTGGCGTCGACCGAGCGGCGTACCAGCGCGAACACCGGATGCGGTTGATCGCCGGTCTTTGCCACCGCGAGATCGTTCGCGCCCATGTGCTGGCGCAGGCGCGCGACCAGATCCGCGGGGAGGAAGGGCGAATCGCAGGGCACAGTCACCGCGAGCGGATGCGAAATCGCGGCGAGCCCGGCGTGCAGGCCGGCGAGCGGGCCGGCGAAGCCGCCGACACGGTCGCTCACCACGCGGCGCCCGAAGGCGGCGTAGCGCTCGAGGTTCTGGTTGGCGTTGATGACGATCTCGTCCACCTGCGGCGCGAGCCGGGCGAGCACGTGCTCGATCATCACCCTGCCATGCAGCGGCTGCAGGCCCTTGTCGACGCCGCCCATGCGGCGGCCGAGGCCGCCCGCGAGAATGATGCCGCTGACGCTCATGCGCGGAAGCTCGACGGCGGCGCGCCGAGCTCGCGGCGGAACATGGCGCTGAAGGCCGACGGGCTGTCGTAGCCGAGCTCCATCGCTACCTCGAGAATCGGCCGCCCCTCGGCGATCCACGCCAGCGCGCGCAGCAGCCGAGCGCGACGCCGCCACTCGGCGAAGCTCATGCCGGTATGGCGGCGGAAGTGGCGCGCAAGCGTGCGGCCGCTGAGCGCGCCCGAGCGCGCGATTTCCTCGAGCGTCGCAGCGTCGTCCGGTGTATCCAGCAAGCGCCGGCAGACCGCGGCGAGCGGCGCGGTCTTCGGCATCGGCAAGTGATAAGGCAGCCGCGCCAGGCCGGCGAGCTCGTCGAGCAACAAGCGCATCAGCCGCCCCGCCGGGCCGCGCACGTCGTACTCGCGCGGCAGCTCGGTCGCGCGCAGGACGAGCTCGCGCAGGAGCGGCGTCACNTCCAGCACCTCGCAGCTCGCCGGCATGCGCGCGGCGGCATCGGGCTGCACGTAGAGGCTGCGCAACTGGACCACGCCCTTGGCGGTGAGCCGGTGCTCGACCCGCGGCGGCATCCAGACCGCGCGCTGCGGCGGCACGACCCACGTCGCCTCGCGCGTATCGACCGTCATCACGCCGCGCGCGGCATAGACAAGCTGGAAGCGCGGATGGCTATGCCAGTCGATCTCGTGCGCAGGCGGCAGATCGCGCGCGAGAGCGACCACTGCGCGCGGCACACCCATGAAGTCGTTCGCACGTAGCGGTTGTCCCATTTTCGACAGAGATTGTCCGAGGGTCGCGTGACGGACGCAAGGCGCGCAGCTACGATGCACACCATGAGACGCGACTACCTGGTGCCGTTCATCAACCTTGGGCACCTGCTCGACCACCTCGTAATGCTCGTTTTCCCGACGGTGGTCATCGCTCTCGGTCGCCAATGGGACCGGCCTTATTCCGAGCTGCTGCCGCTCGCGCTCGGCGGCTTCATCGCCTTCGGCGCTTTCGCCATTCCGGCGGGCTGGCTGGCCGACCACTGGAGCCGCTACCGCATGATGGCGGTGTTCTTCTTCGGCATCGGCGCCTCCCTCTTCCTCACCGGTTTCGCGAGCTCGCCCTGGCAGATCGGCCTCGGCCTCACGGTCACCGGCATGTTCGCCGCCATCTATCACCCGGTGGGTATCGCCATGCTGGTCGCCTCGCCGAAGAACCTCGGCATGGCGCTCGGCTGGAACGGGCTTTGGGGCAACCTGGGCCTTGCTTTCGCCGCGATCATCTCCGGCGCGCTGATGGACCTCTTCGGTTGGCGCGCCGCCTTCTTCGTTCCGGGGCTCGCCGCGATGGCGGCCGGTGTCGCCTTCCTCCTGCTCGTGCCGGATCCCGGCCCGGTGAAGAAGAAGTCGAAAACCATCGGCCTGCATCTCGACGCGCGCACCATGGGCCACATCTTCGCCATCCTGCTGATCGTCACCGCGTGCGGCGGCGTGATCTTCAACGCCACGACGGTCGCCATGCCGAAGGTGTTCGACGAGCGTCTGCGCGCGCTCACCGAGACGAACGTCGGCATCGGCGCGATGGTGGCGTGCGTCTACTCGATCGCCGCGTTCGCCCAGGTGCTGATGGGCACGCTAATGAGCCGCTATGACATGAAGCCGCTGATGGTCGGCGTCGGCCTTGTGCAGATTCCGCTGCTCTTCGCCGCAGCGACGCTCGATGGCTGGCCGCTGCTCGTGGTGGCGCTCCTCATGATGATGGCCATCTTCGGACAGATCCCGCTGAACGACGGCATCGTCGGCAAGTACGTCGCCGACGAGTACCGCGCACGCGTGCTCTCGGTGCGCTACGTCATCTCGCTCGGCGTCGCGTCGGTGGCGGTGCCCCTGATCGCGCTCCTGCACCGGACCGAGGGCGGCTTCCGCAACGTCTTCATGGTGCTGGCGCTTCTTGCGTGCGCGGTGTTCACTGCCGGCCTCTTCTTTCCGTCGAGGCAGCGCATGGCGGCCGCGGCTCAGGCGAGCGCCGTCGGCTGAATTTCGTACTTCGTACGTAATTGTTTTGGTCTTAGGCGAGCGCGGTCGGCTGGGTCGAGGTGCGCGTCAGGCGTTCCTTGCCGGTGAACGCGAGGTAGTGCTTGCCGCTCGCGCGGCCGAGCATGGTGATGCCGACGCGCTTCGCGATGGCGTGGCCCATGTGGGTGAGGCCTGAACGCGAGACGAGAAACGGGATGCGCATCTGGGCGCACTTGATCACCATCTCGGAGGTAAGGCGCCCGGTGGTGTAGAAGACCTTGTCGGAGCCCTCGATCGCATCGAGCCACATGAAGCCGGCGATCGCGTCGACCGCGTTGTGGCGGCCGACATCCTCGACGAACATCAGGATCTCGCCATTCGTGTTGGCGAGCGCGCAGCCGTGCACGGCGCCGGCCTGCTTGTAGATGGTCTCGTGGCGGCGCACGTTGTCGAGCAGGACGAACAGGCTCTCGTCGGTGAGCGAGACGTCGTCGCGCAGCTTCACCTCGTCGATCTCTTCCATCAGGTCGCCGAACACCGTGCCCTGGCCGCACCCCGAAGTGACGGTGCGCTTGCCGAGCTCGAGCTCGCGGCCGCTCGTCGTCGTGACGGCGACCGATTCGGTCTCCCAGTCGACCTGCACCGAGCGTATTTCCTCGAGTGACTTCACCAGGCGCTGGTTGCGCAGGTAGCCGATGACGAGCGCCTCGGGCGCATGACCGAGGGTCATGATCGTGACGATCTCGCGCTTGTCGACGTACAGGGTCAGCGGATGCTCGCCGGCGATCGACGTCGGCACCATCTCGCCGCGCTCGTTGTACGCCTCCACCTCGAACGTCGCGGGCTTGGCGGCGCTCGTCAGTTGAGGTCGGTAGTTACCCGCCAATGTAGGACATCTCCACCTTGCGCTCCTTCGCCGTCTCGGCGGTGCGGATCTCCGAGTAGCGATCGGCGCGGCGTTGCCAGACCGCCGCGACTTCGTTCCTGATCTCGTCGTCGCTCGCGCCTGCGCGCAGCAGCGATTTCAGGTCGTGCCCCGATTGCGCGAAGAGGCAGGTGTAGAGCGATCCCTCGGTGGAAAGGCGCATGCGCGTGCAGGTGGCGCAGAAGGCTTGCGTCACCGACGATATGACGCCGACTTCGCCCCCGCCGTCGACGTAGCGCCAGCGCTCGGCGACTTCGCCCTCGTAGTTCGGATCCGCCGGCACGAGCGGCCAGCGTGCCGAGATGCGGCGCACCACTTCGGCCGAGGGCACTACGTCGTCCATGCGCCAGCCGTTCGATGAGCCGACGTCCATGTACTCGATGAAGCGCACGATGTGTCCGGTGCCACGCCAGCGCTCGGCCATGCGCACGATGTCCTGATCGTTGACGCCGCGCTTCACCACCGTGTTGATCTTGACCGGCGCCAAGCCCTCGGCGGCCGCCACGTCGATCGCTTCCAGCACGCGCGCCACGGGGAAGTCGGCGTCGTTCATCGCACGGAAGGTGGCGTCGTCGAGCGAGTCGAGGCTGACGGTGACGCGCTGCAGGCCCGCCGCCTTCAGCGAGCGCGCCTGCCTGGCGAGCAGCGACCCGTTCGTGGTCAGCGTGAGTTCGGCGCCGAGCGGCGCCAGCATCGCAACCAGGCTATGGAGATCGCGGCGCACCAGCGGCTCCCCGCCGGTGAGGCGGATCTTGCGTACGCC